>Ga0182016_10000521_pt1 | contig 48072 bp, 46 predicted proteins | sample 712S2MmetaG_FD_120491 | JGI IMG/M metagenome (GOLD analysis project Ga0182016, IMG submission 120491) | Permafrost microbial communities from Stordalen Mire, Sweden - 712S2M metaG | ecosystem: Environmental > Terrestrial > Soil > Wetlands > Permafrost | place: Sweden: Stordalen | collected...
CGGTGTCGCGGCGGAGCGCATTGCCGCGGTCGACGCGGAGATCCGTGAACTGCGCATCAAGCGCGCGTTACTGCGGTGTTTAGCCGGCGCCGAACTCCGCGAGCGTGCGCTGCAGGAAGGCCTTTTCGCTCGGATGCTGGGCGTGCTGCAGCGCGCGTTCGTAGGCGGCGCGCGCACCGGCCGCATCGCCTAACCGGCGCAACGCGTCGGCGCGCGCGACGTGGTAGAGATGATACGTTTGCAGGTCGTCGAGCGGTAAGGCGTCCAGCGCCGTAGAGCCGGCCGCGGGCCCGAGCGCGTAGGATATCGCGACGGCGCGATTGAGCGCGGCAACCGGTGAGGGCGCGAGGGCGCACAACCGATCGTACAGCGTGACGATTGCGGTCCAATCCACGGTTTCGGCTGACGGCGCATGCGCGTGTACGCCGGCGATTGCCGCTTCGAGTTGATACGGACCGATGCAGTGATGGCGCGCGGCGGCGGCCAGCCATCGATTGGCCTCCGCGATTGCATCGCGATTCCAGAGCGCCCGGTCTTGCCGTGCGAGCGTGATGATGTTGCCGGCGGCGTCGGTGCGAGCCGGCCGGCGCGAATCGTGATAGAGCAACAGCGCGAGCAGGCCCATGACTTCCGGCTCTTGCGGCATCAAACTGCCGAGCACGCGCGCCAGGCGAATCGCCTCGCTGCACAACTCGGTGCGAATCAACTGCCGGCCCGACGTTGCGGCGTAGCCTTCGTTGAAGATCAAGTACACGACGCTGCACACGTCGTCGAGGCGTTCGGCTAGTTGCGGTTCGGGCGGCACGCCGAACGGGATGGCGGCGTCGCGAATCTTGCGTTTGACGCGCACCAGACGCTGCGCCATCGTCGCGGGCGGAACGAGAAACGCATCGGCGATCTCGAGCGTGGTGAGTCCGCCGAGGGCGTGCAGCGTAAGCGCGATGCGCGCTTCGAGACCGAGCGCCGGATGGCAGCAGGCGAAGATGAGGCCGAGCCGGTCGTCGATCGCGTTCATCTCCGCGTCGTCGCTGCTCCCGGTCGCCGCGGCGGCGTCGAACGCCGCAAGCCGCGCGAGTTTCTCGCGGCCGACGCGCTCGCGCCGCAGGCGATCGATCGCGCGGCGGCGCGCGGTGGTGAGGATCCAGGCCGATGGATGCGCCGGAAAGCCGTCGAGCGGCCAGCGCTCGAGCGCAACGACGTACGCGTCGGCGACGGCGTCTTCGGCGAGGCCGAGATCGCCGACCGCGCGGGCCAGCGACGCCACCGCGCGGCCCGCGTCGTCACGGAAGCAGCGCGCGATCCGTTCCTCGACGTTAGCCTGCATCCACGCTGGACGGTCCGTCCATGACCGGCCGCACCTCAACCGAACCGAACGCCGCCGCCGGACAGGCCGCCGCCAGTTCGATCGCCTGATCGATCGACGGGCACTCCACCATGTAGAAGCCGCCGAGAAACTCTTTGGTCTCAGCGAACGGCCCGTCGGTGATCACGCGCTTGCCGTCGCGCAAACGCACGGTGGTCGCGGTGCTCAGCTCGGCAAGCGGCGCGCCGTCGACGTAGAAGCCCGACGCTTTGACGTACTCGTTGTACGCCATGAACGGCTCGGCCATTTGCGCCCACTCCTCGTCGGTGCGGTCACGTCCGATGTCGGGGGTGTAGATCAGAAGCATATACGTCATAGCTCTCCTTAGACGAACGGCACCGTGCCGTCTCGACATTCGGCGCAAAAGAAAAACCGCCCCGATAATCGAGGCGGCTTTGGTCAACTCGGTCGCGACTAAGCGGCGGTGGTGGCTCCGTTGGCGTTTTTGGCGGTCGTGAGCAGCTGCGCGAACGCGGCTTGGTCGTGGACGGCGAGTTCGGCCAGCGTCTTGCGGTTGACGACGACGCCGCTCTTCTTGAGGCCGGAGATCAGACGCGAATACGACAGACCCTCGGCCCGGGCGGCCGCGTTGATGCGGGCGATCCAGAGCGAGCGGAAGTCGCGCTTGCGCACGCGGCGATCGCGATACGAGTACGCCAGCGAATGGAGCAGCGCTTCGTTCGCGACGCGGTAGTTGCGGCGGCGAGCCGCTCGGAAGCCCTTGACGAGCTTCATCACTTTGCGGCGGTGCTTGATGCCGTGTACGCCGCGCTTAATTCTTGCCATTGATCGTTACTCCACTAAAGCAGGTAGGGGATCTGGGGCGCGAAGCGCTTCAGATCGCCGGCGAAAACGGGCTGGTCCTTGCGGAAATTCCGCTTGCGCTTACGCGACTTTTTGCTGAGGATGTGGCCGCAGCCGCTGAATTGGTGACGGTGCGTAACGATGCCGTTCGCGCTAACCTTCACTCGCTTCGCGGTCCCGCGGTGCGTCTTGATCTTAGGCATGAGCTCCCTCGACTGGTGGTGTTTCGTGTTCCGCTTGGGCTTCGACGTGATTATCGGCAAGCACGTCTGCGTGATGTTCTTCGTCGTGATGTTCTTCTTCCACGTGCTCGCCGATGTGCTCGGCCTGCTCGACGGTCGGCGCGGCTTCATCCTTGTGGTGAACGAATCGCGGCGGGCCGAGCGGCGTCTGCCGCGGGGCGAGGATGAGGAACATGTTCTTGCCTTCGAGCTTCGCGTCGCGCTCGACGATCGCGCTGTTCGCGAGATCGACCGAGATGCGATCGAGCAACCGTTTACCGTACGACGTGTAGGTGATCTCGCGGCCGCGGAACATGATCGTCACTTTGACTTTGCCGCCGTCGAGAAGCAGCCGTTCGGCCATCTTCGCTTTGACTTCGTAGTCGTGGGTGTCGATTTTCGGTCGCAATTTGACCTCGCGCAGTTCGAAGTTTTTCTGCTTCTTGCGCGCGTCTTTGTCTTTCTTCGATTGCTCGTACTTGAGACGGCCGTAATCACCAATGCGACAGACCGGCGGAACTGCAGTGGGCGAGACTTCGATGAGGTCGAGCCCTTTCGAGCGCGCGAGGTTCATCGCTTCCTCAGTCGGCATGACGCCGAGCTGCGTTCCTTCATCGTCGATTACTCGAACGGTGCGGATACGGATCTGGTCGTTGACGCGTAGCGGTCGTGCTATGGGCTTTACTCCTGACAAAAACAAAAGAACGGGATGCCGAAACATCTCCGCTCGTCATGAGTCCCGTGCCGACGGGTCTCCTGAGGTTGCGACCGGATCGCCGTGAGGCATCCGGTGAGAGCCTCTCGGCCCTGCTTCGGCCTGGGGATCATACCACGCGGCCGGGGGGAAATCAAACCGGCAGGCGGCCCACCAGCAGGCGATCGACGACCTTGGGCGGCGCGCTAAGCCCGCCCTCGCCGACGACCTCATCGAACGCTTGCTTGACTCCCGGCGAGTCGATATCGTGCATGGCGAGGATGCCGCCGGGCTTGAGCGAGGGCAGCCACAGGCGCAGATCGGCGGCTACGGCCGGATAGCTGTGGTCGCCGTCGATGAAGAGCAGATCGCAGGCGATCCCGCCTTCGCGCGCCTGGACGTCGGCCGAAAAGCCGTGGTGCGGCACGATGAAGTGGGCGAACGGTTCGGTGTTGCGCCGGAACTCGCCGAAGGTATCGCGGGTACCCTCAGCGCCCATCGCGTCGTTGGTCCAAGGGTCGACGGCATGCACGGTGCCGCCCCGGTGGAGGGCGGCAAAGCCCAAGAACGCGGTGCTCGCACCGAGGTAGCTCCCGATCTCGACCGCGGCAAATCCGGCCGGCAGCTCGAGGGCGGACTGCAGCAGCACCAGTCGCTCTTGCATCGTCATGTGCGTCGGGATGCCGAAGAGATGCTTCGCGAACGGCGTCATCCAGCGCGGCAGCGTGATATCGCTGACCGTAACGATCGGGATCGTCATGGTGACGTTCTCGGACATGCTTCAGTGTTCGGCCGCGGGCGGCGGCGCATTAACCGGCGCGAGCGTGAAGATGAAAGCGTTGGACAGAAAGTCGTGCAGCGCGCCGGCCGCGATTTCGGCAAACGCGAAGCCCTCGATCGAGAGGCTCGTCTGCGCTTGGCTGGTGATCGGGATCGCCAGCTGGGTTGAGAACACGCGGTCGTCCGCCACGATACGATAGCCGGCCGCCCGGATATCCGCCTCGTGCTCGGCCCGCCCAAACGCCCGTCCGGCCGGAAAGGCGCCGGTGCCCCCGAGGACACCGCGAAACACTTCGAACGAACGCGCGTTGGCGGCGAACGCGACGACGGCGGCGCCGGCGGCGGCCAGCGCACGAAGCGTGCCGCGCGGCAACGCTTCGGGCCGGTCGACCACGACCCAGTCCGGCGTCGCAACGGCTGCCAGCAGCGCGGGCGCATCGGAAAAGACGCCGGCGAATGCGGTGCCGAGGCGTTCTTGCGCGGCCGCTTGCCACGCGGCGGCGTCGTTCGCGATGACGGCGACCGGGGCCGCGTCCGCGGGCACGTAAGCGAGAGCGCCGTGCGCATGTGCCAATCCGTGCGCGGAGGGACCGCCGGCGCCGGGCGGTCGCTCCAAAACGAACGGCTGCCAGCGCGCGTCGTCGCGCAGCGCTTGCGGGAAGCGGTCGTCGAGCGGCAGCCAGTGCATCTCTTCGCTGCTCCCGTAGGTCACGTCGAGCCGCCGGCGGTCGCGAAAATAGGGAATGTCGAGCTCGACGTGCGAGTACGCGCGAATCTTGCGTTCCATCGCCGCCGCTCCCCCGAGCGACGTGAAGTGCCAGCCGCCGTCGACCGCTTCGATTTCAGCGCCGGTCGATTTGCGCACGTTGCTCAGCGTCCCGTAACGCGCGAGGTTCGCATACGTTAACGCGCGCGTACCGTTCCAGGCGTGCGTTCCCGACCAGGCTACGCGATTGACGTAGCCTTGCGCATACATCATGCGATGCATCAGGATGCCGCCGTCGCGCGGCCGCTTCGCCGCGAGGCGCGGATCGGGAATTTCGTCGCAGTCGCCGATGAGGATGAGATCCTCGCTCGCGCACCCGGTCAGGCCCGTGGCGAGATAATCGCGTTGCCCCCACTCGTTCTGCCACGGGTTTTCGTCCGCCGGGCCGGGATAGGCGAGCACGGTGATCCGTTCGCGCCAGCGCGCAAAGCGTTCCGGCGGCGCGCTCGCAAAATGCAGCGGTTTGGGATCGCCGCGAAACGTGAACGGCGCCTCGCACAGCACGAAACGATCGACCACGCCGCCGAGAATGCGCAAGCGCAGCTCGAGCAGATCGAACTCATCGAAGAACGTGAAGCAGTCGACGATCATCGCGGATCGGCGACGATGAAGAACGCGGCGTCGCGCGTGCGTTCCAGCGTCGCCGCATCGGCGATCTGGAAGATGATCGCGCCCGCGTTGATTTCCAACGGCGCGGCTTCGGGCGGCGGCAGCGAGCCATCGACGATCGGCGTAATGGCCGTCGTTTGCCAGCCCGCGGCGAGGAAGAGCGGTTCGATCTCAGCGCGGACGAGTGGGTGCGCGGCGGCCGGTGCGACGCCGGCGTAGAATGCGCCCAGCGCCGCGAGATGCGCGGCATTGGCGACGAGTGCAAAGAGGCGGGCGTGCGGCATGCGTTCGCGCACGGCGGCCAAGAACGCGCGCGGGTCGTCGATGGCGTCGAGTCCTTCGAGCAGCACGTGCGGCGCGGTTGCATCGAGTGCTTCGGCGCCGCCGGCGGCATCGGCGAACGCGGCACCGGCCGGAAAACTCGCCAGCACCGCGCGGCGAATTTCCGGACCGATCACCGCTCCCCGCGCATCATTGCGGGCGGTAGCCGCGATTCGGGTAGGGCGGGAAGACCGGTTGCGCCGGCGTGTGCGTCATCGCTTCGCCGATGAGCTTGAGCGCGGCTTCCATTTGCGGGTCGCGGCCGGCCGCGCTGTCTTGCGGTGCGATATCGATCTCGACGTCGGGATCGGTGCCGTAATTCTCGACCTGCCAGCCCGCATCGACGAACCAGAACGAGTATTCCGGCTGCGTCGTGACGGTGCCGTCGACGAGCTCGTGATACGGATTGATGCCGACCACGCCGCCCCACGTGCGCATGCCGACGAGCGTGCCGAGCCCGTAGAGCTTGAAGCAGTGGGAGAAGATGTCGCCGTCCGAACCGGCAAATTGGTTGGTGAGCGCGATCATCGGACCCGCCAACGATTCCGGTGGATATGGCTGCGGCGGCCCGTAGCGCGAAACGTCGTAGCCGACGCGTTTGCGCGCCAGCTTTTCGAGCAAGAGCGGCGACACGTGGCCGCCGCGATTGTAACGCACGTCGACGATCAAACCGTCGCGTTCGAACTCGGTCAGGTAACCGCGATGGAACTCGGCGAACCCCCACGGCCCCATATCCGGAATGTGCACGTAGCCGACGCGCCCGTTCGTGCGTTCGTGCACGAGGCGGCGGTTCGCGTTGACCCACGAGCGGTAGCGTAACATCCGTTCGTCACGCAAGGCGTGCACCAGCACGCGGCGCATTTTTCCGCCGCGTTCTATGTCGATCACCACGTCGCGGTTGGCGAGGTTCACGAGCAGTTCGTCGGGTGTCCGCGTTTGCGAGGTGCGCGCGCCGGCAATGGCAACGATGACGTCGCCGGCCGCAACGTCGAGGCCGGGCTCGGCCAGCGGGGAATCGTCGCTGCGGTTCCACGAATCGCCGCGCAGGATCGTATCGATGCGATAGCCCTTGCGCTTGGCATCCCAGTTGTAATCCGCGCCCAGAAAGCCGCGTTTATACTGCGGCGGCACGCGCAGGTCGCCGCCCATTTCATAGGCGTGCGAGGTGCCGAGTTCGCCCTGCATCTCCCAAATCAGATCGGAGAGTTCGGCCCGCGTGCGAATGCGCGGCAGCAGCGCTTCGTACCGCGTCAGCACGGCGTTCCAATCGACGCCCGACATCTGCGGATCCCAAAATTGTTCGCGCTGCAGGCGCCACGCTTCGCGCAGCATCTGCGCCCATTCCGTGCGCGGTTCGATCAATACGCCGATGCGGCCCAAATCGAGCCAGCCGCTGCGGCGGTTGGTTTCGGTCGCGGGCTTTTCTTCGGGATCGTCTTCGGGCAGTTCGCCGCCGGCGTCAATCGCGCGCAGTTTGCCGTGCGATTCGTACACCAGCGTGCGCGCGTCGCTGCCGAGCACGAAGCCGTCGATGTCGCCGGCCAGCGTGGCGCTGCGTTCCGCGGTGAAGTCGTAGGCAACGAGCACGCCGCCTTCTTCGTCGTCGTCGTGGCGCGACGGCTTGATGCCGTTCACCGGGAACCGCGAGAAGAGCGCGCGGCCCTTCACGCCCGCGACCTGCGCGTAGTTGCCTTCTTCGACCGGAAACGCGAGGATACGCTGCGCGAGACCATCGGTGTCGATCAGAATAGGCTTGGGCGCCTTCTTGGGTTTGTCGTCGCCTGCGTCGTCGTCGTCGTCGTCCTCGTCGTCATCGTCCTTGGCGTGGTGCAGCGGAGCGGGCACCGCGACGAACGGGTTGGGCACGTCGCGCCGTAACGTCACGACGAACGGCCGCATCGCGTGCGGGAAGCTCAGGTCGAATTGCAACGCGTCGTAGATCGGATTGAAGTCGCGCGCGGAGATGAAGTAGAGGTACTTGCCTTCGGGATCCCAGGCGGGCGAACGATCTTCTCGCAGGGCTTCGGTCGCATCGGCGACCGTGCCGCTCTCGCAATCGGCGATGCGCACGATCATCGTGCTCGCCTTCGGCGACCACACGTACGCCAGCCAGCGGCCGTCGGGCGAAAACGCCAATTCGATGCAGCGCCAGGCTTCACTCGTGTCGAGCTTGCGCGGCTCTTGCCCGAGATCGAGCACGAAGAGCTCGTGCCGGTGATTGGCAAACGCAAGGCGCTCGCCGCACGGCGAGGCAACGAGTTCGGTGATGCGGCCGACGTCGGCGGCCGTCACGTATGCCGGCGGTCCGCTCTGATCGACCGGCTCGACCGCGATGCGTTCGAACCCTGCGCTGTCGTCGATGTACGCGACGCGCGTGCCGTCGTGCAGCCACACGATCTCGCGCCGGCGCGTCGTGACGCCGCCGCCGAGTTCGCTGACCGCCGCTTCCCAGAGCGGCATCGTGTACGCATGTCCGCGCGAGACGATCGCCAGCGCCTTTCCATCGGGCGACGGCACGAACGTTTCGAGCAGATCGCCCGCATCGACGAAGCGGCGCGCGGTTTGCGGCGCGGCCGACGGTGTCTCGATCGCCACGCGCACGGGCGCGCCGGCGGCGGGATCGAGCAAGACGATCTCGCCACCGCATGCATAGACGATGCGCTTGCCGTCGGTCGCGGGATAGCGGGCGAAGTATTCGCGCTCGTCGGTGAGCCGTTTCACGTCCGAACCGTCGGCGTTCACCGAGTAGAGATTGCCGATGCCCTCGTGATCGGAGAGAAACACGACGCGGTCGCCGTGCCACATCGGCCACACGAGGTTGCCGCCGAGCTCGGCGCCGAGACGCGCAAACGCTCCCTTACCGGTCGCGTCGGCCCACAGATGTCCGGCCGTGCCGCCGCGATAGCGTTTCCAGCGCGCGGGGTCGAGGTTGTTGCGCCCGAGCAGCATCGCGCCGTTCGCGGCGACATCGAGCGACATCGCATGGCCGACCGGCAACCGCCGCGCTTCACCGCCGTCGCGGCCGATCGCCCAGGCGAGACTTTCCTTGACAAACGGCACGCTGGCGTCCGAGGTAAAAAAGATCTCGCGACCGTCGCGCGACCAGCCGCTGAGGTAGAGAGCGCCGCTGCCGAAGAACGTCAGCCGCTGCGGCGGACCGCCAAGGGCGGGGATGGTGTAGACTTCGGGCGTGCCTTCATCGCTGCCGACGTACGCGATCGTCGAGCCGTCGGGCGAGAGGCGCGGCAGCGTCACCGCTCCCGGACCGGCGGTCAGACGGCGTGCGAGGCCGCCGCGCGCATCGACGCTCCAGAGATCGTCCTCACAAACGAAGACGATCGTCTCACCGGCGATCGTCGGGGTGCGGTAGTAGCCACGGGAATCCATCGCCGCGGGATTGGCCGCTAAGGAACGACGTCCTCGGCGCGCGCGCTAATTGTGGTAGATGGCGAATCCGTAGATGAAGCCGCCCCGAAACTGATTGAAGTTGAAGGCCGCGGGCGTGCCGCTAATCGTGACGGTTTGCGCGGTGAAGTCGACGGTCGAGACGTTATAGCCGTCGATCCAGCTCACTCCGGTAAGCTGCCCGAACCAGAACGCGTACAAGTACGGATATTTCGGATCGAGCGTTCCCGGCGGATAGCCGAACGTGAGGGTAACCGCACCGTTGACCGTGAGATCGTTCGACGGCGTCAGTTCGGCGTAGCTCAGCACCGTCGGCGTCGTGCCGTTGCTGCCCGCGTACGCGACGACGGGTTTGGGCGCGTTCACCGCCTGCGAGAGTGCGGGCGGCGCGCCGATCGACAATGCGGACTGCATCGTCGCCGATGCCGATGTCAGCAGCACTTGTTGCGCGACGAGCTGGCCCGTGTAGCCGCCCGCATAGGTCGGAAACGGCTCGGTCAGGGTGCCGTTCTGCGTGATTGGAAACGTCGTGACGAGCGGCGCGGGCGTGACGTTCGCCGGCGAAGCGGCCGGAGCGGTAACCGCGGGCGTGCTCGCTCCGCCGCCCCCGCCGCCGCCGCAGCCGGCGGCGAGGGAGACGAGCAGGACCGAATATGCGGCGCGGCGCCGCAGTGCGCCTAGTTGGACGGGTAGACGCCGAACGCGTACGTTACGCCGCCCGTCAACGTCATCGGCTGCGTGGTCGTGAACGTCGTGTTCCCTCCGGTGCACGTGCCCGGCCCGAGCGCTTTGAGGTACCAGCCGGTCGTGCGGCTCGTATCGTACATCTCGATAAATGGGCACGTGTTGCTACCGGCGCCGTTCGTGTTATAGCCGGTGGGGGGGTTGAACGTTCCGCTCGACGATCCGGAGACTGTGATCGTCGCAGCTGGGGTGAAGACGTAGAAGAGCGGTGCCGGGTAGGTGGTCGCCGGCGCGGGGAATCCCGGCGGCACTTGCAGGTAGAGCGCGACCGTGGCGGTCGTCGACGCGCTGACCGCGCCGAGCGTCAGCGTTCCGCTCGCGCCGGCGGCCGAGGGGAGAGCGATCGGCGTCCCGGCTACGAGCGTCACCGTGCCGCTCGCGAAAGCGGCGGGGGTGTTGGTCGCGACGGCCGTCGGGTTCGCCGACGGTTGCGGCGTCGGCGCTACGGCCGACGTCGAGACGGCGTAGAGCGCGATCGTATAGGTCACGTTGTTGAGGATCGTCACCGGCGACGGCGGCTGCGGAGGGCCGCACGCGAGGGTGAGGGTCGCGGCGGCCGGGGTGCACGTTTCTTGGCGGCTCTGCCAGCCGAGCGAGGGGTGCGACGGGTCGTACACGGCCAGGTAGAACGACGTATTCGGAAGGCTGAAGTACGATGCGGGCAAGGTGAACGAGAACGACGGGGCGGCCGTGAGCGTGATGCTCGTCGCCGGCGGGGGCACCGCCAACGAGAAGCTGATGTAGAGGATCCCGCTGATCGGAGACGACTCGCTCTGCGCGCTGCGACGATCGATGCTCGAGAGCACGGGCGGCCCTGCCGGCGCGGTCGCCGACAGAAGAGCCGCCGCGAGGGCCGTCACGCCGCCGGCGGCTTGTGCCGGCAGGGTGAGCGTCGCCGCCGTGCCGCCGGTCGCGGTCAGCGTCGGCAGCGTGCCCCCGGTTGCGGGGATCGCTGAGGCCCCGGCCACCGGGGTGAACGAGAGCGCCTGGATGGCGGGAGCGGTGGGGGCCGCCGGACTGATCGGGGTCGTGTTGACGCTGCCGCCGCCGCATGCCGCAACGGCGAGCGCCGTCAAAGCCATGGTGGCGGCGATCAAACCATTGCGGAAATTCACGAGAAGCGCTCCGATGCAGAACCGTGCGTTGGGCTCCTTGATTAAGCGGACGGAAGATCGGTTCCCTTCTCGACCTTCGCGTGAGGTGCGGCGAACGGCTGAAACGAAGTCGTGGGAGGTGAGGCGCATAGCGGTCTTCGGTCTTTTGCTTTGCGCACTCTTAAGGCCGGTGGCCGCAAGCGCCGCCGGCGGCGAGTTGGAAGTGTCGCTGGGCACGCTCGGAATCGCCGGAGCGTTCGTGCAGCCGACCGGACCGGCGACCGATCTGCGGTTGGCGTACGGCGGCGTCGATTTTACGCGGACGGCGAGCTTCAGCAACCTGGTCATCGACGTTACCGCAAATCTGGCTGTGCACGAAACCTTTCACGTCCGGTCGTTGGGGTTGTACGCCGATCACACGCTTCACGGATCGTTTTACGTCACTGGGGGACTGGTTTCCAATTCGAACCGCATCGACGGCACGAGCATCCCGACGGATTCGTCGGTCGTTATCGACGGCACGAGCTATTCGCAGGCGAACGCCGGCGAAATATTTACCGTCGTGCGCTGGCCCGCGATCGCGCCGTATCTCGGCTTCGGTTTTGGTCCGCGCGGCAAGGGCCGCCGGGCCGGACTCTTCGGCGATGCGGGGCTGTACTATCAGGGACGTGCGCGGGTCGAGTTTTCGGCGACCGGCGCGATCGCCGCGAATTACACCAAGTTTCAGCCGTATTTCGACGAGGGCCGGCGTCAGCTCACGACCGACCTCGCCCCACTCGTCGTCTATCCGGTGATCCAAGTCGGAATGCGCTTCCCGCTATGAACGACGACTTGCTCGCGGCGTTCGACCGCGGCGAGCAGCGCGCGCTCGCGCGGGCGATCACGCGCTGCGAATCGGGTGAGGGTGAACCGCTGATCCGCGCGCTGTTCGACCGCGCCGGACGGGCGATGACGATCGGGCTGACCGGACCGCCGGGGGTCGGCAAATCGACGCTGACCGCGGCCCTCGTGGCGCACGTTCGCCGGCTCGGCAAGACCGTCGGCGTGATTTCGGTCGATCCGAGCTCGCCGTTCTCGCACGGTGCGCTGCTCGGCGACCGCATCCGGCTGACCGAACATTTCGTCGATCCGGGCGTGTTCATTCGATCGATGGCGAGCCGCGGCCACCTCGGCGGCGTGGCCGGTGCGACGGCCGACGCGGCGACGCTGATGGACGCGTTCGGCTACGACGTCGTGATCGTCGAGACGGTCGGCGTCGGACAGTCGGAAATCGAGATCGCCGAGATCGCCGACACGATTCTCGTTGCGCTGCAGCCCGGCTCGGGCGATACGGTCCAGATGCTCAAAGCCGGCATCCTCGAGATCGCCGACGTGTTCGTGGTCAACAAGCGCGATCACCCGATGGCAATCCAACTGCAACGCGAAATTCGTTCCATGATGGAAATGCTCGACTATGGCGGCTGGGTGCCGCAGCTCGTTGCGACGCAGGCGATCGCAGCTCAAGGCATCGAGGCGTTGTGGGACGCGATCGTGGAACACGACGCGTATCTGCGCACGTCCGGCGAGATCGCGCACAAACGGCGCGGCGCCTACGAACACCGCGTCCGCGCGCTGGCCTTGGGCGCGCTCGAGCGGCGCGTCGAGGCTGTGGTAGCGGGCATTCCCGACGGCCGCGATCCGTATGCCGCCGCCCACGACGTGCTCGCGCGTTTCGGCGACGATGCCGCCGTGGGTGAAGCCCCGCTGCGCCGCGCATCGGTGCGGGCCACGGTGAAGGGCCTCTAAGCTCGTCGTGACCTCGACGCTCGAGGCGATGTTTTTCGGCGCATTCTTCGGATTGATTTCCGCCGTCGCGATCTATCATCTGCTGATGTATGCGGTACTGCGCGTGCCGGAATTTCTGTCGTATGGCGCGTATCTCGCGGCGCTCGCGATCTTTCAGCTCGGCCGCGAACCGCAATATCTCGCCGTGCTCGGCCTCCACGTCGATGGGAATACGCTCTTCTGGCTGAGCTTTTCGCTCCTCGCGTTCCTAGGGTACTGGCTGTTTCACTCGTTTCTTTCGCTGCGGACGATGCAGCCGCGGCTGGAGCGCGTCTTCTTTGCGCTCACGTGTGTCCTGGCCGTGACGGCGGCGCTCGCACCGCTGAACGCGTGGTTCGGCGAGGGCGCCAAAGCGTTCGCGCTGGCCGACCTGATCGTCGCCGGCTGCGCGCTGGTTGCCGCCGTGCGCATGGGCGTGCGCGTCGCTACGTTTTTCGGCATCGCCTATGCCGGGTTCTTTATCGGCGCGGTGATGTGGTTCGTATGGAACATCGCCGGCGCGAGCCTCGGTGCGTTCGCCTACACGTTCGAACACGGCGTCGAGTTCGGAACGGTGTTCCAAGCGCTGACCCTCGCGCTCGGGCTCGCCGACCGGATCGCCTTCGCCAACGAAGAACGCGATCGCGCGCAGCGCCGGACGATCGATGAGATCAGCACGCTCAACGTGGCGTACTCGCGCTTCGTGCCCCGCGCCTTTCTCGATCTGCTCGGAAAGGACGACGTGCGCGACGTCCGGCTCGGCGACGGCATCGAGCGCGAGATGACCGTGCTCTTCAGCGACGTGCGTTCGTTCACCACGATCTCCGAATCGCTCTCGCCGAATGAAACGTTTGGGTTCATCAACGGCCTGCTCTCGGCGACCGGACCGGTCGTGCGCAAGCACGGCGGGATCGTCGACAAGTACGTCGGCGATGCGATCATGGCGCTCTTTCCGACGAACGCCGACGACGCGCTGCGGGCGGCAATCGGCTTGCAAGAAGCCGTGACGGCGCACAACCGCGAGCGAGCGGAAGAGCGCCAATTGCCGATCGTGGTCGGGGTGGGTCTGCACCGCGGTTCGTTGATGTTGGGCACGATCGGCGAGCACGAGCGCATGGACGGCACGGTCATCGCCGACGCGGTAAACATTGCATCGCGCGTCGAGGGCCTCACGAAATATTTCGGTGCGCGGGTGATGGTGACCGATAGCGTTCGCAGTGCGCTCGCGGATCCGAACGACTACGAGATGCGCTATCTCGGACGCATTGCGGTCAAAGGTACGAGCGCGGGCGTTGGAATGTACGAAGTGATCGATGGCGATCCGCCGGAACGCCTGGTCGCGAAACATGCCACGGCGGCGGATTTTGCCGCCGCCGTAAGCGCGTTTGTGGACGGAGCGTTCGACGATGCCGCGGCGCGCTTCGACGGCGTGCTGGAAGTAGACAGCCACGACGAAGCCGCGCGCTACTTGCAATCGCGCGCCCGCGAACTCGCCCGGGCCGATGCGCCGTGGGACGGATTCGACCGCGCCGCTAAGTAACGGCCAAGGCAAGCGTTCGTGGGAGCGTGCGAGCCGGGTGGCAAATGTTGGACGTGATGAGTGAAAAGATCGGGTTTGTCGGCGTCGGCCGCATGGGCGCGAACATGGCGCGCCGTCTCAAGGACGTCGGCTATACGGTGAGTGCCGTGTTCGATGTGGATCATGCGCGCGCGCGCGAACTCGCCGGAGAGATCGGGGCGATCGCGCCCGAGAAGCTCGCCGCGGTCACGGCCGCCAGCGACATCATCATCACCGTCGTCACCGACGATGCCGCGATGCACGGTATTTACGCGACGAGCGGCGACTCGCTGCTGACCGGTGCGAAGGGCAAGATCTTCATCAATGCGGCCACGGTCACGCCGAGCGTTCACGTCGCGGTCGACAAGCTGATCGCCGCAGCGGGCGGGGCGGCGATCGAAGCGTGCATGGCGAGTTCGATCCCGCAGGCGCGGAACGGCGAGCTGTACTTGATGTGCGCGGGCGACGAGGGCGCCTACGGGCGCGTCAAGCCGATGCTCGAGAAGATGTCGTCGTCGATGCGCTGGATCGGCGGGCCGGGAAAGGCCGCCCAGGTCAAAGCGCTCGTCAACATGCTGATGAACATCAACACGGCGGGGCTTGCGGAAGCGCTCGGTCTCGGCGATGCACTGGGTCTCGATCTCACGATGCTGCGCGAAGTGTTCTCCCAAACCGGCGCCAACTCGCGCGTGCTCGCTACCGACGGCGAAGACATGCAAAATCGCGAGCACGAGACGTACTTCTCCGGTGCGCATGCGGCGAAAGATTCCGGCATTGCGTTCGAGCTGGGTCACTCGGCCGGCGTGATCATGCCGCTCGCCGCCGCGACGAAGAGCCAGTACGACCTGATGGTCGAATCGGGTCTCGGCGATCTGGATAAATCCGGCATCGCGGAGTTGACGTTCAACGACCGCCGTCCCAGCAATCTGTCGGACGGTTAATGCCGGCTAGCACCCAGCGTACGATCGACCTGGGCGATGGTGACGTTACGACGCTCGAACAATGGGGTGAGAGCGGACCCGCGATTCTCTGCGTGCACGGCATCGCGAGTTCGCGCAAGTCGTGGGTGCGCACGGCCGAGGTGCTGGCCAAATCGTATCGCGTGTTTGCCTACGACCAGCGCGGGCACGGCGATTCCGCGGCCATTGCCGGTCCGATGACGCACGAGCAGTCCGTACTCGATCTGCAAGCGGTCGCGCGCGCGATCGACGGCGACGTCTTCGCGCTGATCGGACATTCGTGGGGCGGAGCGATCGTTCTCAAGGGTGGGCACGAGGTTGCCGTCGACCGTGTGATCGCAATCGATCCGATGATTCACCAAGCTGCGGGCGCGTGGGCGGCGGATTTCGTGGAAGATCTCGAGCCGCTGCTCGCCGGCCCGGTTGCGCGGCGTGAAGCGGCGATCCGCGAGATGTTTGCGGGCCTGCCGCCCGTCGAAATCGACGCGAAGGTCCACGCCTTGCGAAACATGAGCATCGGCCCGATCGTCGCGCTGGGAGACGAAAACGGCGCCGACGGCGGCAAATGGGATTTGCGCGAGACGGTCCGCGGCTATCCGAAGCCGCTGTTATTGCTGTTGGCCGATCCCTCGGACTCGGTCGTGTTTCCCGAAGACGTGACGTTCGTGCGCGAACACGGCGGCGCGAACGTCGCGATCGACGTGTTCGCCGGTGAAGGTCACACGCTGCACCGCACCGCGTTCGACCGCTTTGCGCGTTCGGCGGCGGCGTTTCTGCGTCGTGCCTAACGCCTCAGCGTAGCGGCGCGCCGCCGAATTTGCTGATCGCGACCCAGGTGTCACGTCCGGCGTCCCAGCGGACCATGATGCCGTTCGATTCGGTTAGGCCGCGCTGGCTGCCGTCGCGAAAGTCGTACACGCCGTTCGCGCCGGCGAAGCCGTGCAATTGCGAGAGGTACGCCTTGATATCGCTCGCACTTGCGTTCAGGCCGAGTTTCTTGAAAGCGCCGAGCGTGATGAGCGCCGGATCCCAACCGATCGCCTGCGCGACGTCGGCGTGAACGCCCGTGGCCTTGAACGAGTCGGCGTACTCGCGCACGGCGTTGTGCAGATCGCCGGCCGGAATCGAATCGAGCGCAACGCACGGTAGGCCGGCCGACATGAAGCCCGCCGGTAAGATCGTCGCGAACTGTTTCATCTCGGCGTAGATCAGATTCGAGGCCGATACGCCGACCGGGACGTCCAGTCCGACTTCGGAGATGCCGCGCAGCACCGTCCCGATCGGACTGCCGGTACCCCAGGCGAGGATCGCCTGCGCGCCCGACGCTTTGATGCGCGAGATTTGGGCCGCCACCGTCTGATCGCTCACACCGTAATGCTCGCGTGCCACGAGCGTCATGTCTTTGAACGCCGGTCGTGCCAACGCCGCATCGACGCCGGTTTCGCCGTCTTGGCCGCTCGCGTCGGTCGAGGTGATCAAGCCGATTTTCTTCCAGCCGCGATCGTGAAAGTACCGTAAGTTGACGGCGATCAAGTCGCCGGTCGACACACCGTAGGTGAAGGCATACGAGCCCTTTTCGGGATGCGCACCCGCAGTGAGGCAGTACAGCGCGGGCCCATTCGATTTGAGCAGCGCGGTGATCGCGTTGCAGCCCGCCGTCAGCGAGGGGCCCATGATGATCGAGACGTTCTTCGCGATCAGCGCGTTCGCCAGCTGCACGTCGACCTGCGGGCTCGATTGATCGTCGGCGACGACGAACTTGATCTGGCGTCCCTCGATGCCGCCGGCTTTGTTGATGTTCTGCTCGACCAGCGCCACCGCGCTCGCTTCGTTTTTGCCGAGGAACGAACCGGGGCCGGTCAGCGAGAGGATGACGTTGATCTCGAACGGATCGGCCGCAGCGACGGGCGCCGCGCTCGATACCGTGAGCGCACAAGCAAGTGCCAAAAGCATTCCGGTGATACGCATACGTCGCACGTTACTCTCCTACGCCAAGCGATGTCTAGCGTTTGACGATCCATCGCCTTTCCGCTATCGTCTCAGGTAGCGTTATGTTAACTGCCGAGCAAAATCGCCTGTTGACCCAAGTCGGCCCGGGCACCCCGATGGGCAACTTGCTGCGCCGGTACTGGATGCCGATCGCGGGCGTGAGCGAGTTCGAGACGATCTCGATCAAGCCGCTGCGTTTGTTCGGCGAAGACCTCGTGCTCTACAAGGATATGAGCGGCACGTTCGGTTTGGTCGACCGCCATTGTCCGCACCGCCGTGCCGATCTGTCGTACGGCTTTGTCGAGGACTGCGGCATCCGCTGCAACTACCACGGGTGGCGCTTCGACGAGGCGGGGCGCTGTCTCGAGCAGCCCTATGAAGACGTCGCGAATCCCGACGCGCACTTCCGCGACAAAATCCGTATCACGTCATATCCGATCGAAGCAAAGGGCGGACTGTTGTGGGCCTACATGGGTCCGCAGCCGGCACCGCTGCTGCCGGATTGGGAGCCCTTTTCCTGGCCCAACGGGTTCGTGCAAATCACGACGTCGCAGATTCCGTGCAACTGGCTGCAGTGTCAGGAAAATGCGATCGATCCCGTGCACTTCGAGTGGATGCACCGGAACTGGACCGTACGGCTCAACGGCGAGAACGGTCCGTACGGGAAGAAGCACGTCCGGATTGATTTCAAAGAGTTCGAGTTCGGCTATACCTATCACCGGCTGGTGGAAGGGATGCCCGAAGATCACGAACGCTGGACGGTCGGGCGGATTGCGCTCTGGCCGAATTGCCTTGGCCCCAACCAGCATTTCGAGTGGCGCGTACCGATCGACGACGACAACACGCTCTTCGTCATGTGGCACTTCGCGCGCGTTCCGAAAGAACGCGAGCCGTACGTGCAAACGAGCATTCCGTCGTGGGAAGGCCCCGTCACCGATCCGTTGACCGGCCGGTTCATTACGAGTCACATCGCGAATCAGGATTTTGTCGCCTGGGCGGGTCAGGGGCGAACGACCGACCGGACCAAGGAACACCTCGGCGTCAGCGACCGCGGCGTCATCCTGATGCGCAAGCAATATCTCGACGATCTCGCGCGCATCGAACGCGGCGAGGATCCCAAAGGGCTCGTGCGCGACCCGGCACGCAACGTGCGCATCGAACTGCCGATCGTCAGCCGCGTAATGCTCCTCGACGGGTTGCCGCTCGCCGACATGCTCGCGGACCCCTCGATCGATCCGCGCAACGGCTTTATCAACCAGGCGGGGCAGCCCGAGAGCGTGCGGATCGCGTATCTCGACGCGATGGGCCTCGATCCCAGCGGAAACATCGCCGAAGCGGGATCGGATTTTCTCGTTACGGCCAGCACGGCCGGCTCCACCCGAATGGTTTGGTCCTAGCGTACGCTCGCCTCGGGATTGTGCAGGCTGCCTGACGAAGGTCCGTCTGTGGCCAAGATGATCGACTCGCACGGCCGGACGGGTCCCGGTTCCGGCGCGGTCGACCGGACGATCTCGGATCTCCCGCTCAAGCCGGTTTACGGTCCGGCCGACGTGGCCGGGCTCGACTTGGCGCGCGACGTGCCCGAACCGGGCGATTTTCCGTATACGCGCGGCATCCACGCGGGGATGTATCGCGACCGGCTGTGGACGATGCGCCAATTCGCCGGCTTCGGCAACGCGCGCCAGACCAACGAACGCTACCATTTTTTGCTCGCGCAAGGCCAGATGGGCTTGTCGGTCGCGTTCGACATGCCGACGTTGATGGGCTACGACTCCGATTCGCCGCACGCGCTCGGGGAAGTGGGCAAGTGCGGTGTCGCGATCGACTCCGTGCGCGACATGGAGACGCTCTTCGCCGGGATCGACATGGGCGCGATCACGACGTCGATGACGATCAACGGTCCGGCCGCGATCGCGCTCGCGCAGTACATCGTCGCCGCCGAAAACTCCGGCGTGCCGCGCGCGAGCCTCGGCGGCACGCTGCAAGCCGACATCCTCAAAGAATACATCGCGCAGAAAGAGTGGATCTTTCCGCCGCGCCCGCACGTGCGCATCATCGTCGACATGATGAAGTTCTGCACGGCCGAGATGCCCAAGTGGAACACGATCTCGATCTCGGGCTATCACATCCGTGAGGCCGGATCGACCGCCGTTCAGGAACTCGCGTTTACCTTAGCCGACGGGTTCGCGTATGTCGAAGCGGCGCTCAAGGCCGGCATGGACATCGATTCGTTCGCCCCGCGCCTGTCGTTTTTCTTCAACGCGCACATCGATTTCTTTGAGGAGATCTGCAAGTTCCGCGCCGCCCGCCGCGTCTATGCGCACCGGATGCGCGACGTCTATGGGGCGAAGGACCCGCGTTCGTGGATGCTCCGTTTCCACACGCAAACCGCCGGCTGCAGCGCGACCGCCCAGCAACCCGAGAACAACATCGTACGGGTCGCCTACGAAGCGCTCTCGGCCGTACTCGGCGGCACGCAGTCGCTGCACACGAACTCGATGGACGAAGTGCTCGCGCTACCGACGGAAAAATCGGTCGAGATCGCGCTGCGCACGCAGCAAGTATTAGCGTACGAAACGAACGTGACGAACGTGGCCGATCCGCTGGGCGGTTCGTACTTCATCGAAGCGCTCACCAGCGAAATGGAGCGCCAAGCGCTCGATTACTTCCGCCAGATCGAAGACTTCGGCGGCGTGATCGAGGCGATCGAAGCGGGCTTCTTCCAGCGCGAGATCGCCGACGCGTCGTATCGCTATCAGCGTTCGCTCGAGGCCAAAGACCGGGTCGTGGTGGGCGTCAACGCGTTCGAACGCGAGGAAACGCCGGGCGATTTGAACTTGCTCAAGATCGGTCGCGAGATCGAACTCGGGCAAGCGCGCGAGGTGCAGTCGGTCCGCGGTTCGCGCGACGGTGCTGCGGTGGAAGCCGCGCTGGCGAAGCTCAAACGCGCGTGCCGCTCCGACGAAAACGTGATGCCGGCCCTGATCGAGGCCTGCCGGGCGCTCGCGACCGAGGGCGAGATCGTCGATGCCATGGCGGACGTGTTCGGCCGGTATATCGAGCGCGCGTCTTTCTAGTGAGCGGAGGCCGTCGCCGCGACGGTCGATAAGATAAATGCTATGAGCGTGTCTAACGAGGCGCGGCGCCCGTTCCGCGTCATCGTTGCCAAGGCCGGTTTGGACGGCCACGACCGGGGTGCGAAGGTGATCGCGCGAGCCCTGCGCGACGCCGGCATGGAAGTGATCTACACCGGCCTATTCCAAACGCCGGAACAGATCGTGCGCACCGCGATCCAAGAAGATGCCGACGGGATCGGTCTCTCGATCCTCTCGGGCGCTCACATGACGCTCTTTCCGCTGGTCGTCGAACAACTCGCGGCGCAGGGCGCCGGCGACATCGTCTTTTTCGGCGGCGGGACGATTCCGGCCGACGACGCGGCCGAGTTGAAACGCTTGGGCGTACGCGAAATTTTCACGCCGGGCGCTCCGCTCGCGCAAATCGTCGCCTTCGTGGAACGCGAATGCGGTAAACGAAGGGAAACCGTTGGCTGACTCTCGTCCGGTTCGTACGCGAATCGCTCCTTCGCCTACGGGCGACCCCCACGTCGGCACGGCCTACGTCGCATTGATCAACTACTGTTTCGCGAAAAAACACGGCGGCACGTTCTTGCTGCGCATCGAAGACACGGATCAAGCGCGCAGCACGCCGGAATCGGAAGTCGCGATTCTCGCCTCGTTGCGCTGGCTTGGGCTTTCGTGGGATGAAGGGCCGGACGTCGGCGGCCCGCACGGACCGTATCGGCAAAGCGAGCGCAGCGCGATTTACACGACGTACATCGACGAACTGCTGGCCCGCGGTCATGCCTTCCGTTGCTTCTGTACGCCCGAACGGCTCGACGAGATGCGCGAAGCGCAGAAGATGGCCAAGCTCCCGCCGCGTTACGACGGCCGCTGCCTCGCAATTCCTGCGAGCGAATCCGAAGCGCGTGCGAAGGCGGAACCGTATGTCGTGCGCATGCGCGTGCCCGATCGCGGCACGGCCGTGGTCGAAGATCTGCGGCGCGGCCGGATCGAGATCGAATGGAACACGGTCGACATGCAAATCCTGATGAAGTCGGACGGCCTGCCGACGTATCATTTGGCGAACGTGGTCGACGATCATCTCATGGAGATCACGCACGTGATCCGCGGCGAAGAGTGGGTATCGTCGGCACCCAAGCATCTGCTGCTCTATGAGTATTTCGGCTGGGAGCCTCCGGCGTTCTTGCACGTTCCGCTGTTGCGCAATCCCGACAAGAGCAAACTGAGTAAGCGCAAGAACCCGACGGGCATCTTGTTTTTCCGGGCGATGGGGTATCTGCCCGAAGCGCTGCTGAACTTTCTCGGCTTGTTGATGGTGTCGTCGGCCGAAGGCCAAGAAGTGATGACGCTCGACGAGTTGATCGCGCGCTTTGAGGTCGAACACCTCTCTTTAGGCGGCCCGGTGTTCGACTTCGTAAAACTCGATTGGCTCAACGGCAAATACTTGCGCGAACTCTCGCCGCAGGCGTTCGTCGAACGCGTGCTGGAATGGGGCGGCGAGCCGGAACGGTTCGCGGCCATGGCGTCGCTGGCGCAAGCGCGCGTCGAACGGCTCAGCGATCTCGGACCGTTGCTCGCGTTCTTTTTTGCCGGCCGTCTCAACCTCACCGAAACGCAACTGCTCGAGGGACAGAAGCTCGACAAAGACGAGATGCGCCGGGCGCTAGCGCTCGCGATGTGGGATTTGGATGCATCGCAAACGTTTGATAAGGCGACGGTCGAGGCGGTGCTCGGCAGCGTTGCTGAACGCCTGAGCCGAAAATTTCGCGACATCGCGCGCGTCTTCTATGTGGCGTTGACGGGCAGCCCGACGTCCGTGCCGCTCTACGACGCCTTGGTGTTGCTCGGTCGCGACATCGTTCGCGAGCGGCTGCGCGCCGCCCTGAGCGCGCTCGGCGCGCCGACGGCAGCGGAACAAAAGGCCTGGCGCGCGTGAGCCGCGCGATCGTTCTGGCCGCGGGCAAAGGCACGCGCATGAAGTCGGCGCAGCCGAAGGTACTGCACGATCTGTGCGGGCGGCCGATGCTGTGGTACGTGCTCGAAGCGCTCCGCGCGACCGGCATCGACGAGATCCTCGTCGTCTGCAACGCGGAACTCGAGCCGCTGCTCGCGCCGTTCGGCGTGCGGTGCGTCGTGCAGACGCCGCAGCGCGGCACCGGTCACGCGGTGCAGGTGGCGCTGGCGGCGCTCGAGCCGCGCGACGAAACGGTCGTCGTCGCATACGGCGATATGCCGCTGGTTGATGCCACGATCTTCGAAGACGTGCAGGCCACGGTCGATGCCGACGCCGGCACGGCCCTCGGTCTCGTCACCGCCCGCATGCCGTTGCCGTCGAGCTTCGGCCGCGTGGTGCGCAACGAGGCGACGGTGAAAAAAATCGTCGAGTTCCGCGATGCCACCACGGCCGAGCGCGCGATCGAAGAAATGAACGCCGGCATCTACGCCTTCGACGAACGCGCGCTGCGCGCCGTCATCGGGCAGCTAACCGACAAGAACGCGCAAGGCGAACTCTACCTTACCGATACGGTGAGCTTACTCGTCGCCGCGTCGTATCGCGTGGTCCCGGTGTTGGCGGTCGACTATCGCCTGGTACTCGGCGTCAACGACCGGGCGGAGCTAGCGACGGCGTGCGCGACGATGAACGAGCGCTTGTGCAGGGAGCACATGCGCAACGGCGTCACGATCGTCGATCCGGCAACCACGTATCTCGAACCGGAAGTCATCATCGGCGCCGATTCGATCGTGCGGCCGAACACGTCGATCGGCGGCGCTTCCGTGCTGGGCGAGCGCACGCGGATCGGACCGAACGCGCGGCTCTACAATGCCCGCCTCGGCGACGACGTCATCGTGACCGAGAGCGTCGTCCTCGATTCGGCAATCGGCGCGCGGTCGAGAGTCGGTCCGTTCGCGCACTTGCGCGGCGGCAACGAACTCGGCAGCGACGTGCACATCGGCGATTTTGTCGAAGTCAAGAACTCTCGCTTGGCCAACGGCGTGAAGGCGAACCATCACGCATACTTGGGCGATGCGACGATCGGCGAGAACACGAACATCGGCGCGGGTACGATCACGTGTAACTACGACGGCGTGAACAAGAACGCTACGACGATCGGGCGCGATGTGTTCATCGGCTCGAACAGCTCGCTCGTTGCGCCGGTGACGATCGGCGATGGGGCCTCGACGGGGGCGGGAACCGTCGTGATCCGCGATGTGGCGGCCGGCGATCGCGTCGTCGGGAACCCGGCGCGCTCGATCGGTGCCAAGAAAGCCGCAACCTGATCGAATACGAAGAGCCGCTTCGCTACCGGTCGTTTCTGTACTACTGCTGCACGCGCGCGTGCACGTCGATGGCGTGGCAGATGGTCGGCGTTGCGGTCGGCTGGCAAATGTACGACCTCACGCGCAGTGCGCTCGCGCTCGGGTTTGTGGGGCTCGCCCAGTTTGCGCCGCTGCTGCTGCTCGTGTTCGTCATCGGCCACGTGGCCGATCGCTTCGACCGGCGCCACATCGCTCGCGCCTGCGAACTCGTCGAAGCCCTCGCGGTGATCGTGCTCTGCGTGGCAACGCTCGACGGTGCGATCCAGCCGGCGCTTATTTATGCGATGGTCGTGCTGCTCGGCGTCGGCCGCGCCTTCGAGTCGCCGGCCTCGTCGGCGCTGTTGCCGAACCTCGTTCCGGCGAACATCATTCCGGCCGCTTCGGCGCGCGCGGCGACGGCGCAGCAAGTCTCTTCCATCTCGGGTCCGGCGATCGGCGGCATTCTCTACGCCTGGCATCCGTGGATTCCGTACGGCGTCGCGGGCGCGATGTTCGTCGCCGCGGCCGTGTTGATGACGCTGATGCGCACGCGCGGAACGAGCGCCGTGACGTCGGGTCCGCCCACGCGCGATTCGGTGTTCGCCGGCTTGAAATTCATCCGTGAGACGCCGCTCGTGCTCGGCGCGATCACGCTCGACTTGTTTGCGGTGCTGCTCGGCGGCGCGACGGCGCTGCTGCCGATCTACGCGCGCGACATTCTGATGATCGGGCCGTGGGGGTTGGGTTTGCTGCGCACCGCGCCGGCCGTCGGAGCGCTGACGCTGTCGCTCTTTTTCGGCCGGCATCCGATCCGGCGCCACGCCGGCCGGATCATGTTCGCGGCGGTTGCGACGTTCGGTATCGCCACGGTCGTGTTCGGGCTCTCGCACTGGTTCTGGCTCTCGTTCGCGGCGCTGGTCTTTCTCGGTGCCTCCGACGTCGTGAGCGTGGTGATCCGCTCGTCGCTCGTCGCGATCCTCACGCCCGACGTCATGCGCGGTCGCGTGAACGCGGTGAACTCGCTCTTCATCGGCACCTCAAACCAAGCCGGCGAGTTCGAATCGGGCGTTACCGCAGCGCTGCTCGGTCCGGTCGGCGCGGTCGTGCTTGGGGGCTTCGGAACGATCCTGGTCGCGGTGATCTTTTTCCGGCTCTTCCCGGCGCTCGCCAAGATCGACGCCGTGACCGACGCGGCCGCCCCCGGCATAGTAAGGCGGCTTGCATCTAAACCCGTACTTTGAACGTAGTATAGTCGTATTATGACGACTTCACGCAGACGCTTCGGCCTGGGTCTCGCCTTGGCACTCATCGCGCAACTCGCGCTCTCCGGCGGGGCACCCAGCCCAGCCGCAGCGGCGCCTGCGCAGACCATCGTGCTAGCCGGCGGTTGCTTCTGGGGCATGGAAGCCGTGTTCCGGGGCCTGAGCGGCGTGACCGAGGCGATGCCCGGCTACTCCGGCGGCACGGCCGCGACCGCGCACTACGACATGGTGAGCACCGGGACGACCGGACATGCTGAGTCGGTCCGCGTCACCTACGACCCGGCGAAGATTTCGCTGCAGCAAATTCTCAACGTGTATTTCACCGTCGCGCACGATCCGACCGAACTCGATCGTCAGGGTCCCGACGACGGCACGCAGTACCGCTCGGCGATCTTTGTTGCGAACGCCGATCAGCGCGCGGTCGCACAGGCCGAAATCGCACGACTCACCGCGACGCACCGCTTCTCCGCGCCGATCGTGACGAAGCTCGAGCCGTACAAGGCGTTCTTTCCGGCCGAGGAATACCACCGCAACTTCGTCGCGCTGCATCCGGACTATCCGTATGTCGTCTACAACGATCTGCCCAAGCTCGCCGCGCTCAAGAAAGCCTACCCGCAACTCCTCGCGCAGAAGTAGCGCGTTCGCGGTGCGCCGAAGCCGTCCGGGATGGCGTTTTCGGCCCGGGTTCTGCTAGACAGCCGCTCTCCGGCGGGGGCGCGCCTCACGACGCTCGAGGTGCGCTACCCGCGTTTCATTCATAGCGAAATGATGACGCATCGCGTGTTCTCGCGTAACGCCGCTAGCTCGCGCGCGATCCCGATCAAGAAGATGATCGCGGCCGTGCGTGAGGAGCCTGCGCTGCCGGTGTACTGGGGCCGCAATCAAACCGGAATGAGCGCGCGTGAAACGGTCGCGCCGGACGTCGAAGAACGTGCCCGCGCCGAATGGCAGGCGGCGCTCGACGACGCGCTGCGTCACGCCGAACGGCTCGCCGCTCAAGACATCGATTTGCACAAGCAGCTAGTGAACCGCCTGCTCGAACCGTTCGCGTGGATCACCGTGATCATCACCGCAACGGAGTGGGCGAATTTCTTCACCCAGCGCTGCCATCCCGATGCGCAGCCGGAGATCAAACACATCGCCGACATGATGCTCGGCAAGTATCGCGCCAGTACGCCGGCGCCGGTTGCCGCGGGCCGTTGGCATCTGCCGCTGATTCAAGCCGACGAGCGCAGTTTGCCCGAGAAGGAGCTCTGCAAGCTCAGCGTCGCGCGGTGCGCCCGCGTGTCGTACCTCACCCACGACGGCAAGCGCGACCGCGATCGCGATATCGAACTCTACGATCGCTTGGTGGACGGTGGAGCGAACGGGCATTGGAGTCCGTTCGAGCACGTCGCGACGCCGGCGCCCGATGCGAAGCAGCGTTCTGCGAATTTTATCGGCTGGGAGCAATACCGGAAGCGGTTCCCTCAGGAGCACGCCGCGACGTTTCCCGACGCATACGCCGCTGCGCGGTAAGCTTGCGCTGGTCGCGCTGCTGCTCGCGCTGCTCGTGCCGGGCATTGCCGCTGCGCAGACGCGCGAGGATCAGCACGTTTCGGCGATCTCCGTGCAGACGCTGCTGCATACGTCGGCGGTCTCACTCGTCGATCCGGTCCGCCAGCGCCGCGCGCGTGCGATCGCCGATTATCAGGATCTGATCTTCGCCGGATGGGCCCTCGCGCCGATCGTGGCGTTCTGGTGGTTGTGGCAGGCGGGACAAGCAGCCCGCTTGCGCGATACGTTGCGCCGCCGGCTGCGCGACCCGTGGCTGCACCGCGGCGCGTTCGGTGCGGCGCTGGGGGCGCTCGCGACGATCGCCGCGCTGCCGTTTGCCTTTGCCGGATATCGCGTGGCGCACAGCGTCGGGCTGACCCAGCAGACGATTCCGAATTGGTTTCTCGACGAGCTCTTGCGCCTCGCGACGATCTCGCTGATCACGGCGATCGTTGTGGCCTTGGTCCTCGCGCTCGTCGACTGCACGCGGCTGTGGTACCTCGTCTTCATCGGGATCCTCTACGTGACGGCGCTGGTCATTGTTGCCGTCGAACCGGTGTTGCTCTCGCCCCTTACCTCGAGCGAGGGCCCGGCCTCGGCCGCCGTCGTCGCGCAAGGCGATACGATCGCGCGGGCGCTCGATACGTCGACCGTACCGCTGGTCATCACCGGAACCTCGCAGCGCACGTCGGCGCTGCTCGCCCGCACGTCGGGCCTCGGACCGTTCGCACGCATCTTGATCGGCGATCAGGCCCTGCAAGTCATGACGCCCGGCGAGCGTCAGTTCATGCTCGCCCGCCAATACGCGCACGAACGCGATCACGACGTTCTGCTGCTCACGCTCGCCGGCATCACCCTGTTCGTGTTTGCCGCGGCCTTAGCCGTGTTGATCAGCGACCGCATCGGCTTCCGCCGCGACGACGATCCGCTCGCGCGCTTGCCGCTCGTGGGAACGTTTCTCGGCATTGCCGTGCTGCTGCTCTATCCGGCCTTCAACGCGCTCGAGCGAACCGCCGAATGGCATGCCGACGCCGTTGCCCTCACCGCCGTGAGCGACCGCTCCTCCGGCGTACGCCTCCTCGTGCGGCGCGCCGACGACGATCTCATTACCTTGTGCGGCCGCCGCACGGTCCGCTGGTACTTCGAATCGCGCCCGCCGCTCGGCTCGCGCATTGCGGCCATCAGCAAAACCACCGATCCATGTCCGCGCTAACGGGGTAGGAGACTAGCGTGAGCGACGAAGCGGCGGATCCCGCCCCGGTCCGCGTTCCGAAATACAAGGCGCCGGATTTCATGCGCAAAGAGATCGAACTTTTTCTGCGCGCGCGCAACGAAACGATCTTGGCGCGCCGCTACGGCGACAACGATGCGCCGGTACCGCGGGTCACGCCGCTCCAAGGCATTCGTTCCGTTCGATCCGTGGGCGAGATCAACTCAACAACGCGCTAGCGTCCGGTTCGATAGCGTATTTTTGCGCCGTTATTACCCGCCAACACTGGAAATCAACCATTTACGTTTATCGTGCGAGAACGTACAGACGCATGCTTTCTTCTTGGCGTATGACAGAACGCAAGCCCCGCGCCCGGAGGTATGAGCAACGCATGGCCTCCGACCTTGACGGCGACGCGGCTTTGGGAGCGCGACGTAATGGACATGATGGTGCTTTGCCGCTGTGGGCATCCGTCGGGGCTGCACGACGAACGCGGATGTCGCGCCGGGCGGTATCGGCCCTGCGAGTGTTTGCGCGACGCCCAAGCCGCGGTATGTTCGGCGGTTGACGCGGCCCGCACGACGGAGTGGAAAACCGCGCGCCGGCCGGCGGAGCTAGGGCTTCACAAGTAGCGCTGCGCTACGGCGGCGCAACGGCTTGGCGGCGGCGGATGCGGTCGATGATCGAACCGACGACGCCGCGGGGGCGGAGGGTGGCGATGAGGACGATGATCGCACCGTAGAGGATGAGGTCGTAGCCCTTGCCGGTGCCGCCGAGTTGCAGCGCGAGAAATTTCGCGAGCGCGACGAAGACGATCGCGCCGACGGCTGGGCCCCAGACGGTGCCGATGCCGCCGATCACGCCGACGAGCGCCATGTCGACTGAGATCGAAATGTCGAGCGTGGACGGCGGGTCGACGAAAAGCGTGTACTGCGCGAAGAGCACGCCGCCCAGCGCCGCGAACGCCGCGGAGATACTGAAGGCAAGCAACTTCCATCGGCGTTCGCTGATGCCGAGCGCCGAGGCGGCCTCGTGGTTGGCCCGCAGCGCGCGCAAGTAGTAACCCATGCGCGAGCGGCCGAGGAGGATCGTCGCGAGTTGCACGATCGCGAACAGCGCGAGCGCGGTCAGCACGTAGGGGCCTTTGTCCGCGAACTGCAGGTTGGCGAAGCCGTCGGCGATCGGGAGTTGGAATCCGTTCGCGCGGCCGAGCCAGGGCTGCGTGCGCACGACGGCGTCGGCGATAGCCGCAACCGCAATGGTGGCGATGGAGAAGTAGTGTCCCCGCAGGCCGAGCGTGGGGTAGCCGATGACCACGGCGAACACCACCGCGACGACGATTGCCGCGGGGACGGCCAGCCACGGCGTGACGTGCCAACTCACCGTCGCCAGGGCAGCCGCGTAGGCGCCGCACGCGAAGAAGATCGCGTGGCCGAACGACACGTCGCCGCCGTAACCGCTGACCCAATTCCACGATTGGCCGAGCACGGCCCACAAGAGAAACGAGAAGACGAGATCGAGCGCGACCGGATCGTGCACGCCGAGCGCAATGGCGACGCCGGCAGCCACGGTCGCGGCAAGCGCGATGAAGTGCGACCTCATCGGCGCCCGAGCAATCCGGCGGGGCGCACGAGCACGACGATCAGATAGGACAGATACACCGGGATCATCTTCACTTCGGGTGAGAGGTAGAAGCCGCTCAGCACTTCGACGACGCCGATGATCAGCGCCGCCACGAGCGCACCGGTGACGCTGCCGAAGCCGCCGAGCGCTACGACCACGAACGCCGTCAACGCGAACGTGCTGCCGACCGTCGGAAACACCGGGTACGAGAGCATCAGCAGCGCGCCGGCCGCGCCGACGCAGGCCGAACCGAGGCCGAACGCGAGCGCGTTCATGCGCTGCACGTCGATGCCCATCAGCGTCGCGGCGACGCGGTCTTCAGCCAGCGCGCGCATCGCGCGGCCCGTTTCGGTGCGCTCGATGAACCAGAACAGCGCGCCGGTGAGCACGAGCGCGCCCGCGCCTTCGGCCAGCGCGGCTTCGGGAATGTTGATTTCGCCCAGGCGAATCGTGCCTTGAAACGGCCGGTTCGTGACGCTCAGGAAGTCACTCGAGAAGAGCGCTTGCGCCGCCCCCTGCAGCAGCACGAGCATGCCGAAGGTGCCGAACATCGTTGCTTCGATCGGCCCCGTCAGCAAACGCCGGATGACGAGCCGGTACACGATCAAGCCGAAGACGAAGAGCGCGATGCAGGTGAACGGTAGCGCGAAGATCGGATTGAGGCCGACCAGCGAGAGCCCGAAGGTTGCGTACATCGCGAGCATGAGAAACTCGCCGTGGGCAAAATTCACGATGTTCATCACGCCGAAGATCAGCGTGAGGCCCACCGCAACCAACGCGAAAACGAGACCGATGAGGATCCCGCTGACGAGAAGTTGACCGAAAGTCGCTAACGCTTCCACGCCGGCATCGGCCAAACGACCGGCTTCACGGCAACGTCGAATGGCCACACCGTCTGATACTCGCCGCCCTGCACTTGTTCGACGATACCCGCGCCGCCGTCGTTCTGACCGTCGGGACCGAAGCTGATGTTCTTCCACGGCATCAGCGTGCGTTCGCCGGGAATGTTCGTCTTCGTGAGCGCGACGCGGATCGCTTCGGGCGCGAGCGACTTCGCGCGGTTGAGTGCGTCGGCGAGAACGAGGACGCCCATGATCTCCCGCGCGGAATTGCCGTCGAGCGGCTTCCCGCCGAAACGGGCCCGGTAGAGCTGATCGATCAGCGGCACGGACTGATTGCGATTTTTGATGTTGAGCGAAAATACTTCGCGGGTGAACACACCGTCGGCGCCCGCGCCGAGCGTCTTGAGGAAGTTCGGATCGATGAAGCCGGCATCTTGCGCGATGATTGCTTTGAGCGGCACGTCCTGATCCTTGAGGCCGCGCATGAAGAGCAGCGAGTCGGGCAGATACGACGTAATCATCAGCACATCGGGCGCCGCCACTTTGATCTTCTGCACTTCGGCGCTCACGTCGGTCGTGGTCGCTGAATACGCGATGTTTGCAACGACCGTGTAGCCGGCTTTCAGCGCATCGGCATTTTCCGAATCGGCCGAGCCCGTTCCGAAGAGACCGTCTTCGTGCAAGATCGCGATCTTCTTGATCTCGATGTTCTTCTTTTTCTTGAGATCGCCCATGAAGTCGATCAGGTTCTGCGCAAACGTGCCGTCGGTCGGGGTCGGGCGGAAGAACCACTTGTAGCCGCGCGTGGTGAGATTCGACGCGGTCGAGTCTTCGCACACAAACGGAATGCCGGCGCGCTCGGCGACTTGCGAGGCGGTAGCCGTGTTCGACGACGCATACGCGCCGAGAATTGCGACGACGTGATCTTGCGTGATCAACTGCTGCGCGACGCTGGCGGCTTGATCGTTCTTCCCTTGCGAATCGACGATCACGAGCCGAATGCGTTTGTGCAGGCTCGGGATACCGTTCTTCCCGACGGCCGGTAGCGGATACGAGACGTGCCCGTTCACCAAGTCGGCCGCCAGTTGTGCGCCGGCGAGCAGGCTCGCGCCGGTTTGTGCGAGCGCACCGGTAAGCGGCAAGATCACGCCGACGGGGATCGTGTCGTCGTCCGCTTGCGCCGGGACGACGTGAAACGCGCCGACCGATACGGCGAGGGCAAGAACCAGCAACCAGCGATTGAGACGCACGGGCGCTCCCTTCCAAGGTGAACGGATCAGGGGTGCTTGTTACCGCGAGGTGTTTGCGACCTCATCCCGCCATATGGCCTAGATGCGCCGAGCCCGGATGTTCCGGCCGCGATGGGACACCGCCGCACTCCTTGCCGCGACCTTGCTGATCGTTGGGATCAACATCGCCTGCGCCGTGCTGGGGTTCACGTTGCGCGTCGACTACGGGATGACGGTGTTGCCGACGGGTGAGGTCTACGGGCTCGAATCGCAGGGCATTGGCGCGTGGCTTTCTAGCTGCGCGGGCTGTGCAACGCGGCGGCGACCGCGTATCGGGTGGCGGAATTGCAGACGGAGGTTGCCGAACTGCGCGGCCGGCTCGACTTAGCAAGGTCAACGCCCGCGCTCGATTTGCCGATAGCTCGTAAATGAATACGAATCGAGGAGCCTTTCTCGCGAGCGCCGCCATCGGTGCTAACTCAGGAAGACGGTTCCCATGACGCGGGTGCCGACGTGGCGGGCGGTGAGGAGCTCGACGATCGAGGCGTGTGCGATGCGGCCATCGAGGATGTCGGCCGCGCCGACGCCGCCGCGCACGCCGAGTGCCGCGGCGCGCATCGCGGTGCGTAGATCTTGCGGCAGCGTTGCGTCGTCTGCGAGGGTGAGCGCTTCGGCGGGCGTCAGTTCGCCGATGCATTCTCGGGTAAGCGCGTCGATCACGCCGCCGTTTTCGTGGAAGAAGAGCGCGCGTTTTGCGGCCATCGAACGCGCGACGGCGCTGGCGACGTCATCGGCGCGCACTTCGACGTCGCCGCCGAACATGCCGAACGCGAGCGGTTCGACGACCGGAATGTAGCCCGCGGCAAGCAGCGTGTGCAAGAGCCGCGTCTGCACTGCGCCGAGCGAATCGCCGGCGGCGGGCAGCATGCCCGCATCCGCGCCGGAAACGCCGACGGCGGAATCGCTCGTGCGGTTGATCGTCTTCACGATCGTGCGCGCCGCGTCGGCCGTGGGCGCAACGATGATCGGCTGCTGACCGCGTTCGACCAGGAACGCGAGGTCCGCAAAGAGCGTAGTGCCATCGGCCGCGAGTGTCGACTCGTCGATCCGAACGACGATCATCTAAGCGTCTTTGGGCTCTTCGCCTTCGTTCCTCTTTGTATTTGTCGTGTTGACGCGGTTCAGCGCGCCCTGCATGTCGCCACGCAGCCACAGCTCGATGCCGTCGATGCAGCGGTCGATGACGGCCGGCAGCGCTTGCGTTTCTTCGGGTGAGAACGCGCCGAGCACGTGCCGGATCGCCTCACCGCTCTGGCGATCGCGACCGATCCCGATGCGCAAACGGGGGAACCCGGTGCCGAATACTTCGATCAGCGACTTGAGCCCGTTGTGGCCGCCGGAACTTCCATCCATGCGCAGCCGTAAGCGCGCGAACGGCAAATCCAGATCATCGACGATCACCAGAATGCGCGGCGGCGGAACCTTGTAGAACGTCGCCACGCCAAGCGCCGGCGGCCCGCTCTCGTTCATGTACGCGAGCGGTTCGACGATGACGGCGTGACGGCTACGGTCGAGCAGCAGCCGCGCGTTGCGCCGCTTGGTCCATTCCTCGAGATGCCAGCGGCGCGCCAATTCCTCGACGACGATGAACCCGATGTTGTGCCGGGTGCGCGCATATTCGGACCCGGGGTTGCCGAGTCCGACGATGAGCCGAAGGTCGTCGATGGGCCGCTACTCGGCGGCGGGTGTTGCCGGTTCGGCGGGAGCGGCAACCGGCGCGGCGGCCGTGATGGCGGCATCGTCGGATGCAGTACGCGAGCCTTCGACGGCGACGACGACGGTTTCAGCCGGCGTGATCAGCGTGAAGCCGGCCGGCAATTTCACGTCACCCGCAGTGATGTGATCGTTGACGTTGAGCGCGCTGACGTCGATCTCGAAGTGCTCCGGCAGTTTGCCTGCCGGCCCCTTGACCTCGAGCGAATGCGTGACGACGTCCATGACACCGCCGCCCTCTTTCACGCCCGGCGCGACGCCGACCGTAATGATGTGGACCGATGCGTTGATCGCTTCGGTCGAGGACACGCGCTGGAAGTCAGCCGCGATCGGACGATGCGAGATCGGGTCGCGCTGCACTTCACGCAGCAAAACCGATTCTTTCTTGCCGCCGATCGTCGCGTCGACGATATGGCTTTGGCCGCCGCTCGATAGCAGGTCGTTGAGGGTCTTTGCGTCGACCGAGATCGCCTCTGAGCCGCCGTGACCGTAGAGGGCGCCGGGAATCCGGCCCTCGCGCCGCGCCTTCTTGGCACCGGTGGTGCCGATCTCGGCTCGTTGGTGGATGGTCACGCTGGTGATGCGTTCTTGTTTCGCCATGACGGGGTACGTGGTTCCTTAAACCGCAGCCGCAATCGCCGCTTCGGCGTTCGCTTCGGGCTGTGGAGCTTCTTCAGTAGTTGAGGTGGAGGAAGGTTCGAGGAATTCATCGCCGGCGAACAGCTCGGAAACCGAACGGTTGGCGGTGATGCGCTTGATCGCGTCGGCCAGGATCTGCGCGATCGAGAGCTGCTCGATGCGGTTGCCGATGCCGTTGGGATGCGCGGACGTGGGAATGGTGTTGGTGACGATCACTTTGCGGATCGCCGATTGCTCGAACTGCTTGATCGCGTCGCCGGCGAAGATGCCGTGCGTTGCCAGGCAGTAGACTTCAGTCGCGCCGCGCTTGATCAGGGCTTCGGACGCTTTCACGAGCGTGCCGCCGGTGGAGATCATGTCATCGACGACGACCGCGATCTTGCCCTCGACGTCACCGACGATGTGCGTTACTTCCGAGACGTCGGGTTCCGGCCGGCGCTTGATGATAACGGCCAGCGTCGACTTCAGGCGTTTGGCGAAGAACTCGGCCCGCGGCACGCCGCCGGCGTCGGGTGAGACGACGACGATCTTCTCGCCGAAGAGCTTCTCGTTGCGCAGGTGATTGCACATGTGCGGCGCGGCCATCAGGTTGTCGACCGGAACGTCGAAGAAACCTTGAATCTGCGCGGCGTGCAAGTCGAGCGTTACGATTCGCTCGGCGCCCGCCGTCTGCAGCATGTTGGCCAGCAGCTTGGCCGAGATCGGTTCGCGGCCTTTCGTCTTTTTGTCTTGCTTGGCGTAGCCGTAATACGGGATCACGGCCGTGATGCGGTTGGCCGATGCACGGCGCAACGCGTCGATCATCAGCAGCAACTCCATGATGGCATCGTTCACCGAACCGCCCCAGGGGGTGCGGCAGAGCGATTGCAACACGAAGACTTCCGCCCCACGGACGTTCTCGCGTATTTCGATGCGACATTCGTCGTTCTTGAAACGGTCGACGAGCGCATTGCCGATGCGCGTCTGCATCTTCTTGGCAATTTCGTCGGCAAGCTCGCGGTTCGATGTCCCGCTAAAGAGCAGCGGCGGCTGGATCACGGGGTACTCCTAACGCTTCCCAAGATCGCCTGAGCGCACGGGGGAAGCCCGGACCTTTCCTCGCCCAGGCGACGTGCGCCCTCCTGAAGCGGTTTGGACCCGGCTGGGTGTTATGGGGAGTTCTTATGCCCAAATTCGAGTTGGTCAGCCCGAATGCGCTCGCCGGCGATCAGCCGGCGGCGACCGACGCCCTGGCCCGGGGGGTCCTGGAGGGCGACCACGCCCAAACGCTGCTGGGCGTTACGGGCAGCGGCAAGACGATGGCGATGGCGCGGGTCGTCGAGCTGGTCCAGAAGCCCACGCTCGTCCTGTGCCACAACAAGACGCTCGCCGCCCAGTTGTGCGCCGAGTTCCGCGATTTTCTCCCGCACAACGCGGTCGAGTACTTCGTCTCCTATTTCGACTACTATCAGCCCGAGGCGTACATCGCCCACACGGATACCTACATCGCCAAGGACTCCTCGATCAACGATGAGATCGAGCGTCTGCGGCATTCGGCCACCCAGTCGCTGCTGACCCGGCCCGACACCCTGATCGTGGCCTCGGTCTCGTGCATCTACGGTTTGGGTTCGCCGGCCGACTATATGGAACTCTCGGCCGACGTCAAGATCGGCGACACGATCGACCGCGACGACTTCTTGCGCAAGCTCATCGGCATGCAGTACCGGCGCAACGATCTCAACCTCGTGCGCGGTACGTTTCGCGTGCGCGGCGACACGCTCGAGTTCGTGGGCGTCGAGGAAGAGCTCGTCCACCGCATCGAGTTTTTCGGCGATGAGATCGAGGCGATCAACGTCGTCAACAACATGACCGGCGAGTACGTCGAGTCGGTCGACGAACTGAAAATCTTCCCGGCGAAGCACTACATTACGCCCGAGGAAAAGCTTCACCGCGCGATCGACGCGATCGAAGAAGAACTCGTCGACCGGTTGAAGTTCTTCAAAGATTCCGGCAAGTTGCTCGAAGCGCAGCGGCTCGAACAGCGCACGCGCTACGACCTCGACATGCTGCGGGAAGTGGGCTACTGCAACGGCGTCGAGAACTACTCGCGCCACCTCTCGGGCCGCGAGGCAGGCTCGACCCCGTTCTGCCTGCTCGACTTCTTTCCCAAAGATTGGCTGCTGTTCGTCGATGAGTCGCACGTGTCGATTCCGCAGGTCGGCGGCATGTACGGCGGCGACCGCTCGCGCAAATTATCGTTGGTAGAACACGGTTTCCGGCTGCCGTCGGCGCTCGATAACCGCCCGCTCACCGCGGATGAATTTCAAGCGCACATCAATCAGGTGATCTACGTGTCGGCGACGCCGTCGACGTACGAGATGTCCAAATCGACGCACGTTGTCGAGATGGTGATCCGTCCGACGGGCCTGGTCGATCCGGAAGTCGAGGTGCGTCCGACGCGCCATCAAGTCGACGACCTGATGGACGAGATTCGCAAGCGCACCGAAAAAGACGAGCGCGTGCTGGTGACGACCCTCACCAAAAAGATGGCTGAGGACCTCACCGACTATTTAGTAGAGAACGGCATCCGCGTGCGCTACTTGCACAGCGAAGTCGAGACGCTCGAGCGGATCGCGATCCTGCGCGATCTGCGCAAGGGCGAGTTCGACGTGCTCGTCGGCATCAATCTGTTGCGCGAAGGGCTCGATCTGCCGGAAGTCTCGCTCGTCGGAATCCTCGATGCCGATAAGGAAGGCTATCTGCGTAGCGGCACCGCCTTGATCCAAACGATCGGCCGCGCGGCGCGCAACGTCGAGGGCAAAGTGATCATGTACGCCGACGTCGTCACCGAATCGATGGCGCGCGCGCTCGGCGAAACCAAGCGCCGGCGCGAACGGCAGGTGGCCTACAACCTCGAGCACGGCATCGAGCCGAAGTCGATCCGCAAGGAAGTGCGCGATATTCTCGCACTCGTGAGCGCGAGCACCGTTGCGGCCACCGGGCTCAAGGGCGAGAAGCTGCCGCGCGAGGTCGCGATGGCGATGTCCAACGACATCGAACGCAAGATGCGCGAAGCGGCAGCGAACCTCGAGTTCGAAAAAGCCGCCGCGCTGCGCGACGAACTCATCGAGCTGCGCAAGCAGGTCGGCGGCAACGAGTCGGTGCTTTTCCAAGGCAAAGCGCCGAAGATCTTCCAGCACGCGCTGCGCGAGCTCGTTGGAAGTTAAACCCGCCGCGGTTGCTGCTGGGCGAAACTTTCAACATTGCAGCCTGCTGCTAGCGGTTTTCTCCGGTTACGTACCATTTACGTAAAAGTAGCATCTCAGACAAATGCGACTGACGTATCTCGTTACGTGGTGTATAATCAACCTATGGAACAGAAAACAAAACTCTCGCACGACGCAATGGATGCGCTCGTGGCGAGCGTTATCGGATGGTACGAACGCCATTTCACGCACATCGAAGAGCCGACCGGCGACGTTGCCTTCTCGGATGAATGGGAACGAAAGCAGATCGCTCGCGAGTTGCACTGGAACTAACCCGGGTTACGCCGGGATAAGGAAAGCCCGGCCGGACAACGGAACGAGCTTGGCGTGAGTGCGCTCTTAGAAGTGCGCGGCCTGGCCAAGCAGTTCGGCGCGCTCCGCGCGCTGGACGGAATCGACCTCGATGCCGCCCAGGGACGCCTGACGGGCCTCATCGGCCCGAACGGCGCCGGAAAATCAACGGCCTTCGGGTGCATTAGCGGCGCGCTCAAACCGAGCGCGGGCAGCGTTCTCTGGCGCGGGCGCCGCATCGACGGGCTGCCCTACCACCGCGTGGCCGGCCTCGGCATCGCGCGGACCTACCAGGTCGTGCAGCCCTTCGGCGACATGACCGTGCGCGAGGCAACGACGGTGGGCGCGTTGCTGCACCACCACCGCGTCGCTGCCGCCGAACGCAAAGCCGACGAGGTGCTCGAACTTGTCGGTCTCGCGCACCGCGCAAATGTGCCCGGCCACGCGCTGACGATCGCCGACAAGAAGCGGCTCGAGGTAGCGCGGGCGCTCGCAACGGATCCCCAGCTGCTGCTGCTCGACGAAGTGATGGCCGGGCTCACCCCGAGCGAAGCGCAGGACGCGGTCGCGCTGCTCCGCCGCATCCTCGCGAGCGGCGTAACGATCGTGATGGTCGAGCACGTGATGGAAGTGCTGATGGCAGTGGCCGACCACGTCGTCGTCATTGCTGCAGGAAAGACGATTTTCGCGGGCACCGCCGCGGACGCCGTGCGCGATCCGGGCGTGATCGACGCGTACCTCGGCACGGCGGCCTGATGCAGCCTGCCCCCGCCGCGGCGGCCTTGCTGGCCGTTGACGATATCGCCGTCGCCTACGACGGCATGCGCGCGCTGCAAGGCGTGACGCTCGATGCTGCCGCCGGCGCGATCGTGGCGCTGGTCGGCGCGAACGGGGCCGGTAAGACGTCGCTGTTGCGCGCGATCAGCGGGATCGTGCGGCCCGAACGCGGGACGATTCACTTCGACGGCAGCGACATCACGCGGCTGCCCGCGCACGAGATCGTGCGCCGCGGTATCGCGCACGTGCCCGAAGGCCGGCGCGTGTTCGCCTCCGCCACCGTGCGCGACAACTTGCTCCTCGGCGCGTACGTCGAGCGCGATCGTAACGCTCGGGCGCGCCGGCTCGACGAAGCGTTTACCGCGTTTCCGATTCTGCGCGCGCGCTTGGAGCAGCGGGCATCCACGCTTTCGGGCGGCGAGCAGCAGATGCTGGCGATTGCGCGCGGAACGATGAGCGGACCGAAACTCTTGATGCTCGATGAGCCCTCGCTCGGGATCGCCCCGAAGCTGATCCCGGAAATTTACGCCGGCATCCGGCAGATCGCCGCGCGCGGAACCACCGTGCTGCTGGTCGAGCAGAACGTGCGCGAAGCGTTGCGCGTGGCAACGTGGGCGTTCGTGCTGCAGACCGGCCGGGTCGTTGCGAGCGGCGACGCACGCGAACTCGCGGAGAGCGATTTGATCAAACGGGCGTTTCTCGGTCTATGACGTGGCGCGTGGGCGTGGACGTCGGCGGGACGTTCACGGATCTGGTTGCGACCGATGCGAGCGGAGCGATCGTGCGCTTCAAAGTGGCGACGACGCCGAAGGCGCCCGAAGAAGGCTTGCTCGACGCGCTGCGCACGCTCTTGCGCGAAGTCGACGCCGCCGCGATCGTGCAGCTGAGCCATGCCAGCACGATCGCGACGAACGCGCTGCTCGGGCAAGTGCATCTCGATCTGCCGCGCGTCGCGTTCGTGACGACCGAAGGTTTTCGCGACGTGCTCGAAATCGGCCGGCAGTCGCGCAGTTCGGTCTACGATCTGCACGTCAAACGTCCCACGCCGCTGGCCGTGCGCGAGGATCGCCTGACGGTCCGCGAACGGATCGACTACGACGGCAGCGTGCATCTCGCGCTCGATGCGCAAACCGTGACCGATGCGGTCGCGACGATTCGCGAGCGGGGCATCGGCAGTGTGGCCGTCGGGCTGCTCAACAGTTATATCAACGATACACACGAGCGCGCGGTCGTCGACGCTTTGCGCGCGGCGCTGCCGGACGTCGCGGTCACCGCATCGTCGGCGCTGGTGCGCGAAGAGCGCGAGTACGAACGCTTCTCGACGGCGGTGGTCAATGCGGCGCTGTTGCCGGTCGTGCGCGGCTATCTCGAGCGGTTGGCCGCCGGCGTGCGCGCGCTCGGCATTTCGGCGCCAGTCTTCGTGATGCAGTCGAACGGCGGAACCGCGGCGTTAGCGTTCGTGGCGGAACGGCCGGCGACGCTGGTGGAGAGCGGTCCGGCGAGCGGCGTGATCGCCGCCGCCGCGGTCGGCGCGGCCATCGGCATTGCCAACGTGCTGTCGTTCGACATGGGCGGCACAACGGCCAAGGCCGGCACGATCATCGGCGGCGAGCCGGAGATCGCGTACGAGTTTGAGGCGGCGGGTTCGACGCACAGCGGCCGTGCCGCCAAGGGCAGCGGTTATCCGGTGCGCTTCCCGTTCGTCGATTTGGCTGAAGTCAGCGCCGGGGGGGGCACGATCGCGCGCCTCGACACGGTGGGCGTACTGCGCGTCGGCCCGCTCTCGGCCGGCGCCGATCCGGGACCCGCGTGTTACGGCAAGGGCACGCAGCCGACAGTGACCGATGCGAACGTCGTGCTCGGGCGGCTCAATCCGGTCGCGCTTGTCGGCGGCACGTTTCCGATCGACGCGTCGCGTTCGCACGCGGCGGTCGCGAGCGTAGCGGCGCCGCTCGGCGGCGACGTCGAGCGCACCGCGGCCGGAATTGTGGCGCTGGTCGATGCGGAAATGGCGAAGGTGCTGCGCATCGTGTCGGTCGAGCGCGGACTCGACCCGCGCGATTTCGTGCTGATGGCGTTCGGCGGCGGCGGCCCGATGCACGCCTGCGCACTCGCGGACGACCTCGGCATGCGCCGCGTCGTGATCCCGCGCTATCCCGGCTTGTTCAGCGCGCTGGGGTTACTCGCGGCCGACGTGCGAGCGACGTTCTCGCGTTCGCTCGTGGCGCCGCTCGATGCGACGACGCTCGGAACGGCGCGCGCCGCAGCAGCGGCCCTCGACGGCGAAGCGCGCGTCGCGCTGCGCGCCCAAGGCGTTGCCGAAGACAAGATTCGCACGGTGGTGGAACTCGACGTGCGCTACACCGGCCAGTCGTTCGATCTGACCGTTCCGTTCGACGGCGACGAAGCCGCGATTGCGGAAGCCTTTCATCAGCGTCACGAGCGGCGCTACGGCTATGCATCGCGCGACGAACGGGTCGAGCTTGCAACGGTGCGCGTGACGGCGATCGGCTCTGCCGGCGCCGCACCGCACACGGCGATCGGCGGCAACGGTACGCGCCGCGACGCGAGTGCCGCTCGCATCGGCACGCGCCGCGCATGGGACGCCGGCACGTTCGTCGATGCGGCGATCTACGACCGCGAGAAACTCACCGCCGGCAGCGCGTTCGCGGGTCCGGCGATTGTCGAGCAGTATGACACGACGAGTTGGATCCCCGCGGGCTGGAACGCGACCGCCGATCCGGCCGGCAACCTCATCGTCGACCGCCCCTAACGGCCACGATCGTGGTGGGTGCGGCTGGGACAATTGGCTAGTGTCGTGAGGTACGGCCGACGCTATGCTAGCGGCATGGATACGCTCACTCCCGTCGCGACGCGAATTCCGTACCATCTGTTCACCGACGCCGAAATCTACCGGCGCGAACAAGAGAAGATTTTCTCCGGCCCGCATTGGAATTTCGTGGCGCTCGCGGCGGAACTGCCGCAGCCGGGTGATTTCAAGACGACGTTCCTCGGCGACACGCCGATCGTCGTCACCCGCGACAAGGCCGGCGCACTGCACGCGTTCGTCAACCGCTGCGCGCATCGGGGCGCGCTCGTGTGCCGCGAGATGCGCGGCAACAAACTGGCGCATCAATGCGTCTACCACCAATGGACCTACGAACCGTCGGGCGATCTGATCGGCGTGCCGTTTCGCAAGGGCATCAACGGCAAGGGCGGCTACGACGATACGTTCGACACGGCCGAACGCTCGTTGCAGAAACTGGCGGTGAGCGAATACCGTGGGCTGATCTTCGCCTCGGCCGATCCGGGGGTCGAACCGCTGCTTGAGTACCTCGGGCCCGAAATGACGCCGTGGATCGACCGGCTCTTCGGCGGGCGAGAACTCGTCGTGCTCGGGTACACGCGCCAGGAAGTGGGCGCGAACTGGAAGCTCTACGCGGAAAACGTGCGCGACCCGTATCACGCGAGTTTGCTGCATCTCTTTCACACGACGTTCGGCATCTACCGCTCGTCGATGGGCGGCGGCATCATCCAAGACGCAACCGGTCGCCATTCGTTTCTGCGCTCGTTCAAGATCGGCGAAGCGGCGGAAACGAAAGACTACAAAGACGCCGGGCTGCGGACGTACCAGCAGGGTGTGAAGTTAGCCGATGCCGCGATCCTCGAAGCGCGCGATGAGTTCCCGATCCCGGCGACCAACGCGATCCAGCAGATCTTTCCGAATTTGCTCATCGCGCAGATTCAAAATACGCTGATGGTGCGGCAGATCGTCCCCAAGGGACCGTCGACGTACGAGCTGATCTTCACGTACTTCGGTTACGCCGACGACGACGACGATCTGCGCGCGAAGCGGATGCTGCAGGCAAATTTCGTCGGCCCCGCCGGTTACATCTCGCTCGAAGACGGGTATGCGACCGAACTCGTGCAGCAGGCCGTCGCGGATGGGAACGCCGGATCGTCATACATCGACCTCGGCGGACGCACGGCCGCAAGCGACGACAACTTGGTGAGCGAGGGTATGCTGCGCTCGTTCTGGACGTACTACCGCGGCGTGATGGATCTCGACGATGCTTTCTGACGCACCGAGTCCCGCGCTCTGCGCCGACATCGAACAACTCAACGCACGTTACGCGCAGACGATCGACGACGACCGGCTAGAAGAATGGCCGGGCTATTTCACCGAGGACGGGACGTATGCGATCGTCCCGCGCGAAAACATCGAGCTCGGGTATGAGATCGCGATCGTGTCGTGCCGCAATCGCGCGATGATGCTCGATCGCGTGTTCGCGATTCGCAAAGCGAGCCTCTACGGTCCGCATCGCTACCGGCACATCGTGTCGCGCTCGCTGATCGACGTGGCCCAGGACGGTGCCGTGAGCGCCGTAACGCCGTTCGTCGTCTTTCAGATGCGGACCGATCCGATCGATTTCGGGAAAGTCGAAACGTACGCGCTCGGCGAGTATCGCGACCGCTATGCGAGCGGAGACGGCGGACTGCGCTTGCTCAGCCGCCTCGTCGTCCTCGACAACTCGACCGTCCGGACGCTTTTGGCGACGCCGCTCTAACCGGACGCCAGGCGCCCGCAACTGCGCCGCGGTAGGAACCGGTCAGTCATGGACGTGCGCAGCCGGACCCTCGACCCGATCACTGCCGAGATCATCGTCTCGGGACTCCTCTATGCGAGCGAAGAGATGGGGATCGCGGTGCGCAACGCGGCGTATTCGCCCAACATCAAAGAGCGGCTCGATCATTCGTGCGCGATCTTCGACGCGAAGCTGCGGCTCGTGGCGCAGGCGGAGCATATCCCCGTGCATCTCGGCTCGCTGCCCTGGGGTTTGCGGCGCACGCTCGAGCGTATCGCGACCACCGGCGAGGCGATGCGGCCGGGGGATCAGTGGGTCGTCAACGATCCGTATCTCTCGGGCACGCACCTCAACGACGTTACCGTCATCCGGCCGATCTTCGTCGACGGCGCGATCTTCGGTTATGCGTGCAACAAAGCGCATCACGCCGACGTCGGCGGCATGGTTCCGGGCTCGATGCCGCCGAGCGCCCGCGAACTCTTCGCCGAGGGCTTCATCATGCCGCCGATGCGGTTGATGCGCGACGATGCGGTCGTGCCGGATACGGTCGCGCTGTTTCGCGCGAACTCGCGCACGCCGGAAACGCGCAGCGGCGATTTGCGCGCGCAGCTCGCCGGCAACGTCACGGGCGAACGCCGGGTGCGCGAACTGGTCGATCGCTACGGCGCGGCCACGGTCGCGGATGCGGTAGCCAAGGCGATCGACGATGGGGAGTTGCGCATGCGGGCCGCGCTGCGCGCGTTTCCCGACGGCGTGGTGAACCTCAGCGATGTAATGGAAGACGCCAACGGCGAACCGTCGATCGTGCCGCAGCTGCGGCTCGAAAAGCGCGGCGAGCGGATGATGCTCGACTACACCGGTACCTCGCCGCAACTGCCGATGCCGCTCAACGCCGTTTACGGCGTCACGCTTTCGGGTGTCTATTATGCGATTCGCGCGTTGCTCGCGCCGGATATCCCGATGAACGACGGCGTGTTCCGGCCCATCGAGGTGCACGTGCCCGAGGGCACGCTGCTGAACCCGCATCGGCCGGCGCCGGTCTCGGCCGGCAACGTCGAGACATCGATGCGTAACGCCGATCTCGTGCTCGCGGCGCTCGGCATGCTCGCGCCGGAGCGCGTTCCCGCGCAGAGCGGCGGTTCGATGAACAACGTGATGATGGGTGGGATCGACGAGCGCGGCGAGCCCTGGGCATTTTACGAAACCAACGGCTGCGGCATGGGCGCGCGTCCCGAAGCCGACGGCGTCGATGCGATCCAAGCGCATATGACCAACACGCTCAACACGCCGATCGAAGTGCTCGAGCGGACGTTTCCGCTGCGCGTGACGCGCTACGAGTTCGCTGATGCAACGGCCGGCGCGGGCCGCTACCGCGGCGGTGCGGGGCTCGTGCGCGCGCTGCAGGTGCGGGCCGGAACGGCGACGATCTCGCTCTTGGGCGAGCGGCACGCCGTGCGTCCCCATGGAAGCGCCGGCGGCAGTGCCGGTGCCACGGCGCGGCATACGCTCGTTGCCGCGGACGATAAGGGAGAACCGACGATGCGGACGCTGCCGGCGAAAGTGACCCTGCAAGTGAACGCGGGCGAGACGCTCGTCGTCCAAACGGCCGGCGGCGGCGGCTACGGTGCATCGGCGCAGCGCGACGCAGCGGCCGCCGAGCGCGATGCCGCGAACGGCATTGCGAGCGCGCCGTAATGCAGCCGACGATTCTGCCGGGCGTCGCGACGTGGTCGCGCTGGCAAGCCGACCGCGCGATGTTCTTCAATGCGTGGTTTGTCGCGGGCGAAGGCGGCAACATGGTGGTCGATCCGCTCGAACCCGACGCGGAGGATCTCGCCTTCATCGACGAGCGTGGCTTGGACGCCGTCGTGATCACCAACCGCGATCACGAACGGTCCGCCGCGCTGTTCGCGCAGCGATATAACGTGCCGGTCATTGCCGCGCTGCCGGACGCGAGCGAAATGACCGTAACGGTAACGCGCACCGTCGCCCACGGCGAGACGCTCTTCGGCTGGCGCGTGATCGGATTGGACGGCTTCAAGACGCCCGGCGAGTTCGCGCTCTTCCATCGCGCGAGCCGCAGCGCAATTACGGGCGACGCGTTCTGGGGCGTACCGGCCGGCGCCGTGCGCCTGATGCCGGATGAAAAGCTCGAAGATCCGGCGCGCGCGGCGCTCTCCGCACGGCAGCTGCTGGCGCTCGGCGTGCGGCATCTGCTCGTTGGTGACGGCATGCCGATTTTCAACGGCGCGTGGGACGCGTTGCTCGACATGCTCGACGCGCGTAACGGCGTGTTGACGCGGCGCGTCAACCTCGACGAACTCACGCTCGCGAGCGACGACGCGCCGGCGCCCTACACCGGCGCGGCGGCTGAAGTCGGCCGGCTGCTCGGCGCAACGCGGCTCGGATACGCGCTCGGCGTCCTCGAACGGGGCGAAGTCTATTGCCCCAATCACTGGCACACGCAAGAAGAAGAGGCGTTCGTCGTCTGGTCCGGCACCCCGACGCTGCGCACGCCGCAGGGCACGTTCGTGCTGCGTCCCGGCGACGTGATCGCGTTCCCGACCGGGGAGCGCGGCGCGCACCGCATCTCCAATGAGGGCGACACGTCGTGCGTGGTGCTGATGTTCGCCAATATCGATGCGGGCGACGTCTGCCACTATCCCGATTCGCGCAAGCTGCTGGTAGAAAAGACCGGCACGATCGTGCGCAGCGAACCGGAACTCGACTACTTCGAAGGCGAACGGTGACGCGAAGCCCGATCGCGGCCGTTCTCGCGCTCGCGTGTGTCTTCTTCGCCGGCGCTGTCTCGGCACAATCGACGCCGCACCGTCCGGCGCATGTGGTCGTCGTGATCGAGGAAAATCGCACGCTCGCCCAAGTCGTCGGCAGCGAAAGCGCGCCGTATCTCACGACCGTGGCGCGCAACGGCGCGCTCTTCACGCAGGCCTTCGGCGTCACGCATCCGAGCCAGCCCAATTACTTCGCGCTCTTCGCGGGGCTCACCAACAGCAACGGCGACGGCTGCCCGGCTCAAAGCATTCCGCCTGACGCGCCGAACCTCGCGAGCGAATTGCTCGCCGCGCACTTCACGTTCGCGGCGTATTCTGAATCGCTTCCGGCGGCGGGCTTCCTCGGTTGCGCGGCCGGAACGTACGGTCAGAAGCACGCACCGTGGACGCACTTCACCAATATCCCGCAGCGTCTGCACCAGCCGCTCGCAGCGCTGACGTCGTTCGATGCGTTGCCCACCGTGTCGTTCATCGTGCCGAACGTCGATGACGACATGCACGACGGAACGACCAAAGAAGGCGACGATTGGGCCGAGTCGCACCTCACGCCGTTGCTGCAGTGGGCGGCAACGCATGACACGCTCGTCATCTTTACGTGGGACGAAGGGTTCGACCGGCTCAACTCGATTCCGACGATGTTCGTCGGACCGATGATTCGCGCCGGGAGCTATCCCGAACGCATCGATCACTATCGCGTCTTGCGCACGCTCGAAGATCTTTACGGCCTCAAGCCGACGGGCAAAGCCGCCGGTGTCGCGCCGATTACGGGGATTTGGAAACGGTAACCGGGCAGTAATTCGGCGGGGTTCCGGTCGGCTCCAAGAGCACGGTTTCGATCGGCGTTTTCGTGCTGATGTGAATTTCTGATCCGCGAATGAACCGCGCCCCGAGGCCCGCGTAGGGAATGAATCCCAGCAGGCCGGACATGATTTTTTTGTTGCGGCCGTTGATGCGCAACTGCTGTTTGCAAAACGTTACCTGAGATCCGTTGACGGCGGGCAGCTGGTCGAGCCGCAGCGTGAGGTCGCCCTCGTGTCCCGAGGTTCCGTTGTGACCGGCTAACACGACCGTGCCCGAACCGACCGCACCGTTTGCAACGACCACCTGGCCGCCGACCGCTACCGGCCCGAGCATGACGAACGAAAAGGTCTGACCGGTCTTGTTGCGGTCGGACATCAACGGGCGCACCAAATGGAAACGCAGGTGCGTGCCGGCAGGCAAGCTGACGGGCGGCGGAACGCCGGCGACGTTGGCCGCCAGGGTTGCCATCAGGAACGCCGTCGCGAGGATCATGCAGGCGTTCGTTCCCACGAACGCCGGGTTTCTTACGGGGCGTGACCGTTAGCGACGTCGGCGAGGGCCTGCGCGAACCGGGTCAGGGCGGAGTAGCGATGGATTTCGAGGAGGTTGGCCGAGTCGCCGGCATTGCCCCAATCCTCGATGAACGCAAGTTCGTACCCGTTGGCGGCGGCGAGTTTTTCGAGCCGCGCGTCGTAGTTGTCCTCGGGATAGACGAGTGCGTAGATCTTGTGACCCAGGTGATACTGCAGCGATGTGCGCGAGAGCGTAAACTCGTGCACGACGTCGGCGTCGGTGAGCGCCCGCAAATCGGGCGGGTGGTTTGCGGTGAGGCTCTGGACCGTCATCAGGCCGCTATGCGACATTTCCTGGAGTTGCGGCCAGGTCGTGTGACGTTTGCCGTGCGTCGTCGTGCCGACGAAATTCGAGTGCACGAACATTGTGGCCGGGAAGTGATACTGCCGTAGCAGCGGAAACGCGTTTTCATAGATCCCGTGGCCGTTGTCATCGAAGGTTAAGGCGAGCGGCTTACTCGGCAGCGCTGCACCGTGCTCGAGGTGCGCGCGCAACGCCTCCAGCGTGACGACGTGATAGCCGCCGCGCGCGATCGCCGCGAGCTGCGTCTTGAAGGTATCGAGCGGCGTGTCGAACCAAACTTCTTTCGCCGGAACGACGTCGTGCCAAACGATGACGGCGACGTACGGCGTACGACCTCCAGAGGCGATCTGAGGAAGTCCGTCATCGGCTCCCCGAACGGGTGCTGCAACCAGCATGAAGCATACGAAGGCAGTCCAGGCGAGGAAGCGGTTGACCATCAAAACGGGTGTTGCTTCAGCGAAGCGCGGCTTCCCTCGGCCTTCGTTGCGGCGCGTCGCCCTCATCGCCGGCTGCATCGTGTTGTTTCTGGTTGCGTTCGCGGCAGCGGCGAAAGATACGATCGAACGGATGGTCGTCGAGCGCACGCTTGCCGGCGCGTTCGGCGGCGATGCCTCGATCGGCACGTTGAGCCACACGGACGGCGCGACGGTTCTCGAGGGCGTGAGCGCGCAGACGGCCGACGGAGCGCTGACGGTAACCATTGGGCGCGCGGCATACACCGTGAACGGCGATCTCTGGAACGTCGACACCGACGGCGTGCACGTGTCCGTCGCCGTCGATCGCGTTCGGGGCGACGAGTTTTCCGGCGCCCCAAATTCCGCGCACGTCCTCAACCTGCAACGTCTCGTGCTGCATGTGAAGAACGCGGGGCTCGCGCTCGTACGCGGAGCAGACGCCGCGACCAAGGTCGAAGTGGCCGGTGTGAGCGGAACGCTCGATCTCTCCGCGCACCTCGCGTACGATTTGCACGGCGACCTCATTTCCGACACCGGCGCGTATCCGTTTACCGCAACGGCGATCGCCGATTCGGGCGACGGCGACGCGCACTGGAGCGCGGCCGCGATTCCGCTCGCGCCGATTGCGGCACTTCTCGGCAACGCCGA
>Ga0182016_10000523_pt1 | contig 48026 bp, 39 predicted proteins | sample 712S2MmetaG_FD_120491 | JGI IMG/M metagenome (GOLD analysis project Ga0182016, IMG submission 120491) | Permafrost microbial communities from Stordalen Mire, Sweden - 712S2M metaG | ecosystem: Environmental > Terrestrial > Soil > Wetlands > Permafrost | place: Sweden: Stordalen | collected...
AGCGTTGCGCGGCGCACGTCCGCGCCTTCGCGGGTGGACATGATCATTCCGGTGTAGGGCACCGCGAGGCGCATGATGGCGATCATCTTCAGGAAGTCGGCGTCGCTGACAGGATGCGGAGGCTGAGAAGCAATGTCAGAACCAACCGCCGGCTCCATGCGCGGGAAGCTGATGGTGTGCGGCCCCACGCCGAATTTCTTCTCCAAGTGTTGAATGTGCTGCATCATCGCGATGATCTCGAAGCGCCAGTCGTAGAGGCCGAAGAGAACGCCGATGCCGACATCGTCGATGCCCGCTTCCATGGCCCTGTCGAATGAAGTTGTGCGCCAGTCGTAGTCGCGCTTGGTGCCTTTCAGGTGAACCGACGCGTAGGTGGGGCGGTGATAGGTCTCTTGAAAAAGCTGGAAGGTGCCGATGTTCGCTGCCTTGAGCTGCCGGAAACGCTCGGTGGTTTGCGGAGCCAGATTCACATTGACGCGCCGGATCTCGCCGGGGCCGATCTTGGTCTCGTAAATGGTTGCGATGGAGTCGAGAATGTATTGAAAGCCTTCGGGCGGCAACGCTTCCCCGGAGACCATCAGAACCCGCTTGTGGCCCTGACGAATCAGGATGCGCGTCTCTTCCGCGATCTCTTCCTGCGTGAGCGTACGGCGCTTGAGATCAGCGTTTGTCGCGCGGAAAGCGCAGTATGTGCACTCGTTTGCGCAGCGGTTGGAGATGTAAAGCGGCGCGAACAAGACCAGCCGCGTGCCGTAAATCTCTTCCTTGATCTGCTTTGCCGTCGAAAAGATTTCAGCAAGCAACTCCGGACTTTGGACAAAGGACAGGCAGGCAACCTCGTCCATGGAAAGCCCGTGCATCTCGCGCGCTTTCACCAGCAGTTCACGGACCCGTGACGGCTCCGGGCGCCGGCCCGTCGCCAGTATGCTTTCTATCTCCTGCTCGCAAATAAAATCCGCTCGTTCGTGAGTGATCAAGGTATTCTCCTCTCTAATCACCTAACCGGCGTCAGGGCTTGCTCAATCCTTGTCGGCTGTCTGTGCCGGGTTGTCGCTCTCGATCCGGCTGTTTAACTCTTCAATTGCCTTTGCGGCGGTACAGTGATGAACGCACTCGCCGTCGATCATTACATTTGGTCCGTGCTCGCATTTTTCGAAGCAGAACCCCGCACGCACATCGATGCGGCCTTCCAGCCCGTTTTGTTCCGCGTGGCGCAGCACTCCATTCAGCACATCCTGCGAACCCTTCACGAAGCAATTCGTTCCCAGGCACACGCTCACCTTGAGTTTGTCCGCCTCTTTGGATTCCATGAGCGGAAGAGTTTCATCCGCGATGCGGCGACGGCTCTGGTAACTGGTGTGAAGAAGATGATGAGCCTTCTCTCCGCCGATGTCTCCGAGAAACTTCGCGTAGCACTCCGTGATGAAGACGTTGTCCTGGGACTTATGCAGTTGCAGCATCTTGTCCGCGTGATACAAGCCCTTGGTTCTGAGCGCGCGCGCGGTTGTCGAAGTTGTCACAGGCTGTCCCGCGCCGCCGACGCAGCCGCCGGGGCAAGCCATGACTTCGATCAGGTCGTAATGGCTCTTGCCTGCCCTCACCTGTTCGGCGACGACCCGGGCATTGCGCAATCCATGGACGACAGCTAGCTTGAGCTCCGATCCGTTGACCTGGATGGTGGCTTCGCGCAAGCCGGAATCGCCGCGCACTTGCTGAAATTCGACGTGCTCCAGCTTTTTGCCCGTAACCTTTTCCGCGGCGAAGCGCAGGACGGCTTCCATCACGCCGCCCGAGTTGCCGAAGATGACTCCGGCGCCGGTGTAGAAGCCGAAAGGCATGTCAAAGGATTCTGGCTGCAAACTGCTGAAGATGATGCCGGCGGACTTGATCATCTGTGCCAGTTCCTGCGTGGTCAAAACATAATCCACGTCGGGATCGCCATCCACGCCCATCTCCGGGCGCTGGGCCTCGAACTTCTTGGCCGTGCACGGCATGATGGCCACAACTTTGAGATCTTTGCGCTCGACCTTGAGCTGATCGGGGAGCATCGCCTTCACCAGCGAGCCAAACATCGCCTGCGGCGAGCGGCATGTGGAAAGATTGGGCAGCAATTCAGGAAAATACTGCTCCGCGTACTTGACCCAACCAGGGCAGCAGGAGGTGAACATCGGCAGAGTTCCGCCAGTTGTCTTGCGCTCCAAAAACTCCGTGCCTTCTTCAATCACAGTGAGGTCGGCGGCGAACGATGTGTCGTAGATCTGGTCGAAGCCGAGTTGCTTAAGAGCGGCAACGATGCGGCCGGTGGTGATCTCTCCCGGTTGCAAGCCGAAGCACTCACCCAGGCCCACGCGCACGGCGGGCGCAATCTGCACAACAACTGTGTTTTTCGGGTCGGCGAGCAAGTTCCAAACCTGATCGACTTCAGACTTTACCGTCAGCGCGCCGGTGGGGCAAACGCTGGCGCATTGTCCGCAGTTGACGCATTCCACGTCGCCCAGCAGTTTTCCGAAGGCCGGCTGCACACTCACTTCGTGGCCGCGATGCGCAAAATCAATCGCGCCGATGCCCTGAATCTCAGAGCACATTCTGACGCAGTCGCCGCAGAGAACGCATTTATTGGGATCGCGAACCAGTGAGGGAGAAGACTCGTCTAGCGGAACGGGCTGGTGCACGGACTTGAATCGCACCTTTGTCACGCCAAGCCGCAGGGCCAGGCTTTGCAACTGGCAGTTGGCGCTGCGCGAGCAGGTCGGACAGCTTTGATCGTGGTTGGCTAGCAGCAGTTCCACTGCGATTTTGCGAATCTCGCGGATCTCTGGAGTTGTTGTTAGAATCTTCATGCCCGGCTCCGGGGGCGTGGAACATGCGCCCTGGATTCCGCGCCCCTCCACCTGCACCAGGCAGAGGCGGCAAGCGCCATACACGCTGAGTTCGGAGTGATAGCAAAACGTGGGCAAATCGATGTTGGCCTTGCGAACCAGTTCGAGCAGATTTCGCTCGCCTTCGATCACTACCGTTTTTCCATCGATGGTCAAAGTTGGCTGAGTGACTTTGTTCATCTGGCTATATCCCCTCGACCGCGTGAATTTTGCAGGCTGTGGCGCACGCGCCGCACTTGATGCACAGCTCCGGATTAATGTGGTGCGGCTGTTTCTTTTCTCCCGTGATAGCGCCTGTCGGGCAGGCTTTCAGGCAAAGGCCGCAGCCTTTGCACTTCTCCTGATCGATCTCGGGATTCAGCAGCGCTTTGCACCGGCCCGTGCGGCATCGCTTCTCGAAGACATGCTCCTCGTACTCCTTGCGGAAGTAGCGCATGGTGGAGAGGACAGGATTGGGCGCCGTCTTTCCGAGGCCGCACAATGACCCGACCTGTACGGCGCGCCCCAGCTTCTCGAGAAGGTCGAGCGTATGCTGGTCGGCCCGTCCTTCAATCACGTCGTCCAGCAGCGCAAGCAGTTGCCTTGTCCCTTCCCTGCACAGCACACACTTGCCGCAGGACTCGCGCTGAGTGAATTCCATGAAGAAGCGCGCGATGCTCACCATGCATGTTCCCTGGTTCATCGCCACCAGCCCACCGGAGCCGACCATTGCGCCTACCGAGCGCAGAGACTCATAGGCCAGCGGAAGATCGAGATGATCCTCGGTCAGGCATCCACCGGACGGGCCGCCAATCTGCACCGCTTTGAAGCCGTTTTTCCAAATCTTTCCCGCGTCGTCAGTGACGCCGCCGCCAATGTTGTAGACGATCTCGCGCAGCGTGGTTCCGAAGGGAACTTCGACCAGACCGGTGTTGGAGACGTGGCCGGTGAGAGCGAAGGTCTTGGTGCCCGGAGAATCCTTGGTGCCGATGCTGCGGAAGACCTCGGGGCCTTGGTTGAGAATGCGGGAAACATGCGCCAGCGTCTCAACGTTGTTGATGATTGTCGGCTTGCCCCACAGACCGCTTTGAGCTGGAAAGGGCGGTTTGGGCCGGGGCATGCCGCGCTGGCCTTCGATGGATGCGATCATGGCCGTCTCTTCGCCGCAGACAAAGGCGCCTGCACCCTCCATCACTTCACACTTCATTGACAGGCCGGTGCCGAAGACGTTCTTTCCCAGGATGCCTTCGCGCTCTGCGGCAGCCACGGCGCCACGCATGCGCTCGACGGCCAGCGGATACTCGGCGCGAACGTAAACCAGCATCTCGTTAGCGCCGATGGCCCGAGCCGCGATCATCATGCCTTCAATTACGCTGTGCGGGTTACCCTCCATCACGGAGCGGTTCATGAACGCGCCGGGATCGCCCTCATCGCCATTGCAGATGATGTACTTCTTGGGAGAGTTCTGAATCCTCGCCGCTTCCCACTTTCGTCCCGTTGGAAAGCCGCCACCGCCGCGGCCGCGCAGGCCTGAGTCAAGAACAGTCTTGCAGATCTCCTCGGGGGACATCTCGACAAAAGCTCTTTTCGCCGCGCGATAGCCGCCGTGCAGAATGTATTCGCGAATATCCTCGGGATCGAGGAAGCCGCACTCGCGCAGCACCAGGCGATCCTGGCGCGCGTAGAACGGATTGTCCTCAAGCCCGCGGCAGCTCTTGCGTGTCGCAGGATCTTTATAGAGAAGCCGTTCGACAACCTGGCCGCCAATTAGAGTCTGTTGCACAATCTCGGCAACATCTTCGGCGCGAACTTTTGTATAGAGAATGCCGTCTGGCACAACAGAAACCAGCGGCCCCATCTGACAGAAACCCTGGCATCCGCTCTTGGAGAGCCGAACCTCATCGCTAGCTGCTTCAGCACGAAGTTCGAGAATCACGTGCAGACCGGCGCTGGCCATCTGACTCTTGAACTGCTCGAAGACCTTCATGGCTCCGTTGGCCATGCATCCGGTTCCAGCACAGATAATCACCCGCCGCACCTGCGCCAGCGTGGAGATTCCGTGCCCATTTCCCGGGGTCAAAGTTTCAGCTTCGGTGTTAGTCATGAGCGTCCTCGGCTGAGGGCTGCTCAGCAGCAGTTGCGCAAGCGGCGCCAACCGACGCCTCCATAGCCTTGATCTCATCCACCAGAGCGACAGCGCGCGCCGGAGTTATCTGTCCGTACACTTGTTCGTCGATGACCACCACTGGAGCCAATCCGCAAGCACCCAGGCAGGCAACCGTCTCGACAGTGAACATCATGTCGGCCGTGGTCATGTTTTTTTCGGTCGTGCCCAGCTTCTCGCGTAGCGCGTTCAGCACCGGAAGGGATTGCTTGACGTGGCATGCCGTTCCGTCGCAGATGCGGATGACGTGCTTGCCCTTCGGCTCCAGCGCAAAGTGCGCGTAAAACGTGGCCACGCCAAAGACGCGCGCTGGAGGAATATTCAGCGAGGTCGCCACATAGGTGAGCACCTCTTCCGGCAAATATTGGTATTCGTGTTGAATCGCCTGCAGGATCGGAATTAATCCTGACGGACGGCGTGCGTGACGATTGAGAATCTGGCACACCTCCTCAAACCTATCTCTCTCGAGGTTTTCTATGCGATCAACAGCAATTGGCGTCGACGCCATCTAAACAGCCTCCCTCTCTTGAATTGGCACTCGAAATCGCCTCGCCAGCTTCCAGGAAAGCGAAGCCAGCGAATTGTAAAGATCTTCGTTATGCACGATGATGTGCTCGGGAACTTTGAGCTTGACGGGGGCGAAGTTCCAGATAGCCTGGATGCCTCCCCTCACCATCTCATCAGCAACTGCCTGCGATATTTCAGCCGGGGTTGTGATGATGCCCAGGTGGATGCTCATCCGCTGGGCAAGATCACCAAGCTGCTCCACGGGCAATACTGCTTTTTCGTGGATCCACTGGCCGATCTTGGCCGGGTCGGTGTCAAAGGCCGCCACAATCCGCAGTCCGAACTTCGAGAAGCGTTCGTGGCCGAGCAGCGCAGTGCCCAGATTCCCCACGCCAACAAGAAACGCCTCGTTGATGTTGTTCCAGCCAAGAAACGTCTCGATGGCCAGGATGAGTTCGGAGACTGAGTAGCCAGTCTTCGGCTTGCCGATGATCCCCGTATATTGCAGATCCTTGCGGACTTGCACAGCGACAAGACCCAGATCCAGGCCGATCACGCTGCAGGAAACCCGGCTGATCCCTTTAGCCTCAAGATCCTTCAGGTAATGGTGGTATTGGGGCAGGCGCTTCAAACTTGGCTGCGGAATTGACCGAGCTTCCGGGCGACCAACCGGCAACGAAATCGATAAATTCATATCGATAACCATATACTGAGTGTAGGGTGGGATAGTTTGGGAGACGGTGACAGCGGTCACAAAGCCTGCTAAAGCGGAATCACAAACCGGGAATTGACGCCCGTAGCCTACAGTAATTATCTGAAAACAATTAACTTACGATATGGTTTACGGTCAGCGACATGCCGGCTTCTGTTTACTGATCGCCGATGCGGCGGAATCTCAACTGGTGTTGAAAGGTCATTGCGCTTATTGATCAAAGCTTGCGCCCCCGCTGCCTTGCATCACTTCCCTCCCCCGAAGCGCCTTAACGGCCTCTGAATCCCGAAATTCATTCGAGTTCGACAGGAAAACGATTCAAGTCGCTAAAGTGAGCGCACAGAATGAAGAAAAGACAAACTCCCATGGGGTGGCCGCACCTCCATCCGGGAAATGCTTGTGCCCGCGCGTTAATGCTGAACTGCAGTCTCTGGCTTTGAAGGCTTCTCCGTGACCTGAGCAGGTGTGGGTAATTGAGATCGATCCCATCCACCACCCAAGGCTTCAATCAGTTGGACTGATGCCGACATCTGCTGGATCTGAATCTGGGTCAAAGACTCCCGATTTGCGAGCAAAGTGGTTTGCGCTGTTACAACGTCGATGTACGGATCGATGCCGGTATCGTATCGGGCTTGCTCGAGCTTAAGGAAGGTCCGCGAGGAATTGACGGCCTCCTGCTGGCGAAGGATCTGCTGCGAAAGAATCCGCACCGCCGCCAGATAGTCCTCAACCTGCTGGAATGCCGTCAGCACCGACTGGCGATAGGCGGCAAGATCTGCATTGTAAGTGGCGATGTGCTCATTCACAGTCGCACGGCGAAGCCCACCATCATATACAGTCTCTGATACGGATGGGCCAACAGACCAGAAACGGCTTGGCCAAGTGAGAAGGTTTTTGATGGCCGAGCTCTCCACGCCGCCGGTGGCGGAGAGCGTCAGAGCAGGATAATAAGCTGCATAAGCGACCCGGATCTGGGCATTCGCGGCGGCCATGTTCCGCTCTGCGGCAGCGATGTCCGGACGCCGTTCGAGCAGTTGAGAAGGCAAGCCCAAAGGAATGGGCGGTGGTGCGCTCGTCCTGGCTTCCACCGGGATAGAGAACGCCGATGCAGGCTTGCCGATGAGCATGGCAATCGCATGTTCATACTGGGCCCGCGCTACTCCAATATTGATTGCCGCCGACTGAGCGCTCTCGTAAGTTGTCTGCGCTTCGACAACGGAGATCTGGTCGCCAACGCCAGTATCATAGGCAGCCCGCACAGCTTCGAGTGCTTTTTTGTCAGCTTCCACAGTCTCATTGAGAAGCTGCTGCAGTGCGTCCTGGCCGCGAATCTCAAAGAAGTACTCGGCAAGGCTGGCCTGCTCAGTCAGCCGTTCATTCTCAAGGTCGGCCGCGCTCAGTTGGGCCTGGTATTGGCTGGCACGCACGGTATTGCGCACTTTCCCCCAGAGATCCGGCTCCCACGAAACCTCGCCCGGAAGGTCGAACAACTGAGACTGCTTGCCACCCGTTGAGCCCGAACTCGCTGAGGACCCGGCGTTGGACGAGCTACGCGACCTGGTATAAGATCCCCCAACACTTGCCGTTGGAAAATATTGCGACCGCGCCTCCCGCACCAGGGCGCGCGCTTCCATGTAGTTCTCGAATGCCTGGCGGATGTTCTGGTTGTCGATGTTGAGCTGATCTTCGAGCGCGTTCAGTTCCGGTTCATTGTAGATCTCCCACCATTTACCGCGAAGAGCCGCGTCCTGCGGTTGCGCAACGGCCCATCCGTCTGTTTTCTTGAACTGCGCAGGTGATTCCTTGAAAACCGGAGGCGCAGTGGTTGCAGGCGGCACATATCTTGGCCCCACATTGCATCCAGCAAGCGCCGCGCAAAACACAGCAAGCGGGAGTGCAAACCCCGCAGCGAACGGCCTCCGTGATTGCATCATCGAATTCTTCATAGCAAATACTCCAAAAACGGCATTTGTCAGGCAGTCTCGGCTGCCCCATTGTAGGAGGTCGCTGCTTGCTTACCCTTGAAGCGGAGACGCAACCGATCAAAAGCCAGATAAACGACAGGCGTGGTATAGAGGGTCAGCATCTGGCTGACAATCAATCCACCGACGATGGTAATTCCGAGAGGACGCCTGAGTTCGGAGCCGGTTCCTGTGCCGAATGCCAGGGGCAGCGCGCCAAACAGTGCGGCCATTGTCGTCATCAGAATGGGCCGGAAGCGAAGCTGACAGGCTTCAAAGATGGCCTCCGTGGTGGTCTTTCCCTGCTCACGCTCGGCAACCAGAGCAAAGTCGATCATCATGATCGCGTTCTTCTTCACGATACCTATCAGCAGAATAATGCCGATGATCGAAATCACATTGAGATCAATCTTGAAGAGCATGAGCGCAAGCACGGCTCCCACGCTCGCCGACGGTAGGGTGGAGATGATGGTGATAGGATGCACCAGACTTTCGTACAGAATACCGAGAACAATGTAGACCGCGAGTATGGCCAAGCCAATAAGAAGAGGCTCGCTGGCAAGCGACGTTTGATAAGCCTGTGCAGTTCCGGCAAAAAAGCCACGAACTGTCTGCGGCATATTCAGCCGCTCCTGCATCTGACTCACCATGCGGGTAGCGTCGCTCAGCGACATGTTCTCCGCAAGATTGAACGACACAGTCACGGATGGAAATGAGCTGGTGTGATTAATGACCAGCGGCGTGGTGCTCGCCCGTTCCGTACTGACAGAAGAAAGCGGAATGATCCCGCTGCCCGTGGTGTTGAGGTAGATATTCTTCAAGCCATCGGGACTCTGCCAGTACTGCGGCGCAACTTCCAATACAACATAGTATTGGTTCAACTGTGTGTAGATGATTGAGACTTGCGATTGTCCAAAGGCGCTGTAAAGGGATTGATCCAAAGACTGTGGCGTAATGCCAAGCCGCGCGGCAGTGGGGCGATCATAACTGAGCAACTCCTGCAAGCCGGCGTTTTGCGCATCGCTGCTCACGTCCTGAAAGCCAGGAAGCTTCTGCATTCCCGCCAGGAGTATCGGACCCCAGTGCGAAAGATCCGCCACGTTATCCGATTGAATCGTGTATTGATACATGGCATTGCTCGATCGGCCGCCGATGCGCAGGTCCTGCGCGGCCTGGAGATATGCCGAAGCAACGGGCAACCTGTTCAGTTTCGGCCGCAAGCGATCAATAATCGCCGCCGCAGAAACCTTGCGCTCATTTAGCGGCTTCAGTGCAATATAAATGCTGCCGCCGTTCGTCGCTCCGCCTCCGCCCGTATGGGCGATCACATTGGCCACGGCTGGATCTGCTTTGATCACATTCACCAGTTCCAAAATCGAGTGGTTCATCACTTGGAATGAAGAGTCCTGCGGCCCTCGGGCGTTTCCGGTGATTGCTCCGGTATCCTGCTGAGGGAAGAAGCCTTTAGGAATTATGTCTATTAGATAAAAATTCAACGCAATGGTAAGAAGCAGAATGATCAGCACGGGAGCAGGGTGCTCCAGGACCCACTTCAGGGATCGACTGTACTTGGAGATCACCCATGTAAATCCACGCTCACTGATTTGATATGCGCGGCCGTGCTTGATTGTCCTCTCGTCCTTCAAAAGATAGGCGCACATCATAGGGGTGGTCGTCAGCGAGATCAGCATCGACACGATAATGGCCGTTGACAATGTGATTGCAAACTCGCGGAACAAGCGACCGACGATGCCGCTCATGAGAAGAATCGGAATGAAAACTGCAACCAGCGACATGCTGATCGTCAAGATGGTAAACCCGATCTCTCTGGAACCTTCAAGCGCGGCCTTCATGGACGGCATGCCTGATTCACGAAGGCGGGAAATATTCTCCATCACCACAATGGCATCATCGACAACGAAGCCAGTCGAGATCGTCAGCGCCATCAAGGATAGGTTGTCGATGCTGAACCCAAGCAGGTACATGACGGCAAATGTGCCGATGAGCGAAGCAGGAACGGCGACGGTAGGAATGAGGGTGGCTCGCCAGTTGCGCAAGAACATGAAGACGACGAGAATCACCAGAATAACGGAGAGGATAAGAGTGCGCTCCACATCGCTGACTGACGCGCGGATGGTTATGGTGCGGTCAAGAACAACGGTGGTCTTGATGCCTTGAGGGATGGACGCTTCAATCGAAGGCAATTCCGCTCGAACACGGTCTACGGTGTCGATAATGTTTGCGCCCGGTTGGCGAAAGATCAAGATGGTGATGGAGGGCGTGCCATTCAGGTATCCTGCCGTGCGAATGTTTTGCGCCCCATCCGAAACGTCGGCGACATCGGAAAGCCTGATTGCCTGCCCTTTGTTGTATCCGACTATAAGCGGGCTAAATTGGTAGGCATGGGAGATCTGGTCGTTCGTAACAATGTCCGCGGTTGTATTTCCATCTGAAATCTGGCCGGCCGGCTCATGCGCATTCTGTTGGCTCAATACGGACTGAATGTTTTGCATCGTGAGTCCGTGGCTATTCAGCAATGTGGGGTTAACTTCCACGCGCACTGAAGGACCCGCGCCTCCGCCGACCGAGACCTGTCCAACGCCCTCAACCTGCGAGAGTTTCTGAGCAATGACGGACGACGCCTCGTCATAGAGCGTCGGCTTGTCGTACTTATCAGAAGTAAGTCCCAAAATAAGAATGGGCGCGTCCGCGGGATTTACCTTGCGATAAGTTGGATTGGCGGGCAAATTCGCCGGCAGGTACGTTCGTGCGGCGTTGATTGCTGCTTCCACGTCTCGCGCCGCCCCGTCTATGTCGCGGCTCAGATCGAACTGAAGCGTAATCGAAGTGCTGCCCAGCGAACTTGATGAGGTCATCTCAGTCACACCGGCGATGTGGCTGAACTGACGCTCCAGGGGAGTTGCAATAGAAGATGCCACAATGTCTGGGCTTCCGCCCGGCAAACTGGCTGAAACCGAGATCGTCGGAAAGTCGACTTGCGGCAATGGAGAAACCGGAAGAACATTGAATGCTATGGCCCCGACGAGCACGATGCCTGCCGTAAGCAGCGTTGTGGCAACGGGCCGGCGGATGAAGGGGGCGGAGATATTCATGTTCCCTCCGCCAGTTGTGGTTCGTCGTCTGAATCAATAGTCTTCGGTGCACGGCTGAAGCGTTGGCCGATGCGATCAAAGAAAATATAAATGACTGGTGTTGTATAAAGCGTGAGCACCTGGCTCAGCAACAAACCGCCAACCATGGCAATACCCAGCGGACGGCGCAGTTCCGAACCCATGCCCTGGCCTAGCGCCAGTGGAATGCCCGCCAGCAGCGCCGCCATAGTCGTCATCATGATCGGTCGGAAGCGCAACAGGCAAGCATCGTAGATCGCGTCTGTTGCATTCTTCCCGTGCTCTCGTTCTCCCTCCAGAGCAAAATCCACCATCATGATTCCGTTTTTCTTGACAATGCCGATCAGCAGAATGATGCCGATAATCGCAACCACACTGAGATCCTGCTTGAAAAGAATGAGGGCCAGCAATGCGCCCACACCGGCTGAGGGAAGCGTCGAAAGAATGGTAATGGGATGAATGAAGCTCTCGTAAAGAATTCCAAGCACGATGTAGACAGCGGCGAGCGCGGCGAGAATCAACAGGCCTTCATTGGCGAGCGAACCTTCAAATGAAGCTGCGGTTCCCTGAAAACCATACTGGACGCTGGCCGGCATGTTCAGGTCCTTTTGAGCCTTCTCGATAGCCGTAATTGCGCCTCCGAGCGCTGCATCCGGGGCAAGATTGAAAGACACGGTTACCGCCGGAAACTGTCCCTGGTGGTTGATTGAGAGCGGTTCCGTCACTTGCTCAAAATGAGTGAATGCGCTGAGCGGCACGGTATTGGAGGCTGCGGTGGTGGTGGCTGTATTGGAGCTTGAAGCAGTGCTGGTCGAGCCTACGCCTGACTTGATGGCATTTGAAGGCGCGTTAAGTGTTCCCGCAGAAGGAGTAAATGCCACAGTGGTAGTGGTCGCATTCGAACCGGCGGAGGAAGATCCTGTGGATGCAAACGACGAAGATGCTCCCGGGCCGGAACCTCCTGCTGAAGTGTTCGTCTGAATATACAGATCCGGAAGCTTGCCTGGGCCCTGCTGCGCATCTGGAGCAGCTTCGAGAATCACGTGATACTGGTTCAACTGCGTATACATCGTGCTGATTTGCCGCTGACCATAAGCGTCATAAAGGAGGTTATCGATGGTTGAAGGAGCAATACCAAGCCGCGATGCAGTTACGCGATCGATAACCAGGGATGCCGCCAAGCCTCCGGTTTGCTGGTCGGTCGCGACATCGGCAAGCTGAGGCAGCTGCTTCATCTTGTCAACAAGCCTGTTAGTCCACAAGTTCAACTCATTGGCATCCGGGTCTTCCAGCGTGTACTGATATTGGGTACGGCTGACGCGGTCATCCACCGTAATGTTTTGCACTGGCGCCATGAAAAGTTCGACGCCTTCGACCTGCTTGAGGCTCTTCTGAAGCCGGCGAATCACGTCGGAGGCGCTCATGTGGCGCACGTTCAGCGGTTTCAGGTTGATAGACATTCGTCCGCTGTTCAGCGTTGTGTTGGTTCCGTCCGCGCCGATAAAGGAAGATAGGCTCTCGACTGCTGGGTCCTGAAGAACAACGCGAGCCAGTTGCTGTTGCTTTTGTTCCATGGCCCCAAAAGAAACTGTTGCCGGCGCCTGCGAGATCCCCTGAATCACACCCGTATCCTGAGTCGGGAAAAAGCCTTTGGGAATTACGATGTAGAGAACAATGGTAAGAATCAGCGTGGCAGCAGCCACCAACAGAGTGATGGTTTGATACCTGAAGACAAATTTGAGTGAACGGCCATAAGAGGCGATAACGCGCTCGAAGACCCGCTCCGAGGCTTTGAAGAACCGGCCTTGCTCTTCTTTCTCAGTGTGGCGCAAAATTCGCGAGCACATCATGGGCGTCAGGGTAAGAGAAACTACCGCGGACAGAATAATCGTGACGGCAAGCGTAACCGCGAATTCGCGAAAGAGACGGCCAATCACTCCGCCCATGAAGAGGAGCGGAATCAGCACTGCGATCAGCGAAACGGTCAGAGAGATAATGGTGAATCCAATCTGCTCCGCGCCTTTCATGGCCGCCTGCATTGGCGAGTCCCCGGCCTCAAGATAACGAGAGATATTCTCGATCATGACAATTGCATCATCGACAACAAATCCCGTGGAGATAGTAAGAGCCATCAGCGAAAGATTGTCCAGGCTGTAGCCAAACGCGTACATTGCGCCAAGGGTGCCTATCAGCGAGAGCGGCACAGCAAGGAAGGGAATGATGGTCGCATAGAGATTGCGCAGAAAAACAAAGATGACCAACACGACCAGCACAACCGTCAGCACCAATTCAAACTCAACGTCAGAAACGGAGGCATTGATAGCCGTGGTGAGATCAGTGAGCGGCGTGACCTTAATTGAAGCCGGCAGATTCACTTCAAGCTGGGGGAGGATTGCCTTGATGGCTTTCACCACTTTGATGGTATTGGCGCCCGGCTGCCTCTGAATGTTGACGATGACCGCAGGAGTCTCGTTCATCCATGCTGCCTGCTTGTTGTTTTCGATGCCGTCCACCACCATGGCAACATCCTTCAACATCACCGGCGCGCCATTGCGATAGGCAACCACAACTTTTCGATAGTCGTCGCTGGTCACCAACTGATCATTGGCATTGATCTGGTAATCCTGATGAGGCCCGTCGAAGTTGCCCTTCGCGGCATTGACGCTGGTTTGCGTAAGCGCCGTGCGGAGATCTTCGAGATTCAGTCCGTAAGACGAAAGCGCCATCGGATTGGCCTGAACGCGAACGGCCGGCTTTTGTCCGCCACTGATGCTCACCAGGCCTACACCGCTCAGTTGCGAGAGCTTGGGTGCGAGGCGCGTATCCACCAGGTCCTCGACCTGAGAGAGTGGAATGGAGTCGGATGTGATGGCCAGTGTAAGAACGGGAGCATCCGCAGGATTTGTCTTGCTATAAACTGGCGGTGACGGAAGGCTCGAGGGCAAAAAACTCTGCGCGGCGTTGATCGACGATTGAACCTCTTCTTCGGCAATGTCGATGTTCAGCGTCAGGTCAAATTGCAACACGATGACAGACGATCCGCCTGAGCTGATTGAGGTCATCTGGCTCAGCCCCTGCAATTGGCCAAATTGGCGCTCAAGGGGTGCAGTCACCGTGGTCGCCATTACATCAGGACTGGCGCCAGGATAGAAAGTGAGCACCTGGATGGTGGGGTAGTCTACCTCTGGCAAAGCCGACACAGGGAGCTGAGTATATGCGACAATACCCACCAGCAGAATTGCGGCCATCAGCAGCGCGGTCGCAACAGGACGCTGGATGAAGGGGCTGGACGGATTCACGGGGCATTGCCCCCAGAGGAATTGGCCGCAGGCGCCTGCTTCGCCTCGACAAGCTTGCTCCCGCTCTGTAATTTATCGAAACTGCTGGTGGCCACAACCTCGCCGGGGTTGATTCCTTCCACCTGGGTCATGCCGCCATCGGCGATTCCCGTCTTGATATTGCGCACGCTCACTACACCGTTCGCAACAACATAAAGAAACGCCACCGGTCCATTGTGCTGAACGGCGGCAGTGGGAACCAGCGTTACGCCCTTTAGCGTATTTACCAGCAATCTTGTGTTGACAAACTGGTTTGGAAAAAGTGCGCCGTTCTTGTTGTCAAAGAGGGCGCGCGCCGTAACCGTTCCCGTGGTGGTGTTGATCTGGTTATCGACCGCGAACATCTTCCCCGATGCTATCTTCGTGGTCTGGGAGCGATCCCACGCATCCACCGGCAGCGTATGCATCTGTCGCATTCGCGCTTGCACCTGTCCCAAGCTGTCTTCTGCAAGGGTGAACACCACGGTGATAGGTTGTTCCTGTGTGATGACCACCAGCACCGTGGCTCCGGTTGCCTGCACCACGTTTCCGGGGTCCACCAGGCGAAGGCCCGCCTGGCCGGAAATTGGCGCGGTAATGTGACAGTAGTTAAGTTGGGCCTGGTCATAATTGACCGTACCCTGATCGTTCTTCACCGTGCCTTTGTCTTGTAGTACGATTTTTTCCTGGTCATCAAGCAGTTGCTTGCTGATACCGTTTCCTGCCCACGCCGCCCGGTATCGATCCAGATCCATCTGTGCCTGCGCCAGAACGTTTGTGTCACGTTCCAAAGCGCCTTCAGCCTGAAGCAACTGTGCCCGGTAGGGTCGCGGATCGATGTCGATCAGCGCATTACCTTTCTGGACAAATTGCCCTTCTCTGTAATACACCGCAGTCAGCACTCCGCTTGCCTGCGCTGTGATGGAGGCGGTATTGACCGGGGTGACGGTGCCGATAGCGTCAAGGTAGATGCCGATGTTGCCCTTTGTAGCAGTGGCGACCGTGGCAGTGACGGATGGCTTTACGTCAGCCAGCTTGCGCTTTGCCGCCGCTGCCTTGGCGTCGTTATTGTGGACAACCAGGATAACGGTTGCGACCAGAAGCAGCAGGAGAAGCAGGCTTGTCCAGAAAACCCAGCGCCTTTGATACCATGGGGGCGGCGCAGAAAATGGACGCTCTGTGCCAAGGTGCTGGACTTCCGGCTCGTCTTCGTACTCAGGCATGCATGACTCCACGTTCAAACGTTTTGGACAACGCGCCACTAGCAGAATTGCCAAAATTCGAGTCTATTGTATGGTCTGTTTTGCTCTATTAGAGAGCTACCGACCAGCGAGTGTGATTGTCTGCAATAGTATAGACGGACGCCCCCTTCTTCAACTGGAAACTACGCAGTTAGCTTCCTTTCGCGCCAACGCGCGGGAGCCTTAGACGTTCTTCTGGTCTTGTTGATGGTATGCAGTTTCACGCTCAAGACTCCTCGCACGCCCTTGCGGGGGCGCTATAAGCCTGCACCTCTGAAGGCGACATTTGTCCTTCGCCATGGAGCGGCGGTCAATTTTAGCCATACATTGCAAAGTCAATGCGTAACACTGGTTCTTGCATGACACACCACGGACCCAACCTGCCGGATTTTCCGGCGTGCAATCTCTATTGATTCCGACAACATAAAGAGGTTGCACAAAACCGCCGTGCGAGTGAGTCGGAGAGAATGAGGGACACAAATGAAACTGCTCCAGGGATTAGGATCAGGACTATGCCTAACAGTGCTCTGCCTTCTCGCCGCCCCTAAAGCCACGGCGGACGAGTGGGACCACAAAACCGTTCTTACCTTCAGCGGTCCCGTCGAAGTTCCGGGAGTGGGCCAGCATATCCTGCCGGCCGGCACCTATGTCTTCAAGCTTGTGGAGTCATCTTCGGACCGCCACATCGTCCAGATCTTCAACCAGGACCAAACCCAGGTGTTGACTACCATTCTTGCCATCCCCAATTACCGGTTGAAGGCCACCGACAAAACGGTTATCACTTTTCGTGAACGGCCCGCCGGCGAGCCTGAGGCTCTGAAAGCATGGTTTTACCCAAGTCATGAATGGGGCGAAGAATTTGTCTATGAAAGGTCCAGAGCAATTCAGATCGCGAAGGACACCAATGAGGCTGTGCTGTCGACTCCGGTTGTGATGGCATCATCGACCGCCGAAGCGCTCAATACAGCGCAGGTCGAGGCGGTCAACCCCAACGGAGATACCGTCGAAACAGCTGCAGTTGTGGACGCTGCTCCTGCCGTCGTGGTTGCCGCAACACAAGCGCCTGCTGTCACGCCGGCGCCTGAGCTTGTTGCGTCTCTGCCTAAGACTGCCAGCTATCTTCCCTTAGTTGGTCTCCTTGGTATGCTCTCGTTGTTCGGCGGCCTTGCCTTCTTGGGTGCCTTCGTGGGCTTCAGGAAGTGGGGCGCGTAAATCTATTGCGGAGCGCACCCCCAGAACCACCATGGTATTGGGGACGATTTACAGAGTGAGGCGGTACGCGAGTGTTGCCTCATTCTGTGCATTTTGTTGCCCAAGCTGAATACCAGGTTGGCCGCCTCGCAATGCGTCAGAAGACCAGGATGATGAATAAGAAAGCCGAATCCGCGGGACATATGCGAAGCGATGCGAACAGGCGAGCTTTCGAGCGCCCAGGCGAACGCCTGCGCATTTTAAAGAACAGCACCGTGATGCATTGTTGCCTCATCGGTTTGATCGCTTGGTTCGTTATGCCGTTGGCTCCCTTCGCGCAGGATCCCCAGCCATCGCCGAGCAATTTAGGCGGCGAGTATACCCTCAAGTTGAATGCCAACATGGTCATTCTGAGCGCGACCGTTGTTGACCGGCATAATGCTCTCGTTTCCGGACTTAACAAAGACGATTTCCAGATTTATGAGAACGGAGTACTTCAACAAATCAAGAACTTCAGTCACGAAGATACTCCGGTAACAGCGGGAATTCTTGTTGACAACAGCGGGAGCATGGGGCCGAAACGTGCCGAAGTGATCGCCGCAGCGATGGCCTTCTCGCGCTCCAGCAATCCCCAGGACCAGATGTTCGTGGTCAATTTCAATGACCATGTATCTTTCGGCCTTCCCGCGGCCACGCCCTTCACAGATCAGCAGGATCGACTGCAAGTGGCGCTCTCCGGAATCACTGCGATTGGCGAAACATCACTCTATGACGGGCTTGCTGCCGCTCTCGAACATCTCAAGCAAGGCACCCGCGACAAGAAAGTGCTTCTTCTGATCAGCGACGGCGGCGACAACGCAAGCAAGCATACACTGGCCCAGGTCATCGATATGGCGAAGCATTCTGCCGCAATCATTTATGCGATTGGCATCTTCGATGAACAGGACGGCGATCAAAATCCAGGGGTGCTGAAACGATTCGCGAAGGAGACAGGCGGCGAGGCGTTTTTTCCGGAATCACCGAAAGATATTATCTCGATTTGCGAGGGGATCGCTCGAGATATCCGCACCCAATACACTCTAACTTATGTCCCGACAATTGCATCGCAGGATGGGAGTTATCGGGCCCTCGAAGTAAAGGCAAGCACGCGCAGTCATGGGCGTTTGTCGGTTCGCACGCGGACTGGTTACTCTGTTCCACTAACTTCGCCGACAGCGGCAGCAAAGGCGATTGACCATGATACCCATAACTAAACAGCAGAGATTTAGAGTGAGAAGCCTCTCATTCATCGGCTGGACAGGGAGTATCTTATTCATCATCGGCGCGCTTGCGCTCTCTTATGTTGGTTTAACTCTGCTTTACGCAAAGCACTACCAGGAAGCCGCAGGCAATGCTCTGGACAAGCGGATATATGCGGAGGAACAGCACAAGTCGGACTTACCTCAAGCCGTGGCCAAAGAGGGCGATGTTTTAGGCCGCATTGAGGTTCCAAGGCTGAAGCTGCGGGTGGCAATTCTCGAAGGCACAACACCACATACATTGCGGCTCGGGGTTGGGCATATCGGCGGCACTGCTCTTCCGGGAACGGCCGGCAGCATCGGAATCGCCGGGCATCGCGACACATACTTCCGCGGCCTTAAAGACATTCATAGAAGTGATGAGATCCTTCTTGAGACACCGGCGGGAACTTCCAGGTACGAGGTGGACTGGATCCGGATTACCGATCCCGCCGACGGCGGCATCCTGGCTCCCACAGCCAACTCCGGTCTAACCCTCGTAACCTGCTATCCATTTCACTATATCGGCGCAGCTCCAGAGCGATACGTAGTTCATGCACGCAGTCAGTAGCTGCTGGACAATCGGATCGTTGTGTTAGCGATTGACTGCTCCATTCATGGCTGAGAGAACGCTGCAGTTTGTTCACATGATCAGGTCGATGCTTCTCAATTTCCCGTTTCAGCCAAAAGATTGTGCTTGGCAGCCACAACCTTTGGAATAACGGGCGTGAGAAGAGTCTTGACTATCGGGATGACTGGCTACAGAACAGTTGCAAGTTTCACAGCTGCCGGCTTCAGTTCAGCTTCGATTTTGGGAATGTGCGGCTTCTGGGCGTTATGCCCCGGAAGCTGGTCGAGAAGAACTACATTGAGCAAAGCTCGGTTCACTTGAATGCGGCCGTTGTAGTTGATATAGCCGAGCGTACGAAAACGATTCATGAAAAGGCTGACGCGAGACCGCGTGGTGCCGATCATCTCCGCCAGCGTTTCCTGTGAGATGGGAGGAATGAACAGGTCCCGTACCCCCGGCTTGCCGAATTCCGCCATGATCAAGAGAATCCGCGCCAGGCGCTTTTCACTTGAATTGAAAAGTTGATCGACAAGATCTGCCTGAGTTCGCATGCTGCGGGTCAGCATGTATTTCAGAAAAAAGTCGCCGAACGCCGGCTCGTCATGCATAACGCGAGCCATCTCATCTTTCGTAATTTTGAGAGCTGCGCACGAGTTCACAGCAGACGCAGTCGCCAAACGCAGCGCTGAAATGGACGCCAGCGATTCTTCTCCGACAAAGTCGCCAACGGAGAGGAGCGTGATTGTGGCTTCTTTACCTGCCTGCGAAACCACTGTGAGTTTCGCCCGGCCCCTCTGAAGGTAGAAGACGGTGTCGGCCAGATCTCCCTGGGAGAAAAAGGTCTCCTTTGGCTCCAGCTCAACAATTCTGCGCCCCAGCCCCGCGTTCGCAAGAAACTCGGCGCAATCGAATGTATTTTGGATGTCTTTGCTCTTCAAAATCTGCCTTCGTTCTAAAAGGTTTGGCCGGTGTGATGGCTGAATGCACAGGAAGAAGTCGCTTTGGATTGGAAATGACCGGTAATTGTGACGAATTCATCAAGGACCGCAGAAGAGGAGCTTCAGGCAGCAATATCTGAGCCTAACCCGCGTCCTGGTATCGGCAACGCAGTCCTGACCAGCTTCAGAAAGATCCGGCGTCACATCTGGGGCAGATCGCCCATGCCTGAGGGCGGTGACACTCAAACACTTTCTATGATGATATCTGGCTTTGGCCCGTGTCTGGTCTGTATTGCTCATGCCGGTGGGTCTAAAGATGCGATTGAAGCGGACGTCGCGTCAGCCGTATGACGCAAACGAAACATAAGGCACCTGCTGTCGACGGGGAGCAAATATGACCATTCATTGACCTTCTAACTCTGACACTATCGCGATAGACCTGACCAAACCCAGCAGGTGTCTTTGACGATGCTTTGTTGCTTGGCGAGAGGCGAACTTGTCGGAGGCGAGCTTTTGAATTCATCCATCAAGAAGCAGAACTCGGAATCCAGACACATTTGCCATGGATATCTGGCAAACAGCCCAGGTAGCTTGCCGGCTTCGAAAGCTCGCTGCAAAAGGACCAGAGGGACGCTGCTCCAGTTGTCGCTGACCGCCGCTCTCCTAGCTTTTCCGATACTGGCAAATCCGCAATCGCTGCCTTTCTATGAAGACGACTCCGTCGCCGCGCCAGACACTACCTCAGGCAAGATTGATCTGACATATGTGCGTCCAACCGAAAAAACCAAGATCGTCAACTATGTTTTCGACACCTTCGGTCCGTACCCTATTGTCGGTGCCGCGTTCGGTGCAGGCATCAACCAGTTCAGTAACGCTCCTCCAGAGTGGAACCAAGGGGTTAAGGGTTACTCAAGGCGATTCGGTTCCGACTATGGCATTGCAGTGGTAGCCACATCGACCCGCTATGGGCTGTCGGAAGCCTTCAGGGAAGACGCAATGTATTACCGGTGCGAGTGCAGAGGCACGTTCCCGCGATTGCGCCATGCCCTGGTCTCCACCTTGACGGCGCGCCGCGGAGAAGACGGCCACCGTGTTTTTTCTATTCCTGCGCTCGTCGGGCCGTATGCGGGCACGATGACTGCCACCTACGGTTGGTTCCCCAGCCGCTACGACGCCAAAGACGCGTTCCGAACGGGCAACTACAGTCTGCTTGCATTTGCGGGCGAGAACGTTGCCCTGGAGTTCCTTTATAGCGGACCCCACTCCCTGCTTGCACGCATGCATCTCAACAATACGCACGGTGCGCCAGACCCTGGTCCAAATCATTGAGCAATAGCGGATTCATTGCCGTCCCTCCCGCCAACCCAACGCTGCCGCGCCGGCAAAACATTCCCCTGCCCTCCTTTGTCGCCCCGGTCATGAGCTTGGCCGAAGAGTTTTTTGAGTGGTTTGGCAGCATCGGCATCTTTTCCTGGAACGTTCTCAAAGCGGCGGTAACGCCTCCATATGAGTGGCGCGAGCTGATTCGGCAACTCGATGAAGTTGGGTCGAAATCTCTGCCGTTGGTGGCCATGGCCGGTGCAGCTATCGGTGTGATTATCTCTCTAGAAGCACGCTACAGCCTCAGTAGATTCGGCGCCAAATCGATGTTTCCGGCGACTCTCGTCTATTCCGTCTTACAGATAATGGGTCCAGTTATCACCGGCCTGGTCGTATGCGGTCGCGTGGGCGCAGGCATTGGCGCTGAACTGGCGTCGATGAAAGTAACCGAGCAGATTGACGCCATCGAGGCCTGCGCTATCAACCCATACCGACTGCTCGCGGCAACGCGCATCCTAGCCTGCATCTTGATGTTGCCCCTGTTAACCCTTGGCACCGACGCATGTGCCCTGCTAACGGGCTGGTTTGCGCAAACGATGGTTGAGCCGCTCTCGTTCCATCAGTTCATCCAAGACGGCTTCAAGGGCTCGACCTTCAATGCTTTCCTGCCGCAAACATTCAAGACCGCGGTGTATGGCCTGATTATCGGGCTTATTGCGTGCTTTCAGGGAATGCGCACGCGCGGCGGAGCTGAGGGCGTGGGCCGTGCGGCAACAAACTCGGTTGTGCTCGGTTCTCTTTTTCTTATTCTGGCCGACGTAGTGCTGGTGAAGTTTATCCTCGTTGTCTTTCCATAACCTTCAACCATTGATGCAACGCTTATGAGAGAAGAATGGCCACAGCCTTTGACATTGCGATGATGCAAGAACGAACCGAGGAAGACGGCAGCGCGCCTGTTGTCGCCGTCGAGAATCTGCGTAAGGCCTTCGGAACTCTCAAGGTTTTGGACGGAATCAATTTAAGCGTCAACCGAGGCGAAACACTGGCCGTGCTCGGACGCAGCGGCACGGGAAAAAGTGTTCTGCTGCGGCTTATTATCGGCATCGAAACTCCTGATTCAGGGTCGGTCTCCATTCGTGGACAAAACATCGCTGGCCTTGCCATTGACCAAATGGGGGAAATCAGGAAGAAGATCGGCTTTCTCTTTCAACATGCCGCGCTCTACGATTCGCTCACCATCGCGGAGAATGTGGCCTTTCCGCTCGAACATCACCGAAGAGATATGTCCCGCTCAGAGCGCGGCGACCGGGTGAAGCAGTTGCTTGACGAAGTTGGTATGGTAGGCGGCTTCGGAAAGTTGCCATCCGATATCTCAGGTGGAATGCAGAAGCGCGTGGGCCTGGCGCGCGCGCTCGCGCTTGAGCCTGAGATTCTGCTTCTCGACGAACCGACAGCCGGTCTCGATCCAATCAGTTCAGGGGAAATCAATGACCTGATACTCAAACTCCAGCGGGAGCGCCAAATGGCATCCATTGTTGTAACACACGATCTGCATAGTGCGAAAACGATTGCCGATCGCCTGGCTCTGCTTGATCAGGGCAATGTAGTGATTGAAGGCAGGTTTGAAGATCTTGAACAAAGCAACATCGAATTTGTTAACGAATTCCTGAAGCAGTCGTAGGAGAAACTATGTCGAGATTGGCGCGGTTAGGGGCATTCATCTTTGTAACATTGGCAGTTCTTGCCGCTGGCGTCTTCATAATCGGGAGCAAGGAGTATCTGTTTCGCTCCACATACCAACTGAAAGCGCAATTCGACAATGTCGCGGGCCTCTCTGCCGGAGCTGACGTACAAGTCGGAGGAGTTCACAGCGGAACCGTGCAAAGCATCGCCTTGCCGCATAATCCCGGCGAAAAAGTGACGGTACTCATGAGCCTTGACAGATCCACGCACGAAATTATCAAGGCAGACTCAGTAGCATCCATTGAAACCGAAGGAGTGTTAGGTAACCAGTACGTTGCGATTTCATTCGGATCGTCCGGGCAAGCCGAAGTAAAGGACGGCCAGATCATTCAAAGCGAACCTCCGCTCCAGATGTCGGACCTGTTCAAGAAAACGAGCGGCATTCTGGACAGCAGCCAGTTGGCCATCAACAATGCGACGTTAGCGACGGCTCATCTGAGTTCGATAAGCGCCAAAATCGATTCCGGCCAGGGAACCGTGGGAGCGCTTGTAAACGACAAGCAGCTCTACAGCAATCTTGAGCAGACCACTACTACCCTGCACGCTACGATGCTCCAGGCGCAGACCGGTGTTACTGACTTTAAGGAGAATATGGAAGCGCTGAAACACAACTTCTTATTGAGCGGATATTTCAAGAAGCGCGGCTACGAAGATTCAGGGGATATTACCGCAAATGGAATTGTGTCTCTTCCGCAGGGAGAACCTCTGAAAACATTCACATTCACTGCAAAGCAACTCTTCAACAGCCGCGATTCAACCAAGCTCACAAGCCAGAAAACGCTTGACGCAGCCGGCTCTTTTCTAGCGCAGAATTATTTTGGCCTGGCGGTTGTCGTAGTATCCGCCGGCATGGAAGGTGATAGTCAAAAGGATCTGGAACTCACTCAAGCCAGGGCTATGGTGATACGCGACTACATGGTTGAGAACTTTGGCTTTGACGACAGTCAGCTCAAGACGTTGGGCCTGGGCAAGCAGCCGGGCTCGAACCCGGATTCTGGATGGGGTTCGATTCAGATTCTCATCTTCCCGCCAGGAGTCGACGCGCCACTTGAACAATCGCACCCGGCATCTAATTTCTCAATAACAACTCTCACACCGCCGGCTCAAGTGCCTGTGGCAGCCACTCGTCAACCATAGCGCACGACGCTACGAGCGGATGCAAAGAGCTTGCGCGCCTCAACCAACGCCTTGCAACAAGGGAGAACGAATGACAGGAAACAAACATAACTTTGAGGGACATAGCAGCGACAGCGGGGCGCCCGATCCAGGCCCATACTGGAAGCGTATGCATCGTGACTGGCGATTCTGGGTCGGTGCTCTACTTATGTTTGGTGCGCTCTCCATTTACGTTCTGAGCGGAGACTTGGCGTGGGTGCCGCGCAGTCAGCCTCGGCTGTCTGTGCCGGCTGCATCCGGAAAATAATGGGGCCTGTTTCTCTTTCAAATCGATCGCCCCAACCGATTTACGTGTGCTTTATAGCTCAGCAATTCGGTCATATCCTTGGAAGAATATATCAGGACCGGTAACTGTTTCCATCCTCCTCCTGGTTCCTGCACTTATACGCTTTATCGGGCGTATGTTCCTCTTATGCGTCGACTTACTGCAAGGACGCACGGAACAAAACATCACCTTCTTTGGAGGAGCGTGTTTTCCCTCTTTGTAAAGGCGCATTCACCATTGCGCTTATGCAAAGGCAAACACTTCCACACGACTTTCTCGAACAGCTCGACGATTCGTTGAGAGTGGATCAAGTCCACACAAAGATCGGAGACAATGAAATGCCCCTCGTTACTGTTGTACTCACGCTGCTGGTAGTCGGCGTTTTGTTATGGCTGGTAAATCGCTATATTCCCATGCAAGGAACCATCAAGGGAATTCTCAACGCTGTTGTAGTGATTGTGCTCGTTGTATGGCTCATCAAAATCTTTGGATTGCTTCATTACGTTACCCAGTTCCGTGTAGGGCCATGACGGATCAACCTGTTAAGGCTTGGATCATTGTGCCCGTCAACAAAACGCAAGTTCAACGCAGTAGGGCAGGGTTCTGCCTGTAGGAGAAATCTTGAAACGCATAATTCTGTTCGCATTCGGAAGTGCCCTAAGCCTGAGCGCGTTCGCACAGGCCAATCCTCACACTACGACGGTTATCGAAACCGTAGGCCCTACGTCCACCTACCGCGTGGTCGTGATTAATCGCACGGTTCAGGCGGTCGACTATCAGCATCGCAGCGGTGCCTCGGATGTGGATTTTGCCGGCACAGCATTGATGCCTTCAGCCGACGGGAAGGCTAAGGTGCGAAGCAAGCGCGGCACTTTAGAAGTTGAAGCCGAATTCGGAAATCTGCAAAGCCCTATAACCTTTGGCGGCGAATACCTTACCTATGTTTTATGGGCGATCTCACCCGAAGGCAGGGCAGCAAATCTTGGTGAAGTGCTGGTGGGCGACAATAACCGAAGCAAGTTGACTGCAACCACCGATCTCCAGGCATTTGCTTTGATTGTCACCGCGGAGCCGTACTACGCCGTCCGGCAGCCGAGCAATGTCGTTGTCCTCGAGAACGTAGTTCGCGCGGACACGAAAGGAACTGCCGAAGCAGTAAATGCGAAGTACGAGTTGATGGAGCGTGGGGGCTACATTCCCACCGGATACAAGTTTGACCCGGTCGTCCTGAGTGCGAGTCTGCCGTTGGAGTTCTATGAGGCGCGAAATGCGCTACGGATCGCTCAATCTGAGGGAGCCGAATCGTATGCAAACGCAAGCTACCAGCACGCCGTCGAGTTGATGAACAGTGCCGACGCCGACGCCATGAATGGGCACGGCGAAAGAAAGCCGCTAATTGCCGTTTCAAGAGAGGTTGTACAGACTGCCGAGGATGCGCGCGAAATCGCAGTCAAGAAGATCGATGAGCAGCGTCAGGCGAACGATCTCCAGGCTTCCAGCGACGCACAGGCAAGATCGCAGGCTCAAGCTGACGCTGCCATTCGCCTCAAGGAGCAAGCACAATCCGATGCGGCAAGGGCCCAGGCTGACACGGCAGCTGCTCAAGCCGACACGGCAAAGGCGCAAGCTGAAACAGTCGCTAACCAAACAACCTCGGCAGCCGCAATCTCCGCGGCTCAGGCCGACGCGGAACAGGCTCGCATCGCAGCGCAGAATGCTCAGCAGGGTGAGCATCAGGCCGACAGCGATAAGGCCGCAATGCGCGCGGAATTATCCGAAAAACTGAACACAATTCTTGCAACTCGTGATAGTGCGCGTGGACTGATTGTCAGCATGTCCGATGTATTATTCGACACGGGACAGTACTCGTTGAAGCCAGGCGCACGCGAAAAACTCGCAAAAGTTGCTGGAATTCTGATCTCCTACCCGGGACTCAACATTCAGGTTGGCGGATACACCGATAACGTCGGCGGCGATGACATGAATCAGAAATTGTCGGAGAATCGCGCTGATTCGGTACTCAATTACCTTGTGCAACAAGGTGTTACAACAAACTCAGTGAGCGCCAGCGGCTTCGGCAACACATCGCCGGTGGCATCCAACGACACTTCCAGCGGCCGACAAGAGAACCGGAGAGTTGAGTTGGTCGTTTCTGGTGATGCAATTGGAAGCCCTCAAATGTAGTAACTAGCAACGTGCGCTGACGAAACCACCAATACGCTGCGGTCTAGAAAAGAGGCCGCAGCGTATATTTGGTAATCCATCTCGGTTGCAGAGACGAAAGGTGTGAAAATGCTTGCTACTGTACTGATAGTAATTCTGATCTTGGCGCTGCTAGGCGCGCTGCCCCGGTGGCCGCATAGCAGGAATTGGGGATATTATCCGAGCGGAGGATTGGGATTAGTTCTTCTGATCATCATTATTCTCCTGGTTCTTGGCCAGATTTGAACGTGAAAAGAGGATATGATGTCGCTTCCTGATACGATTCACTCGGAAAACGCTTTAGCAGGTCCCCTCATTGAAGCAGATTTGCATATTGCGATGAAGGCGTGCAAGCTGCCTTTGCCAACCCGCATTGCGTTTGTAGGAAACTACTTGCCGCGTGAGTGCGGCATTGCTACTTTTACCACCGACCTGTGCACCGCCCTCGCGACAGAATACGGGGAAGAGCGTCTCTTTGCCATACCGGTGAACGATCCGGAATCGAGCTATGATTATCCCAAACGGGTTCGCCTGGAACTTACGCAGGAGGACCTTGCCTCGTATGAGCGCGCAGCCGATTTCCTCAACTTCAACGGTAATGACCTTGTCTGTCTGCAGCACGAATATGGTATTTACGGCGGCAACGCAGGGTCCCACATTCTCGCCTTGCTGCGCAAATTGACAATGCCGCTGGTTACCACCCTACACACGGTGCTGAGAGAGCCCGACGCGAATCAGAGGATAGTACTCGAAGAGATTGCTCATCTTTCAGATCGAATGGTAGTAATGAGCGAGTTGGCAGCACAGTTGCTAAACGAAGTGTATGCGATTTCGAGAGAAAAAATCGATGTAATTCCACACGGTGTCCCTGATCTTCCCTTCATGGACCCAAACTACTTCAAAGACAAGTTTGGTACGGAAGGCAAATCTGTTCTCCTTACTTTCGGTTTGTTATCGCCGAATAAAGGCATTGAGAACGTCATTCAGGCACTCCCTGCAATTCTGGCAAAACAACCGAACGTCGTCTATATCGTATCTGGAGTGACCCATCCACATATCCGCCGGCGGGAAGGCGAGCGTTATCGTGAAGAACTGCAGGCGCTGGCAAAACGGCTTGGCGTTTCCGATCACCTAATTTTCAATAATCATTTTGTAAGTACCGAAGAATTGATAGAGCATGTAGGCGCGGCAGATATTTACATCACACCCTACCGGCATGAGGCACAGGTTGTCTCTGGCACGCTTGCGATTGCCCTCGGGGCAGGTAAGGCGATCATTTCCACACCTTATTGGCATGCCAAAGAGTTACTCGCAGAAAAGCGAGGCGTAATCGTACCTTTCGACAGTCCCAGTGCGATCGCTGAGGCTGTTCTTGCATTACTGGAAAATCCCTCGGAACGTCATGCTATGCGGAAGAGGGCCTATCTTCATTCCCGCGGAACGACTTGGGCGAAGACGGCGCGGGCTTACATGGCGAGCTTTCAACGGGCACGTTTTGAGCGCTCACTGCGACCACGAACCGCACGGCAGGGCGATCTTGCAGTGGCGCCAGCGGACCCTCTGCCCGCGCTTAATCCTGGTCATTTGTTGACTATGACTGACGACACAGGCATCTTGCAGCACGCGATTTTCTCGGTGCCAAACACACGCGAGGGCTATACAACCGACGACAACGCACGCGCCCTTCTTGTGTCAATTCTTTTGGATGAGAATCATCCTTATACGGAAAGAAGTGAGTATCTGAGCCTTTCTCATCGCTATTTGTCTTTTTTATGGCTGGCCTTTCATGCCGACACAGGAAGGTTTAGAAATTTTCTTGGTTACGATCGCAAGTGGCTCGAAGATATTGGGTCGGACGACAGTCATGGGCGCGCGCTATGGTCACTGGGCAAGGTACTCGGTGCCTCGCGAAATGCGGGCCTGAGAGGTGCGGCCGGAAGGCTCTTCGAAGCCGCGGTCCCCGCAACACTTGCGTTTACCAGTCCGCGCGCCTGGGCATTTAGCATCCTCGGCATGCAGGCCTTTTTGGACTGGTTCCCCGGAGATAGAGCTATTCAGGGAACACGTAATATCCTTGCCAATCGGCTTCTTGATATCTATGATCGAAGTCACTCCGAGACATGGAAGTGGTTCGAAAGAAGCCTCTCCTATTCAAATGCAAGGCTTCCGCAAGCCCTTATTCTGGCAGGATGGAGGAGCGACAACCAAAGAATGATTGAGGCCGGAATGGACTCTTTGAAATGGCTCGTAGCCGAACAATACCGCGACGACAAAGAGATCTTCGTGCCCATCGGGTCTAGCGGATTCTTCATAGAAGGAAGCGATAAGGCGCGCTTTGATCAGCAGCCAGTGGAAGCCTGCGCGACAATATCTGCTTGTCTCGAAGTATTTAAGTTGACGGAAGAAAGCCAGTGGCTTGATGAAGCTCGCAGAGTCTTTGGCTGGTTTCTCGGCAAAAACGATCTCCGGGTTCCTCTTTACGATCCAGTGACAGGTGGATGCAAAGACGGGCTTCACCCGGATCGCGCGAACGAAAATGAGGGAGCTGAATCCACGCTCTCGTTTCTCATGGCTTTGCTCGAAATGCAAGCGGCCAAAGTAACAAGCGCAAACGCACTGAATCATGGAATGAGTGTCTCCTATTGAATCCAAATAACTCCGTGGACGAGTCATCGGAATCGGTCGATCTTGAGCAGGCGAAGGTGAAAGCGTGCGCCGATTTGCCGTTGCTGAAGCGCTATTCCAGCAATCCGCTCCTCAGCCGCAAAGATTGGCCATACCCCATTAACAGCGTATTGAACGCTGGCGTCGTGCGACTGGCTGATGGCGACACCCTGCTGCTTTGCCGCGTTGAAGATCGGAGCGGTTTATCGCATCTTTGCGCTGCCCGTTCTGCCAACGGGGTTGATAATTGGCGGATCGACCCTCGACCTACTTTGATCGCGAATCCGCAAGAATACCCTGAGGAGATTTGGGGTATCGAAGATCCGCGTATTACCTACGTCCCTGAACTCGAGCAATGCGCCGTGGCTTATACATCCTTTGCGCGAGGAGGCCCCGGAGTCTCACTGGCGTTAACTAAGGATTTTCGAAGCTTTGAACGATTCGGCGTAATTATGCCTCCGGAAGATAAGGACGCTGCGCTCTTGCCTAGAAGATTCGGCGGACGTTGGGCTATGATTCACCGGCCAATGACGGCACTGGGCGCTCATATGTGGATATCCTACTCGCCCGATTTGAAACATTGGGGAAGCCATAAAATCATTCTGGAGGCGCGGCGCGGCGGATGGTGGGATGCGAATAAGATTGGCCTGTGTTCTCCACCTATTGAAACTACAAAAGGCTGGTTGATGATTTACCACGGAGTGCGGCAAACTGCATCGGGCAGCATTTATCGTCTTGGCTTGGCGCTCTTCGATCTGGAGAAGCCAGAGATTTGCTTGCAGCGCGGAAATTCATGGATATTCGGACCAGAAGCCCCATATGAACGTGTCGGAGATGTTAATGACGTCGTTTTCCCATGTGGACAGACCATTGACGCGGACGGGGACACCATTAATCTTTATTACGGCGCGGCCGACACCAGCATTGCGCTTGCCAGGGGCAGCATCCGATGTCTCCTCGCCTGGCTGAACGCTAACACGAGTTTGCCAGAGAGACGAGCATTTTAGCTTGGGCGATAGTGATGCCGGGAAGGATGGTTAACGTGGTGAATGCAAGCCGTAACTGGCCCGATTGGCTACCGCATCTGCTTTGCATACGCCGAAAGTGTCCGCGTTGTAATTCAGTGAAATTTAAACAAGCGGAGTTGCGTCCGTTTGACGGTCTGTTGGCTATGTTTGCATTGAAACCTGTTCGATGCATGTTTTGTTGGCGAAGGTACTACTGGATTACTTTGCGCGGGGCGAACGCGGGATAGGTCGTCGATTGTTGCGATTGTATTGAATCTTCCGCGTTGAAATTCAAGGTTAAGTTTGTATGAGCGTCTTAGTCCGGCAATCGGCTCTGTATGTTGCGCCGCGCGTGAATCACCCAATCGCGCCGCACTGGCTTACGCATCTGGGAGCACTGGGCCTGTTCTCTGTTTCGGTGGTAGATTCGTCGGTCATCCCTCTTCCTTTGCCGGGCAGCACCGACCTGCTGTTGCTTTGGTTGGTTGCGCACAGCGGAGATCCATGGCTGCTCACCCCGTGCGCCATTGCAGGCAGCATTCTGGGCGGGTATACCACCTGGCACATTGGCCGCAGAGGTGGCGAAGCGGCGCTGCGCCGCCATGTGCCGGCGCGTCTTCTTCGGCGAGTCGTCGCCTGGGTAAAACGTAACCCAGCCCTGGCTGTCTTTATTCCGGCATTGCTTCCTCCGCCAATTCCGCTCTTGCCGTTTGCGCTTGCCTCCGGCGCGCTGGGAGTCTCGCGCAGGCGCTTCCTCGTCGTCTTTGGTGCGGCTCGCAGCCTGCGTTATTCATTCGTTGCATGGCTTGGTGTGACCTACGGGCGCAAGATCGTCCGTCTGTTCTCAGGAAGCCTCCAAAAGTGGTCGACTCCGTTGCTTTGCGTATTTGCCGTCCTGCTGGTGGTCACCGTCTGCTACGGTGTATGGAAGATTCAAGGCTTGCGTAAGATCGAGGCCGCTGAGAAGCTTGCCTTGCAGAACGAAGCATCTCGGGCCGTCTAACTCCCGCCGTCGTTGTGTCCTGCGCTTCCTGTCTTGAGCATTTGCAGTTGTTTCAAGTCGCAAGTGTTTCCGATCCCAGAGCAAAAAGAACGGCCGGGTGTGATTACCCGGCCGTAAGCTGCTTCTATGAATGGTCAGCTTGCAATCGGACAGTCCAGCTACTTCCTGGACTCTGACCCGGATTCGTGAGGCTGCGTTTGACTCGCATGAGGTTGGCGATTCTGTAGAGACTGCTGCTGCGATGAGTGTTTTTGCTGTAGAGCCTGCGTCTGTTGTTGGTGCTTCTGGTCAAGTTTCTGCGTGCTGGCGTTCACCGTTTGTTGATGTTCCGAATCCTGCTTCTGCTGAAGTTGTTGCCGCTCTTGGGTTTGCGTGGCGATCAGCTTGTCCTGCTTCTGTTCGTACTTCTTATCTGCCTTCGCATTCCCGGAGTTGGCCGGTGCCGGACGACCAATTGGGGGAAGGTCATTAGGATGCACAGCGGGGCGAGCTGGAGCGTTGTCCGAACGCACTGCCGGCGCTTCGACGCGCGGCTCAGATGCGGCACTGCCCACTGGAGCCTTGGCCGGCTCCGTCGCCCGCGCAGCCGTTGGCGCCTGGCGATCGTTAAGACCTACAGGCAAGCTTGTCGCCGTTGTGGATGGTTTGCCGTGATTCACAGATGCCCGCGATTCCGGGTTAGAGCGCGCAGCTTGTGCATCTTCAGTTTGAGCTGCTACCGCCGGAATGTGTTTCTGCCTTGCTGCGGCCTCTTGTTTCGAGTTTGCCCGCACTTCAATCCCGCCAACGCCGCCGTTGAAACTGACGCGATTCTCCTTGTTGTTGATAGTGACGTTGGCGGTATACACATTGTGAATATTCACGCCATCCACGTTGTTTACAGAACGGTTATAGAAGAAGTGCCCGTTGTCCCAACGGCCGCCTTCATAACCTTCGCCGGAGTAACCGAAGCCGTAGTCGATCCCGCCGTAGAAGCCGACTTCTGGGCCCCAGTATCCGTCATTGAAGACGAATCCACCGTCGCCCCAGCCCCAATAGCCTGGAGTCCAAAGTAAGCCTTCTTCCGGCGCCAATACCCACGTTCCGGGCACCCAGTAGTAATCGGAGACGCTGTCGTCATAAGCCCAATAGCCCGGTGTCCATAGATAGCCATCTCCGGGGCAAATGGACTGTTCGTACATGGGCAGAGCGGGTGGGCCAATTGCGATCCTTATACCTATCTGTCCAAACACGATGGCCGGAATGGCCAATGCAAGAAACACTAACAGAGTTCGGATGGTACGCATATGAGTCCTTGTGCCAATAGTCCTTCGATTGCCCGGCTATGTTTTGCCCATCGGAGCTGCGAGGATTGAAAGGCGGCGCATGTTGCGTCAGGTCAAGATTTACACCCGAGTCTTGCTTAGTCTGTGTACTAACGCTCACCCCGTGCTGACGCTGCGCGACAAAAAGTCTACACCACAAACATCGCAACACTCGCCGCAAACATGGCTACTGTAGTGACCGCAACAACAATCCACCCCAGGCGGGAGCTTGGTTGGCCCTGCATCAGTTTCTTGTCCCTGGCGACAATCAGAATCGCCATCAGGAGGAACGGCGCCAGCAATCCGTTGATGACTGCCGTCCAGTAGAGCGCTTTCACAGGGTTGATGCCAATGAAATCCAGCGCGACGCCCACTCCTGTTGAAACCAGAATCAGAGCGTAAAACCAGCGTGCCTGTCTCAGTTTCTTGTTCAGCCCCTGACGCCACCCAAGAGTTTCGGCAAAGGCGTATGCCGTCGATCCGGCGAGCGTCGGGATGGCAAGGAATCCAACGCCGACTATCCCCAATGTGAACAAGGTCGTTGCAAAGTTTCCGGCAAAAGGCCGCAGCGCTTCGGCTGCCTCGCGTGAGGTCGCGATCTTCGTAATGCCGTGCCTGTTGAGTGTGATGGCAGTTGTCAGGATGATAAAGAACATGACCATATTCGAGAAAAACGCGCCAACCCCCACATCGATGTTTCTCAAACCAAGCTCTTCGGGCGTGGCTCCTCTGCGCAATGCGAGTGAACTCTGGCCTGACGACTTTTCCTCTTCAACTTCTTCGCTCGCTTGCCAGAAAAACAAATACGGACTTATAGTAGTGCCAAGAATCGCCACCAGCATAGCCCATTCATCCCTGCCGTGCGGCATTGACGGAATGAGCGTGTCGCGCAGCACCTGGCCCCAATCAGCGCCCACCACAAACGCTGTAGCCGGATACGCGAAAAGCACAAGAACCAGCCACTTGAGCACATTTGCAATCTGGTCATATTGAAGCCGGATCGTCGCCCATGAAATAAGCAGTGCAAACGCAACCACTAGCCAGTGGGAGTTAATCCCCGACAGCATCGCAGCCGCATCTGCCATGCCCGCAAGATCAGCCCCAATATTTATCGTATTTGCGCCCAGAAGAGCGATAACGAAAACCAGCAAAAGCCATCTTGGAAATCGTTGTTTGAAGTTTCCGGCAAGTCCTTGTCCTGTCACCTTGCCAATGCGGGCGCACATCATCTGGACCGCGGCCATCAGGGGCCACGTTATAAGTGCGGTCCATAACAACTTGGTTCCAAGCTGCGCCCCGGCAACGGAATAGGTGGCGATGCCCGAAGGGTCATCGTCTGCGGCCCCGGTGATGACGCCAGGACCTATAGCTCTCAATAGTGATCGAATCCACCGAGATAGGCTCGGTGGGTTCGATGTAACATCCTCCTGATGAGGTTTTAGTTCTTTTTGTTGCACCCAGCATCCGCCGTTGGACCATTCATGCCGAGTTTCACGCGTGCATCGACATGTGCATCGCTGCACGCGGTTGCATTATGGGCCGACTCTTTCGCCTTGCCCCACGCGCCTTCGACCTTGCCCTTGACCTGCTGAACCATGCCTTTAGCCTGCAGTTTTGGATTGTCGGTCAACTCGCCCGCCTTGCGCTTTACACTTCCGGCCAATTCGTCAATCATGCCCGTCACTTGATCTTTATTCACAACTTCACCTCGGTGGATTTATTCCTTCTCGATTTCTTTGAGGCACCCGAATACTACTCGAGTGTCTCAAGCGAAAGAAGCTGCAGCTGGCGCCGTTGACTTGCTGCTCCAGCCTGATTGAGATTAGCGGATCACTTTTTCTCTAGTCTGAGCTATTGAGACCACGACCGGTATAAAGGACGCCGTTCACTATCAACGCGCATGTTCCCTCAGAATTGGAGCAGTCTAACCCCCATTCTCAAGTCATTGTTGCACAGCCTGCTCTGTTCTGGATGAGATCAGCATCTTCTTGAGTTGGGGCATTCCACCGGCAAAGTATGGGTAGAGCGTGGCTTTCTGAGCTGATAGGTGCCTTGAACTGCGGGCAACCGGAAGCGTCTCGGACTCATTGGCTACAGATAGGGCTACGCCCTGCTGAATGATGCACGGAAGCACTCTGACCTTGGCCAGAAAAAACCAAGGATATTGCGTCAACTCCATATGTTCCACTTCCGCTGCATTGAAGTGCGCGCTTACGTGGCGAAGCGCCAACTTGAGCCCGCTCGCGATCGCTTCCTGCGATGTATCTCCAACGCCGTTCCGCATCGGGCCATCGGCGATCCTGACAAAACTCCAGCCGTGCAGTGTGAGTTGTTTCTCTAATCGAAGCGTATTTGCTAACCGCACAAAGTTCCAGTCCTCGCCAAAATCTTCTGTCGTTAGTCCGAGGCCATCGGGAAGTTCAATGCGGTTGCGCAGAAGTACATGTGATTGAGAAATGGTGCGCATCGTTCACAATCTCTTTCTTTTTGTCAGTAACTGAAGTTCGGAGAACTTCCCGTAAAGGCTGCCGGCTCTGCGGCATTCCGTTGAAATGGCGTTGAGGGCATCCGGTCTGCCGGCTGAACGATTGCATAGTGAATTGAACAGTGGCAATACATGCAATCTATCTTGCGCTTCGGGCCGCCAGTGCCGAGAGTCTCCGGGAAAGTCCGCAGACATTCCGGGCAGGTGATCGTAACAGACGCATCCGGGGAGAAGTCGTGAGTGTTGCGATGAATCCAGAGAGGCGCGTCGGGGCTGGTGGGCGGGCGTGCATTCCGCTCCAACTTGGGAAGTGTGTTCATAATCCGCAAAAGAGCTCCGATGCTGCTGCCCTTTTGGAAATATGCATCGGCAGCAACGCCGGAAGGCACTTCGTCACCGGTGAATGACCCGCTCATGGCAATCGTCCGGATCGCGGGAAAGCGGCGTCGGATTACGGAGAGCAACTCGAAGCCGGACATACCGGGCATATTGAGATCGGAGAGAAGCATCTCGGGAACTTCATTCCGTATCTCGCGTAATGCGGAGAAACCGTTTTCAGCGGTTCGCACGCTGTACCCTATTTCACTAAGCACCTGGGACAACAGCTCTCGAATGGAAGAGTCATCATCGACAATTAGGAGTGTTCCTGACGTATTTGGCATTGTTGACCTCTCCTCAGAGCTTCAGATAAAGCAGTGGAGAGAGTATGCCATCCAGCAATCTGTACTGCTGGTCAATTTTGAACACGGCTTGTGCAAGGTTCTTTAGCGACCGGGACTGCCCCCTGGCTAAACCGCTATAGCCGGTCCATAGGCGTTATCATCCATCGAGTGATTGTTTAGAACTACATTAAGTAACGACTTATGCACTCGAATGCGGCCTTTGTATTCGATAAAGCCGAGCTCACGGAAGCGATTCATAAAGAAGCAGACGCGGGACCGCGTGGTGCCTATCATCTCCGCCAAAGCCTCCTGCGAAATTTTTGGAATCAGCATCTCCGGATCGTCGGGCTTGGCTAATTCCGCCATTAAAAGGAGGACTCTCGCCAACCGCTTCTCGCTGGAGTTGAAGAGCTGGTCGACCAGATCGGCCTGAGTGCGCATACTGCGGGCCAGAAGAAACTTTAGGAACAGATTTGAGAACACTAGTTCCTCTTGTATTACGCGCGCCATCTCATCCCGCCCTATTCTGAGCAAGGTACAAGGGGTAACAGCCAAGGCAGTAGACAACCGCAACCCAGACACAGTCGCCAGCGACTCTTCTCCTGCAAAATCTCCGGGGGATAACAGCCTGATCGTCGCTTCCTTACCGGCTGTCGAAACTACAGTAACCCTTGCGCTGCCTTGCTGAAGATAGAAGACAGAGTCCGCTGGATCTCCTTGCGAAAAAATGGCGTGCTTTGGCGCTGTCTGAACGATTCTTCGCCCCAAACCAGCATTGGATAGAAAGACAGCGGCATCGAAAGCGGTGCGAGCAAAAGTAGGTTGAGCAGGAATGAGATGGGCAACATTAGCCATAACAAAAGCCTCCTTCGGGCCGCAGTCTTTGCATGAGAGGTCGTTCAAAAAACCATTGCCGTATGCTTCTTGGCTAGCAAAAGACTGAAGCTATTAGAGTGAGGCCGTCGTTGGAGCGAGATCCTGACCTAGTGGGAAATAGGTGGGAAGCGCAGACCCAAATCATACGGCGCAATGGGGAGACAACGCCGTAATTCAATTGTACATTAGCCGCGAAGAAAAGGTTGGTTAATTTTGCTCATGGCCCAGCGGTCATTCCTCAGACCCCCAAATTCCGTCCCGCGCTCCGATCATGCCGTGAGCATTCTTGAACAGACCGCTTCCCGCCATATCTCTAGTGTGGAAATACCTAATGCGCCTCTGATGCGTCTAAAGCGCGGACGCTACGCAAGGGTAGGAAAAGGAGATTTATGAAAAAATTTGTGACGTTGGTGGCATTGTTCAGCCTCGGCGCGGCTACAGTTGCCTTCGCCGAGACTCGCGAGGAAGTACAGAACCGGTTGGATAATGCAGCGTTGGTGCTGCACCAGATCATGGGCGCGCCGGATAGAGGCATTCCGGAAGAAGTGCTGGATCACGCACAGTGCGTGGCAGTAGTGCCGCACATGATCAAGGCGGGACTAGTGTTTGGCGGAGAAAACGGCAAAGGCATTGCCACATGCCGGACCGCAAACGGATGGAGTGCGCCGGCGTTCTTTGCTATTACCGGCGGCAGTTGGGGATTGCAGATCGGAGTCGAAGGCGTGGATCTGGTTATGATCTTCCAGGGTGATCGAGGAATGCAACGCCTGGAAAATGCCAAATTCCAGATTGGAGCGGACGCTTCCGCAGCAGCCGGGCCGGTAGGACGCCATGCCACAGCCGATACTGACTGGAAGCTGAATACCGAGATCCTCACCTACTCGCGAGCCAAGGGTGCCTTCGCGGGGCTCACGCTGACCGGGGCCGATATTCGCCGGGATGACAGTTCCATGGATGCCTGCTACGGACGCGACGTCTCCACACGCCAGGTTCTGCACGGCGAGGTAGCCGTACCAACCCTTGCAAACAGGTTCATCGACGCAGTCAGAGGGGCAAAGCAGCAGGCCCATGCTGAGAACTAATCGCCGATAAACGACTGTGAATACATTGCGGGCGCCTCAGGCGGCTCTCAGGCCGAAGGCGCCGGGAACACGGGAAAGGACTCCTTATGCTCTGGGGAATTTTTGTCATACTTCTTGTTTTGTGGCTTCTGGGTTTCAGCTTCCATATTGCCGGTAGTCTGATTCACATTCTGCTTGTAGTCGCGTTAATCGTCCTGGTCATCAACCTGGTATCCGGGCGACGCGGCCTCTGATGCAGAGCCAGAAGAGTGTTTGAATACCTCTCTAGCTTTAGCCGGAATTTCTTGCGGCTCAGGCTAGAGAGTGCCCGATCTTTGAATGAAACTGTTCGCTAATTGCGACCTGTTCAAGGCAGGAAGAACTGCAGTCGCCATCATTCGGCGCGCGCAATTTGATTCGGCTCTCCTTCAAATTTTTCGATATCCGAATCATAAAAACGCGACGTCTTTTTACGCAGTGTGCTGTCTTGAACAGCATTACAGCTCTCCAGTGGGACAATTCATACAGGAAGTAGTGCGCTGTTGCGAGAGCAGCCGCGCCAGTTTTCGATGCGGTGCTGCCAGTTGCCGGCATCGAGTTGTAAAGCTTCATCCTGGCCAGCGCCCTTCTTCCTCTTGAGGTGGCCGATGAATGCTCTGTTGATCTATCCGGAATTCCCCGATACATATTGGAGCTTCAAACATGCGCTCAAGTTTCTGGGCAAGCGGGCAGCGCAGCCTCCTCTGGGGTTGATGACGGTGGCGGCGCTGTTGCCGAAGGCTTGGAATAAGCGGCTGACAGACACCAACGTCGAGCGACTGCGCGACCGTGACCTGGCTTGGGCGGACGTGGCGCTGATAAGCGCAATGCACGTCCAGCGCGACTCCCTGGCGGCCATCGTCGAGAGGTGCCGCGCGCGCGGATTGCGCACCGTCGTCGGCGGTCCCATCGCCAGCAGTCTTTCAGCAGACGAACTCAAGGCGGACCACGTGGTCATCGGCGAAGCGGAGAGCCTGATCGCAGATCTTGCGCGAGGTCTGGAGCAAGGAACAGCCAAGCCGGTCTATCAGGCCGCCGAAAGGCCGGAGATGAGCTCCAGTCCCCTGCCCGACTTCAGCCTTATCAAGATGCATCGCTACTCCACCATGGCCGTGCAATACTCGCGCGGTTGCCCCTTCAACTGCGAGTTTTGTGACATCATCGAAATCTACGGACGCCGTCCGCGCAACAAGTCCGTGACGCAGGTGCTCGCCGAGCTGGATCAGTTACGCGCGGCTGGCTGGCGCGAAGCAGTGTTTATCGTCGACGACAACTTCATTGGCAACAAATCACGTGCCAAGGAGTTATGCGTGGCGCTTGCCGAATGGCGCAACCAATACAAAATCAGCTTCGACTTCAACGCCGAAGCTTCGCTCAACCTGGCCGACGATCCGGAATTGATGCAATTGATGAAAGATGCCGGCTTCGTTTCGGTTTTCCTGGGCATCGAGACCCCTGATGAATCCGGCCTCGTCGCCTGCAACAAGCTGCAGAATACGCGGCGCAGCCTGCTCGACAGTGTGGCCGCCATTCAGAGTTATGGAATGCAGGTGATGGGCGGCTTCATTCTGGGCTTCGACACTGATCGCGACGATATCTTCGACCGCATGGTCGAGTTTATCCAGAAGAGCGGCATTCCCATCGCCATGGTCGGCTTGCTGCAAGCCATGCCCGGAACCCAGTTATTCCGGCGACTGCGAAGCGAAGGGCGGATTCTCAATGTGGGCCGCGGCGACAATACGGATGACAAGCTGAATTTCCTTCCGAACATGGATGCCGCGAAGCTGGTTGAGGGCTATCGCTCGGTGCTCAAAAGAATTTACTCCTGCGAGGCATACTATGAGCGCGTCAAGCTCTATCTCAGCCGCACCCACCCGCGATCTGGCGTGAAGCAAACCAGGCAGCAGTGGCTGACCGTGGGCAATGCGCGCGCCTTTGTCACCTCGATCGTCCGCCAAGGAGTCTTCGGCCGGCAGCGATGGAGCTACTGGAAATTCCTGTTGACCGTGGCCACACGCTATCGCCATTGCGTCGGCGCTGCCATGACTCTGGCGGTAATGGGTTATCACTTCCAGGTGATGACCAGAAGGCTCTCCAGTAACTCGGTCTCGTCGGTCTCGTCGGTCGCGCCGCAAGCGATGCAAAAGTGCTTACCTTCCGAGTAGGCATGATGAGCGCCAGAAATGCCGCGGTAAACGCGAAGCGGCGGAGCTGTTAAGCCCCGCCGCTTCTTGCACAGTCCGCTGCATTCTTCAGCAGCTATTGGTTAGCGGCGTCCACCACCGCCGCCACCGCGTTCGCCGCCACCGGCATGTCCGCCACCGCCACCGGCATGTCCACCACCGCCGCGCGCTGCGCCACCGCCGCCGGCATGTCCTCCACCGCCGCGCGCTGCGCCGCCGCCGCCCCGATAGCCGCCACCACGTGCACCGCCGCCACGATTGCCGCCATCGCCGCGATAGCCTGCGCCACGATAGCCTCCGCCGCCACGATAGCTTCCGCCGCCCGCCCCGCCGAAGCGATGCCCGCCCCAGCCGTGCCCATAGCCCCAGTTGGCCCATGGGCCCATACCAAGGAAGATGCCGTTGTAGAAGTACCCTGGACCGTAGAAGCCCATAGGCGCGCAGGCATAGGGTGCGTAATCGTAGTAGCCGTAAGAGCAAACCGGCTGAATGCCGATGCCGACCTCGATTTGGGCATTGGCTGTTGGCGCCAGGGCCAGACCGGCGAGCAATGCTGTTGTACTCAGTAGAGTTTTGAGTCCGCGCATGTTTGACCCCCCTTTAAGGTGTCTGCGGTTCCTTGTGTTGCGTGGGATGGTTTGTAGCCGTAAAGATTAGCCCGGCTTGATCAGCCACCATAAGGGGTTTAGGGTGTTCGTTTATTCCCATTGCTTTACCGGGATCTGTCTTCAACCTGCCCTTACACACTTCACTCTAGGCGCAAGCATCACACCGGTCTGAGCAATAGGAGCCATGCAGTTTGCTGGATGCATCAGCTCTGCGCGCTGCGCCGCCTGCCCTGCCAATTGTGGAGCAAAAGCACGCCACTGGGGCGCGAATCCATGCTTGCGCTTCCGTCCAGCCGCACTCGCACATTCCCGAAGAACGAGACTCTTGCGTGATGTATGGCTTGCTTTGGTAAAACGCGTGGTTAAGCCGGTCAGGCAATGTCTTGGGAGCCGGACCGATGGATCCACCCTTCTAGTCTTCTGTAGTTGCGCCATTTTCCGTCTAAACGTCAACCTCCAAACATGGCATAAGTTTTTTTGAATCTGTCAAGTACAAGGGTGGTCGAACCCGCTTGCTCTGCCGAAACAGACCATGAAGAACCGGTCTTCTGGCGATTTCAGACCTCCAGGTTGCACGCTTCCCGCCAACATTTGCAGCAGCTAGGCACAGCGCAGGACTTCGCATGGTGAGCAATATTGAACAGCGACGCGGGGAGGCTAAGCGCAAACTTCTTTAAGAACTGAGTGTAGAGGCGCTCACCTCGTGAGAACGGTGACCTCTATCTTGGGCCTCCCCGCAGAAAGCAATTTGGATACCTCATTGTGGAGGCCGGGACGCAAGGATTGGTTAACTCCGATCTTCGAAGCATGTTTTCCTGGACCCCGGGAAAACTGATCACAGTCGACATTCAAGCCACATAGCGAGGTCGAATGAAAGTGAACGAAACGGTGGAATCCGAGTTTGATATCGCCGCCTTTCTCGCGAAGCCCGGCTTGGGTCGAATAGTCGAGTTTCAGCCGAAGCAGGCCTTTTTCACCCAGGGAGATCTGCCAGACTGCATTTTCTATCTTCAAAAGGGCCGTGCCAAGCTCACCGTCGTTTCCTCAAACGGCAAGGAAGCCACTATAGGAATCATCGAGCCTGGCGAATTTGTTGGAGAGCAGTCCCTTGCGGCAATCCCCGGGTTGCGCCTGTGCACCGCGACCGCAATAAACACGTCCACTGCGCTCAGAATAAGCAGAGACGAGATGACCCGCGAAATGCATGATGAACCTGCATTCGCCGACTTTTTCTTGAGGTTTCTGCTTGCCCGCAGCATGCGCACCCAGGCCGATCTTGTCGATCAGCTATTCAACTCCAGCGAAAAGCGCCTGGCAAGAGTTCTCCTGCTGATGGCCGAGTTTGGCAAGCCGGGGGAACCGGAAACCTTCATTCCACCAGTCTCCCAGGAGACCTTGGCGGAAATGATCGGCACCACGAGGTCCCGCGTCAGCTTCTTCATGAATCGCTTCCGCAACCTTGGCCTGATTAGTTATAAGGACCGCATCCAGGTGCATAGATCGTTGCTCAATGTGGTCTTGCTCGATCAATTGCCTGAGGACAGCTGCGAGAAGCCGACAATGGTCTTGCCATGAACCCGGCGGAATATCAGATATGAGTCAGCGATAAAACGCCCGAATCATGACCAGCGCTTCACTCGCGACGAAGGCCATTAGGAAGAGTGCGGCGCTGATGCCTGCCAACGGCTGGCTCGACCTGTCATCGGCGCATATGGAATCCGATGAGTTTGATCCATCCGATTCCGTTGCGATCTGCCGCGAGCCGCGTATTAATACGAAGCACCCGGCAGTGGACGCCAACGCGATACTCGAAGGTGATCCAAATTTAAGAATGCGGTCTACAAGGAAATTCATCATGGGTTGACTCTATCCGCGCAAGGTTGGGATGAATGTACTGGATTGACCTGAGCGAATGAGCCTGTCTCCGTACTTATCAGAACTCAGACGAACGCAGCCTGGAGCTGGACTCCGGGCACATCTATACAACTGGCATCGACCTCATGCCAGTCTGAACAGGTTGCCGCCCATCACATCAGCAGAGCCGGGGTCAACGACAGCAACCTGTTGAGACTATGCATTCAGGTACATACAGGAGCAATGGAATGAATTGCTCCTCAAAGCGCCTACCGGCTCTCAGACGGAAGTCGCATAGCTGCGCTCCCCTCAAAATGCGCCTCGATCTCTTCCAGCGTTTTTCCTTTGGTTTCCGGCAGAAAGAACGCGGCGACAATGAAGTAGATCACAGTGAATCCGGCAAAGAGAAAGAAGATTGAAGAGTAGCCGTGTTTGCTGACGAAGGGCAGGAAGATGCCGGCCAGCGTGGTTGAGGCTAACTGGTTGAGGACCAGTGCAATGCTCATACCGTTGGAACGGATGCGGGTGGGCATCAATTCCGACAGGGCCAGCCACACGCACACGCCCGGCCCCAACGCAAAGAACCCCATGAACAGGAATAGACCGAAAGCGACTAGCCATCCATGAGTTGAGTCAGGCACCTGGCAGATCAGGGCTTTCTCTATCTTCAGCGGCGCGTTCTGCGCGGTCTGCAGATTGCCAAGAGGATTCATAAAGAAGGCCGCAACCTTGTTAGCGGGCACGCAACTGGCGCGGGTGATTTCAATGGGCCGGGCGGCGGAGTCGTCGGAGCGCACAAAGCTGGTGGCGGCGGTGAAATCACCATAGGAATAAATGATGGCCAGCGAAGCGCGTCCTGCCTCGATCCGATTGCCCGCGCCGGCTTGAGCAACCAGCAGTTGAGCGGCCTGGTTGCGGTTGAAGTGCAGCGTCATCGCTTGGTTCGGATTTACCATGGTCTGCACCTGGGCGCGCGCATCCATACTGAATTTTTCGGTGCGCAGAAACAAAATGCCCACGCCAACAAGCGAGAGAATGATGCCGCTGGTGCCCACGACGAGGAGGAACTTGCGGCCCTTTCGATCCACCAGCGCCATGCCCACGATAGTCAGCAGAAAATTCATCGAGGTAAAGACGACATAGCCCCAGTGTGCATGGAGATCGGGGAGACCGCTTTGCAGCAGGATGCTGGTGTTGTAGCCAATGATTGAATTGACGCCTGTCGCCTGCGTGCAGAAGAGGACGAGGCAAGCCAGCACAAACGGTACAACATACTTGCGGCGCAAAAGCGACTCTTGAATCTTCTCGCCGGACAAGCTGGTAGCCGAGGCATTGCGCGCCGACTCTTCCATCTCCAGTATTTCGAGTTTGGCCTGTTGCCCCGAGCGTGAGCGCAGCAGGGCCGTGTATGCCTGTTCTTTCTTGCCACGCTTAAACAGCCAGCGTGGCGATTCAGAGACCATCAGGCTGCCCAACAGAAACAAAACGCCGGGAGGCAGCGCAACCCAGAAGAGATTGCGCCATGCATGATCCTTGTAGGCGAAAAGGGCCAAGGCATCGCCAGTCTTGGCCACGGCCGCAACGTGATAGCTGAAGTAGATGCCGATCAGGGCCGCAAAGACCATCGACGAGGTGGGGAGCCACTGAAATACGGCCGTGCCCATACCCCGGTCCGAGGCCGCCAGACACTCGGCCAGATACAAGGGGATCACGACACCGATTAATCCGGCGCTAACGCCTTCCAAAAGACGACCGAAAAACAAGGGCGCATAACCGTGTGAAAGGGCGATAACCGGAATGCTGACGACAAAGGCGATGCCACAGAGAATCATCAGCGGCTTGCGTCCCATCCACTCGGCAAGCATCCCGGCGAACAGGGTGGAGACAACGCCACCCAGCATCATGGCCGCAACGATGACGGAAAGCTCTGCAGTATTCAAGCGCGAGGTGGCCGCCAGATAGGGCAGCGCGCCGCCAATGATGCCTATGTCCATCCCGTAGAGCAAGCCGCCCTGTCCTGCAACCACAAGAAGAAAAAGGTTGTAGCCGCGCTTGGCGGAAAAGTCGACTGATCCGGAACTGGCAGCTGAAAGGTTTGTCATTGCCATCATGGTCGGGCTCCCTTCATCTATTCTGTTTCCGTTTGTTCAGCAAGGAAGTGACCTGCCTGAGAAAGGCCGTCCCCAAGCATCAGGAACACCACTCCGGCGTCCCGTCAACGATGTTGCACTAGCCACTGCTTATCGGAGACACATTACGCACGCGCGTCCTCCATCACTCCACCCAACTCTCGCAGCCCACTTGACCCTTTTTCCCATAACGGTATCCGTTTGTTGCGCTTTGGGGCCTATTCGGAGTAAATCTGGGCAGCATTCTCTCCGACGCACACGCACCATATAGAGAGGATCAAACTCCAGAAAGGTTCGCCGCCAAACAGCCCGAAGAGAATTTCGATTTGGATACATATTAACATTCAAGACATGTTTTTTGTTGTGTTGTTATTCCGTTTTATATGCTATTATTTCGTTTAAAAGCAAAATAAGGCGAAGGACTGCTGCAAATGCGGAAGAATGCAAAGCTTCGGGAGGCATTGATTTTCTCTGTCCCCCCGCCCAATATTGATGCTGACAGAATGGAGCCACGATGGAACACGGAGAAATGACACTACGCGAAATCTACAGCCAGCCCGAGGTTTGGCGCCGCTGTGTGCACACATTGGACCGACTCGACCTGGCGCCGCTTGTCGGCGACAAGGACCCAAGCTCTCATGAATGGCTTTTCGTGGGCTGTGGCACCAGTTACTATCTGGCGCAGGCCGCCGCGGCCACATTCACGATCTTAACTGCCGGCACTGCGCGCGCTATGCCCGCCTCTGAAATACTGTTGTTTCCCAAGCTTGTATTTCCGAACGATCGGACCGCTATTTTTCCTGTTCTTATCTCCCGTTCAGGGCATACCTCCGAAGTCCTTCAGGTAGCTGAACTTCTCAGGCAGCGCCGCGTCGAATTTCTATCGGTTACCTGCGACGGTAACGAACTGACGCATCTCAGCAAGCGCACGGTGAAACTGCCGGTGACGGAGGAGAGCACAGTGATGACCTCTTCGTTCACCTCTATGCTGATAGCGCTTCAATATATTGCGGCGCGGTTCGCCAAGCAGAATGAGTTTGTAGACGCGCTGCGCTCGCTGCCCACAGCCCTGGCCCAACTACTCCCCATCTACGGTCCACAGGTGGAGCAATTTGCTCAACAATCATTTGACGACGTTGCATTTCTCGCGCAAGGTGCTCTATATCCCATAGCATCCGAAACCGCGCTCAAGGTCATGGAGTCTTCGTCGAGTTATGCTCAGTTCTATCACACTCTTGAATTCCGGCATGGACCCAAGTCGATTGTGTCGGAGAAGGTTCTGGTGGGGGCGTTGCTCTCTGAGACAGGCTATGCGGAAGAGAGCGCGGTTTTGCTTGAGATGAAGGATCTCGGGGGATGCACTTTGGCCATTGCAAATCAGTTATCGCCCGAGGTGCGGCGCTCTGCTGATCTGGCCATCGAACTCGGTTTGCCTGTTCCCGAGCTTGCTCGGCTCGTCGTCTATCTCATATGGGGGCAATTGCTTGGAAGCCATCTTGGCTTGCGGAAGGGACTGAATCCCGATGCCCCGCGTCATCTTAGCCGCGTTGTCACACTAGCAGGATAGGGATATGAAGAGACACTTCGATGTAACGATCGCGGGTGAGATCAATTTAGACCTCATTCTCTATGGGCTCCCTGAAGTGATGCCGCTGGAACGGGAACTGCTGGCCGACGACTTTCGGTTTACCCTGGGTAGTTCCTCGGCAATTCTCGCGCACAACCTCGCGGCTCTTGGTGTTTCGGTCGGCTTCATTACCCGGCTCGGGGATGACGCACTCGGCAGCATTGCCCTGGAACGGCTGGCGGAAAAAGGGGTCGACCTCACTCGCGTCAAGCGCGTCTCCGGCGGCACATCCACGGGCGTGACGATCCTGCTGAACCATGATGGCAAGCGCCATATTCTCACCTATCCAGGAACCATGTTCGAGATGGCTGCCACCGACCTCGATATGGAGTACTTGGCCTCGAGCCAACACTTCCATCTTTCTTCCCTCTTTCTTCACAAGGCGCTTCAGCCGGACCTGCCCAGGATATGCAGACAACTAAAGAAGGAAGGCCTCACCCTCTCGCTCGATACCAATGACGATCCCGATGATCGCTGGGGCGGAGCTCTCGACGAACTGCTGGGCATCGTCGATATCTTCCTGCCCAATGAGGATGAGGCTTGCCGCATCAGCGGAAAAGCAAATGCTGAGAGCGCCATCGAAGCTCTGGCAAAGCGTGTCCCGCTGGTGGCCGTCAAGTGTGGCAAGCGGGGTGCACTCGTACAGGTGGGAAACCAGCGCTGGCACGTTCCCACGGAAGTCATCACTCCCATCGATACAATTGGCGCGGGTGACAGTTTCAATGCTGGATTCCTGACCGCATACCTGCGGGGAAAAGCACCCGATGCCTGCGCAGCTTTCGGCAATCGTACCGCAGCCTTCTCAACCCTGCGCCCAGGAGGTACAGAGTCTTTCCGCGATCCCAGCCTGCTTCAGGGCCTACTGGCTGACGCCCGCTGAGAGGAAAACCACCATCCATGTGCTTCCCAGGCGATCTCGTGACTTCCGGCATTACTCTCCACAACGATCGCCTGCGTGTGCATGTTTTGCCTGAGGAAGGTGGCAGGATTACATCGTTTTTCGATGTGAGATCGAGAGTCGAGTTCCTCCTTCAACCTTCGGAGTCTTATTGCCGTTCAAGGGCGCTTGACCCCTGGGATCGTTTCGAGAATTCCGCTTGCGCCGGCATCGACGACTGCCTTCCCAGCGTTGGCGCCTGCGGCCCTGAAACTTCTGGTGGTCCGGTTCCGGACCATGGAGACTTTTGGCGCCTCCGATGGAATGTGGTAAGCACATCTAAGAGCGAATCCATATCGATGGCTGCCACCGGTTACAGCAGATCACTGCTCTTTGAGAAGCAACTGATCCTATATGACTCGTCTCTGGAAATTCGCTATCGCATCAAGAATATTGCGGATACGCCGGTCCCTTTCCTCTATGCTTTGCATCCTCTTTTTGCTATCGATCGGGGAGATCGTATCGTCTTGCCTCCTGAGGTTTCCACCATACAAATTGAGTCTTCCCGACTTGGCCGTCTTGGTGTTCCCGGCTCAGTGATTGACTGGCCCAAGCCCGGCGGCGCAGGTTCCTCGCTCGACCTGAGCCGCACAGAAGCAATCTCAGCATCCACTGCGGAGATGCTTTACACTGGCCGATTGCGGGCTGGATGCTGCGGTCTCTATCGCGCACAGAGTGGGCAGGGCATTGCGGTGCGATTCGATACCAAGCAACTTCCTTATCTTGGCCTTTGGCTCTGTTATGGAGGCTGGCCTGAGAACTCAGCGCTGGCGCGTCAATACGCAGTGGCCTTCGAACCCACTGTCGCTCCTTGGGGAACGCTAGCCGCTGCTTTGAAGCACGGGCAGGCGCCGCTGATCGGTGCCTATGCCTCCTTCGAGTTTTCTATTGTCCTCGATCGAATTGGGATTGACCCAGTGGACTTTGATACATTCGCCGCACAGTGCTGCGAGAATGCTTACTTCTGAAGAGTTGTTTCCTGCTTCACGCTTATTCAGAACAGTAAATGCCCA
>Ga0182016_10000524_pt1 | contig 47973 bp, 33 predicted proteins | sample 712S2MmetaG_FD_120491 | JGI IMG/M metagenome (GOLD analysis project Ga0182016, IMG submission 120491) | Permafrost microbial communities from Stordalen Mire, Sweden - 712S2M metaG | ecosystem: Environmental > Terrestrial > Soil > Wetlands > Permafrost | place: Sweden: Stordalen | collected...
GACATCATCATCATCGTCGCCTACCTTTTGTCGACGGTGTTCATCGGGTACTGGGTTTCCAACCGCGCATCCCGCAGCATGCAGGACTACTTTCTGGGCGGGAACTCGATGCCATGGTACATGCTGGGCATCTCAAATGCGTCGGGCATGTTCGACATCAGCGGAACCATGCTGCTGGTTTCGTGGATGTTTGTGTACGGCATCAAGAGCGTGTGGATTCCGTGGCTGTGGCCGACGTTTAACCAGATATTTTTGATGGTCTATCTCTCGGCATGGCTGCGGCGGTCAAAGGTGATGACAGGGGCGGAGTGGATCAAGACGCGCTTTGGTACGGGGCGCGGCGCACCGGCCTCGCATCTGATCGTGGTGATTTACGCATTTGTAAGCATCATTGGGTTCTTCACTTATGCGTTCAAGGGCATCGGCAAGTTTGCGCAGACGTATCTGCCATGGCAGCTTTCAGCCAATGAATACGCACTGATCCTGATTGCTATAACTGCAATCTACGTGATCAAGGGCGGCATGATCAGCGTGGTGATTACCGAGGTTGTGCAGTTCTTCATTCTGTCGATCGCTTCGTTCGCGGTGGGGTTTATTGCGATGGCGAAGGTGTCGCCGGAGATGTTTCATCGTGTTGTACCGGCTGGGTGGGACAACATCTTCTTCGGGTGGCATTTGAACCTCGACTGGTCTACGCTGCTGCCGGCGGCTACGGAGAAGATTCATCAGGATGGCTATGGCCTGTTCGGATTCTTTGTGATGATGCTGTTGTTCAAGGGGATTCCAATTTCTGCTGCTGGGCCTGCGCCGAACTACGACATGCAGCGAGTACTCTCTGCAAAGAACCCGCGCGAAGCATCCATGATGAGCGCCTGGGTAAACGTAGTGCTGACGCCGCCGCGCTACTTCCTGATCATGGGTCTTACGGTTTTGGCGGCTGCGTTTTTCGGGCCTAACCTGCGCGCGATGGGGACGAACATGGACTTCGAGTTAGTGCTGCCCTATGCGCTGGGCAAGTTTGTGCCAGTGGGCCTGTTGGGATTCCTGATTGCAGGCTTGCTGGCGGCGTTCATGTCAAACTTCGCGGCCACGGTAAACGCTGCTCCGCCCTACTTTGTGAATGACATCTACAAGCGATATATAAATCCCAACGCTTCGCCGAAAACTTATGTGCGGCTGAGTTATCTGGCGTCGCTGACAGTTATCGTAATAGGCGTGGCGATTGGCTGGAATGTGACATCAGTGAATGAAGTAGTGGTGTGGATCGTGTCTGGATTGTGGGGCGGATACACGGCATCAAACGTGCTGAAGTGGTATTGGTGGCGATTTAACGGGTGGGGCTATTTCTGGGGCATGGTTACTGGAATTGCTGCGGCGCTGGGCATGCCCTCGATCGTGAAGCAGGTGCCGATTGTGCAGCATTTGCTGGCCACTTACTCGATCAACATGGAAGTGGTTTTCATCTTCCCCATTGTGGTGGGGATTTCATTGATCGGATGCCTGTTGGGCACGCTGCTGACCAGGCAGGAAGATGACGCGGTTCTGATGGATTTCTACAGGCGTGTGCGGCCGTGGGGGTTCTGGGGCCCGGTGCTGAAGAAGGTGCTTGCCGAGGAGCCATCCTTCAAGCGCAACAAGGATTTCTTCCGCGACATGTTCAATATTGTTGTGGGGATTGTGTGGCAGGTATCGCTGGTGGCGCTGCCGCTGTATGTTGTGATTCGCGAGTTCGATCGGGCGGCGCTTGCAGCGGGGATCATTCTGGGGACCTCGGCTATTTTGAAGTTCACATGGTACGACCACCTGTCAGTGCGCGAGGTGGAAACGGACAAGGCCGCGGCCAATGATTTGTAGTCACGAGAGCTCGCGGCGGAGATGCATGGCACACATGCCTCGCAGCATGAATTAAGGAGAGGGCCCAGTCTTGTCGGTGCAAGTTGAAGAACAGGGTCCCGCGGCCCAATCGTCCGCTGCGCGCGCTGCAATCGCTATTTCTCCGATCGATTATCACGGTTGGAAGGGCTGCTACCGGCTGACAAGCTCGAGCCTCGAAGCGATCGTGGTTCCAGCTATTGGCAGGATTATGCAGATTCGAAGAGTCGGCGACGGCGCAGGCGTACTGTGGGAGAACCGCGCGCTTGACGGGCAAATGCCGCAGCCAAACTCAGGCACGTGGGCCAACTTTGGCGGCGAAAAGTGCTGGCCTGCGCCGCAGTCGGATTGGCCGCGGGTGCTGGGACACGACTGGCCGCCGCCGGTGGCATTCGACGCAAGCCCGCTCGATACTTCGGTGACATACACTGGGTTGATTCTCAATTCGCCTGTTGATGCCGCGTGGGGTGTTCAGGCGGTGCGGCATGTTGAGCTTGATTTGGGCGAGCCGGTGATGCGGGTTCGGACGGAGTTTCGCAAGTTGTCGGGGAAGCAGGTGCGCTTGGGGATCTGGACGATTGCACAGTTCAGCGATCCTGCGTGCGTGGCGATTGAGCTGCCGGTGAAGTCGAAGTTCGCCGGGGGATATACGCATTTGAGTAAGCCGGATCCAGAGGGGCTGGCGGTTAATGGGAGAGTGTTGACGTTTGTGCGGCACCCGAGCAAGTTTGTGAAGATTGGGTCGGACGCAGGAGAAGTGCTGTGGGTAGGGCCGAGTTCCGTGGTGCGGATGCAATCGGAGTTCATTGCAGGAGAGTATCCGGACGGAGGTTGCCTCGTCGAGGTGTACACGAATCCCGGTGAGCAGAAGTACGTAGAGCTTGAGACGCTGGGACCGCTGCTGAACATGGAGGCCGGACAGATTATTGAGCACACGACGACGTATACAGTGTTGCCGCGGACGATGGCGGATGCGCGGGCTGAGGCGGAGAAGGCGTTTTGAGCAGAGCGCGAGCTGGCGCGGATTTCTTCGTTTATTGCGGCGTCAACTGCGCGGCCGTGCGCTTGCTGAGCACGTCTTTCTCATAGGCGCGGACGCGGTTGAGCCACTCGATGCCGGTGGGCACATTGCGCGACAGGCAGTAATGTTCCCAGACGGCTGGCCAGGGCAGGGACTTCTGCTCTTCGAGGAGGGCGAGGCGTTCGGTGGCATCGAAGCGGGCTTCGGCGGCAAGCATTGTGGCACGCGGCTCAAGCAGCGCCTGCAGCAATGCCTTGCGCACGTTGCGCGAGCCAATCACCCATGCCGCTACTCGATTGATGCTGGCGTCGAAGAAGTCGAGGCCGATGTTTACGCGGTTGACTACGTCTCCGCGCACAATCTCCTGCGCGATGGCCGTGGTGGCTTCGTCGAGCAGGACAACGTGGTCGGAGTCCCAGCGCACGGGGCGCGAGACATGCAGGAGAATCTCATCGAGAAACTGGAGCGCGGTAGAGATTTTGTCGGCGAGGCTTTCAGTGGGATGGAAGTGTCCGGCATCGAGGCAGAGCAGCACCTTTCGCGTGGCTGCATAGGCGAGATAGAAATCGTTTGATCCGGCGGTGAAGCTCTCAGTGCCGATTCCGAAGAGCTTGCCTTCGACTGCGACTTTATGCAGCTTGCCGGATGGCATGGCGAGGATCTGGTCGAGCGACTCAACGAGGCGGCGGCGCGGGCCGAAGCGATCTATGGGCAGGTCTTTGTCGCCATCTGGAATCCAGATATTCATTACTGCGGGGGTGCCGAGTTCCAGGCTGAAGTACTCGCTGATTTCGCGCGAACGGATGCAATGCTGAATCCAAAAATTGCGAATGGCTGTGTCAGGGTGGGTGAGCGTTAGATTCTGCGCGCTCAATGGATGAGAGAAGAGCGTGGGATTGAAGTCGAGGCCAATGGATTGGGACTTGGCCCACTTGACCCAACCCGCAAAGTGCTCGGGGCCAATCGCATCGCGCTCAACAGGCTTGGCAGATTCGAGATAGATGGCGTGGAGATTGACGCGCTTGCGGCCCGGGATCTGGGCGAAGGCTACTTCAAGGTCGCTGCGCAACTCGTCTGGAGTGCGCGCGCGGCCGGGATAGTTGCCGCTTGCCTGGATGCCGCCAGTAAGTTCGCCGTCAGGATTTTCGAAGCCCTTTACGTCGTCGCCTTGCCAGCAATGAATGGAGAGCGGGATCTCGTCGACCGCGTGTATGGCTGCTTCGCAGTCCACGCCAATTGCAGCAAACCGCTCCCGCGCAATCTCGTAGGCCGATTCAATTCCCAGCTCAGTGATGTTCATCGGTGCGGTTCCTCCGCGTCCTCAAGGGTATGCGAGGCAGTGCGTAAGCAAGTCAAGCAATGATATAAGCCCGGCAAGGATGCAATCCCGGCAAGTATAGAACATTCAGTTCCGTTTGGAAAACATTGTTTGTAATGAATTGTATTGAGTCGGGGGCTAGCCGGTTTGGTCGAGAGTTGGGACATCAACGCCGAGTATCGCGGCCAGGGCATTGACCACCATGGCGTGGTCGGTGCGTTGATCGAGGCCGCTGGAAATGACAGTGCCGACGAGGCCGGTACCTTTGAGCACGATGGGAAAGCCGCCGCCGTGAGCAGCATAATCGGCGAGCGAAAGCTCATGCCTCTCGGCGAAGGACTTGCCTTCGAGCTTGAGTTGCAGGCCGACGGCATAGGAGGACTTGCCGAAGCGCATGACGGTGTTTCGCTTGCGGCGGATCCAATCGGCCTGGCTGGCAGAGGCGTTGAAGGTGGAGCAGGCGAAGAGGACGCGGCCGGCGAGTTGGATTTCAAAAGTCATGGCGGCCTGGCGGGCGATTGCGTCTGCGCGGAGGGCAGAGCCGATGGCCCAGGCGGTGTCGGCGTTGAAGGTGTCGAATTGGAGGAGGCGTTCCTGTTCGGCTACTAAGCGGAGGTCGTCTTCGACGGTGGACATTGTTGCCTCCCTTCGTTGTGTATTGAATCGCGTCCCGCCTTAACGGCAAAAAAAACAAAGTCGCCGCGAGGATGGGGCACAGCGCCTGATTCTCTAAGGCCGGCCGAATTGGTCACAAACGGCAGATGAGCAGTTCGCGTTCGTAGATCATCTCGGGCGGAATGTGGTCGTGGATGGCGATGAAGAGCTCTTCGTGGCCGATGACTTCGCGCTTCCATTGTTCGCGGTCTACTTCCTGAAGGATTTTGAAGTTGGCTTTCAGTTTATCGAGCGGGATGTCAATACCGGTCCAGTCGATGTCGTTGAAGTGCGGGGTCCATCCGATGGGCGTCTCCTTGCCCTGAGCGCGGCCATGAACGCGGTCGACAATCCACTTGAGCACGCGCATGTTTTGCGAGAAGCCGGGCCAGAGGAATTTGCCTTTGTCGTCTTTGCGAAACCAGTTGACGTGGAAGACGCGCGGCGTGACGGAGAGCGAGCGCTGCATCTTGATCCAGTGGCGAAAGTAGTCGCCCATGTGATAGCCGCAGAAGGGCAGCATGGCCATGGGATCGCGGCGAACCTTGCCGACTGCTCCGCCCGCGGCCGCGGTGGTCTCGGAGCCCATGGTCGCGCCGGTGTAGACGCCGCTGGACCAGTTGAATGCCTGATAGACGAGCGGAAGAGTGGTGGAGCGGCGGCCGCCAAAAACGATCGCATCGATGGGAACGCCGTTGGGATTTTCCCAATCGGGATCGATGATGGGGCACTGCGCGGCCGGGGCGGTGAAGCGGCCGTTTGGGTGGGCAGCGGGCAGGCCAGTTGTCTTTCCAATTTCTGGAGTCCAGGGCTTGCCGCGCCAGTCAGTGAGCTCGGCGGGCGGCTCGTCGGTCATGCCTTCCCACCAAACGCCGCCTTCGGGTGTGAGCGCGACGTTGGTGAAGATGGTGTTTCGGGCGAGCGTGGCCATGGCGTTGGGATTAGTCTTCATGCTGGTGCCGGGGGCTACGCCAAAGAAGCCGGTCTCAGGATTGATGGCGCAGAGCTGGCCGTTGGCGTCCGGCTTGATCCAGGCAATGTCGTCGCCGACGGTCCACACCTTCCAGCCTTCGAAGCCAGCGGGAGGAATGAGCATGGCAAGATTGGTTTTTCCGCATGCACTGGGGAACGCAGCGGCGATGTAAGTGCGCTCGTGGGTGGGCGACTCGATGCCGACGATGAGCATGTGCTCGGCCATCCAACCTTCGTCGCGAGCGATGTTGGATGCGATGCGGAGGGCGAAACATTTTTTGCCGAGGAGGGCGTTGCCGCCGTAGCCGGAGCCATAGCTCCATATCTCGCGGGTCTCAGGGAAATGGACGATGTACTTTTCGTCGTTGCAGGGCCAGGGGACGTCTTTTTCGCCGGGCACGAGAGGCGCGCCGACAGAATGAAGGCAGGGGACAACGCGTTTGACGTCTTTGTCGATTTCGGCGAAGACGGGCGCGCCGATGCGGGCCATGATCCTCATATTGACGACGGCGTAAGCCGAGTCAGTGAGCTGCACGCCAAGCTGCGCCATGGGCGAATCGATGGGGCCCATGGAGAACGGCATCACGTACATCGTTCTCCCCCGCATTGCGCCGCGAAAGATCTGCTTCAACTTCTTGCGCATGGCGAACGGGTCTTCCCAATTGTTGGTGGGGCCGGCATTGTCTTTGGAGAGCGAACAGATGAAGGTACGGTCTTCAACGCGCGCCACGTCGTTCGGGGACGAGCGCGCGTAGAAGCAGCCGGGCCATAGCTCCTGGTTGAGGCGAATGAATGTGCCGGCCTGGACAAGCTGATTGCACAGCAGGTCGTACTCGGCCTGGGAGCCGTCGACCCAATGAATCGCGTCCGGCTGGCAGAGTTCAGCCATCTTCTCAACCCAGCGGATGAGGTGCTTGTTCGTGGTCGGCGGAGCAGCGGTAGGAGATATAGATGAGGTCTTCATTGCTACCCATCTTCATAGAAACGCTTGCGGGAAACAAGGGATTGGGACGAAACGCTCGGAAACGATTGTTTCCAGGCTCGATGCAGCATAGCCCATGGCGCCCGTTCTACCGTGTAATAAACGCGTGTTTTGACGGCAATTACATAGCCTGCAGCAGTCCGGAGACGTAGGTGAGGCTCTGTTCCAGCTCGGTTGCCCGTCTAAGTCGAACCATGTGAGCTGGATAGGTTATTCGACTGCGGAACGATCACATTGGCGCAAGGATTGCAATCTATATGGTCGAGCTTCCATGTAAAAGTACTCGCATCCCGGCAGTCGACACCGCAACGCAACCGGCAGCCAGTGGCGCTTACCTATCGAAAGAGGCTTGATTCATATTGCCGTGAACGTGAAATGGTTCGCATCGCTCTCTGGTATGTCGCGCTATGTTTCGGGACGCTCTCACTCGCGGTACCAGTCTGGTTAGCCAAGTCGGAAATTCAAGCGCAACAAAATGCGGTGCCGGATTCTTAATTGGGCCAATGCTACCCAATATGTCAAAGGCGACCGTCGCTCGATCAGCATGAAAGAGAACCAAAGTGAAGAGTTTGACTAACTTTTTGAGGCCACAATCGTGGCTTGCCGCATTACCACTGGCCGTTATTTTGACCGGAATGGCGTTTTCCAACCTTGCACAAGCTGTCACCGTGAGCACCACAAACCCAAGCAATGGCGCTACAAACACACCAACCAGCACCAACAGCAGCAATAACATCGTGACCGGCACGGCAGTTTCGGCAACCTTCAGCCAGGCAATGAACCCGGCATCCTTCGACTCGAATCCGGCTGGAACGCTGCTCACCTTTACACTCAAGGACTCAGGCGGAAATGAAGTGATGGGCACCGTAGCGATGAACGCTGCAAATACGGTCGCGACTTTTACGCCGAGTGACTCCGCTCTCAGAACGAATGAAAAGTACACAGCCACGATTAGCATCGCGGCCGAGACCATAGGTGGCGTCGCCCTTCCAGATCCAATCGAATGGAGCTTCACAACGAATGACAGGCCTGTTACAGGTCAAGCGCTTGTAAACCTTGGCACTGCCGGGACCTTTGCGATTCTGACACAAACGGGAATCACCGACGTCTATGCCTCTTCTATCGTTGGGAGTGTTGGAACCAGCCCAATCACCGGTGCTGCGCTTCTCCTAAGCTGCACAGAAGTAGCGGGCATGGTCTACACAGTGAATGCGGCAGGCCCACTGCCATGCAGAACGACGAGCCCTAACCTACTCACTACAGCGGTGGGCGACATGGGATTCGCGTACTCCGACGCGGCCGGGAGATCGATTCCCGACTTTACGGAATTGGGCGCCGGAGAGATTGGCGGACTCACACTCGCGCCCGGACTATACAAATGGGGTAGCGCAGTTTCAATCGCGACAAATGTAACACTCTCGGGCGGACCCAACGACGTCTGGATCTTCCAGATTGCGAAAACTCTGAAGCAAGCAAGCGCAACCAGAATTACCCTGGCAGGCGGCGCACAGGCCAAGAACATCTTCTGGCAGGTCGGCGACGTTGTAGCCATTGGAACGACCGCCCACTTCGAGGGAGTGCTTCTCGCCAAAACCCTGATCGCCTTCAAGACCGGCGCATCGGCGAACGGCAGATTCCTGGCACAGACGGCGGTCACTTTGGAACAGAACGCAATTACTCAGCCCGCCCAATAGCGGGCCTCACAGCAACAGCCTGGTTTGCCGCAGGGCGAGCCAAAGTAAGGGAAGGAAGCACATGACAGATGAAATGGTTGAAGGAACTCCCAGAACACATTCGGGCCCCTTGTTGGCAGCGATCGCAATGGCGATGCTATTAGGGATTGGCGGGGTTGTCTGGAGCTACACGCTGAGCAACAAACTGGTCTTACAACAGCGAGCTCTGACAGATGCCGCGGCGCAGAACACCAAACTGAGTGCGGCGCTGCAGAATACCGACGCGCGGCTTGATGCGACCGCGGGCGCCATGCAGACCTCGCTTGGCGTGACACAACAGCAACTTGATACGCGCTCGGCGGCGCTGCAGAATCGCGAAGTTCGCGGCGAGCGGACGACGGCACGACTGGCAACAGCCCAGCAGCAGACCGAGGGTCAGGTGGCCGAAGTTTCAAGCGCCGTGACCGACGTTAAGACGGATGTAGGCGGCGTGAAGACCGACGTGGCCAAGACGCAGAGCGATCTGGCCGAGACCAACACCCAGTTGACGTCAATGAAGGGCGATCTCAACGGCCACAGCTCCCTGATTGCGCGGAATGGCGCCGAGCTGGAGATCCTGAAGCACAAGGGCGACCGGAACTACTACCAGTTCACCCTGGTGAGGGGCGAGAAGCAGCAGGTGGGAACAGTGTCTCTTGAATTGAAGAGAGCCGACTCGAAGAGGAGCAGGTACACCCTTGCCGTATTCTCCGACGACAAGCAGTACGAAAAGAAGGACAAGAGCCTGAACGAGCCGCTCCAGTTCTACAGCGGCAAGGAACCCATGTTGTTTGAGGTTGTGGTCAACAATGTTAGCGCCAAGAACACGGTGACAGGCTATCTGTCATCTCCGAAGGGTGCGCCGCAGCCGGTGGTCGCGGGGCTCTAAACCTCCAGCAGAGCAGACGCTTGCCCGATTCCAGATAGAGAAGAAATCGTATAGTGCGCTCAATATTGCGCCTGCCAGGTTCGGATATCCGGACCTGGCAGTTTGCATAGCGTCGCCACTCACGGGAGAACCGCTTAAGTACGCAACCGAACGACGGGAGTCGCAATGATCGTCCTAAAGAAATGTGTTGCAAAGAATCGTCTATCCGTGACTCGCAAGAAGAGCCGGCATCCCTTCAGGGAGTTGGGGCAAGCCGGCAGAGCCGATTCATGTGCGAGCAAGCCAGCGAGGCCAATGCTGGGCGGGCGGCCTTTTGCGGAAGACTTCACACGGGAACATGCGTTCCCTGTTTCGCAAGACGCTTCGATCGAGATGTCAGGCACGTTTTAAGCCGCGACCGGAACTAATCAATGGTTGGTCGGGCAGAACGGCCGAGGGGCGTGGATATGGATTGTTCAATCTGCAGAGACCTGACGCGGGCGTTCGAGGCAGGGCTCAGCGAATATATGGAAGCTCGTTCTTCGGCGTGTTATCGGGTGAGCAAAAAGTTTGCGGCAAAGAGGAATGTCGATATGCAACGAGCCCGGTACGAATTGGAAGAGCACCGGCTTGTCTGCGCCTCAGCCGCCAGGTTGTTTGCGCTCTTTCCAGAGCCGGAAGTATCTGCGAGCCCGAGACGGAGGGCGGCATAGAGCGGTGCAGGTTCTCATTCGTTGCCGGCGCATTTCCAGCTTTGGTGGCGGCTGGTTGGTCCTCGTGAGGGCGGTCAATCCGGGAATTACCGCTAGATGTACCCGAGGCCGCTGAGGCGTTCGAAGATGAGGTCTTCGCCGTCGGAGCTGCCGCCTGGTCAGCTCACTGAAAAGTGAGGCAATCAAGAATTGAGCTAGTGGTTCGTTGGTCTCCGTCGTACCTGAGATCACATGGCGGCCTTAGCGGCCGCCAATGATTCGCCTTACGGCCGAATTACAACTCTGCTGAGGTCAGCCGAACGCCGAAGCTGGTAATGTTGGAGGTGAACGGCGGCGTGGTAGGCGACCCTGAAACGACGGTGCGAATCTCGTTACCGCTCTTCAACACTACGATGTAGAGCTTAAGTTCGGGTCCGGCGTCCGCAGGGTCCGCAGGTTGTGGGGTGAAGGTCATCCATCCAGTGCAGTCGGGGTTGATGGAATATGAACCGATTGCCGGCCTCCAGTCTTCAACCGGGACGGTGCCATTGTGGACAACATGGTCCACTTGCGTCAGGTTGCCCTTCCCGTCGAAGTCCGTCTTAGCGACCCCGGACACGGAACCCGCGACGGGCGCTGGCGCCAGTATCTGGCCAGTTATGGTAAAGGCATAGGTCCCAACCAAGGTTGCATTTGAGCATTGAGCCCTTGACTGAATCGCAGCGGGTAACAGCACAAGCGTTAGCAACATCCATCTCACGTCGGGGATTTTCATTTTATTTCTCCTTTGAGATCAAGTCTCGAAAGCATCGTAGGAAAACGAGAGAGCCAAGACCATGGAGAGCGTCTGAAGAATTTGTGTAGATTGCGTCCTAACGCTTTACCCTTAGGCCATGGCGAACGATCGCATCCGATTCGGCGATTTCGAACTCGATACTGAAAACTTCACGTTGCGGCGCGGCACGACTCGTATCAAACTCGAGCGGATCCCGATGGAAGCGTTGATTTTGCTTGCACGCCACCCAGGAGGACTCGTCACGCGTGACGAACTCGTCGAGGCGATTTGGGGGAGCGACTGCTTCCTCGAAATAGAAACTGCACTCAATACGGCGATCCGGAAGCTTCGCCGGGCGCTTGGTGATGACCCGAAGAAGCCGGCATACATAGAGACGGTGCAGGGCAAGGGGTATAGATTTCTGCCTGGGAATGCCGGCTCCAATCGTGAAGACGCGAGGGTTTTGTATGCGAGCGCGCTGCACTTCTGGAACCGGAAGACGCCGGAATTCTACATCAAGGCAATCCAGCTCTTTCAGGAATCAATAGATCTCGATGTTGAGTTCGCGCTGCCCTATCTGGGCCTGGCAAAAGCATGGATCATGTTAGGCATTCACGGGCTTCGTGCGCCACGCGATGTTTATCCCAAGGCCAAAGCGGCCGTCACTAAGGCCCTCGATCTGGATGGAGGCCTCGCCGAATGCTATGCTTCGATGGGCGACATTGTAAAAGGCTATGAGTGGAATTGGGAGGATGCAGAGATCCAATATCTGCGTGCTCTGGAACTCGACCCGCAGTGCGGGATCGCACATCAGTGGTATGCCAATCTGCTGTCAATTCTTGGGCGTCACGACGAGGCAATCGATCACGCATGCCAGGCGAGAGCTAGCGTGCCGCTCGAGGTAGGCCCCTCAGGTTTTGTTGGATTCACCTACTTTCGGGCTGGGAGGTATCGGGAGGCTCTGCGCGAATCTGAAGGCGCATTGACTCTTGAACCGAATTCTCCGGTTGCGAATTGGTTTCTCGGACAAGTGCTGGCGGGGCTTCACAGATTTGAAGAAGCCGCGAACGCATTCTCCATTGCGGCTGAGCATTCGCGAGATGCTTCGATGTATCTCGCATCTTTGGCGTACGCCCACGCCCGGTCCGGAGAGTCAGCGCGCGCTTCAGAGATTCTAGAGAGCCTGGAACGCAGGGCATTGGAACGCTATATTTCGCCGCTGGATCTTGCCATTGTAACCATGGCTCTTGGCCAGTTGGATGCTGCGTTTGGGCATCTCGAGACGGCGGTCGAACAACGCGTGATGCGCCTTACGGAGTTGCGCCTGCCCATGTTCGACGCTCTAAGGAGCGATTCGCGGTACCAGGGTCTGTTGGACCGTATCGGCATTCCTGTCAAATGAGCGGCGGTTGGAGTCTGCGAGGACGCTGAAAAATTGAGCCGCGCATTGCGGAAGTACGATGGCCGAACCGGAGATTACAGCTAGATGTAGCCAAGGCCGCTGAGGCGTTCGAAGATCAGGTCTTCGCCGTCGGTGCCGCCTTCGCCGCCGGATTTGGTGTCGCGCTTCTCCATGCCAGCCACTAGAGATTTGCCTTGCATGGCTTCGGGAATGCTGTAGCCGGCGAGGTCCATCAGCGTTGGCGCGATGTCAAGAATGTTGGCGCCTTCGAACTCGCCGGTGAGCGGCAGGTTGGGTGAGCCGAGCACGAACATGCCGTACTGCGCATGGTTGCAGGCGTCGGGACCTGAGTCGTTTTCGCGTAGATGGATGGAGGGATGACCGACGGTGCCGATGGAGCGCCAACTGAGTGCGCCGATGTGAACAATCAGATCCGGTGCCACGTTGCGAACTTTTTGATAAATCTCCTCTGGCAGAAAGACGAGCGAGTTCAGCGGCTTGCCCTCAGCGTCGGTGATGGCTTCGAGCTTGGCCTTGAAGGCTGCGCGGAATGAGTCGTACTCGGCGGCGGGAATTGCGCCCTCGGGCTCGCGGCCCTCGACGTTGAAGAAGATGCGAGCGTAGTAGCCGCCCTCGCTCCAGACCTTGGTTTTGGCCCAGTTGACGTCGAGCTTGTTGAATGGAACGACGCCTTGCGGCGGCTTGTTGAGGACGAGCAGGCCCTCGTCGATGAGCCACTGGTTGATGGCGAAACCTCCATCGAGCGGTTGCGCGCCGTGATCGGAGACGAGCAGCAGGACGGTGTTGTCGTCGAGGACTTCGAGGACTTTGCCGACCTGTTCATCGAGCCAGAGATAGTAGTCGGGGATGACCTGCTGGTAGGGATTGCCGGCAACGTAGTCGACGTGGCGCGGGTCGAAGTAGTCCCAGAAGCCGTGATGGACGCGGTCCATGCCGATGTCGACGAAGTGGAAGTAGTCCCACTCTTGATTTTCGAGCAGATGGTGGACGACCTTCCACTGCTTGCGGCTCATGGCGAAAATTTCGTCGCGCAGCCAGTCCTTGTTGCCGGTGCGGAAGTTGGCAACGTCGACGGGATAGTCGCCGCCGGCGACCTCGATGATCTTCGCCTTCAGCTCCGGCGGGTGAACGAACTCGTCCTTCGTGGTGTCGGGAGTGAGGAAGCAGCCAATGCTTACGCCGTTGACCTTGCGCGGAGGGAAGTTGGGCGGAACGCCGATGATGACGGACTTTTTGCCTTCGCGGGCGAGGTAGTCCCATATGGCCATGGCCTTGATGGAGGCGGAGTTGGCGAACTTGAGATTGCTGTAGCCATTGTCGGCGCGGTTGCGAAAGCCGTAGATGCCGAGCGAGCCGGGATCCTGGCTGGTGGTCATGCTGGCCCAGGCGGGAACGGTGATGGGAGGGATGGTGGACTTGAGGCGGCCGTAGGTTCCGACTTCCATGAGACGACGGATGTTGATGAGGCGCGGGTCGTTGAAGATGACATCGGGCGCGGCACAGTCAAAACCGAGAACACAGATTTTCATACGTCACTCCTGGTTGGCTTTTGTGTGGGCATTTTGATTAGGAGGCGAGCCCACATTTGGCCGGAAGATCAGATCAGCGACGTCCCATCCAGCGCAGTGGAGGGACGAACATTCAAGAACTTGAGAATTGTAGGAGCAAGGTCCATGATGTGCGGGGCTTCTTTGGTCGAATTTGGCCTCGCCGAATTTTGGCCGGCGATGGGGCGATTCATGAGCAGGATACCGGGCATGGCTGCGGGGTTGAAGATGTGGTCGCCGCTCCAGCAGCGCATATTATCCTCAAAAAGCCCGCCGGCAAAGTGGCCGACCGTGCTTTGCCATGAGACGCGAAATCCGGGATTGAAGTTGACGAGCAGGTCGGGCGATTCGGAGGCGAACGGGCCGGAGTAAATGGCCGAGCGCGGTGAGACGCTGGCAATCGCGTTCAATTGGGTCTTGGGGTCGATGGCCTGGGGCAGGCCGGTGATGATGGCGTTGGATACGCGCTCGGCTTCAGTGCCGGGTGCGACAATTCCCTGCGCTTCACGGCCGCGGAGGTTGAGATAGATGCCGCCGAGGCCCATGCAATAGGCAGAGCTTTTTGACCAGTCAACTTGGCCGAAGTCTACGTCGAGCGAGGGTTCGGCGTTGCCCTTGAGCGTGAGCAGCCCCTGGGAAACAAGCCAACTATTCGTATCAAAGCTGCGGCGAAAGGTTCCCATGCCGTGATCGGAAAGCACAATCAGCAGGGTGTTGTCGTCGACGCGTTCCAGCACTTTGCCGACGACGCGGTCACAGGCCTTGTACATCTCTTCGATCTCAGGGCCGAAGCGAGCGGCCTTGCCGGCTTCGTAGCGGGGATGGTCCTTGTCGCGAAATCGCCAGAGCATATGCTGCATGCGGTCAGGTGTATCGAACAGGATGAAGAAGAATCCCTCGGAGCAGCGATCGAGCTCTGCGAGCATCATCTTTTCGCGCTCTTCAAAGACGCCGTAGGACTGGCTCAGAAAAGCAGTCTCGTCGATGCGCTCGTTTTCGAGGCCGGTGTGATCCTCAGCCATGCCGAGAGTGGCGTAGGGGCCAATGAGCTGCTGAAGGTCATGCGCGTAGGTAGGCGGTGCGGAGATGGGAAAGAAGGGACTGTCCGGATCAAAGTTCACTGGCGACACGTAAAAGGCAAAGTCGGGTTCGAGATGAGGAACATGGAATCGGACCTGGCCCGTGATGGTTTGGAGGGCAGACATCTTGAACTGGATTTTGACCCAGGGGCTCCAACCGCCTTCGGCGACCTCTACCGCGGGCGAACCGGCGACTTCAAAACGGATGGAGCGTGCCGGCGCGTCTATGCGGACCTTGAGCTCGATGGCCAGATCGCTGATGGGATTTGTTTTGGTGTTGCGAGGGCCGATGAGTCGGGTGGTCAGCTCGTTTCCGCCATCGAGCTGGATGACATGCTCAAACTCTTTGGCTTTGACCGAGCGATCGCGCGTGTAATAGCTGCCGGTTCCCTGGCCGCCGCGAATGTCGGGAACGCCGACGCCGGCGAGGACGGTGCCTTCGCCTGGATCAGGAGGGTAGGTGCAAGGGCATCGCAGGACAGTGCTGGGCACACCTTGCTTGGCGAGCGTTTGCCAAAAGGGAATACCGCGCCGCCGATTGACGAGCTTGGCGCTGCCGAAGAAGCTCTTGGGCTTTTCGAATCGGCTTAGGGCCATGCCGGGCATGTAGTTTTGCGGATCGCGGCAGATGAAGTCGAAGATGCCATGACCGCCGGGATTTACGCCGGTGGCAAAGGAAGACCATGCAACGGGGGTTTGTGCGGGATAGGTGGTTCGCAGGCGACTGTAGCCGCCAGATTCACGCAGCCTTTTGAAGTTAGGCAGCAGCCCGGCTTCAAGCATCGATTCGACGATCGTGGGTTCGAGCCCGTCCAGGCCAATGACAAAAGCTTTAGGGTTGCTCACGGCTTTGGTCACCATTCGCCGTAACAGCCGCGTCTACTGGGGCAACATCTTCAGTCTTCTTGGGTGAGAACAAGCGATGGAAGGTGGCTACAAGCCTGTTCCAGAACATGAGCGCGACAGCCAGGAGGGCAGCAAGGCCGGTTTGCAAGGGGATGATCTGGTCGGGACCGCCGTAAAAGAAGGCCAAACATCGGGTCGTCATCTGCGCTCCTTGGATCGCTTGCGGTTGGGGGAGTTGCGCTGTGAATCGTCTCGAACCGGTAGTTGCAAAAAGTGGCCCAGGAAACAAGGAAACAAAACGCGCCTGGCTCTTGAAGGGCCTGCGAACCTAAAAAGATTATATGCGCAAACGGTTGTCCCTGCTTTGGGACTTTGGTAACGCTTGCTGGCCTAAGTATTTCAATTTGCAGCCAGATACTCAAGTATTTTTGTTGCCGCCTGTTCCGGGGTGGTTTTGGCTGTATCTATAGCCAGCTCAGCATCCGTGGGAACTTCATATGGATCCGAAACACCAGTGAATTGCTGGATGACGCCGGCGCGAGCCTTTGCGTAGAGGCCCTTGGGATCGCGCTTTTCGCATACATCCAGGGGGGTATCCACCAGGACCAGCAGAAAACGGCCTTCCTGCTCGACCATGCGCCGCACCTCTTTGCGCACATCGTCGTAGGGCGCGATGACAGCACAGACCACGAATTCGCCCCTGGCGGTGTGTTCCGCTGCGAGCGCTCCCACGCGGCGAATGTGGGTGTTCCGATCTTCCTTTGAGAATCCCAGCCCGGCCGACTGCATTTTGCGTACCACGTCGCCGTCGAGGAGGAAAGGCTTCCGCTCGTACGGCGGCTCTTCCAGCACGTGGACCAGGGCGCTGGCTATGGTGGATTTTCCCGCTCCTGAAAGCCCGGTCAGCAGCACCGTTACACCAGTTTTGGATTGGTCGGCCATCGTTGGTTCCAGCTCCCTTTGATTTCGGATTTTTAAACTAACTAGTGTGCCGGTTGCGGAGTTGCCTCAGCCTTTTGGAGCTGCGCCTGCAAAGCGGTGCATACGGTGGGTTGGGCGGCGCACAAATCGTGAGCCTCCTCGGGATCGGTCCTCCAGTCAAACAAAAGGTCTTTGCCCTCCTGGCGGATGTAGTGCCACTCCGGAGTGACAATTGCATCGATTGGAGCGTTGAAATTGGGAGCGGTCCTGGTACGCCAATGGAGTCTGGCAAGCTCTGAAAGTGGGGGCGGCCAGGTGGATGCTTGATCGCTGGAGCGCCAAAGATCGGCGAGGGAGCGGCCCGGCAATTCGTGCTTTGCGTCAGGGACGGCGAGATCGAGAACGGTTGCAGGAAGATCAGTGGTGCTGACCGGCGTGGGCACGCTTACCGAGGCTGGGATCGAGCCGGGTTTCCAGATGATGAGAGGAACCTGAATCTCCCGCCAGTAGAGCGATTTTCCGTGCCCGTAGATGCCATGGTCTCCGAACTCCTGGCCGTGGTCTGAAGTAAAGACGACGATCGTGTTATCAAGCAGACCGTCCTGTTTCAACTGGGAGACGAGTTGCTGGACGCTCTCGTCGACATAGCGAATCGCCCCGTCGTATGTGTCGAGGTACTCGGGCCGGTTCGAGTCACAGGATGCACCCACCTCAGACCAGGAGCACATAGCTGGGAAGTACAAGCTTTGCTTCCGGGCTTTTGCATCTGAGGTGTACATGTGCAGGTAAGGCTCGGGTGGAAGAACCGGCTCGTGAAGGTCAAAGTAGTTGAGCACGACAAAGAAGGGCGGGCGTCCGCGGTGAATCCAGTGAAGCGCATTGTCGTTCACCTGAGCAGCATCTGCCGCGTTCTTGAGGCCGAAAAATGCGAACGTGTCGCCGGTTGTGTAGCCGGACAGACTCTTGAGGATGAACTTGCTGAGAGGCACTTTCTCAAAGATTCCTCCGATGGTCTGCTCATATTCCTCAAAGTGCGAGAAGCCATGGATAAAGCCACGGTCTCTGGAGAAGAACTGATAGTTGGCAGAAAAGGCAGCGGTGCGGTAGCCGCGCTTTCTCAAGGCATCGCCAAGCGTTGGCCAAGTGCCAGAGAGGTCGTCGAAGTCCGTTTCTACATGGGTGTTTTGCGGGTAGAGCCCTGTGAGCATGGAGGCATGGGAAGGCAGAGTCCATGACGATGGGGCGATTGCATTCTGAAAGAGTACGCCCTGCTTGGCGAGTTGGGCCAGATAAGGGCTGGTGTCGCGCGAGTATCCGTAAGGGGACAAGTGGTCCGCACGTAGAGTGTCGACAATGATGATGAGGACGTTAGGCGTGTTTGCAGGCTCGGGAAGCGCAGTCGCCTGCGAAAACTCGCGGACCCGGCCGTAGGACAAAGCACAGAGAGCCACGAGCACCGGTACGGCAATCATCCATGGGCCCAACCAGGTGTGGACGTGGTGGTTCACGGTTCGGGCGATTTGGAAAGCTCCAATGACTGCGACGCAGAAGACGATTCGGTGACCTGCGCCGGGCAGGATGAGGTGAACCATCAAAGGAAGCAAAAGGTACCAGAAGAATGCGATGGCAAACAGTGTGCCTGACCAGATTCTTCTGCGGGTGAGGAACGCGAGCACCAGTGAAAGCAGCAGGATGACGATCTGAATGAAAACGTCGACGCCAATCGAGTACCCGATGAATGCAGGATCAAGGAAATGGTGGGAAGCCTCATACCAAACTGCCATAATCAGTCCGCCGATTGCAGCGAGACCGATGGGAAGAACCACGAGATCGCCAACACGAGTTGGTTCGGACCTTCCGAATTCTCTGCGCCAGAAGGCGAGCAGCGAAGTCAACCAAACGGCCCCGGCGCTACCTGATCTTGAGCCTGATGCTGATTCCGATCCTGGGGACCCGGTGGGCGGCACGGTGACACCAGTGTCCTTTTGGTTTGTCATCGTTTATTCCAGCTCCTCTGACTATCGCAAACCTTGTCTGAATGGGCCGCGCAGCAAGGATTACGCCCTGGCTCCAATGCTCTAATTCTAGAGGCTTCAAGGCCCTGGTGTAACTATTGGTGGCCGGCTTCTTCAGATTGGAGCTGAGTTCTCAAGTCAGCGCAAACGACCGGTTGCGAGGCGCACAGGTCGTTTGCCTCTGCTGGGTCGGCTTTCCAGTCGAACAAGAGATCCTTCCCTTGTTGACGAATATATTGCCAATCGGGAGTCACGATCGATCGAACTGGACCGTTGTAGTTTGGAGCGTCCTTATCGAACCAATGGAGTCTGGCAAGTTCCGGCATAGGATTGTGCCATTCAGAAGCCGGCTCGCTGGAGCGCCAAAGCTCAGCCAGGGATCGGCCTGGCAGTGTCTTCATCTGTTCCGGGGAAACTAAATCCAGAACTGTTGCCGGAAGGTCGGTCAAACTGACTGGCGTAGTTATACGGACCGATGCGGGAATCGATCCCGGCCTCCAGACAATGAGGGGTACCTGGATCTCTTGCCGGTAGAGTGACTTTTCGTGGCCGAAGAAGCCATGATCGCCGAACTCCTGCCCATGGTCCGATGTAAAGACGACGATCGTATTTTGGAGCATGCCGAGCTGGTTCAACTGCGAGAGGAGATGGCGAACGCTGTCATCGACGAAGCGCATTGACCCGTCGTAGGTGTCGATGAACTGCTGCCGCTCCTTGTTGCACAGCGCTTTTTCGGAATCGCAGTTTTCTTCAAAGTGCATACTCTGATTCCGAGCGTCAGCGTTGGTGGTGTAAATGTGCTGGTAGGTGGCGGGGGGCATCACGGGGTCGTGAACGTCAAAGTAATTAAGCACAACAAAAAAAGGCCTTCGCCCTTGCGCGATCCAGTCGAGCGCATCTTCGCTGATCTTGTCAGCGCCGGCGGCATTCTTCAGTCCGAAGAACGCACCGGCCACGCCGGTGGTGAGATGGGATAGTTTTGTGAAAATGAATTCGCTGAGCGGGATTTTCTCAAGGATTCCAGCGGCGCTTTGCTCGTATCCTTCAAAGTGCGAAAAGCCATGCATAAAACCATGGTCTCTGGAAAACATGAAATAGTTGGCTGAAAATGCTGCCGTCCGATAGCCTGCCTTGCCCATTGCTTCGCCGAGGGTTGGGAGGTTGGCGGAAAGATCATCTTTTTCTAGTTCTACGTGGGCTTCGTGGGGATAGAGACCGGTGAGCATTGAGGCGTGAGACGGCAGCGTCCAGGAAGAAGGGGCGACTGCATTCTCAAAGAGAACTCCCTGTTGAGCTAACTGGTTCACGTAAGGGCTGGTGTCACGGGAGTAACCGTAGGGCGACAGGTGGTCTGCACGGAGGGAATCCACAATGATGACGAGAACATTTGGCGAGTTTGGCGGGTTGGGAAGCGCGCTCCGCATTGAGATCTCGCGGGCACGGCCGTAGGACAGAGCGCACAGAGCCACAAGAATTGGCACGGCGATCATCCATGCTCCGGCCCGGCTGTGCCTATGGCTGTTTACGGATCGAGTGATCTGGAAAGCGCCCAGGAGGGCGATGAGCCACACCAGCCAGTGAGCAACACCAGGCAGAATTACCTTGACCAGGCCCGGAATTGCGAGGAGGCAAAAAAACAAGATTGCAAGCAAGATCCCCGACCAGAGTTTTCTGCGCGCAATGAAGGCGATGGCCAACGCCAGGATGAGGATGACGATCTGAACGCAGACATCGACGGCGACCGAGTACGCAATAAATGGGGGATCGAGAAAATGACGGTGGGCCTCGGACCAAACGCCTAGAATTAACCCGGCAGTTGCAGAGATACCCAGGGGAAAGATCACCAGATCTCTAGCCCGCGTGGGCTCCCTTCCTCCGAATTCTTTTCGACAGAACTCGACCAGCCGAGACTTCCAAATGCCCGATTCGCTCATTGTGTTGGGCCTTGAATCAGATAGCAATATGAATCCTTCATCAACGTAGCGGAAGAAGAGTTGATGTGACGGCGAATCGGCCAAGAATTGGAGAGTCTTTCAAGGCTGGCCGGAAAAAAGAGCGCCATGGCTTTCCTGCCAAAACTGCGGGAGGTCTTATCGAATAACCTTTGGAATCAAGATTTTTCCATAGTGGGCCAGGCATGTCAAACGCCGGTAACCAAAGTACTGTTAGTCCTTAAGCGAGTTCTTATTCATGGTTCAAGCATCTGACGGGGCGCCCCGGTTGCGATGGCAGATTGACAGATGCGCAAGAAAAGTTGAATTTGAGTAAACAGAGATCGCCCTCTCAAATGCTTACCAAGACGGTAGCGAATTCAATGGCCCCGAAGCAGAAAAAGCCGACCGCGAAGGTCACCGAACCTGATGCTGTTGAGGATTCGCTCAGGCCTTATGCGATCGCCGATAAGCTGCGCACCTTAAGACTGCGCCGCAGCATGGGTCTGGCCCAGTTAGCGGAGCACACGGGTCTTTCATCCGCGATGCTGTCGCGGCTGGAGAATGGCCGCCTCGTGCCCACCCTTCCAACGCTGACCCGCATCGCCCTGGTTTTCAACGTGGGGCTCGACTACTTTTTCACCGATCCCCGCAAGCGCCATGTTGTGGCCCTGGTGCGACGAAGTGAGCGCCGGGTATTTCCTTCTGACCCCAAGGGATCCCCGATTCCGTGGCACTTTGAAAGCCTCGACTTTCGCGTGAATGAACGCAAGCTCAACGGCTACCTGGCCCATTTTCATCCGGTGGCGGAGGAAAAGCTCACGGCCCATTTTCATCCGGGAGTGGAACTGCTCTACCTGATTGAGGGCAAGCTTGAAATGGCGATTGGCGTTGAGAAGTTCGAACTGGCCGCGGGGGATTCGATCTACTTCGATGCGATGCAGAAGCATACATATCGAAGCCAGAGCAAGGCCCCCTGCACGGCCGTCGTGATCACGACGGCCAGCCCAAAATAGGTCACCGGAAAAGGTTCCGGCTGTAACGGTTCACGCTCAAAGTTTGGCGCTCGAGACCCTGGGGCGGCGAATATCCCTCGGGGTTTCCAGCCCGGGACCCTGCGGCAAATCAGAGTCCATGTTCGGGGCACTTTACTGTTGCGCAAAAATCGTTAACTTCCTTGCGCATCAAACAATCAATCGCTCCCCATCGGCTTCGACATCTCCATTCCCATTTGATTCCGCTTTAGGTTCGAGTCATGAGCCTTCATCGTCATAGCGGAAAGAGGAGTGTTGCGATCGTGGGAGCCGGCCCTGGCGGACTCGCAACAGCGATGCTGCTTGCGCAGCGCGGCTTCCGGGTTGAGGTATTTGAAAAGCAGGATGTGGTCGGCGGCAGGAGCGCCGAAGTGCGCCTGGGCGAATATCGATTCGATCTCGGCCCCACATTCTTGATGATGAGATTCCTTCTCGACGAACTCTTTGCGGAGGGCGGACGGCGCTCAACCGACTACCTCGAGTTCAGGAGACTGGACCCCATGTATGCGCTGAGTTTTCCTGACAAGACGATGTATGTTCGCTCCAATCCTGAGGCGATGAAGGCAGAGATCGAGAAGAACTTCCCGGGCGAAGGCGGGAGCTTCGATCGTTTTCTGCAGCGAGAAGGCAAGCGTTTCAAGAACATCTATCCATGCCTTCAAAAACCTTACGGCACTGTGGCCAGCCTTATCAGCCCGACATTGCTTGCGGCAGCGCCCCACATTGCGGCGGGCCGGTCGCTCTACGACGTGCTCGGCGATTATTTTCGCTCCGAGGAACTGCGCCTCGCGTTCACTTTCCAATCGAAGTACCTCGGCATGTCCCCGTGGGACTGTCCTGGGCTCTTTACCATGATTCCTTACACCGAGCATGCGCATGGTGTGTATCACGTGATGGGCGGATTATCGCGGATCTGCCAGGCATTTGCCGAGGTGTGCCGCGAAGAGGGAACGGAGATTCATACGTCAACGCCGATCGCGCGCGTGCTGCTGAACGGGAAGCGAGCGTGCGGGGTTCAACTGGCCACTGGCGAGAAGCTTGAGTTCGACGATGTTGTGATCAACGCCGACTTCGGTCATGCAATGAGCACGCTGTTCGATCAGGAGGGTCTGGGCCAGTACAAGGCGGAGTCGCTGCGCAAGAAGAAGTTTTCCTGCTCCACCTTCATGATGTACCTGGGGCTTGACCGGACCTACGATGTCGAACACCACCTGATCTCGTTTGCGCAGGACTACAAACGCAACATCGAGGCGATCTCTAAGGGGCAGGCGAGTTTCGATGACATGTCGATGTACATCCGCAACTCGTGCAAGACGGATCCATCGGGGGCGCCGGCCGGCCACTCCGCGCTCTACATTCTGATTCCTGTTCCCAACAACACCAGCGGCGTGAACTGGCTGGAACAGAAAGCTGAGATGCGCGAATACATTTTTCGCGCGCTTCGTGAGCGGACGCCATATGGCGATGTCACGCCGCACATGCGCGAAGAACTGATCGTGACTCCAGAGGACTGGGAGAAAAAGTACGGAGTGTTTCTTGGCGCGACATTCAACATGGCACATAGCTGGGATCAGATGCTTTACCTTCGCCCGCACAACGAATTCGAGAAGTTTTCAAACTGCTACCTGGTTGGCGGCGGGACCCATCCGGGCAGCGGACTGCCAACGATCTTCGAGTCGGCCCGCATCTCCTCCAACCTGATCTGCCAGAAATACGAGATCCCTCACCCGGCAGCGAAGCCCCTGAAGTTGGCCCTGGCATGATGAAGCCCACCGCAACGCAGACGCTTGCGCGTGCTCGAGATGCACAGCCCGCGTGGGCGGCGCTCAGCGTGAAGGTGAGATGCGCGTTTCTGGGCAAGCTGCGCCTGGAGACTGCGCAGCAATGCGAGTCGATTGCCGAGACGGTGGCACACGAAACACGGAAGCCGCTGCTCGATGCGTTGTCAGGAGACGTGCTGGTGACGCTCGAGCACATTCGTTATTGTGAGGCGAGGGCAGGGAAGGTTCTGAAGACGAAGAATCCCGGCAAGCCCGCGCTGATGTATCGCGGGGCAGACTTCGAAACGCGCTTCGAGCCTCATGGCGTTGCGCTGATCTTCAGCCCGTCGAATTATCCATTTCAACTGGCGGTGATTCCGCTGGTGACTGCGCTCGCTGCGGGCAATGCTGTGGTGCTGAAGTGTTCAGAGCGCACGCCGCAGACAGCGGCACGCATTGAGGCGCTCTGCGCAAAGGCCGGTCTGCCAGATGGTCTGGTGCAGGTTGTCTGCGATGCGCCTGAGCAATCGGTGGAGTTGATTGACGCGCGTCCCGACCTGATCTTCTTCACGGGCAGCAGTATGAACGGGCGAAGGGTTGCGGAGCGAGCGGCAAAGTACCTTATTCCGGTGATTCTCGAACTTGGAGGCAAAGATGCCAGCATCGTGTTTGCGGATTGCCATCTCGAACGCGCAGTGGAGGGGATCACGTACGGCGCATTTTCAAACACTGGGCGGGTTTGTGTTGCGGTGAAGCGGGCCTACGTTGAAGCCTCGATCTACAGCGAATTCCTGTCAAGGCTGAAAGAGCGCTTGGCCGCACTGCAGATTGGGGCCGAGTATGACTCGGACTTTGTTTCATTGGCGCAGGATCAACGGGTTGCGCTGGTGGCACAGGTGTCGGACGCGATCTCGCTTGGCGCAACGTTGCAGTATCCGAAGGATTGGCTGGAGGCTGGAGAGTCGCCGGTGGTTTTGACGGATGTGCCGCCTCGGGCTCACATCCTGAACGAAGAGAGTTTTGGCCCTGTTCTGTGCGTTGCGCCATTTACTTCGGAAGCTGAGTCCATAGCACTGGCGAATGCGAGCCCGTTTGCGCTGAGCAGCAGCATATGGACTGGCGATCGCAGGCGTGGGCGTCGAGTGGCACTGCAGCTTTCGGCCGGCAGTTGCGCCGTGAACAGCGTGATCAGCGTGATTGCAAATCCATACGCGCCGTTTGGCGGCAACAAGCTGAGCGGGTACGGACGTTACCACGGGCCGGAAGGCCTGCTTGCTTTCTCGCGTACCAAGACAGTGATGTATTCCGGAGACCGCAAGATTCGCGACATCAATTGGTTTCCATTCAAGAGCAGCACGAGGCGACAGCTTACGGCGCTGCTGCGCTTCAGGCATGGAGCGACGGGGCTTCGTGGATTGGTGAGCCGTCTCCATCGGGGGCCGGGCTCATGAACACTGCGTCGAAGCGCAAACGCGTTGTTGTCATTGGAGCCGGGCTTGGGGGATTGTCAGCGGCAATTATGTTGGCGCGCAGTGGCTTTCAAGTGACTATTTTGGAGAAGAATGCGAGTGTGGGCGGCAAGCTGAATCGCTTGCAGACGCAGGGGTTCGGCTTTGATCTTGGCCCGTCGATCTTCACGCTGCCGCAGATCTTCAGGCCCGTGTTTGAAGGGGATGGAAAGCGGCTGGAAGACTACATCACGCTTGAGCGCGTCGATCCGCAGTGGCGGAACTTCTTTGAAGACGGAACGGTGATTGATCTTTGGGAAGATCCGGACAAGATGCGTGGCGAACTGGCGCGAGTCGGGCCGCGCGCATGGGATGAGTACAAGGCATTCCTCGCTTACAGCAAGCGCCAATACGACATTGTGGAGAGCGGCTACCTGCGGCATGGCTTCGACAACTTCTGGCAATTCATGCGCTTTTATGGCATGAAGGATGCGCGCGATCTGGACTATCTGCGCACCATGTCGGGCAGCATCTCGAAGCGCCTGCGCAATCCATACCTGCGCGACATCTTCGAGTACTTCATCAAGTACGTCGGCTCCAGCGCGCTCGACGCGCCGGCCTTCATGAATTTGATGCCGAACATTCAGATGGAGTTTGGCTTGTGGTACGTATCGGGCGGTCTCTATCAATTGGCGCTGGCATTCCGCAAGCGGCTTGAAGAGACGGGTGTGGCTCTTTGCCTGGAGCACGAGGTGTTGCGCATTGAAAAAGCCGGTAGCAGTGTCACGGGCGTGGTTGCGCGCGGCGCTGACGGCAATGAGCGAGTCGTGCAGGCGGACTATGTGGTTTCGAATATGGAAGTGATTCCGGCCATGGAGCGGCTGTTGAAATCGCCGCCATCGGTGATGAAGAAGCTGAAGCGATTTGAACCGTCATGCTCAGGAATCGTGGTGCATCTTGGCCTGGATCGCGTTTACCCACAGCTTGCGCATCACAATTTCTTTTATTCGCGCGACCTTCATGCTCACTTTCGGCGAGTGTTTGACGAAGGCAAACTGCCTGACGATCCGACCCTCTATGTGGTTGCGCCGACACGAACCGATCCGACGCAGGCGCCAGCGGGATGCGACAACATCAAGATCCTGCCGCATATTCCTGCGCTCAACAAGAACCATCCGTATACGCGCGAAGACTACGTCCGCTTGAAGGAAGTTTGCCTGGACAAGATGGAGCGCATGGGGCTCACGGGTATTCGAAAACACATTGTTGTGGAGGACTTCTGGACGCCGTTCGATATTGAAGCGCGCTATGGCTCGAATCGCGGATCGATTTATGGAGTTGTGAGTGACCGCCGCAAGAATTTTGCATTCAAAGCGCCGAAGAGGAGCTCGCAGTTCAGCAACCTGTTCTTTGTCGGCGGCAGCGTGAACCCCGGTGCAGGCATGCCAATAGTGACGCTCTGCGGCCAGCATGTGGCGCGCATGATCACCGAACAGAACGCGAATGAGCGGTCATGATCGCCGCGCCCTTTTTATGCGCGCTCGGCCTGCCCGCCGGATTCATGCTGATCTGGCGGGTGCCGCGGTGTGCTCAGGCAGGGCCATCTACAGAAACAAACTTCTCAATCATTATTCCTGCGCGCAACGAAGAGAGGAGTCTGCCATTGCTTCTCAGGTCGATAGCAGAGTCTGTCACCCGGCCTGTTGAGGTTCTTGTGGTGGACGATGGATCAACGGACCGGACTGCGGGAATCGCGCGAGAACTCGGAGCTCGCGTGATCGCTTCGGCACCGCGGCCCGAGGGGTGGACGGGGAAATGCTGGGCCAGTTATCAGGGAGCGCAACAAGCCGCTGGAGACGTCATTCTATTTCTCGATGCTGATACTTACTTTGTTTCCGGCGGGCTTGACCGCATCATTGCGTGCTGGATTCGGCAGAAGGACCGGAGCGTTGTTGTTTCGTTGCTGCCGTATCACGCCATGGTCGCGCCATACGAGCAACTCTCGATCTTCTTCAACATTCTGATGGCGTCCGGCGCTGGTGGGTTCGGCGCATTCTCGCCGCCACGGCTTTTCGGTCAGTCGCTGCTGATCGCGAGGGAGGCGTACTTCACTGCAGGCGGGCATGCGGCTGTGCGCGGCATCGTGCTTGAGAATCTCCGCTTTGCCGGCATACTGCGCAGTGCAGGCGCGCGCTTGCTTTGCCTGGGCGGTCGCGGCACCTTGCACACGCGCATGTTTCCTGAGGGTTTTCGGCAGATGTCGGAGAGCTGGGCAAAGGCCTTCATTCAGGGAGCGGCGGACTCGGGCGGCGTGATTCTTATCGCCTCAATCATTTGGATATCGGCGCTCTGGTCGACAGCGATGATGCTTGTGATGCCGCGTCCGGCTGGGCACCTCGGCGGTGGAATCGTGTTCGCGCTTTTCTGCATTCAGATCGCATACTTCGCGCGTCAACTTGGCAACTACAACCTTCTTGGTTGCCTGTTTTATCCACTGCCCCTTGCCTACTATTGCACCACTTTTGGACGCTCAGCTTTTCGGGGCGCGCTCGGCCGCAAAACTCTCTGGCGGGGGCGAGAAGTATGAGCATCCTGGTCTGGATCGCCAATATCTTTGGATGGCCCATCATTCATATCGCCATCAGCTACGTCTTTTTGCAACTGCCGGCAGAGAATTTCGAGCACGATAACTGGATCACGGCGAGCCGCAAGTGGGAACACGACGGACGCATCTATAAGGATTGGTTCCGGATTCGCAAATGGAAGCAGATGCTTCCTGACGGCGCGCCGTGGCTGGGCGGCTTTTCAAAAAAGCAGCTGCCTGCGCGTGATCCTGGCTACCTTATGCAATTTTTGATTGAAACGCGGCGAGCAGAAGTCGCGCACTGGTGCATGCTGGCCTGCTTCCCCATCTTCTTTCTTTGGAATCCGCCTTGGGCCTGCTGCGTGATGTGCGCCTACGCAGTCGCCGCCAACTTGCCATGCATCGTTGCACAACGGTACAACCGTATGGCCATAAAGAGACTTGTAATAAATCGGAATAGGTCGCTCGAGTAATCATGACGGAGTTCGAATCCAATACGAATGCTGAACCGCGGCGGCACCGATTCCTGCTTCATCTCTTCGGTACGCGCGACGAGGACGACGGGGACTTCAAGTACACGGCGACTATCCGGCTTTGGGCAGCGCGCGGGAAAAGCAGTTCGGCAATTCAGGAGCGCGCCTTGAAGGATGAAGACGATCTGATTCGGACCGTGAACCCGCTGCTGACGAACGGGTCAGACGTTCGCGATGTGCTTGGCCACATCGAGAGCCCAGACGGTTTTTTCTATTTGCTGCACCTGACCGCGGAAGAGGCCTGCAAGTTCGGCTGGCGGCGATAGCGATTGGGCAGCTTTATCAGGGTGCTCCTACCTGTGGTGCATAGCCTTTATCCGCTGGCCCAGCCGAGTAGGTCGTTTCAAGATCAGACGACGGTACTGGCATTCCGCAAGACAAGGGCACCATGGTCCGCGGTTGACTCCGGGTTTCCTACTGCAATGTAATCGCGGATCCATCTCCGTTGTCGGGAATCGTAATCTGCCACGATTGAGTTGCGCTATTCCTTATAGCGTTGATGGGTTGGTCGCCAAGTTTGGCGTGTACGTCGTGGGCAGTCCAACCATAGACTTCGATGGTTATCTGCGACCACCAAGCCTTATAACTTCCCTGATGCGGACCTACTTGAATGTGGAGCGCATTTTGATCAACGGTGCAGTTGCTCTGCATGCGCAGGAATTGTCCCTGTTTGAAATCGTAGGATTTTCCATCATCCTGATAAAGCGTCCCCTGGCAGTCTTTGCCCACGTAAACGCGAAGGGTCAATGGGCCGGAGGGCGTCTCCATGGTGTTCTGCGTTAGAGGCTCGATGGGCAGGATCGCACCGCCTTTAACGTACACGGGCAGGATGGCGAGGCTTGGTTGAATGATGACAGGGTTGATCGGCGGAGCGGCAGCCTCAACCAATGCGCCTGTTTTTTGTTCTGCATCTTTGCTTCGCAGGGCCTCAGAGCGATCGATTCTCTCGCCTGTCCAATAGTCATACCAGACGCCGGGCGGGAGCTGAACCTCATACTTGTCGACTTCATCGGGGTAGGGCGGAGGAGCGACGAGAATGTCGGGGCCAAAGAGGAATTCGCTGGGCGCGTCAAGATCGAAGGGATGGAGATCCTTTGTGGCATTGGGAAACTCAAGGAAGAGCGGCCGCACAATGGGCAATCCCGTGCGCGAAGTCTCCTCGGCAGCGGTGTAGAGATAAGGCAACAGCTTATAGCGTTCTTCAATGTAGCGACGCCGGATGGCCTCCTGATCAGGCCCATTCACCCAAGGCTCCTGGTCATTGGTTCCGGCCGCAGTGTGGTCGCGATCAATCGGCTGAAATGCGCCGACCTCCAGCCACTTGGTCAGCAGATCGGCCTGTGGCGAACCCGCAAATCCGCCGACGTCAGCCCCGGAGAGCGCGAAACCGCTGAGGCCGAGATTCTCAAGCATCGGAGTGGTAAGGCGAAGGTGGTTCCACGTTGAGCTGTTATCGCCGGTCCAGGTGGCCGCGTAGCGCTGCCCGCCGGCGTAGCTTGCTCGCGTGAGGACGAATGGGCGCACGTTGGGCTGGAGTTTCAGCAGACCATCATAGGTCGCACGCGAGTTTTCCATGCCGAAGATGTTGTGGATCTCGAGGTGGGTGGCTGCGCGGTTTTTGAAGCCGGGCTCATCGATGCGATGCAGGATGTCATCCGGCATGGTCTTTGATGCGACCTCGAAGACTGCAGGCTCGTTCATATCGTTCCAGAATCCTGCGATGCCGTCGGCGACGAAGTCTTTGTAGAGCGAGCCCCACCAGGCGCGAGTTTGCTGCCGGGTGAAGTCAGGGAAGACGGAATCGCCGGGCCAGACTTTGGCGACATAGACCGAGCCGTCAGGATTCTTGGCGAAATGATCGCCAGCCATGCCGGAGTCGTATGGGCTGTAGCCCGCATTTGGCAGTTTTGCGATGTGGAGGTCGGTGATGGTGATGATGTGAAACTGCTGGCTGGCGAGATCCTTGATCAACTGCTCGAATCCAGGAAACCTTTCCCGACTCACGGTGAAGGGGCGATTGTTCTGCTGGTAGTCGATGTCGAGGTAGATTGCGTCTGCGGGAATCTTGTCGGCGCGGAGACGATTGGCTATCTCGCGCACTCTCGATTCTGGGTAGTAGCTGTAGCGGGATTGCTGATAGCCGAGCGACCAGAGCGGCGGAAGCGGCGTGGGCCCGGTCAACCATGCGTAGCCCTCAACCACTTGCTTCGGTGCGGGGCCATAGATGAGGTAGTAGTCGAGCGGGCCGTCAGGTGCGCCGAATGAGTATTTATCGGCAAACTCCTTGCCGAAGTCAAAGCTTGCCCGCCAGGTGTTGTCAAAGAGAACGCCGAGGACCCTGCCTTCGTTCCACGAGAGAAAAAATGGGATGCTCTTGTAGATAGGATCTGAAGACTCCTGCCAGCCATAGTAGTCGGTGTTCCAATCGGTGAACGCCTGGTTGCGCCTGTCGAGAGGGCCAACTTTGTCGCCAAGCCCAAAGAAGTGTTCGGCTGCGGCCATCTTTTTGTAAACACGGAAGGACGAGCCGTGATATTCCACTGGGCGATCGTCCTGCTGGAGCACATGACCGGAGAGATCGCTCACAGTCAGTCGCAGGCTGCTATCGATATCGACGCGCAGCGCATGGGTGCTGAAGCCGGATTTCGCGGCAGTGACTTCGACGCTTGAGGTGCGCGGGCCGGGAAGCACCGCCCAGGAAGCGTCTTCACTCAAGTCGCCATTCCGGTTTACGCGCACGCGAAGCACGTCATCGCGGAGTGCCGTTACACGGAGAGTGAGACCGTCGGCCACGACCTCGATGCCATTGCGCAATGGATGGCTCTGAATGGCCGCGGAATGAGCCCCGGCGCCGCTTTGGGTGTGGGCAAGTGGGGCCGAAAGGAGTGTGGCAGTTGAGACAAGTGTGAAAGCAAGCAGAGTGCGATGGGGAACGACGAGCATGATTGCGCCTCCAGGCTACAAAAGCTGCATGCTGAGATGCTCATGACAGATTACTCCAACCGATAAATGGTTTTCGATTCGGCCGGTACTTGAACCTGTATCGATCCGGTAGCCATCTCAGGTGCCGGGGGTCGAACTCGCTGGTTGCGAATGCGTTTTCACCTGCCCAGGCCCATGCGAATCAAGAAACCGATGCGCTCAACACGCGGTGTGGCGAGCGTGGTGGTGGGGGTCTTGGAGACTTCGATCTGGCGGTTCAGCATGTTCTCGCCGGCCGAGAAGATTTCGATTCTGCGGCCAAAATCGTGGGACGCGTATGCGTCGAGGCGGTAGTAGCCGTGAAGCAGAAAGGCGTTGGCGTCGTCGTCGTATTGGCGACCACTTAGCCGGCTTTGCAGATTGAGCGTGCCGATTCGCGGATGATAAGCGCGCACATTCATCGTAGCCAGATTGCGCGCTACCTCTGGAATCCAGTTGCCCAGATCTTGTGTGCCCTGGGTTACGGTGGCCCGCGCGTACTGGTAGCCGCCATCGATAACAAGCCAGCTCAAAGGCTTGAGCTGGAAATCGATGGATACGCCCCTGCTGGCGATCTGTCCGAGGTTTTCACGCTTGAGCAAGATTGGCGAAGACGTAGGATTGACGGTGACGGCCGTGATGGGATGGTCGACCTGGGTGAGAAAGTAGCTGGTGCGAATGCTGCCCCAGCGGTAATCGGTGGCAACGCCTGCTTCCCAACCGGCGGCACGCTCGCTAACCAGATTGCCGTTGGGTGTCGTGAGCTTATTTCCGACCTGCGTGGAGCGGTAGAGTTCGTTTGGCGTCGGTGAGCGAAACGCCTGAAAGCCGGAGGCCGACAGCGCCCAATGATCGAGGAGTTTGCGCGAAATGCCAAGACGGGGATTGAAGAAGTCTTGACTAAATTGGGGCGGCTGGCTGGCGGACGGCTTCCATGTGGTTCCATTGAGAGTGAGCTGCTGGCCGTCGTAATTCTGAAACCAGTCGAAGCGGCCTGCGCCGACGAATGTCCATTGCTTGTGGACCAACATGGCCTCAGCGTAGGCGGCAGAGTCACGCTGATGATCGTGCAGGTTGGTGATGGAGGCAGCGCTGCCGAAACTCTGTTCGCGATCCCAAACGCGAACGTCGTGTGAATCCGCGCCAACCACGAGCAGCAGGCCTGCGCCGAGTGGCTGGTTCCAATGTGCAACCGCGCCGAGTTCGTTGTCGGGGGTGAGCGAAAACTTGGTTGGGGTCTCGCCGCACCGGTAGGAGCAGGAGGGATTGGCTGCGTTGGGCTGGTTGGAGATGCTCGAAAAGGTTTGGCGGAAATGATCTGTCGATCCGTAGAGGCGCATGACGAGCGTGGCGCTGTGCGGTGCTTGCCAATCGCCGCCGCTGGCGTAGCGCCAGAGCCGCGTGCCATTGGTCTGGAAGGGCGTTCCGTTATTGCGAGCTTCGTTGAAACCGCTCCCGCGAAGCAGGAGGCGCAATTGGCCGGAATCGTGCTCGGCGAGCAGAATTCCATTTTGACTATGCGAGTTGCTTGCGATGTCGACTGGGCCACGCTGGCTGGGTGCTTCTTGAATGAAGCCGTCCGTTGCGAGGCCTCCGCCAGATGCGAGCAGACCCCACGGGCCGCGCTTGGCTTCGGCCAGCAGGCTATCGTCGTATGTACCTTCGCTGCCGAAGCTGGAGCGTAGTTCAGCCCCACTAGAAGAAGGACGCACGGGGATAACGCTCACAACACCGCCGATGGCGCTTGAGCCGTAGAGATCGCTCGCACCGCCGCGCATCAGTTCGATGCTCTGAATCGCAAGCTCTGGCTGTTCAAGCCAGTGGATCGTTCCAGCGAAGGCGTCATTGAGAGGAACGTCATCGTCAGTGACCAGGGTGCGGCTGGCCGATGTGGATCCAAGAGCGCGCAGGCTGATGCCCTGCGAAGATGGATTTGCAACGAGAGAACTTGAGCGGCGGAATAGCTCGACTCCGGGGAGTTGGCGCAACTCGCCGTCGAGGGTGACTGAAGCCGTGGTGTCGAGGGCAACCTGAGAGAGTTGGCGTGTGGCGACTGGACTATCGAGCGCGGCGATGGGCGTTCGATACGCAGAGACAATTATCTGCTCGGTGTTAGCGGCTGCAGTGAGCGTAATGACAGTTGCGGCGCTTACTTGAACAGACTTGGTGGAGAAGCCCGTGGCTGACACGCTCAATGTGCAGGGAGCGGAGCATGGGACGCGCGACTGTCCGGAAGCGCCAGTATGAGCGATGAGCTTGCCTGCGGAGTCGAAGATTGATGCTCCGGGGATGGCTGCGCCCCGGCCATCTTCCACTGTGATCGCGATGGTAGAAGTGGCCTGGGCGATGCAGCCGGCCGAGGCAAGGAGCAAGGCGGTGAACACAACAAGACGAAGAATCTCTTTGGAATTGAAATGCTTCATGAATTACTTTCCCTGCACTTTGTCTAATATTGATGTATTCAATGATGGCACTGTGGATGCAAGTCTGGCCGTTTCGTGCTCCGAATTACGGGAGATGCACTTCATGATAAAGCCCGGCGAGACGCGGCGTATCCGTGCCGGTTGGGGATCGGGGTTCTACTGTGTTCTTTTGGTGTGAAAATGCGGCCAAGCTGCTGTTCGATAATCTTGCTTACCGTGTCACATGAGAATCAGATCGAGATTCGTGCTGCTCGGTCCGAGAGGATGATGGGGAAGTTTCTGGTACTCGGCATGAAGCGGAGAAACCGAGAGCAAGTTGCGCAGAATGGTTTCCTGGTTTCCTGATGAATCTAATCCGTGCCAAACCTGCTCAGCCGTATTATTCTTCCGTTGTGCCACCAGTCGCTCGTTGAACCGCAGCTTGTCTTATAGAAACCGGTTCAAGAGATGCTGTACACTCCAGCGTGATTAAACTGGTTGACAACAGTTCATAATTGGGGATAAATAATTGAGACTTACTCCCATGAGTTGAATTGACCCTGGCGCTCCCCGGGGATTTAGTCGCAGGCGGTGTTGCTCTGCATTGCGTTTGGCCGTGCTTGCAATTCAGCCGTGACGCAACTGAGAGCATCAGGCCCTAACCCGCCGAGACTACGCGCGTAGGGAGTTTGCCACCCGAGAAACGAAACGAGAATGGAGCGGCCATGTCGACTTGGTTAACCTTCTTCCAAAGCTACCTGAATCCCGGAAAACTGGCAGCGGTAACCGTACCAGGAATGGTAATCGCGTTTGCGCTGGTGCTCGCACTGGGCCCCGTTCCCTGCCAGAAACAAGCTGATTGCCCGTATTGCTCGGCGAATCTTAAGCCGGTGAAGGATTCCGCCGACAAGGCGAAGACCTCCACTCCCGTCGATGTGCAGTTACTGATCCAGGGCGCTGCAGGAAAGCTTCAAGACGAGTTGGGGCCTGCCTCATCGCTCGATTTGACTCGACAGATCGAGATCTTTAACGGCAACCGCGTTCCACCCAAAGCGACGGCGAAGGAGAACTCTCCGCTAAGCGAGATATTGGGTGCTCCAAGCCAGGAAGCGGAGTCAGCGAAGAGCAAGGGCGCGACCAAACCGGCTGCCCCAGCCAAGACAGTTGACCCCGCTGCAATTGGCGTGATCGACAGCAGTTGCCTGTCCTTGCCACGCTATATCGTGCAGACCAGCACCTCAGCCATCGACGTGAATGACGACAAGGCGCTCAAGAAGGCTGAGCAAGCCGCACAGAAGGCGGCTCTTACCCTTTATGCCATAGCTCCCACCAAAGATTGGAAGGCCCCAAAACCTATATCTACTTACCCCGCGATCAAATCCAGCGACGTTGCAGATTGTTCTACCGTTCTGAGTCAGATCAAGGAAGGGGCGGCTTTGGACAGCAAAGCGCTCACTCAATTCCTGACTCAGGCGGGCGCCGATCTGACCGGACTATCCTCAAACCTCCTAACGGCTCAGAACCTTGGCCAATCGCTTGTGGCTGGATCCTTGCAGGAACAGATTCGAAACAAGCGGGATTATATTGCCTGGGCGCAACAAGAGCAGGCACAGGTGAGCAACGTCCAGAGCGCGGAGACGACATTGGAGGGTCGCATCACGCCGCTGGTTGGCGTCACCACCACCGCTCCTGCGCCAGTTACGCCACCGTCCCCCAGTACTGTGCAGGACGTAATGCAGACGATTCAGGATAACTTGATCAAGTTCCTGATCCTTTCGCTGATTATCGGGCAGATTCTCGACCCATTACAGCGCGGGGCGGTTTCGTTCTTTGGTCCACGCAGGGACTTCTTCATTGCGTTCAATGAGGTCTACGGACGCCAGGGAGATGGCGAGATCCGGTACGGCGACCGTCGACTGTGGCCCTGGGCGCTGAAAAATGGCGTCCCGAATGAGGATGAGCATGAGGACGGGCTGATCCCTGCGGGTCGCGCTTATGCCAAGGACCAGAACATCTACGACAAGAACTACGCCATCGGCGCCGGGTACATTACCCAAAGCGATGCCTCGCAGATTGAGAACGACTGGTTTACGCAGAGCCAGTTGACCTCGGGGCTGGTGATACCGATGGTCATTTTGTCGCTTAGCCTTGGCGCGCGTGCCGTGTGCTGCTCGACGACGGCCTCTGGCAATTGGGTTTGGCCGACCGTGATCATCCTCTGCGCGATGCCGCTGGGCATTATTATTGGCGGCTATCTCACGAGCATCGTGCTGCACTTGAGTTCGAAGCGTTATGCGCTGGTTGCCGGAGGGCTTCGGAGTATGTTCAGTACCCCAAATGCCGACGCATATGTTGACGCCAAGGAGAAGCTTCTCCGTGCCCTGCACGAAAGAGAACCAAAGGTGAAGGCCGAGTTAGAAGTTGAGGGTAAGGTTGAAGCGAGTGCCGAAGAGAAAGCACCCGACACGAGAGCCAAGAAAATTACCTTCTTCCTGGGGTTCTTAACAGTCGTCGGTCTCCTGGCTGTACTTGTAACTATCCTTCCGTCAGATTGGAAGTGGCTGGGATGGGCTGCGAACGGTCCGACGACAGCCTCCCTCGGATTTATCCTGATTCCTCTGCTAACGGTTATCCCGCTGTGGGTTGCGGGGCTGGACCGTTTGCATAAGTACTACTCAGAGTTGCAAGCGCGAATCGGCGGCAACTTTGTGCGTCTGCACGATACAACAGAGCAGAAGTTTTTTGACCTTCTCTCCGACCCAAAGGCATCCTGTGCACTGAAGGAAAAGTTCGATAAGACAATTGAAGCTCGCGAAGCATTGGAAGCTTACTTCAAGTCACTGAAGCGTGACTGCTCGAAGATTAAGGCCGAAAGCTTGGCGCCCGCGGGAGACGATCCGGTGGCGCCACCCAATGTGCCTCCGTCCGGCGGCGATCCAGGCACCGGCACGTAGTTCAAGGATAAGACGCGATGCTGCTTGCGATTTCCAGTTCGACGGGACTAACGGCCGCGTACGGGCAGGCGGGCGCAGATCAAGTGCGCTCGGCCTTGAGCGGAGTGGCGGCGGCGATCCCTGGGGCGCGGTCGTTGCTGTTGCAGAGCCAACCCGATTCAGCGTCTCTTTATGCCGAGCTCAAGAACTGGCTGGCCGGTCAACGTATCGGGGCAGCAAACCTCGTCGAGGGGATTTTGATCGTCGGCGATCAGCGCGTGTTTCCATCTTTTTCGGTTGCAAATCCGGTTACGGATCGGACCATCGATCCTGACGACACGATCCTCACGGATAATCCCTACGGGCAATTTGACTGGTCGTCGCCCGACCAAGCCCTGGTTCCTCCGGTTGCAGTTGGACGGTTGGCGGTTGGAGTGGATCAGCCGGCATCCGCGCTTGTCTCGATGCTCACCGCCTTAACAAGCCGCCACACGAGCGGTGTGATGCGAGCCGGATATGTAGAAGTAACTACTCGGCAGTGGCAGAACGCCAGCTCTTCGGTGCTCTCGGCCATCGCGTCCTCGACCCGGGTTTTTGTTTCACCAGATCAGCGCATTGACGCCAGCTCGGCCTCTGCACTGGACTGCAAATACCTCTACTGCAATCTGCATGGCTTCCTGAACAATGCCCCCTGGTTCGGTTACGACAACAGCTTGTCGTCCATGATGCCGGCTCTGACGCCGGACGCATTTCAGCCCGCATTTGTGTCAGGCACGGTCGCGTTCAGCGAGGCCTGTTACGGGCTGGCGACAGCGGGCAAGCGTACAAGCGCCTCGAATGCTCTCTCATTGTTGGCTGCGGGAGCTGCCAGCGTGGTGGGTTCAACAGGCCTGGCATTCGGAACCGCGGACCCGCGAGGGCAGACGTTGATTGACGCGGACGTGCTGGCGCGGACCTTTTTCAACACGGTTTCGTCGAGCGGCACATCCGTGGGGCGAGCAATGACCGCCGCACGGCAGGCTCTTCAAAGCACAGGCGCAGGAGGCGACTCTTTTCTGCGCAAGACGCTTCTCGAATTTCAGATATTAGGAGATCCATCGTATGTCCCTGCATAAATCCCTACTTCTGGCAGTAGTTTCTCTTCTTGGTGCCAATGCAGCGCAGTCTGTGGCGCAAAATCCCGCTCCGGCGCAAGACTCAGGTGCGGCACCAAAATCCAATGCGGACAAGCAATCTTCCCAGGCGCAAAATCCCTGCATCGACCGGAGCAGCTATCCGGTCATTGTCTATGACGCGTCCAGGAGAGAAGCACATCTAGAACTGCCGAAAGACGGAGAGCCGAGTGGCGAAAGGCGTGAATTCCTGTGCGACGGAAGGCCGGTTGAGATTTTCGTGATCAATCGCAAGCTCCTCAGCAGCTATGCCGCGACGCTGACGAACACGTTCACTGTTGCCAACAAGCTGCTCGATCTGCGTGGCGCAACGCCTCCCGCCTCCCAACCACCCTCAGGAAACACGTCCCCACCAATAACACCAGTTGCCAAGGGCATTAACCTGCCTGCTGCGATCACGAACCTGTTAACCACGGACAAGGCTGTAGGGTACCTGCTCGACGACGAGACCTTCGACCTACCCTTCAATCAGGTTTCGGACCACGCTGCAGGTGTGCGCGAACAGTTCGATCAGTTGAAGGCGAATCTTGACCTATACCGCGCATACCTTCAGACCTTGACGGGCGCAGCGGCAGAGGCACAGATGCCGCCGCAAGGGGAGCTCACGCTGCCAGGCCTGACGGCGGAGTGGGGAGCGCTCAGCGAGGAGGTTAAGAAACCGTCCGATCATGTGAGTGAGGTTCAGTTCAAGGCCTGGATCAAGAGGGCGGACCGGCTCATCACAGAAACATCGCGCGCCAATACCAAGCTGCAGCAGTTCCCGGTCGTTGACACGGCGATCAATCTAACCGCGAGCCTGAAGACGATTGAGGATAATTTTCGCGGTGTAAGAGACGAGGAGGATGCGCTGCAGGAGGCGACGCTGCTGATCAACCAAATGGGGAAAGACTACCAGAAGATTCGAGCAAAGAACGAGTTGGCGAATACTCTGCGTGGGCACCTGAGCGCGACATCAACCATACCTGATTCGACACTCCTGCAGATTGTGGAGGCATTTGACAGGGACGGCGGTGTGAACAGGCTTAAGGTGCGCGGGCTGGATACCAGCGACCTTTGTGCCGTGGGGGCGCCACGAGTATTTCCAGCGAATTTTGCTCCGCTTCGCAGATACTGCGGCTTCCGCGACGAAGATATTTCCTTCAACAAGGAATTGACCTCATGGCGAGCGAAGTGGGAATGGCACAAACTCCAGGCGCACCTGAGTCATTTGAATGAGTTGATTGTGGCGGCGAACAACGCGCAGGGAGAATCGCTGCGAGCGCTGAATGATGTTTACGACAAAACGACTGTCTCAGATCCTCTTCAGATTACGAACCTCAACCTGAATGGCGCCTCGGGAAATCTGATCGTCTACTACACGCTGTCGATTAATGAGCAATTCAATCGCTACCAGATTGTGAATGAGATTGCCGAACCGATCTCGAATTGCCAGCTCTCGCTCTCGGCAGCGGCCACCAGCACAACGTCGTCAGGCTTTGTACCTTGCACAACTGCAGCAGCTTCTGCTGCTCCTGCTCCAGCCACTACGTTGTCGACTTCGGCGTATCCTCCCTTGCAGCCAACGCCTCCAGCCGGCGCCACCGCGCCAACGGCGCCCACCGCAAGTGGCCTAACCAACCCTCAAGAGTACTTCGGGCGCGTAGAGGTCCATCACTTCTCGCATGGCGCGCTTGTAACTGGGGTGGCATACGACTCGATCAAGCAATCCACGTTTTCCTGGGCTACATGCTTAACGAATGCCAACTTTCCCAATGGTAACCCGCCCAATCTAACTGCGACTTCGAGCAGTACTACAACTCCAAGCGGAGCCTGCGCTTCGCCTATGGTAATTCCAAGCGGCGATACGACTGCGCCCACCTACTATCAACTGAAGGCCCAGAGCGGCCCCACCGTCGCACTTGTGGAGGGTGTAGACCTGTTCATCTTCGATCACCCGAGTTTGAAGCACGGCGGCGCGCGAGATATGTTCAAGAGCCGAATGGCTTGGACGCCTCCCGAGTTATATCTGGCTGCTTCGGCCTATCCGGTAAATCATTACTACCTTGGTCTTTCCGAAGAGCCACTTCAAGGGTTCCATTTCTCGGGAGGGATCGCCGGGGCTGTGTCCAGTTCGATCTCGCCAGGTGCTGGATTCAATGTCGGGTCGGTCTCATTATCGAACCCAACGATCCCGACAACGTCGCATTTCAAGGGTGGCTTTTTCATCGAGGTTGGATTCGACACCAGTCTCTTCGGGCAGATATTCAGCAAGAGTGCTTTTAGCAGTGTCTTGTCTCTGGGATCAGCCGGCGGAGTGGCCCAAACAGCGGCAACGACATCTCCGTAGTTGAATTAGCGGACCTGAGTCGCTGAATGTGGGATCGATCCTGGGTCGCTGCGGCGATCAGATTCCATGGAGCTGCAGCCCAAGACTTCGCGGGTCTGGATCTGGACGAAACCTATGGCCGTAAGGTTGGCGCCGGGAGCCTAGTCACCCCGCAGGCTCACCGCTATCCCAACCCGAGCCGGCGGGGGTGTTGAAAAGTCAATTCGTATCCGCTAGAGTTCCCCCAGCACGATCTCGCTTAAGTATTGCATTTTGATTTGGATTGTTGAATTCCTTCTCTGCGCGCAATACGGATCCCAAATTACCTCAGCAGACTCCGCAGGTGCTTCCTCTCAATTAGTCGAAAGAGGGCATAGGATGCCGATGAAGATCAGTATTGATCCTGTTATTTCAAGTCGAATCAAAGCGGCATGGGCTAAGCTAACGCCGGCTCAACGAGCCATGATTCAGCCCGCGTTACAGCGCGCGGACGATCAGGCTGTGCAGGTTGTGCGAACCGGAAAGGCACCCGCAACTGCCGCCGCGCCCCATACTCTTACACTCGCAAATAGCGCTCTTACATCGGATTCGAGCCTGGTTATGAGCCAATTGGATGCAGGTGTTGTTGTGGACGTGGGGCCGGACGGAGCAATCTGGGGCACCGGCAAATGGGAGCAACTAGATCCCGGTTGGGCTGAGGCGTTCGCCGTCTACCTGGAGAGTCTAATTGGAGGTAAGCACCCTTGGGTTGCCGCGCCTCAAACCATCCCCATCCCGAATCAGGTTCAGATCGCCATTGCCGGCGATTGGGGCACGGGGGACTGGCGAACCCCACCTAACCTGGGCGCCAGTACACGTGTCGGTCAACAGATTGCAGATCTCAAGCCGGATGTAACCGTTCACCTCGGAGATGTTTACTACGCGGGGACCTCCGATCAGGAGCTGCACCTGCTTACGCTCTTGTGGCCCCCGGGTCCAAGCGGATCGTTCACCCTGAACTCGAATCACGAGATGTATTCCGGGGCCAATCCCTACTTCGCGGCTATCAGCGCTCCGCCATTTGATAAACAAGGCGGGTGCAGCTATTTTGCTTTGGAAAATGATAACTGGATCATTGTTGGCCTCGATACGGCCTATTACTCACCGGATTCGACCCTGTATATGGACGGACTGCTCTATCCTGCGGGCGCGCCGAACGATCAAAGCGCATTCCTGCAGAAGAAGGCGCAGGAGGCCCAAGCCAGTGGCAAGAGGTTGATCCTTTTCAGCCATCACAACGGCTTGAATGATGCCGGCACAGTTACAAACACGTTATTTGACCAAGTGTCGGCAGTGTTGCCCCCCGGCGGCCCGGTCTATTGGTACTTCGGGCACGAACACATGGCTGCGGTCTACAAGCCTCAAGGTGCGGCAGGGTTACTCTGCCGTTGCTGCGGTCATGGAGCCTTGCCTTGCGGGCAGTCGTCAGATCTTGCCGGCGAGTCCAACCTAGTCTGGTATGAGAACCGGAATGCAAACGATCCGGATATTCCACAGCGCGTGCTCAATGGGTTCGCAACGCTCACGCTGAATGGCCCGAATATCCAGGAGACGTTTTACGACGAGAACGGTGGTGTCGCATGGGCAAGCACATAAAGGGTCTGCCCGGTCTGCCCGGTAATAACAATCTCCCGGAGGCCGTTTGAGGAAAATGAAGGTTTAACCAGCAGTATTGATTGCCTCGTTCCTTGATGACCTATCCTGCGCAGCGGGGTCAAGCCAGGTCGATCTCCAGGTGATCGGCGAACATTACCTGCCGTCCTCGCAGAGAATCTCGGCGGCTCGCTCCGCGAGCGCGCCAATGGTGCGCGAGGGATTGACGCCCAGAGCCTCGGGCACGATCGCACCATCGATGACATATAGGTTTTTGTAGTTGAACACCTCGCCGGTGTGATCGACCACTCCTTTCATCGCAGTGTCTCCCATGCCGCATCCGCCCAAGGGGTGAGGCGTGATTAGCGTGTGCAGCAGCGACCAGGTAGGAGGGACCACGGGATGCCCGCCGGTAGCCGCAGAGAACTCCAGATGCTTGGCAATGACGGCCTCGATCACACGTTTTGAGGTTTCGATATCCCAATCCAGAGCGAGGCACGGTTCTCCCGTCAATAATGAGCGATGCATGGACAACCTGCCATTCGCCGCATCTATCCCCTGGGCAAACCAAGGCATAACACCGCGAAGCAGCTCAGGGCCGGCCAGCATATGCCGGAAGGCGTCGAGCAGAAGTTTGGCAGCTTCATTCTTGACTGGCAACTCGTCGAGACGTTCGAGGTAGTCGAGCAGCAGGTCTGGAATTCCTCCGTCCTCGATCCAGAAGCTCTGCCCGCGAAAACTGCGATCCAGAAAGTCGATTGCGCATGCGATGGTCGGACCGTGCGAGGGGTCAACATTCCGGTCGTCGTAGAATGCCGGTGTCAGAAAATCGCCGTTCGAACTCCAGTTGGTTCCGAGGTAGGGGCTCAAGTCGGGCAGAGTCTTGTTGATGTCGCGACAGCGCAGCAATAGCTCCGTCGATCCCAGCGAACCCGCTGCCACGATAACGATGCGCGCTGTCTGGCTACCCGGAATTCTTGCGCCTAAGTCCAGGCGATCGAAGGAGACCATGTACCCGCCGTCGGCAGGCTGGATATCGGTAACCAGGTGCAGCGGGCGCACCTCGGCGTGGTACTTCTCCGCCCAGGGAATATAGTTGCGGTCGAGAGTGTTCTTGGCGTCCACGTCGCAGCCGATGTCGCAGTTTGCCAGGTGAACGCAAGTTCCCTGTTCGACTCCCTGCGCATTGATGAAGCGCTTGCTTTGCAGAATGTTGAATGGATCCGGTTGCTCGTAGGTCCAGGAGGGATCGAAGGAGACAGCCAGGTCCAGTTGTTGGAATCGTCCTCCAGCGCCTGTTTTGTCGGCCGCTTCTTTCATTAGCTTCATCCGGTTCGTCCATTGATTGGCCGGAACAGGCTGGACATTCATAAACTTTGCCACACGGTCGTAATATGGCTTCAACTCGTCGTAGGTAATCTCCGCGGGCCATCCCACTTGCAACGAGCTTGCCGGAGCTTCGCAAGAGATGTTCGCGTAAATCAGCGACCCCCCTCCCACCGCTGCGCCACTGGCAACCGCCATGTGCGGGAACACGTGCAGATCGAGCCAGCCTTGCTCGCGTTCGGGATTCTCGTTATTCCAAAACCATTGGTCCTCGGGCCGTCTCGGATAGTTCGTTTTGTCCCAGCGGCGTCCGCGCTCCAGAACCAGTACCTTGTAATTCGCTTCGGCGAGACGGCACGCCGTAATCGCGCCGCCAAACCCGCTTCCTATAACGATCACGTCGAAATCCATCGGTTATACTCCCGCCTTCTTGACGTAGGTCTCCCACAGCTCTCCAAGAAAGAATCCACCGAAGCGTGCCAACGCGTCCGCCGCCTGTTCAGGTGAAGTTGCATTGGTTGCATGCATGGTGGGGATCATCTCAAGCAATTGGATCATTCCCAAGCTGAGAATGCCCGCGCCCACAATCGGCCCGCTCTTGTCATTGCCCTGGTAGAGCTCCGCATAAAGCGTCGTTGTGGCCTTCCATAACTCGGTCGCTGGCCCATCCTTCACAATCTTCTTTCCCGCCAGGTAGTAGCTTTCGCCGTTAGCTTCGAAGGCCAGTTCATAAACCATGTACTTTGTGGTCGGGTCGTCAGTGGGGGAAAACAAATTGAAGATGCCCTTCGTCGAGGGAATGTTCAGCCCCAGCGGAACAAAGTCGATTCGCCCAACGATCGAACCGGGATGCTCCACATCGGTGAGGAACCGATTCAGATCCTCAATCTCGATGGTGGCGTGCATCGTGAAGACATTGCCTGCATCGTGGCCAACTTTCTCTCCCGTTTGCGGATCCGTCTCGCCAAGCGCAAAGCCTCCCGCCATCTGTTCGCGAAAGGTGAAGCCAAGTGTCTCGTTGGTCATTCTTGTAACCTCCGGTGAAAATGGCAGTCCCTCATCGCTGCGCGTAGCCATGTACTTCTTTGCATCCGCATAACCCATCCCTACCAGCGTGGCGGCGTCGATTCTGCCCAGGTAGAAATCGGGATCGAGCGGCAGAGGAAATTGGGGACGGATCAGGTGCAGCCGGATCGGAGTTGTGCGTCCATTCACGGTTTCTCCGTTCCGGATGCGCATGTTGATGTCGTTAATCTCATCGAATTCCTTGAACAGCGCGCCATTGGCTGCGATTTCGATCATGTGCACATATTGCCGGAATACTCCATCGTGATACTCTCCGGTATTGCCGATGCACCAAACCACCCACAGCTCGTCGGCGCCACGGCATACACCCTCCATCAGATTCGCGTCCCTGATCCAGACCGCGTCGAGATACAAACAGCCACCGATTGCCACGGCAGGCGTGAAGATTGGCAAGGAAACGCCCGCCACCAGAAAGTCCATGGTCATGTCCGAATTGGGGATGACTTCGCTGGTCTTGTGGGTAAAGTTGCACACATTGAAGGTTCCTGCCAGCGTCCGGCATGAACGGATCTTGTCCATGTCAATGCCCAGGTGAGGGAATACATGGTCGACAATTCCACTCGCGTCGCCGAGAGCCTCCAGGCCCTTCGGAGAGGTGTAGTTGGCGAACGGCATGAGTGCGGCAAACTGGTGAACGTCGAGCGATTCCCACCGGTCGATCATTTCATCCGGCGTAAGCCCAGAGAGCATCATTGCCAGATTGATGGTTCCTCCCGATGAGCCGTCGACATGATCGAATTCGAGACCGGCCTCGGCGAGCGCCTTCAGAACTCCGGCTTGATAGGCGACCCGCATCCCTCCTCCGGCGAGAATCAGCGATCGCTTCGGCGTTGTCATGAAGGGCTCCCTTCGCTCTTGAGAAGCATCAGGTAAATGAAGATGAGAATGCCGGAGAGCAGATCGAATCCGGCAACTAACAGGGCCAGTCGGCCGAAGATATGGTGAAATACCCCCAGCGCGACCGAAGACGAAGAGCCGATCTTTTGCAATCCCGCCCATAGAAAGACCGGAGCGTTGGATCGTCTGCTGATTAGAACTTGCAGCAGCATTCCGCCGAAGAGCACCATGAACATTCCAACAATGCCAAAGAAATGTTTGGTTGTGGCAGTTACATCGGCAGAGAGCAAGCTGAGAATAAATGCCGGGGCGACCACCTGGACAAGTCCAGATGCAAGTGTCACTAAGGAGATAAGAATCAGTAACCAGCGGGGGAGTGTTTTTACATTCATGATTTTTGCTCTCGAACGGGAATGAATCGCGCCTCCAGAGGAGATATCAACGGCTGCCGCTGGGGGGATGAAAGTCATCGGGGATAGGCGCTGGCGGTGCCAGCCATTCCTGGCTTTGTCCAAGGTTAACGACACTCCCCATCCCTTCAGGAACGACGGTCGGCAACTTCGGCTCACTGAGGAACCAGCATTCAAAATGGTCGTCGAGCACTCCATTGGCCTGCGGCAGAAAAGCGGTGAAGAGCGGGTCTGGATCAATCTCCAGATCCTTGAGCGGCTGCACGCGAGGGTGGTCCCCGATTAACAGGCGCGCCGACCCCTTCTTGAGAAAGTTGAAGCCGAGTTTCCCTTTGAAGTAAACGCTCGACTTGTAAAGCATTCCACGAAAACCGCAGTAGTTTACCCCAGCCAAACTTACAGGCAGCCATGCGCTCTTCGGCCGTTCAATCTCCACCTTGACAGCGAAGACACCGTCCAGATCGTACTGGCTGCTCACCACATCGTCGCCCACAATGTAGTTCAGATTTGCCTGGTGCTTGGGCATTCCCCAGATGCCCTTTCCGCCCTTGACGGAAACCTCGGAGCTCACAGGGAGATCGAAAACCCACTGCCCGGTTCCGTAGGGTCCCTGCAGGATCGCCGGCAGCAGGCGTGGAGCGGGCTTGTTGCCGTGGGTACATGCAATGGCTATGCTGAACTCGATGTATTTCCCTATATTGGTGTCGAGATAGTCGATCACGCTGACCACCAGGAGGGCCTTGTTCCACAGGCGCATCGGGTGAATCTCATTTCCGGGGATCAGCTTCCGGGCCTTGTCCGCGTTGATCGTAAACACGGCGAACAGCGCAGGTGAGTTCTTGCAGTACACAGGCAACTGAAACGGGATGCCGTCCACCAAGGCCCACCGGCCGGCCTGTTGAGCAATACGCGCAGGTTGTCCCATCGCGCCCCCTTCCTTGGCTCACTAGTTAGTTCGCTCGAGCTCCTCCAGAATCAATGGAAAGACGTCTCGAGCGGCGCTCTTACCGATGAAGACATCGAGATGTCCGTAATTAGGCAACATCGTCAGGCTGTGATAGTTCTTATGCCATCTGTCGAAGAACTCAAAAGTGCGTCGCTGGCTTTCCGCCAGAAAGCAGAGGTTATTGACTCCGGCGAAGAAGGCGAACCGGGCGCTTGTCTGCGGTTCGCGAACCCCAAAATCCTCAGGCAGTTCCCTCAGCCCATCAACGGCAACCAGATGTCCCGCCCGTAAGCACCGAACCATTTGCGCAAAGAATTTGACCGGCACCTGCGCAAACTCCTGCTTGATCCACTCATGGGTTTCGTCATTCAAGTTGGCATGACTCCAGAGCGTTGGGAAGCCAATTCCAAAGGTAAAGCTGACTCCCTTGCAAACCGGGTTGTGGCACTCGTGATGCGTAAGTTGGACAAATGCCGCGATCGCTTTTGATGTAAGCGTAGGCGCATGGACGCACCACTGAGGATTGAGATAGGGAGTGAGCACATTGAGGATCGGCACGAAGCAGGAGATCTTTAGACCGGTCAAGGTGGGAACGATGGGATGCAGCGAAACTGCATTACTGACAATGACCTTGACTTCGGGGACGAGCCCGGCGACTGCAGACATCATTAAGCTGGTGGATCCCTGACAGTGAATAACCGCCTTCACCTGGTCCCATCCCGTTTCGTCCACAATTTTTCTAACTGCGTAGGGATGGTCGAAGACCGCCGCTTGATCCAGAGTCCAAAGGTTAGGCCTTAGATCGATGCTGGCCCGCCAGTTCTCCAGCCATACGTCGTAGCCGGAGTCGATCAACTCGTCCACCAGGGTCCTTTCCACCGGAGCACGAAAGAGATTAGCCCGCACTCCGGCGCCATGCACCAGCATCACAGGCCCTTTCACAGGAGGCTTCGGACCTTGAACATGAATCAAATTGCAGGGAAAACCGTCACCGGCTTCGAAGGGCACAACGCGAGCATTGAGGGCACCGCCCATGGCCCCTCCTGTAAGGGGGATCAGTTCCTACCGGGAAAAGAAGCAACCGCCAGAGACACCCTCGATTTTCGTACGCCGGGTTATTGCCGCCATTGTTATTGCTTCTTTCGGAAAACAGCTAAATGCAATGTCTTCTGCTGTTCGAGGGGGGAACTGGCGTGCCAGAATAGTACCCCAAAGATGCGCGAGATGTGAAGCAAATTTGGATCAAGCTGATTCTTCGCCGCGAGGATTGAAAACCACAGGAATACGAGAGCCCGAGTTGTTCATGACGGAGGGATTCCCGAGCAGCAGGCAGGCGGTGCCTGCGGGGTGTCACGCTGTGACGAGCTGGGCTTACCGGGTTTGCCGGGCGGGCATGTGTGGAGGTCCATATGCGCAGAGGGGATGCATTCTTGAAGTGATGAGCTGCTGGCGCGTGCGCACGAGGTTTTTGTGTCAGGGAGTATGAAGAGACGCGGTAGAACAAACAGTTCCTGTCGAACGAATGACGGCTTCGAAGACAGGATGGAGGCTGTCGCGCGCAATTGGGCGTAGGGCGGCGCGCAACAGTCCGATCATTCGCCACCATCAACCGCACACGTTCCATAAGCCGCTTAGATTTGCTCGCAGAGGAACCTGCATCATTCTGAGTATTCAGAATTCCATTTGCCGTTCGAATTCGGCGCGTCGGTAATTATCGATCAGGCGATGGAGCAAATTACGGCTGCGTCCCGATGTATTAGCCCAAATAGCCCCGACAAGCGAAATCCCAGCAGAGCCGGAAAAGTGGCTGCTCAGTAAATCTATTATTTTAAAGGGCTTGCTTGGTGCCGGGAGGGGGGTCGAACCCCCATGGCCGCAAGGGCCGGCGGATTTTGAGTCTCTCAAGAATACCGTAAGTCTATGATAAATAAGCGAAATCGAGCGAAATGTCGGATATCCACAAGTGACTGCCCATC
>Ga0182016_10000525_pt1 | contig 47969 bp, 47 predicted proteins | sample 712S2MmetaG_FD_120491 | JGI IMG/M metagenome (GOLD analysis project Ga0182016, IMG submission 120491) | Permafrost microbial communities from Stordalen Mire, Sweden - 712S2M metaG | ecosystem: Environmental > Terrestrial > Soil > Wetlands > Permafrost | place: Sweden: Stordalen | collected...
CAGCGCCACCAGCCCGAACGACTCCAGTTGGCTGGGCATCAGCAGCACGTGCGCCAGCGGAATGAGCCGCTCCACGTGACTCTGTTTGCCCAGAAACGAAATGTGGCGCTCCACTTTCAGCTCGCGCGCCAGATGCTCGGCGGGACTCCGCTCCGGTCCGTCACCGGCCATCAGCAGGTGCGCCGGCACGCTCTTGCGGACTTCGGCCAGTATGCGGACGCAATCCTGCACGCGCTTCACGGGACGAAAGTTGGAAAGGTGAATGAGTAGTTTTTCTCCCGCCGGGGCGTAAGTCGACGCACCCTTCTTCGCCTCGTCGGGATGGTAGATATCGCAATTGACGAAGTTCTTGATCACGCGGATTTCGTTCTTCACCCCGAAGACTTCCACCGTCTCATGGCGCAGGTAATCGCTGATGCAAGTGATGCCGTCGGATTTCTCGATGGAGAACTTAGTGATCGGAAAGTAAGATGGGTCGACGCCGACTAGGGTGATATCGGTGCCGTGAAGGGTCGTAATGAACGGCAGACGGCGGGTCGGAGCCAGCATCTGTTGCGCCAGCATGGCGGAAATGGAATGCGGGATGGCGTAGTGTACGTGCAGCACATCCAGGTTGTAGGACTCGGCCACTTCTGCCATTCGGGAGGCCAGCGCCAAACAATAAGGCGGGTATTGAAACAGTGGATAGGTGGACACTTCCACCTCGTGGTAGTGGATGCGCGGCAGGTCCTGATCGAGCCGAATGGGGTTGGCGTAGCTGATGAAATGGACTTCGTGGCCGCGCGTCGCCAATTCCAGGCCGAGCTCGGTGGCGACGATCCCGCTGCCGCCGTACGTGGGATAACAGGTGATGCCGACTCTCACTTCTGAAGCGTAGCATTAACCACCCGTAACGTTCCGTAACCGATCTGTCCATGGAGATTCTCATCGGGCGACGCCACGTCGCCGCCGCCGAACCAGACGCGGATCGTGTCGCCATCCACCAGCACGGCCGGATCGCAGATCGCCTTGGAGTCCCACGATTGGGTTCCCGCGAACACGGCCGGGAGCTTGCTCCAATGGACGCCATCGGGTGAACGCGCCAGCCCAAGGCGGCGATTTTCGGCGATATCGCGGCCGGTGTCGAGCATCCAGTAAAATCCATGAGACTGCCAGACGGCCGGCTCGCCGAGACCGTTCTCGTCGAAGGACCCAGCTTCGCCCGGCGCGAGAATTGGGTTCGTTCGCAATTTTTCCCAATGGACGCCATCGGCCGACCGCGCCACCCCAAGGCGCTGGCGTCGGCCGCGATCGAGCCCCGTGTAATAGAGGTAAAAATACGGGTCGACGCGGATGACGTAAGGGTCGGAGACGCCGATTTCGTCCCAGCTCAGGTAGGGTCCGGTGGGCAGCACCACGCGGCCGTTGAGGCCGATTTGCGGATGGCTCTTCGGACCCGCGACATACCAATACAAAACACGCCCCTGCCATGCGAGCGCGGCGCCATTCGCAGCGATATAGGAGCCTTCCCAGGTGGTGGGATCGGGAGAGAGCAACTTCCCTTGCCTCCGCCAATGGATGCCGTCGGAAGACGTGGCGCGGCCGGTGTGCCAGGTGTGGCCATCGAAGCCGGAGTAGTAATTCACCAGCCCACCGGAGTCGCGGATGACGGAGGGGTTGAGCACGTCGCCGGAATCCCAGCCCGCGCCGCGGGTGAGAACGGGCTCGGGCAGAGCATCGAATGCAAAGGTAACATTCAGATCGCCGCCAGGTGCGGGAGGGAGCGTGAAATCAGCGTACCGCGAACATCCCGACAAGAACATTAGCCACAGATAAACACAGATGAACACAGATAAAGCCCTGCCTTGGTATGGCTGTGAATTACAAACCGTCGAAATCTTTGGGCGTAGCGACGACTTCCCGATAGGCGGCTGCTCCTGCGCGGGCGCCCACATTGCACCAGCCGAGCCCTCTGCGTCCTCTGCCACCTCAGCGCCCTCCCGGTTTGCCTTTGACTTGGGTTTTTCTCAGCGTCTCCGCGTCTCTGCGGTGAACATTATCTTGGTTGCCACTTGCCGCCCTGTGTTTATCCGTGGCCAATTCTTACTGCAAGGGAATGCGGAACTTGATGCCCGCGCCGCGTCCGGGGCGCGACTCGATCGCCATATCGGCATTGAGCCCACGCGCCCGGCGTTTCAGACTGGCGGGACCCAAGCGCAGCATCTCCAGTTCCTCCAGTGAATAAGTTCCCGCGAAGTTGAACCCGTGCCCGTTGTCATCCACCGAGATTTCCAGTCCATGATCGGTCTTTTCGAGCGACACCGCCACGCGCGTCGCGCTGGCGTGCTTCTGGACGTTGTGCAGCGCCTCCCGCAACATCTGCAGGACTTCCATGGTGACCTCCGGCGGCAAACCCACCGGCGTGGAGGCGCTGACGAACGCCACCGGAATCCCGCTTTCCTTCTGGAACGACTCCGCCGTGCGGCGCAGCGTCACTACCAGGTTTCCACCATCGATATCGACAGGGCGCATGCTGTGGAGAAAGGTGCGCAGATCGCGCACCTGGGATTGCGCCAGAGCCTGCAGCTCCTTCAGGTCGTGCATGCCGGCATCGGTATCGCGTTCCAGCAGTTTGCGCAGAATCTCCAGCCGCATCTGCAAGCTGATGAAGCTCTGCAGCGGACCGTCGTGGAAATCGGCGGCGATGCGCTGGCTCTCCTCTTCGCGGGCCTTCTCGGCAGCCTTGAGCGCGGCTCCCAATTTTCCCTTAAGCTCCTCCGTGACAGCATTCTGGCGGCGCACGTATACCGCGAAGCCGGCTGCCAGCGCGCCCGCCACCACCACCATGGGTTCCAAGGCCTGTCCTTGGCGATTGGGCAAAGCGGCGCAGAAGATGGTGGAGCCGGCGGCGATGACCATCACCTCCACCGGCCCGGAGAAGACCAAGGCTTCGCTAAGCAAGTAAAGAAAGAAGGCTGCCGCCAGCCACTCGATGCGGTCACCGCCGAAGTAGACGACGATCAGGAAATAAACCGTATCGGCGAAGAGGGCCAACATCCCGAGCAAGCCGCGTTGCCCGGCGCCGCGAATCGCGCCCAGAAGGCTGGCCACCAGGTACAGCGCCAGCAGCGCCACCGCGGGAGTCAGCCCTCCTGCCGCCACGCCGCCCACGATCGCGACCACGGCGGTGAGCAGGACCCGAACCCAGGAAAGATGCCGCTTCCAAGGGAAATCCAGGGGGAAGATCACATTATTTCCGGTATAGGTACAGCGTGTGGCTGCGGCCGTCGCCATCGTCGGCGATATTTTGCACCTTGTCGGGTGTCCAATTCCTGAATTCGAAATCGTGGGCCACCACGCGCGCACCCTTCTTCAATTGCTGATCGAGCAACGGTTGCACCTTGTCGATAAACCCTGGTAGCAGATAGACGGTGACCAGGTCGGCCGAGCTGTAATTCTGCTTGAGGAGATCGCCATTCACAATATGCGCGTTTCTGTCCAGATGGAGCTTATGGATTCTGTCCAGGCTCAGCTTGCACAGATCTTTGTCCAGTTCAATTCCGATGGCGTCGGCGTGGAATTTCTCGGCAGCCATAATCACGATCCGGCCGTCCCCGGAACCCAGATCGTACACCCTCTCGCCGGCCTTCAGACCGCCCAATTGCAGCATCTTGTCGACAATCGTTTCGGGAGTTGGATAATACGGAGCCAGTTTTTCCGCGTCCACAGGCTGCGCGATCAATGGGGCGGAGAAGAGAAACAGCAACACCAGCCCGGCCCGGTGGCGTACCATCCGATTTTTTCCACGCAGCTGTGAAAAACCCTGTGGAAAATGCTCCCCTTCGCCAGCCAACGTACGCGCCGTAATGGCTTTGTGATAATCTGCACTCGAATTCAGCAGAATCCTAGTCATGGCTCGTATCTTACTGATAAAAAATGAATAATAAATCTGAGACATTGGTCTTTTTAGTACTTATAGACTATATCCAGACCTTTTCGACGGGTACGCCACGCTGGCACATCTCACATTGTGCCGCGTCGATATAGTAGCTGGCATCCAACTTAGCCAAATAATAAAGGGGAAGCGACCCGAAATCCACCGTTGTGGGGGTCGGCTGGTAAATAATCACCGCCAGACCGGCCACCGTTGCGCCGTAACCTTCCAGGAGCTTCTTGAGTTCGGAGAGTTTGGCCCCACTGCGTAGAATGTCGTCGACAATGACCACCTGTTCGCCTTTATGAGGCTCCAGATATTGCCGGAACCGCAGCGCCTCGTCGTGCTCGCGCTCGGCCCAATACACCTGGTTGGCGCGCAACGCTTCGCAAACACCGTAAGCCACCGGCAGGCCGCCGGTCATCGGGGTGACGATGGAAAGGTCTTTTACAGACGCGCGAATCTCCGGGTGAGCGCGCAGCAGCCGGCTCAATCCCACGGCGAGTATGCGCTGATACTGCGAATAGCGGAGCGCCAACGGCACCTGCAGGTATTCGTTGGAATGCAAGCCCGTGGGGTATTCGAAATGGCCATCGCGCAGCGCCCCGGTTTCGCGCAACACGGCGACGACCTCATCTTGAGTGGGAATCAGGTGCATGTCAGTTGGCTCCGTGGCCTGTAATCACACGTGGAATGGTCTGCAGCAGTATTTTCCAATCGAGCGACAGGGACCAATTATCAATGTACTGCATATCCATTTTCATCCAAGTCTCGAAATCGACGTTATCGCGCCCGGAAATCGCCCACAGGCAGGTGAGCCCCGGGCGCATTCGCAGCCGCCGCCGCTGCCAGCATTTATACTGGTCCACTTCGCTGGGCACCGCCGGACGAGGACCCACCAGCGACATGTCGCCGCGCAGCACGTTCCACAACTGCGGCCATTCGTCGATGGAAAACTTGCGCAAGACGCCGCCTACCGGCGTAAGCCGCGGATCGTCGGGGATCTTGAACACCACGTTGTCGCGGGTGTTCAGGTGAGCCAGTTGCGGTTTGAGTTCCTCGGCGTTTTCCACCATGGAGCGGAACTTATAAAACACGAAGCGCCGGCCGTTCAGGCCGCAGCGTACCTGCCGGAAAATCACCGGGCCGGGCGAACTGAGCCGGACCAGCAGAGCGATCAGCCCCATTAGCGGCGAAAGCACCAACAACCCGGCGGCGGCAATTACCACATCGATGGCGCGCTTCACCAACAACTGCACTTCATCGGAGGGGGCGGCCGAGAACGTCAGCAACGGCGTATCGCCAAAGCGATCGAGCGAGATCGTGCTGTTCACGTGGGGAAAGAAGTCCACCGCCACGCGGGTACGCACGCCTTCCTCGTCGCAAATGAGGAAGACTTCCTCCAGATTCGCCAGGCTCTCGGTACCCACCGCGAAAATGACTTCGTCCACCACGTGATCGCGCAGGATATCGGTGAGGTCACTCACGGGCCAGACGCGGTACAACGACTCGAGCGCGATTTCGCCCGGGGGATTGAGTTCCTCGCTGAGGAAGCCGCGCAGCCGCACGTCGTACTCGTTCGATCCTTCCAGCGCCCGCGCCAATTTCAGAGCCCGTTCGCCGGTGCCGGCGATCAGCACCTGGTGCGGCGCTACGAATTCGCGCCGCAGAACGCCCACCACGCGGCCCGCGGTCAGCCGAAAAAGCAGCAGCAAAACCCACGTGTAGGTGGCAAACAGCAGCAGGAATGGGCGGCTCAATTCGAGGCGGAGGGCGTACTCGAGAACTACCAGGCAAAGCGCCGAGTATGCCACCTGCCGGAAAGTGTCGCGCAGGATGATGCGGGGGTGCGCGGAATCGAGCTTTTCATAAATTTCGAGCCACCTGGCAACCGCTACTAAGGCCACGAGTGCCGATCCCAGAACCAGCACTTTCTGCTGCGGAGTGAGGAAGAAAAGGTTTTCGAGCCGCAGAAAGCTGCGGGTCCGGTAGGCCGCCTCAAATCCCACAGCGGCCAGCACGATGTCCGATAGCCCAAACAAAACACGGGCTTTACGCTGCCGAGCAAACATCCGGATTCAGCATAGCACGGGTCGGCTGGGCAAAGGCGAGCTTCGCTCGCCTGGGCAAGCTGAAGCATGCCCCACTACTGCAGCGGGCCGGCCTGCTCCGGTTCGCGCTCCAGGTGCCGGACGTTGCGGTCGACCGGATCCAGGGGCGCGATCTCCAGCCCCAAAGGAGCGGTCTTCAGATCCGCGAACTTGCGGGCGCTCACCATCACCCGGGACTCGAACGAGCCGACCGCGCCGTTATACGCGTCCACGGCGCGTTCGAGATTCTTGCCGACCTTATTGAAATGCTCGCCCATGTCGGAGAGGCGCTTAAAAAGCTCCTTACCAAGGGCGCTGATCTCCGCCGCATTCTGCGCCAGATTCTCCTGCCGCCAGCCGTAGGCAACCGCCCGCAAGAGCGCGATGAGCGTCGTGGGGGTGGCGAGAATGATGTTCCGCTCCACGCCCGCTTCGATGAGCGACGGGTCGCTCTCCAGCGCAGCGCTGAAAAAGCATTCCCCAGGCAGGAACAAGACAGCGAATTCCGGCGCGGAATCGAATTGATCCCAGTAAGATTTGCGTCCTAGCGCGGTGAGGTGATTGCGCACCTGGCGGGCGTGATCGGCCAGACGAGCCTTGCGCGACGGTTCGTCCGGCGCTTCGATGGCCTGCAGGTAGGCATCGAGCGGCGCCTTGGCGTCGACCACAATGGTTTTACCGGCAGGCAGGCGGACCAGCAGATCGGGCCGCAGGCGTCCGTCGTCGGACACGACAGTGGTCTGAGTCACGAAATCGCAATGGCTCAGCATGCCGGCCATTTCCACTACGCGCTTCAATTGGATTTCGCCCCAGCGGCCGCGGGCGCTGGGCGTACGCAGGGCCGTCACCAATTTGCCGGTTTCCGAGCGGAGTTGCGTCTGCGTCTCCACCAGTCCGCGCACCTGCTCGTGCAGCGCCGCGTAGGCGCCGGCGCGGGACTTTTCGAGCTCCTGAATCTTGGAGTCCACCTTTTCGAGCGAGGCGCGAACCGGCGTCACCATATCGGCGATGGCCTGTTGGCGCAGATCGAGATCGCCGCGGGCGGCCTGCTGGGTTTGCGCCAGGGTCGATTGGGCCAAGTCGAGAAAGGCGCGATTGTTCTTCTCCAGCGCGTCGGCGGAGAGCGCCCGGAAGGCCGTCTCGGATTCCCGCTGGCGCACGCGGAAGACCAGCCACGCCAGGGCGAAGCCGGCGATAAAACAGAGAACCGGCAAAATGTTCTGCATCCACTTATATGGTGGCACAGTTACGTGGGGCATGCTTCAGCTATGCTTCAGCTTGCCCGTTTAGTAGCTCGCACTGGACAAGCTGAAGCATGTCCCACGACCACTTGATACACTTTACTCACGGGGCCGCCATGCTCTACCTGGATCGCGTGCCATCGCCTCCACTCGATCGCTTCATCTCGTCGATCTGGTTTTGCCAGAGCCAGCCGCGCCCGTTCGCCCTGGAACGCGTCTTGCCCAACGGCACGGCGCAACTCATCGTCAATCTGAAAGAGGACCGCACGCGCACGTACGATCCTGAGTCCGGTGCGGTGACCACTACCTGCGGCACTGTATTGTCCGGCGTCTCGACGCGCTACGGAATCATCGACACCGCCGAGCAGGAGTGCGTGGCGGGAGTTTGCTTTCGACCCGGGGGCACCGCGCCGTTCTTCGCCATTCCGGCGTGCCTGATCTGCGATTCCGGCGTGCCGCTGGAATTCGCCTGGGATCGCGGGCGCACGGAGCGACTTCGGGAGCAGCTCCTCGCCGCCGCCACTCCCGCCGCCCGGCTCGATGCCCTGGAGGCCGCCATGCTGGACGCGTGGAGAGACAGCGCCGCCGACCCGGCGATCGCGTTTGCCTTGCGGACTTTTGCCGAACGGCCGCATGCCGCCAGAATCGAAGCCGTCGCCGGCGAGATCGGCCTTAGTTCGAAGCGTCTGGTCGAGCGCTTCAAGACAGCGGTGGGCATGCCACCCAAGCGCTATTGCCGCCTCCTGCGATTTCAGCGGGCACTGTCATCCGCTGAGGGCGGCCGCGAGGTAGACTGGACGCGCATCGCCATGGACTGCGGCTATTTCGACCAGGCCCACTTTATCCATGACTTTCGCTCCTTCGCCGGCATCACACCCACGGGCTACGACGCCGGCCGTACGCAGTTTCGCAATCATGTCCATTTTTTACAAGCGGGTGCCGCGGCCGAAATGAGATGATCCAGCCATGCCAGACAATATAGAAACTTACCGAACCGTCACCCCTTACCTGGTGGTGCCCGACGCTGACGCCGAACTGAAGTTCCTGACCGCGGCCTTCGGCGCGACCGAAAAATTCTGCCAGCGCAATGAGAAAAACTCCGTGATGCACGCCGAACTGCATATTGGCGACTCGCTGATCATGATGGGCCAGGCCGGGGAGCAATTCAAAGCCAAACCCGCATCGTTATATCTTTGGGTGCCCAACGTCGACGAGGTTTACCAGAAGGCATTGTCGGCCGGGGCAACCTCCGAAAGCGCACCGGAAGACAAGCCGTACGGTCATCGCAATGCCGGTGTGGTGGATGCGTGCGGCATCACCTGGTGGATCGGATCGCCAGTGAAATAATGAATGCGGACGATTTTCGACGGATCGCATTGAGCCTGGAGGGCGCCGAGGAAAGCTCGCACATGGGCGCGCCCGATTTCCGCGTGGGTGGCAGAATTTTCGCCACCCTCGCATCCCAGCGCCAGGGTTACGGCAATCTGATGCTCACCCCCGAGCAGCAGGCAGCATTCGTCGAAGAGGCTCCCGATCTGTTTCTGCCAGTCGCCGGCGGGTGGGGCCGCAACGGCGCCACCCACATTCGACTCGCAGTGGCCAATGAAGACATGCTGGCCGGCGCTCTGCGGACGGCCTGGCAAATCCGCGTCGCCAGGAATAAGGCTTCCGGGCGAAAACCCTCCACGAAAAAGAAAAAATAAGCGATCAAGCGCTCAGGTCGCATCGCTTTGGCTGCCGTGGTATTGCTCGCACTGGCGGCCAGCCTGGCCTGCTTCGTGCCGGGCAGGCGCGCTACTAAGCTTGACCCGATGTCCGCTCTGCGACACGAATAAATGCGTTTCGGGATTATACTTTGGGAAAGCTATGTCCGAGCCGAATTCGCTGTACAGCGCTCATCCCGGCGTGAAGATGACGCAGAAATGGGTCTCCACCCTGAAGGAACGTACGGGCCGTTCCCTGGATGAGTGGTTAGCCCTGCTGAAGGAATCCGGGCCTAAGACCGAGAAGGCGCAGCGCCAGTGGCTCCGGCAGAAACACCAGATGGGAATGAACTCGGCCTTCTGGATCGCGGAGCGCGCCGCCGGCAAAACCGATGAGACCGGCGATCCCGAGACCTATCTGCAAGCCGCGGAGCAGTACGTTGAGAAGATGTTCAGCGGCAAGAAGGCGGACCTGCGGCCGCTTTACGATAGGCTGCTGACTCTCGGCCTCAGCATGGGCAAAGATGTCAAGGCGTGCCCCTGCCAGACGATGGTGCCGCTCTATCGCCGGCACGTCTTTGCGCAGATTAAGCCGGCCACGCAGACGCGCATCGATATGGGTTTCGCGTTGGGCGCATTGAAGGGCCAGGGGCGCCTGGTGGAAACCGGTGGGTTCGCCAAGAAGGACCGCATTACCCACAGGATCCCGATTTCGACCCCGGCCGACATCGATGGCGAGGTGAAACGTTGGCTGCGAGTGGCATATGAAGGCGATGCGGAATAGGCCGATCGGCGGCGCACTGCTAGCGGTTGTGCTGGCGATCGCCCCACAGGTTATGCGTGCGGCAACGCCGGCGGAAATCGAGAAAAAGATCGATGTATTGGTTGCCCGGATGACCGTCGAGGAGAAGCTCGGCCAGATGTCGCAGGCTCTCTTCGGCGACTTGACGGATCTGCGAAAAGACGAGATTCGCCACGGCCGTTGGGGCTCGTTTTTTGGAGGCGGCACGCCGGCGCAAAAGGCCGACGCGCAGCGCATCGCGCTCAAGGAAAGCCGGCTGGGCATCCCGCTGATTTACGGCGAGGACGTGATACACGGTAAGACCACCACCTTCCCGATACCTCTTGGGCAAGCCGCCAGTTGGGACCCGGAGTTGGTCCGCGCCGCCGCGCGAGTGGCGGCGCGCGAGACCGCCGCAACGGGGACCCACTGGACGTTTTCGCCCATGATGGACATTGCGCGCGATCCCCGCTGGGGGCGCATTGCGGAGGGTTTCGGCGAGGACCCCGTACTGGCGTCGCGAATGGCCGTGGCGATGGTGCGCGGCTATCAGGGCGATTCGCTGGATGCCGCCGATTCTATCGCCGCCTGCGCCAAACACTATGTCGGGTACGGCGCGGCGGAAGGCGGCCGCGATTACAACTCCACGTGGATACCCGAGAATCTCCTTCGCGATGTGTACCTGGCGCCGTTCCAGGCGTCGCGCGAAGCGGGCATCGCTACTTACATGTCGGCGTTCAACGACCTGAACGGAGTGCCCGCCAGCGCCAACGCATTCACGTTGCGCCAGATCCTGCGCGACGAGTGGAAGTTCGATGGGTTCGTGGTTAGCGACTATACCGCCATCGCGGAGTTGATTCCGCACGGCTACGCTGCGGACTCGGGCGAGGCCGCCCTGAAGGGCATCCGCGGCGGCGTCGAGATGGAGATGGTCAGCACCGATTATTGGGATCACGGTAAGGCGCTGATCGCCAGTCAGCAGCTCGATCCCAAACTGCTCGACGAGGCGGTGCGGAACATTCTACGGATCAAATTCCGCCTGGGATTGTTCGATGCCAAGGGGCAGCAGACACCGGCGGGCGCGGCGCCCCCGACGACAGCCGCGCTGGAGACCGCCAAGAAGTTGGCCGCCGAAAGCCTGGTGCTGCTGCAGAATCGGAACGGGGCTCTGCCGCTGGCGCAGTCGGCCGGCACGATTGCGGTAGTTGGGCCGCTGGCCGATAGCCCGCGCGATCAGTTGGGGACGTGGGCCTCCGGTCCAGCCGATAACGCCATCACGCCTCTTACGGCGCTTCGCGAGGCGCTGGGCGCGGCACGGGTGACCTATGCGCCGGGGCTGAAGAACAGTCGCGACGAGAGTCACGATGGTTTCCCCCTGGCTGTGGGTTTGGCGCGCCGTGCCGATGCCGTGCTGCTCTTTTTGGGCGAAGAGGCCAGTTTGTCGGGCGAGGCCAGTTCGCGAGCCTATCTCGATTTGCCGGGCGCGCAGGAGGCGCTGGTGAACGAAGTGGCACAGACCGGCAAACCGATAATCATCGTGATTATGGCGGGGCGGCCGCTGACATTTCACAATGTCGCGGCGAAGGCCGGCGCGGTGTTGTTCGCCTGGCACTCCGGAACGATGGGCGGTCCCGCGATCGTCGATGTCATTTTGGGAAAGATGGCGCCGTCGGGCAAGCTGCCGGTCACATTCCCACGCACCGTCGGCCAGGTGCCGATCTATTACGATCGCCTGAATACTGGCCGTCCGCCGTCGGACGCCGGGCCCGAAGCGGAAGATAAGTTCCGATCGAAGTACCTGGACGTCAGTTTCACTCCCGAGTATCCGTTCGGCTTCGGGCTGTCGTACACGACTTTCTCATACGCCAACACGACGGTTTCAGCCCCGCAGATGCGGGTGGGCGGCAGCCTGAGTGTGTCGGCGGAAGTGGCGAATACCGGTGCGGTGGAGGGCGACGAGGTTGTCCAGTTGTACATCCGGCAATTGGCTGCCAGCATCTCCCAACCGGTCCGCGAGTTGAAGGATTTCCGCCGGGTGCATCTCAAGCCGGGCGAAAAGCAGACCGTAGCATTCACCCTCAAGAGCAGCGAACTGGCGTTTCATAAAGGAGCGCAACTGGTCACCGAGCCCGGTTTGTTCCAGGTGTGGATCGCGCCCGACGCGGCTAGCGGCGTTCGCGGACAGTTCGAGGTCGTTCGATAGGGCGGGACCGCTCCCTCACGGTCGCGGCTCGGAAAGGCAAGTGTTACCGAGCCGCGCGCGTCAGCAAGCGGTCAAGATTTTGCTTTGACAAAGCAAATTAAATGGCCTACACTCGCTTTCAATGAACCTGGCGGAAGTGCAAACCGTACTGCGGTGCTACCCGCAGATCTATTTCGCCTGCCACTGCCGCCATGTACGCGATGAGAAGACGCAGGTACAACTGAGCTCCCACCAGGCCAGCGTGCTCGACCATCTGGACGATGTGGAAGGCACATCGCTGCTCGCGCTGGCGCAGCATATGGGCGTGACGGCATCCACCATGTCGTTGATGGTCGACCGCCTGGAACGCGGCGGATACGTGCGGCGCGAGCGCAGTCCGCAGGACGGCCGGCGCGTCGATTTACGCCTGACGGACGCGGGTGTCGGCGTCAAGAAACAGCAAAAAGTACTCGAGCCGGAATTGATCGCGGCCATGCTGCGGCATTTGGACCCAGTCCGGCGGCGGCAGGCGTTGCACGGGCTGGAACTATTGGCGGAGGCGGCCAGGGAGATGATCGCCTCCGGGGATCTGCAGCGGATTTTGAAAGGAGGGGCGGCATGAAGTGGGCGATTGTAATCGTTGGCGGGCTGGTCTTGTTGGTGGCTGTGATGGCGGCGGTGGGGGCCATGCTGCCGCGCGATCACCACACCACTCGCAAAGCGCGTTTCCACGTCGCGCCGGCGGCGTTGTATGCCGTGCTGGCGGGTCCACCGGACTGGCGCACGGGGGTGAAGAGTTACGGCGAACTACCGGACCAGGACGGGAAGAGGCGCTGGTGGGAAGAGGATACCCACCGCCAGAAAATCACCTACGAACTGGTGGAGGCGAAGCCTCCGGAGCGGCTGGTGACGCGCCTCGCGCAGCCCGGCCTGCCATTCGGCGGTGGATGGACGTTCGAAATCGCCCCGCTCCAGGGCGGCGGCAGCGAACTGCGCATCCATGAAGATGGCGAGATTTATAACGTCATCTTTCGCTTCATGGCGCGGTTTCTATTCGGCTACACTGGCAGCATCGAGACGTACCTGCGCGACCTGGGCGCGAAATTCGGCGAGCCGGTCGCGATTGAGGCTTGATTATGGGACAGGAAATCGAGTGCAAGATCCGCTACCAGGAGCAGTCCCTGGCCGGTAAGGCCTATCTGGAAACCGACCATCTGCTCTTTCGCGGCGGCGAAAGGCTCAAGGTGTTGTTCAAAGATATGACCAAGGTGGAGGCGGAGGGCGGCATTCTCAAACTCGAGTTTACCGGCGGGCCGGCGGAGTTGGAACTGGGGGCCGCGGCCGAAAAGTGGGCGCAAAAGATCCTCCATCCGCCGTCACGCACCTTCAAGCTGGGGGTGAAGCCCGGATTGGCAGTCATGGTGGTGGGCAACTTCGAACCCGATTTTCTCGACGACCTGGCCAACAGCCACGTGGAAACTGCCGGGGAGAGCGCGGACTTGATTTTTCTGGCCGCCGAGGGAAAATCGAGGCTATCGCAGGTTCGCAAATTGGGGCGCATGTTGAATCGCGATGGCGCCTTGTGGGTGGTTTACCCCCGCGGCGTCGAGAGAATTCACGAAATCGACGTCATTAAGGCCGGACGGGACGCCGACTTGAAAGACGTCAAGGTGGCCAGCTTCTCGCTGACGCATACGGCGCTGAAATTTGTGATTCCGGTGCTTCACCGCCGCCGTAAGGCCTAAAAATACCACCGCTCCCTTTGGCCGCGGCTCGGAAACGCAGTGTGCCGATACTGAGCCGCGACCACAGGAAGCGGTTGCCGCAAACCGTGGCCGGGTTCTTTGACCCCGGAAATCGGGTCCGATATTTGTTAACATATCTATGTTCCAAATAGCGATTTCTCCGCCACGATTGCCCGATATCGATAGCGGAGGTTCTGAGCATGTCACCTTCTATACCGCTGGCACTGCTGGCTTCCCATTCCATGGGCGCCAAATGGTCGCGGATGTTTGCCGAAACGCCGTTTGCAGGCATCCATCAAATGGTCTGGTTCGACTGGGCCATGCTGATTCCCTATTTCTCCGTCCTGATCGTGCTCTCGGTATACGGCATCCATCGCTATGAGGTGATCCGCACTTATTTCAAGTATCGGAAGAAGGCCACGCAGGAGCCCTCGGCCTTACGATTCGAACAGCTTCCGCCGGTCACCATCCAGCTGCCGCTCTATAACGAGCGATACGTGGTGGAGCGCCTTATCGAAGAAGTGTTGAAGGTGGAATATCCGAAGGAGCTGCTGCAGATTCAGGTGCTGGACGATTCCACCGACGACACCGCTCCGTTCGCCGAAGCGCTGGTGGAGCGCTACCGGACCATCGGGTATCCCATCGAGTATCATCACCGCTCTAACCGGCATGGATATAAGGCCGGCGCGCTGCAAGAAGGGCTGGAAACGGCGACCGGCGAACTGGTGGCGGTATTCGACGCCGATTTTTGCCCCCCAGCCGATTTCCTGACGCGCACCGTGCATTATTTCGCCGATCCGAAAGTCGGGGTGGTGCAGACGCGCTGGAGCTACATCAACCGCGACTATAACTTCCTTACGGAAGTGGAAGCCATGCTGCTCGATGGCCATTTCATCCTGGAGCACGGAGCGCGGTCGACCGCCGGCCACTTCTTCAATTTCAACGGCACGGCCGGGATTCTGCGGAAGGCGATGATCGCCGATGCCGGCGGCTGGCAGCACGATACTCTCACCGAAGATTCCGATCTCAGCTATCGGGCACAGCTCAAGGGTTGGCGCTTCATGTACCTGCCGGGGCTCGACTGCCCGTCGGAACTGCCGGTGGAAATGCACGGTTTCCAGGTGCAGCAATCGCGCTGGGCCAAGGGATTGACGCAGGTGGCCAAGAAGCTGCTGCCGGCTATATTGAAGGCCGACATTCCCAAACGGGTGAAGCTAGAAGCGTTCTTGCACCTCACGCCAAACATCTCCTATCCGCTGATGATCGTGGTTTCGGCGCTCATGCTGCCGGTGATGATCGTGCGCTTCTATATGGGTGTCTGGGAGATGGCGCTGATCGATTTTCCGCTGATCGTGGCGTCGTTCTGGTCGATATCGGCATTTTACGTGATTGCGCAGCGCGAGTTGTACCCCAAGAACTGGAAGCGTTCGGTGCTGATGCTGCCGATGTTGATGGCGGTGGGGGTCGGGCTGACGATTATCAATACGCGGGCCGTGCTGGAAGCCTTATTCGGAGTAGAGACGGCGTTCGCGCGGACGCCCAAGTACGCCATCGGCGACCGGCCGATGAACCTGGAAGTGAAGAAGTATCGTCGAAGCAGCGGTTGGCTGCCGTATGCGGAAATCGCCGTCGGCACGTATTTCCTGGCAATGATTGCGTTCGCCATCGACACTTTCAACTTCTTCTCAATTCCCTTTCTCGCGCTGTTCGTTTTCGGCTACTATTGGGCGGGATTCGGCACGCTGATTCAGGAATATCAGGGTCGCCTGCGCTGGCTGAAACAGCAGAAGAAGCTGGCTGCTGCGAGCTATTAGCAAAATCGGCCGGACTGTCGCCCGGCTGGGCAAGCTAAAGCTTACCCCACATCAGAAAGGCCGGCGATTTTGTGGGATAAGCTTCAGCTTGTCCAAGCGAGCGGAGCTCGCTCCGGCCCTTCGGGCCGGCTGCTGTTTCAATCGTGATTAACGAGCCGCGCGCGCAAGCCAGCGGTTTTCCGCCTTCGTGTCCATCTATAATCGTGAAAGAATACATGATCACTTCCGCTCGTGGCCGCGTATTGGGGCCAAAGTCAATGGGATTGCGCACCGTAACGATCGTCTGCCTGGTAAATGCTCTTCTGCAAGCTCAGGGGAACGCTCCTGGCGCGTCCGCTCAGCCGAATCCAGCGGCGGGGACGCCCGAAGCACCTCAGCTCGTCAATTGTCCCGCCGGCTCGCCGCTGGGAGCAGTGGATTTGCAGGTGCAAGCCGGCGATCAGAAGCTTCCATTCCGCACCATCAATCGGCTGAGTGAGAATGACAAAGTACTGTACGCTCCGGTTTTGCGCGGCAAGGAGAAGCGGACCGGTGAAATCGCACTGGTGCTGGTTCCGGAGAAGCGAGAGCCCGGACAGGAAGACATTTTCGTTACCGAACCGAAGCCCGCGAATAAACCGGAGTCCTGGGACATTCCACAGACGATTTCCGTGGCGGCCGTGGTGTACGGACCCGCCGGATTGAATCGGAAAAAAGTTGTCAGCTTCCTGTCGCGCGACGAAGTTCTGGTGGCGCAACTCGCCGATTACGCCGACAAAACGGCACAGGCGGAGCAGTTGGTGGCAACCCTCTCGAATAGTGAGAGCTCCGCGGCCAGTGTAAATTCCGCCTTGAACGGCTTCGCTTCGCAATATGGCTTTGCGGTCCAGGTAGACCGAAGCGCTCCTCCGTCGGCCCAAGCCGCCACGGTATTCGGAGCCATGAACCCGCAACTGGCCTCCTACAATCCGCTGGCCAGTTCCACGGCGCAGAGCTTAGGGCAGACCGCTAGTCTCGCCACCATCGCGGGCACGCTCTTTTTCGGAAGCCCCGTCGGACTGGCCGCCGGTGGAATGGCGATGCTGCTCGATCTGCGCTCCGTTGCATTTCCCGACACGCAGTTCCGGGCGTCCTTCGCCCAGCCGCTCACGCGTTCCGCCTCCGGCGTGAATCTGTGCGGTCAACAAGGCCCCTTGCCGCCGCACACGCGAGTGGCTTACATCTGGGCCAGCCGCGTTCCGAACATCCCGGTTCCCACGGTCAAAATCGGCGCAGCAGACTTCATTCCCGCCACCCAGAAGACTCCCTTGCCGGTGGATGTTCCCGAGCCGGGCTGGAAATTCCTGGACCGCGCGCGTGCATGGGCACTGGTGAGCAAGGACAAGAAAGTGCCGGTTCCGGTTCCCGTGGTGAAGCTGGGAAATCAGCACGCGCTGGAACTCGACCTGACGAAGGCAAATCTCCCGCCCGGCGACTACGACTTGACCGGACTTTGGGATTGGACGCCTTTGCGAATCAGCGGCGCAGTCCATGTAATGCCGCTTAGCGACTTTCAAACAGCGCATGTCGATCCAGCATCTCAGGACCATCTCCTGGCGAAATCCGGCAAGACGCCTGTGACGGTGACGGGCAGCGATTTCGAGTTCACCGAGAAAGTCGAGCTGAAGAAATTGCACGACGAATTCGCCGTGGCGGAGAGCGTTCGATTCCTGCTGCCGAAAGGGCTGCGCGTTGGACCGCAGGATCAGATGGATGTCCAGATCGACACCGAGAAGCTGGATTCCGGCTCGTACGCATTGTTGATTTCGCAGCAGGACGGAAAAAGCCACCCGGTGGAATTCAAGGTTCTGCCGAATCCGCCTAAGATCGAAAACCTGCCGATTCTGGTAAATCACGGGGCGGGGATCCAGCACTTCGTTTTGAAAGGCCAGCGCCTGGAGCAAGTGAAGAAGCTGGAGGCGCCCGAGGCCATTCTCAGCCTGAGCTCGCCAGGCACGGATCAGGTGGAGCGGAGTCTCACGGTGGAGCTGAAATCTGCTCCCAAGCCCGGCACAACGCTACCGATAACAGAATATATCGAGGACCGCAGCGAGCCTCTCAAATTACCTGGCGGACTCCAGATCACAGGCCCGTTGCCGGTAATTGCCAGTTCCAAACTCTCGCTACCGGCGCAGATGGCGATCGCGGTGCGTGCGGAGGAGTTTCCCGCCGGATATACGCTGAACGCCATGCTCGACGTAAAGAATATCGAGCGAAAGAGCCTTCTGCGCCTGGCATGCGCAGACGGCGTCGGTACGGCTGCGACCCTCCATATCGGCGAGCAAACCGCCAACTGGGCTCTACAGCAGCTTTCGCCCGACCAACTGTTCCTGGCATTCGACACCAGCGGCCTTCCGGCCGGATGTTCGCTCGAGGCCGTCATCGATAACGGACGGGGCGGCATTTCCCAACCGGCGGCGCTGGCGCACATTCTTCGCGTACCTCAGGTCGATTCGTTTACGGTAGCCGATGGTTCGCCGCAGAACGGAATTCGCCAGTACCAACTCACCGGACAGAACCTCGAAATGATCGAAAAAATGGGGTGGGACGATAGCAACGGATTGGATGTGTCGGGACTTCCCACTCCGCTGCCCGGGCCGGGTCTCAAACAATCGATCCAGCTGAATCTTCCGGACCCGCTTTCGCCCGACACGATGCTTTATGTCTGGCTGCGGGGGGATACGAAGGGCCGAACTACCCTCGTCAAGGCACCCGACTTGCCGGCGGACGCGTCGCCAACGGCAGCCTCGGCAGCCAAAGCGTCAGCCAAGGCGGCGACTGCCACTTCCCTCAAGGCAGAGATCAACCCATCGACAACCGGCCACGCAGTAACGTTCACGGCAACGGTCACGATACCGGGTGGAGGGAATGCGTCGGGAACAGTGACTTTCATGGCAGGCAACACCACGCTGGGAACCGGCAGCCTGGATAGCTCCGGCACAGCGACATTCAGCACGTCAGCACTGAGCAAAGGGATCTACAGCGTGGTGGCGGTCTACTGGGGGTCGGCGGGCTGTCAGGGAAGTACGTCCTCGGCTGTTACGCTGGTGGCCCACTAAGGGCAACTCGGGCTCCGGAATGCACGCGAGCGCGGGACGTGGGCGTCCCGTGCGGACCAGGGGGTCCGTCCAATAGGCGTTAACTTAGGGTCGAAAACGAGCGAAAGCGCCATGCTCCTGAACCGCGGACCGCCCAAAACGCAAACATTTCCCCAGAGAAATGTTCTTAGGTTAACGCCTATTGGGGTCCGCCCTACCTGATTTCCGATGGAATTTCGTGGCTGGAGAACCTGGCTGAACCCGCCGGTCCAAAGGCGAGCTTCGCTCGCCGGACAAGCTGAAGCATGTCCCACAAGTCTTTCACCCCGCGTCGACAATCCTTCCGTCGCGCATGCGGATGGTGCGGTGGGCGAACGCGGCGGCTTCGGGATTGTGGGTGATCATGAGGATGGTTTGCCCCAGCCGTTGATTCAGATCGCGCAGAATGTCCAGCACCGCTTTGGAATTCTCGGTGTCGAGATTGCCGGTCGGTTCGTCGGCCAGCAGGATGGCCGGGTGATTCACGATCGCCCGCGCGATGGCCACACGCTGCTGCTCTCCGCCGGAAAGGGCGTTCGGCTTGTGGTCGAGACGCTGGTCGATGCCGAGCAGCCGCAGAGCTTCCACGAAATCCCGATCGAAAGGGCCGTTGGCGCCCGCGATATAGCGCGCCACCGCGATATTGTCGCGGGCCGTGAGGTTGGGCAGCAGATTGAACTTCTGGAAAACGAAGCCGACGGTCTTCTTGCGCAGGTTGGTGCGGCCGGCGTCGGTGAGGCTGGCGAGATCGAGGTCCGCCACGCGCACTCGTCCGGAAGTGGGCGGCGTCAATCCGCCGATGATGTGGAACAGGGTCGATTTACCGGAGCCTGAAGGCCCAACGATGGCCAGGAAGTCGCCCGTCCGAACTTGCAGATCGACGCCGCGGAGCGCCGGCACTTCGACCTTTCCGACACGATACGTCTTGCGCAGGTCCTGAGTCTCGATGGCGAGGCCGCTACTCATAGGCCAAGGCCTCGATGGGATCGTGCCGGGCGGCGTTCAATCCGGGGTAGAGGGCGCCGAGTCCCGCGCCTACCAGGGTGATCGCGCCGGCGATCGGCCACCATAGCGGTACGATGTCGATCGCCAGGGACGATGGCACCAGCGTGCGGATCAGCCACCAGGCGCCGAAGCTCATGAGAATTCCCAGCACTGTCCCGCCAATACCCAACACCATGGCTTCCGCCAGAATGATCCGCAGAATGAAACTATTCGAGCCGCCGATGGCTTTCAGAATGCCGATTTCGCGGGTTCGTTGTAGCACCGCCATGTACATCGACAGGCAGACCACCGCGAACCCGATCACCACGCCGATTCCCATCACGACGTACATGAAATCCGACAGCCCGGGGATGTTGTTCACGCTATAGAGAGCGGTGAATTCAGCCATGGTGTTGACCTTGAGGTTGGTGTTCTCTTCGACGAAGCGCACCACCGCGTCGCTGTTGCGCGGGTCGTCCAGCTTAAGGTAAATCTGCGTGAGGTTGGCGCCGGTATCCAGCACCTCCTGCAGCGATTTCAAGGAAACCACCACGCGAGCGAGCTTCCCGCCCTGGATGATGCCGGTGAGATGCCAGTCGTGGTTTTTCAGCGAAATGGCCGACCCAATGTGAAGCTTCTTCTGCCTGGCGTAGAGTTCGTCCACCAGGATGTCGTCGGGGTCGCGCAAGCCGCGGCCATCGAGGTAGGTGAAACCGCCGCTCATTTTCGTGAACTCGTCCGGGTCGATGCCGGTGATGTACAGCGGAAACTCGATCGAGCGGTTCATCACGCCCGTCGCCAGTTTGACGTGCGGGACTTCGTTGCGAAAGTATGCCAGGTACTTCTCTTTGACTGCTTCCGTGCTCGTCTGGACAGCCATAGTGGTGCTGGAGGCTCGAACTATGAGGTCTGCGCCCACGCCGCGGGCGCGCTCTTTGTTATCGTTCAACATGCCGGAGGACAATCCCTGCAGGGTCAGAATCAGGGTAACGGGCACGCCGATCAGCAGGAAGCTGAGCAGGCTGCGCATGGGTTTGTTCTTGAGGTTTTCGATAACCAGCTTAGTGGTCACTTGGCGGGTCCTTTTGCGGGTGGCGCCCCTACGGTTTGCAAGGTAGTTCCTTCCGGCTGTTCGAGCACGAACTGGTCGCCCGCGACTCCTTTGTTAATTTCCATTTTCACGATATCGAGAACCATGGCATATTCGTCGCGCGGCCGGTTGATCTCGATGTGTTTGGGGAACGGGACGTTGTCGTAGGTGTGCCACTCGGAATAGCGGGCGTCGGTAAGGATATTGCCGGCGTCTTCGAAGATCATCTGGCGGGCCATGCTCATATCGATCCGGCTGAACCAGATGTTGCGCTGCAAGTGCAGCGTACCGTCCGGAAGTTCGCGCACTTCATGCACGATGTAGTAAGCATTGTCCTCGTCGGTGAAATTCTCCAGGATCACCTTGCTGGTCTGGGGATCGACGGGCTGAACGACCAGGGCGTCCAGGAAATGCTGCGGGCGGAGATTCTCGAGCTTGTTGGGGGAAGGCTGGTCGATGGCATTGCGGCCGACGATGAAACGGCCCTTGGAAGGGATGTAAAGCTTGAAATCGGCGCCATCGGAAACCATGTCGAACAGGGTGGTGTGCACGAACGGAGTCAATCCGGCGAGACGGAAGTCGGAGGGCTTGCGAAAACGGATGTAGGCGCGGACGTCCTTATATTCGGTTATATGGTTCTTCTCGGTGCTGCCCAAGGCGGGCACCATGTCGACCGTGGCGCTGAAATTCTGAATGGCGTCATACTGCTTCCTGACGGCCGCCAGCAGGGTGGGCAAGTCGGCAGACTGCAAGGGTTTGGAATTCCCGGCGCGCGGAATGAGCCGCCGGCGCGCCACGCACGAAGATGTCAGGGCGCAGGCCAGGCACAATACGAGTGCGAACAGCGGCAGGCGCCGGAAGGGCATCGTTTCATTGTAGGCAGCGCGCGATGCGGGCCGCAAACTCAATCTTTTCGAGTAGTTGTGATATATTGAAAGGACTGAATCAGGGGGCCTGTGGCGCAGTTGGGAGCGCGCTTCCATGGCATGGAAGAGGTCGTGAGTTCGAATCTCACCAGGTCCACCAGAACGTTTCATAGACTTAGCGTTTTTAGGTCTTCCCAAAACCACCCGCCGGAGTCCAACTCGAGTCCGAATTTGGACGCCAGCCGCGCGCATTCGAGAATCAGTCGAAAAACGGCGCCGATTTCGTGGGACCTGTCCCCTCCGTGGAAAACCCGACATTTCCGACAAACACCCCCTAAGCTATTGATCTCGTTAGCCTGATTGATGTTTGGTTGCCCCCAAGAAGCCGTCATCGAACCCGACATTTGGCCATGAGAAAACCGACATTTGAGGGCGGGCAGGGCGATTCGGCATTCCGTTTCTCACAATACTCAGAATTGCCCGCGGGCCGCCTCTTGACGACCGCGAGAAGCGCGCAACCCCCACCTTGGTGGCTGATGCTTTAGGCTCATCGCTTCTTGTAGAGCAAAACGCCTCGGATGCCAGGCACAGTGCACAACGCGAAGGAATCAACGTTGCCAAACTCACCGAGTGTCAAAAGGAAGCGGTCGCCGCCATCCTCATTGGAATCCAGCGTCCCGGCGTGACTATCACTTGGGACTTATATTAGCTTTGCGTTATAATTTCAGTGTGGCGTGGGACGTTGAGGTTACGGATGAATTCAAAGTCTGGTGGAACGGGCTCACCGAAGCCGAACGCATATCGGTCGAGAGGGCCGTTTTGCTGCTGGAAGAGCATGGCCCCCATCTCCCATTTCCGTACAGCAGCGGAGTGACCGGCTCGCGCCATTCCGCGATGCGTGAACTCCGAGTGCAACACCAGGGCCACCCCTACCGGGTGCTTTACATTTTCGATCCTCGCCGCGTGGCACTCTTGCTGTTGGGTGGCGACAAGACAGGCGACGACCGCTGGTACGAGAAGAACGTACCGCTGGCAGATCAGATTTACGACAACTACCTTTCGGAGATTGAGGAGGAAGACAGTGCCAAAGACGACAAAGTTCAGTGAACTTCGGGCGATGATGTCGCCGGAAGCCAGGGCCGAAGCGCGAAGTCTCGCCAACAAGGATCTCAAAGAGATGCCGCTGCACGAACTGCGCGCCGCACGACATCTGACACAGCAACAACTCGCGCAGACCCTTGACATGACGCAGGCGGCGGTTTCGCAACTGGAACAACGCACGGATGTCTACCTCAGTACGCTTGAGAACTTCGTTGAAGCGATGGGCGGACGACTGGAAATGTACGCCGTCTTTCCCGATGGGAGAGTGAAACTGGGTCTCGGGCGGGAAGCATCATAGCCCATCAGCCGGGCATCGTCCTTACAAGGGAGATCACATGTTGTCTCCTCCAGCAGACAACAATCACAATGGCTGGCAGCCGCGCGCGAAAGAGCATGCGCGGTGCCATATCCGATGTGGAGTCCCGGAGTCCGCGCGGAGTCCAGATTGTGAAAACGCCCTTCTGTTGGCGTCCACCGGCGTCCAAATCGCCTCCCGCTAAGCCTTTTGTTTCTGGTGGAATTCCTTGTAAGCCATTGATATCTCTTAAATGGCATAGAAGAGGTCGTGAGTTCGAATCTCACCAGGTCCACCAAATTCCTCTAAGACTTACACCTCCCCCTATACAGCAAGACCCTGATCGCTGGAGTCCAAAGCGTCCTTGATCCCTGGGCAGGCACGGGCATCGTGGGCACTGTAAAACGCTACAGACCAGCCCGGGTATCGCCGCCGTGCCGGCCGCGGCCGGTCTGCGAGTCGACGATGCGGGCGCGCTGTGGTCAGTTGCGGCTTTCGCGCATCGTCTGCGTCCATTCGCACGTTCGCGGTGGAGCACGGAGCCTCACGAAGCCGCGGCAAATGCGGCCGGATTGCGTGGCTGAAAGGCTGGCCGAGCGATAAGATGAGTCATGCCGCCCGAATTGCCCAGAATCCGACTGGTTAGACTCTTTTGGGTTACCCGCCATTGGGAAGTTGAATTCGATCCCATTCAGGATTGGGGCCGCCAAACCATCACTGGTCTGGGCCGGGACGCGACCCCGACTGCGCGTCAAGTTGCAGTGTTGAGGCAATTCAACGCGGAATACGATTTCAGCGAGTCAAATTGGAAAATCGAAGTCGCACCCCCCGGATCCGATGGCAGCTGACTGCCACCGGTTCGCCTGGCCATCCCACTGCGGAGTGTGCGTGGGATTTGCGATCTGCCTCGTGCAAGGAACAGGCCTATACTGAAGGGGATTCCCATGACCGAGCCTTACCTGGGTCTTCTCATTGGCGCCGCGCCCGACTTGCCGCCGTTATTTGAAAGCCAGGCGGACGATCTCGAATGGATGGCGGTACAGACATCCAGTCTTGCGGTGGCACTGAACTGCCTGCGCAGGCGGCCGTACCACCTGGTTATCGCCGAACATCATCAGACGTCCGGCACCGGTAGCGACCTGGTGGCTGCCGTCCGCGAAGCCCAGCCCGGCGTGAAGGTCATCGTAATCGACTCCGTCCCCAGCAATGCCGACGTAATCGAGGCGATGCAGCAGATGGCGTTCAGCTATTTCAGCAGACCCTTTGACCCCGCCGCAGTCCGGGACATGATGCGGAGCGCCGTCAGCGCACCGGATTGGGACGATGGAATTAAGGTCCTGTCTGCCGAGCCCCAGTTCCTCACTCTTAAAATCCGCTGCAACATTCCGACGGCCGACCGCTTGCAGCAGTTTTTCGGGGAATTGAAGAACGACCTCGATCCGGAGGAGCGCAGCGGTATTGCGATGGCGTTTCGCGAAATGCTCCTCAACGCCATAGAGCATGGTGGCAAACTCGATCCTAACGAGTGGGTCCGCGTCTCGCGCGTTCGCAGCCAGCGATCGCTGGTCTACCACATGGAAGACCCCGGAGCGGGGTTCTCTCGTTCCTCGCTGGAGCACTGCGCGATTGCCAACTCCGATGGGTCCCCTCTCGAACACCTCAAAATCCGCGAGAGGACAGGAATGCGAATGGGCGGCTTCGGGATGCTCATGACGAAAAAACTTGTCGACGAAGTCATCTATAACCAAAAGGGCAACGAGGTCATTCTGGTCAAGCATCTCGATTGATCTTCCGCCGGCGCATTAGTGCGCAGGATAATGCTCCGCGCGGATGGCGGCGCTACAGAACTCCGCGCCGGGGAAAAATCGTGAAACGGGCAGTTGAGGTGGTGAGACGTTGACGGATTCGTCGTGAGATAATCTGTAGTACTCCTGCCGCTACTTCATTGCCGGCTAGACTTGAAGCCGCGCCAGAAATCCGGTTCCCCGATGGGCAAGACAGATTTCAAGACCGTGGACGAGTACATTGCCTCGCAACCCGAGGCCGTGCAGGGCATACTCAGCCGCGTGCGTAGCACGATCCGCAAGGCCTTACCGGGTTCCCAGGAAGTCATCTCGTACAGGATGCCGACCTACACGCTGTACGGTGCTCGTTTACTCTATTTTGCTGTGTGGAAGCAGCACTACTCGATCTACGCCGCCACCGAACAAGTGGTCGCGGCATTCAAGGACGAGCTTGCGCCGTACGAGGTCGACAAGGGCACAATTCGCTTCCCGCTGTGCGAACCCGTTCCTGTGAAGTTAATTGGACGCATCGCGATATTCCGCGCTAGAGAAGTCTTCGAGCGCGAGAAGGGTAACGCGCTGCGCCGAAACCGCTAGGTCCTCCGGCACTAGCCTCTTGCCGTCTGAGTTAAGTCAGATCTTAAAGAATGTGTCGCGTTTTCGATCTTTTCAGGAAGCCTTCGCCTGCGGGAAAGCCTCATAGATAAGTTCAACCATTTGGGCGTCCACGCGATCCAGGGAAGCGCGCAGCGGGAACGGCAAGACGGCGTCGTTGCCCGCTGGCGCAGATCGCCAGAACCTTCACGCGCGCCTGTGTCGCTCTCGATACCGGCAGCGCCCGAGCCATAATTGGCGGCAACAAGGACTTCGTGAGGCGGAAAATGGCTGCCGGTTTCGCCGGGCGTGTGACGATCCGCGGACAATCGAGAGCTGGAACATCGGCTTACGCCTGGTGGAGTCCCGCGCATTGACCGACGGACCTCTGCGCTCCCGCCTGTCGTTGCCCGTGCGGGCCACTTTTCGCGTCCTCAACCGGCTTTTCCCGAAGGCCACACGGGCTTACCAGCTCAATCTTTTCGAGGTTGCGACACACGAGGTTGCGCCGCCCTTGTGATGAGTAGTGAAGGGAACTATACTGCAAGCAACAGGCTCTGGCCGGTGTGGATAGGGGATCGCCCCTTGTGGTGGATCGAAAGGCGGCATGACCATGAGGTTCGCAACCTCGATTTTGTTTCTCTGCGCGGCGCCTCTGCTTATGGCGCTGGCAGCTTCCTCGAATCAAAAGGACGCGGCGCCGGTTGAGCCGCGGTACGACACCGCCACCAACGTCGATGTCATGGTAGTGGTCGTGGAGGTTAAGGATGTCGCGGTTGGGAACCCGCTGAACGGAATGCATCTCCTTGTTCGGCCCGAGTCGTCCAAAAGCAACGCGGAAACTACCGATGTCTATCTGGCGCCGGACGACTACCTCAAGGACTTCGGCTGCCACTTCGCCAAGGGAGACCGGATCCAGGTGAAGGGCTCGAAGGTCAAGTACAACGGTGGCAACGCAGTGCTGGCCCGCGAAGTGCGCCTCGAAGCCACCACGGTTTATCTGCGCGACGAACACGGAGTGCCGTATTGGAAATCATGAGGCCCCGCCTGTGAACCCTCGGACGCCGATGCAGTGGCCCGAGGGCTGGAAAGATCCCGCCGTGTTGGACCTGGTGAAAGACACGGCTATCGATTATCTGCTCGTCCCCAAAGGTTCCGGCTTCGCCGCGGTGAGGTCCCGTGCCCGGCAACTTGGCATCGAGGTGGGTGACCGGGACGTAGCTCCCAACGGTGTCGAAATCGTGAAGGGCTCCTGGCCCGGCGTGCAGTGGCCGACGAGTGGCGCCGGGGCCGGCCCTACGGGAGTGCCTTGGGTCGACTCCAACGGTTGGCTGATCCGCCTGAACCGCGCACTCCATCCCGATGTTGCGCCGTGGGTGGAAGCGCCGCCGCCGGCGAAGTCCGTCGCAGCAGCCGACTCGTATCTGATCGCCGTCGCGGACAGTGCGGCGCACGGCGGGAGGTGGATCGTTGCACTGGATGCGCCGCTGGCGAAAGGCCTGGCCGCGCGCGACGCCGAGTCGTTGGCCACCTGGAAGCGGCTCACCGCGGCCACCGGGTTTTTTGCGGCCCATAAGACGTGGGCCGAGTACCTGCCGGTCGGGGTGGCCGGAGTAGTTTCCGATTTCACCGGCGACAACGAGTTCTTCAGCCGTGAGCTGCTCAACCTGATGGGCCGCGCGGGTTTGCATTACCGCATTTTGCTGAAGGACCGCATTTCCGCAGCTTCATTCGAGTCGCTGCGCGCCGTGAGTTACACCGAGACCACGCCGCCCAATCCCGATTTGCGGCGGCAGATTTTGCAATTCGTGCAGGCGGGCGGTATGCTGATCGCCGCGCCGATTTGGGGGGAAGTGGCAGGCGACCTGTTATCCGGTGCCCAGCCGGCGGGGTACAAAGTGCGAGCCGTGGGGAAGGGCAGGATCGCTCTGGCGGACGAGGTCCCGGCGGACCCCTATTCATGGGCCGCCGATGCCGCCCTGCTGGTGAGCCATCGTTACGACCTGGTGCGCTTCTGGAACAGCGGCGCCTCCCGTTCCTTCTATACGATGTCGCCGGAACGGAAGCAGGCGTTGGTGCACCTGCTGTTCTACGCGGAACGCGGGCCGGACTCCGCTACGGTTCGGGTAGCCGGCCGCTATCGGGCGGTGCGAGGTTCCACGGTAGACGCTCCAAAACTCGACGATCTCGCGATGCAATCCCAGGGGGATGGGGTGGAAGTGCGCTTGCCGCAGGTATCGCAATACGTGGCCTTGGAACTAGACGTTTAGTTGGGGGGGAAAAGCATGTTCAGGAATCACACACGCAGAGACTGGTTGCGCGCCGCCGCGTCGGCGGTTTCGGGCGCTTATCTGGCGGGCACACGATTGGCGAACGCCACGGAAGCGCCCGCGGGCCGGGTGGCGCTCGCCCGCTGCAAGACTTACGACCCGGGCGAAGTGACGCCTGCACTCCGGAAGATGTTCGACCAGCTGGGCGGGCTCGGCAAGCTGGTAAACGGCAAGACGGTGGCGATCAAGATCAACCTGACGGGATCGCCCACTTACCGGCTGGGATATGAGGCACTGGAAAATACGCACTACACGCATCCGGCCGTGATCGCCGCCACCGTGCAATTGCTGGGGCTGGCCGGCGCCCGGCGCATCCGCGTGTTGGAAAGCCCTTGGGCTACCGCGGACCCGGTGGAAGAGTATCTGCTGCAAGCCAATATCGAGCCTCGCGATATTCTGGGCGCCGCGCGCAACGTGGAATTCGAAAACACCAATTACCTGGGGTCCGCCAGGAAATATTCCCGCCTCAAGGTGCCCTCCGGGGGGTACGTATTCCCGGCGTTCGACCTGAACCACTCCTATGAAGATTGCGATGTTTTCGTCAGCATCGCCAAGATGAAAGAGCACGCCACCGCGGGCATCACCCTCTCCATGAAGAACTGCTTCGGAATCACCCCGTGCACGGTCTATGGGGAAGGCGCCGGTGTGGATGAGCCATCGCTTCTGCCCAAAGGCGGCCGCGGCCTCATACATGAGGGAAATCGCGGGCCCTCCAAGAGCGCGCCGCAGGAGAAAGATCCGAAGTCGCCGCGGCTGGACACCTGGCGAGTGCCGCGAACGGTAGTCGATCTGGTGGGGGCTCGGCCCATTCACCTCGCCATTATCGAAGGGGTGAAGACCTTGACCGGCGGCGAGGGCCCGTGGGTCGGTCCCTATCAGAAGGCGGTGTCGCCGGGCGTACTGATGGCCGGCCTCAATCCGGTGAACACCGACGCGGTGGCCATGTCGGTGATGGGGTTCGACCCCATGGCCGACCGCGGCACGCCCCCATTCGAGCAATGCGACAGCACGTTGAAGCTGGCCGAGGATGCCGGGTTAGGCACGCGAGATCTCCGGCGCATCGAGGTGATCGGGGCAAGCATCGCGGAAGTGCGTTTCGATTTCGCCGGGCTACGGAAGCAGCGGGGCAGTATGCCGGAACGGCCCTTGGGAATGCGGGGGTAGGGTAAGCTTCAGCTTGCCCAGGCGAGCGGAGCTCGCCCCTGGACTTTGGCTATTCATGGAGACTTCATCGGTTTGCGGTGGGTTTCGGCTCGTTGCTCGAAGGCACGCCGCGGCGAAGGCAGAGAAACTTGTTGGCCGGCGTGGAGGGCGAGCTCCGCTCGCCTGACAAGCTAAAGCATGTCCCACAGATAACAGCGTGAGAATCCGCTACATATTCGCCCTCTTCTTGGCCATATCGACAGCTTCCGCGCAGGAACTCTACCGGATGGAGAAAAGCGCCGATGCCATGGGCGCGACGTTCACAGTCGCTCTCTACGGCACGAATCGCGCCGCCATGGAGGCCGCCATCGATGGCGCGCTCGCCGAAGCGCAGCGGCTCGACGCGCTGCTCTCCAATTACCGGCCGGAGAGCGAATGGAGTGCGGTCAATCGCGGTGCCGGAACCAAGCCCGTCAAAGTTTCGGCAGAGCTGTTCCGGCTCCTTTCGGCGTGTCTCGATTACAGCCGCGAAAGCGACGGCGCCTTCGACATCACTGTCGGGCCTTTGATGAAAATCTGGGGCTTTTATAAGAGCTCAGGCCATCTGGCGCCGAAATCGGAAGTGGAAGCGGCGCTCGGCAGGATCGGCTATCGCCACGTCCATCTCGATCCGGCGGCGCAGACGGTAGCGTTCGACGTGCCGGGCATCGAACTCGACCCGGGCGGTATCGGTAAAGGGTACGCCGTCGATCGCATGGTGGAGATCCTCAAGCAGAGAGGCGCCGAGCGCGCCCTGGTGGCCGGGTCGGACAGCAGTATATATGGCTTGGGCGCGCCTCCGGATGAACCGCGCGGATGGGAGGTCGGCATTCGCGATCCCAAGAACTCCCGCCGCGCCGTGGCGCAGGTCTTCCTGAAGAATATGTCGCTCTCCACCTCCGGCAGCTATGAGAAATTCTTTCAGGCCGACGGCCGCACTTACTCCCACATCGTGGATCCGCGGACCGGCTACCCCGCCCAAGGCACAGTGTCCGTCTCGGTGGTAACCCCGCGCACCATCGATAGCGAAGCCTGGGCCAAGCCCTACTTCGTCAACGGTCGAGAGTGGACGGCCGCCCACCGGCGCGCCGGCTTTCGCGTCTTTCTCTGCGAGGACAAGAAGGATGCTCCGTGCGGCTGGGTGGAATGAGAGTCATTCGCCGCGGCGATGGGAATAATGAGCCGCGACCGCAAGGGAGTGTTCATGGCCCTGCGGGCCTGGGCGAGCTTGGCTCGCCTGGACAAGCTGAAGTTTATCCCACGTGGGGCATGCTTTAGCTTGCCTGCCGGGCGAAAGCCCGGCCGGTCCCTGCGGGTCACCAAAGGCGATGAAGCTCGACCTGCAATGTTCTTCAACCGAGCGGCCCTCACTGTCGCCTGAACGCTTCGCTAGTTTCCCTGACCCCATCCATATCGATCGCGCGCACGTTCTTGGACAGCGTTTGCCCGTCTTCCGAGGTCGTCCAGATCTCCCGGGTGACCGTGACATGATAGCTATCCTTGACCACGCGAAGGATCACCAGCGCCCGTCCTTGCCAGTAAACCGTGAGCCACCTCTGCCGCCCGCTCTCGGCCTTCGTTTCACGCTCGATGCCGTCGGGCGTGTAGCTCTCCGTGCCGTTCATTCCGCCACTTAACTCGCCGGCCTGGAAATGGGTTTTGAGATTGAAGCTTATGCTCGCGTCGGTTTGTTCGATTTTGCAGATAGCACTGCTGCCGGTTTGAGTCCGCGTCCACGTCCCGGTGAGGTCCGGATTCTGCCCGAACGCCGCGACGGCCAACCAGGAAAAGATGCCAGCCAGAGCCGGCACGCAAATTCTCATAATCGCGCCTCTGGAAGTTTGACACCGCCGGTGAAGTGCGGGTTCCCTGCCTCGACGCTATGCCTGATGGACGGTAGCGCCGCCGACCACCGTCCGGATGTGGGGCATGCTTCAGCTTTGCTTCAGCTTGCCCATGCGAACGCAGCTCGCTCCACAATGGTATGTATGGCTATCTCCATCGTGCAACTCGGGAACCCGCGAAAGCCCGGCGAAGGTGTGCGGATCGGAACGGTGCGGCGGCCTCCACGCGGTGTGCCGAAATCGGACTTCGCGCGGCTCGACTATTACGACGTCTGGTTTCCGAACCTCTCGCCCAGCGCCGAGCTGGTGCAGGAGGCGCTGCACACGGCGGACGACCGCGCGTGGGCGGCATTCGCCCGCAAATTCCGGCGCGAGATGAGCACGCCCGATCGCAGCCGTGAACTGGATGTGCTGGCCGTGTTGTCGCACCACGCCAATCTGTCGGTGGGCTGCTATTGCAAGGACGAAAGCCGCTGCCATCGATCGCTGCTGCGCCAGCTTCTGATCGAGCGCGGCGCCGAGGTGGTTTGAAAGTGTGCGGCGGGACGCCCACGTCCCGCTCTTTCCTCTACCGCCTTTCGCCGGCACGCCGTACTCGACCCTGCTAGCATAATCGGTTGATCTCCGTGATCATTGTTACCTGGAACCGCCGAAGTTTCCTGCACGCCTGCCTGGCCTCGCTCGCCCGGCAAGCCGGGGCGGAGTTCGAGACCATCGTGGTGGATAACGGCTCGCAGGATGGGTCGGCCGAAATGGCCGAGTCGGAGTTCGGCGCCCGCGTGATTCGAAACTCCAGCAATCGCGGCTTCTGCGCCGCCAACAACCAGGGGATTGCCGCTGCGCGCGGCGAGTTCATCGCCCTTCTCAATAACGATGCCGAAGCCGAACCGGGATGGCTGGCGGCGCTGCACGGCGCCTGCTCGCGCTCGCCCGAATTCGGCATGGCGGCCAGCAAAATACTGGTGTGGGAAGATCCGCGGCGCATCGACAAGGCCGGCCACCTGATCTACCCCGATGGCCAGAATAAAGGCCGCGGCAGCGGCGCGCTCGATATCGGGCAGTTCGATCGCGAAGAGGAAGTGCTCTGGCCCGACGGCTGCGCCGCCATGTACCGCAAGGCAATGCTCGACCGTATCGGCGGCTTCGACGAAGATTTTTTCGCCTACGGCGACGACGCCGAGTTGGGATTGCGCGCGCGTATCGCCGGCTGGAAGTGTATCTATACGCCGGCTGCGGTGGTACGGCATCATCGCGGGGCAACTCTCGGCAAGGATTCAGGTTGGCGCTTGGAGTTGATCGAGCGCAATCGCCTGCTGCTGGCCTTGAAACTGTTCCCCTGGAGCTTGCTGTGGTTGAACCCGTTCTATTTCACCGCGCGCCTGCTGGCGGGACTCGCCGCGGCATGGCGCGGCGCCGGCGATACCGCCCACTATCCCGGGCTGGGCGGGAAATGGACCATGGCGAAGGCGCTTGTGAAGGGCGATTGGGGAGCACTGAAGTTGATGCCGCGCATGTTGCGCAAGCGCGCACAGCTTCGCAGCATACGCAAGCTCTCGCCCGGCGAAGTGCGGCGGTTGCTTCTCACGCATCGGCTGACTCTCAAGGAAACCACATGAGCCAGTGCTCCATGTGCGGCAGCGATCGCGCCACCTTGCTGCTCCGCCAGACCGACCGCCTGTACCGCACCACCACCAAAGAATTCGGAGTTGTTCGCTGCCAACAATGCGGTCTGATCCGGCTGAATCCGCAACCTACGCCGGATGAACTCCGCCAATACTATCCCGAAAACTATTGGTTCGCCCCCGACCGAAGCGTAGTGGCGCGACTGGAAGAAATGTACAGGCGTACCGTCCTGCAGGGGCATGTCCGCTTCGTGGCGCGCGCCCTGCGCGGCTCGCCGGCACGCGGTCCGCTGCTCGACGTGGGCTGCGGCGGCGGACTCTTTCTGGCGATGATGCGCCGGGCGGGCTTCAACGTCGTAGGCCTGGATAACTCCCGTGAAGCGGCCGCCGTGGCGTGGCGCCATCATCAGGTACCCGCGGTGGTGGCCGATCTGGACCGCGCTCCGTTCCGCCCGGGAAGTTTTGCAGGCATCGCTATGTCGCACGTGCTGGAGCACTTGCCCGATCCCGCCGTCTATCTCTCCGCGGCGCACCGTCTGCTGGCTCCCGAGGGACGGCTGGTCATCTTCGTGCCGAACGCCGCTTCTCTCCAGTTTGCGCTCCTGGGCAAACGATGGAACGGTCTCGACGTGCCGCGCCATCTGTACGACTATCGCGACCGCGACGTGGAGCGCCTCCTCAATAACAAGGGGTTCGCCGTGGTGCGGCGCAGCTATTTCTCCTTGCGCGACAATCCGGCAGGGCTGGCCACCAGTCTCGCCCCGGGGCTCGACCCCATGGCACGCCGCGTGCGCAAAGTTCCCGAAGGCACGGCATCACGCCTCGCCAAGGACCTGGCGCATTTCGCGCTGGTGGCGGCGGCGCTACCGTTCACCCTGGCGGAGGCCGCGCTCGGCGCCGGTAGCACGGTGATGATGGAGGCGAAGCGCCTGTGAGCTATACCGCGCTGGCGTATCGCCTGCCCAGGCCGCTGCGCCGCCACATTCTGCATTTCGAGGTGGAAATCGCCGACGCTGTGGCGGCGTTCGCGGCAGCCCTGCCCGAAGGCGCGCGCATGCTCGATGCCGGGGCGGGCGAAGGGCAATATGCTCACTACTTCAAACGCCAGCGTTACTACGGTGTCGACCTCGCGGTGGGCGACGCTGCCTGGGACTACGGCAAGCTAGACGTGCTCGCCGATCTCACGGCGCTGCCTTTCCGCGCGGGCGCATTCCACGCTGCCATCAACGTGGTGACCCTCGAACATCTGCGCGAGCCGGGCCGCGCGCTGACCGAAATCGCGCGCACACTCGAGCCCGGCGGCCGTCTGCTGCTCGCCGCGCCGCACGAATGGGAAGTCCACCAGGCGCCGCACGACTATTTCCGCTACACCCGCTACGGGTTGCAGTACCTGCTGGAGCAGGCGGGCTTTGAGGCAATCGACATCCGCGCCGCCGGCGGTTATTTCCGCCTGGTCGCGCGGCGTCTGCTCAACGGGCTACAATTCTTTACAGGGGGTGTGCGCTGGTTGGGATTTCTTCCCGCCGCGATCTTGCTGGTTCCCCCGGCCCTGATCCTGCCATTCCTGGACGCTCTCGACCGCGAACGCAATTTCACAGCCGGATACATTTGCACTGCCCGCAAACGGTGAAACTTTGGACGGAGTAATCGTAGTCGACAAACCCGAAGGCTGGACTTCGCACGACGTGGTGGCGAAAATGCGCGGGATCGCGCGCACCAAGCGCATCGGCCACCTGGGCACGCTCGATCCGATCGCCACTGGCGTGTTGCCGCTGGTGATCGAAAAGGCCACCCGCCTGGCGCAATTCTACACACGCAGCGACAAGATCTACGAAGGCGTAGTGCGTTTCGGCTGGGCGACCAACACTTACGATCGCGCAGGCACGGATATCGGCGAGCGCCGCGAAGTGCAAGTAGACCCTGCGGAGCTGGAAGCGCTGCTCGAGAAATTTCGCGGCGAGATCTGGCAAACGCCGCCTCCGGTATCGGCGAAAAAGATCGGCGGTAAGCGCGCTTATGACCTGGCACGCGAGGCGGTGGCCGTAGAGCTCGAGCCGGTGAAGATCTCGATATACGAGTTGACTGTGCTGCAAGTGGAAGGCTCGCAGGCGCGCATTCGGGCGCACTGCTCCGGCGGCACCTACATGCGCTCCCTGGCGCATGACTTAGGCCAGCTCATGGGATGCGGCGCGCACCTCGAGGAACTCCGCCGCACCGCCAGTGCGGAGTTCGAAATCGGCGACGCGCGCACGCTGGAGCAATTGCAATCCCTGGCCAACGATGGCCGGCTGATGGACGCCATGGTGCCCGCATCGAAGATGCTACCGGGGATGCCGGCCGTCTATGTCGACGACGCGACGGAAGCGCACATCCGCCACGGCCGGAACTTCCCGGCGTCGCCCTTCCGGTCGGAAGCCGCCTCACGTAACGTCAAGGCGTTATCGCGCCAGGGCGACCTGGTGGCGATCGGCGAAGCGGTCCTGCCGAATTTGTACCATCCGGCCGTGGTGCTGTAGAACCGAATTTCCAACCTTTCTCACAGCGACCGAGAAGAACTCTTGCTGTTGTTCGCTGCGTTCTCTGCGCCTCTGCGAGAGATTGCTTTTCGGCGCTCCTACTTCCTCTGCGTCAAGCTGAAGCGATTCCCCGAGGGATCCTGGAATACCGCCTCGATGCCGTAGAATTTCTCCGCCGGCGGGGATGGGAATTCCACTCCACGGGCAGATAGCTCCTCGTAAGTCTTCTGGCAATCGGCAGTCTCGAAGACACCCGCGGCCACCAGCCCGCTCTGGATAATCTGCTTCAAAGTCTCGGCGTTCTCGGCAGTCATGCGCCCGAAAGGCGCCAGTTTCATCAGAATGATCTGGAAATCGGGCTGCCCTTTTGGCCCCACGGTCAGCCACCGAAAGCCGCCTCCGTCCATGGAATTGTCCATGCGGACCTCGAACCCCAGCTTATTCACGTAGAAATCCTTCGCCTCGTCCTGATCGACAACGAACAGGGTGGCGTGGGTAAAGCGTTGAATCATGCGATTCTCTCCTCGGTTCGAATATAGGGCCAAGCACCGCCCGCGCGCTTCTTCGATCTTGCGATTCGCGCCTCAGGGTGGCGTGAGCCAGAAGTTGACGAAGCAGGTGGGGATGTAGAGCACGTGCCATCCGTGGACGGGAGCGATGAAGCGTCGCGCTTCGCGGCGGAAGGCCGAAGGCGATTGGCCGGTCATTGCGGCGAAACGGGAGCTGAAGGTTCCCAGGCTGCTATAGCCGACCTCCAGGCAGACTTCGGTGACAGGCAGATCGCCGGCGGCGAGCAGTTGGCGAGCCTGATCCATGCGCAGGCGCGTGAGGAAATCGTGCGGCGTCTCCCCGAAAGTACGGCTGAATACACGCTGAAAGTGAAACGGCGAGAGACACGCCTCACGGGCGGCGCGATCAAGCGGCACTTGGGCGTTGTAACTCGCCGCGAGCAAGTCACGCGCACGGCAAAGGCGGCGGAAAGTCGCGTCGTCCACCAGCATGCGTTCAAGGTACAACGGCCGGGGTAGCGCGGGCAAGCGATCGCGTTTAGTTTAGACGCCCCAGAGATCGTCGTCGCAAACCGGCAGCGGCTGCCTGCGGAGCTCGTCCTGCCCGAGTTGCAGCGCGAGCAGGTCCAGATCCAGATACTTCTTATTCTTCACCAGCGCCCGCAATGCGCTGACGATCTGCTCCGGCTCCAGCAAACCGGTGGCCTCCAGGAGCGCCCCTAACATGACGATATTGCCCACTTTCGGATCGCCAAGTTGGTCGGCCAAGCCGGAGAACGGCTTGGCGACCATGCGGAGATCGGACCGGACGCAGTCTTCCGGCAGGATGTCGCTGTTATAAAGGACGATTCCGCCGTGTTCGACTTCGGGGAGGAATTTGCGCAGCGACGGCTCATTCAGCGCCAGCAGCACGTTGGGACGGGAGACCAGGGGGGACGAAATGGGTTCGTTCGATAATCTTACATGGCAGTTCGAGGTGCCGGACCGCATTTCCGGTCCGTACGACGGCAGCCAGGAAACCTCGTAGCCGGCTTCCATGCCCGCTTCCGCCAACACGTACCCCAGCGTGAGCACGCCTTGTCCGCCGAAACCGGCGACTCGCATGCGCAGATCGAGGGGGCGCTCCGGGCGCGGACGAGCCGCATGATCGGCGGCGTCGAGACCCAGTAACGCTGGGATTTCGGCGGGTGGGGGCGGCGTAGCGGGTGCCGGGCGGGGCGTCGCCTCCCGTGTGCGGTCGCGATAGTTGGCCACCGGGAAGATCTTGGCCATCTCATCGCGGACGAAGCGCTGGGCGTCCACTGGCTCGAGTTTCCAAATCGTGGGGCAGGGCGAAAGCACTTCCACGAACGAGAATCCCAGCCCCTTCACCTGATTTTCGATGGCACGGTGAAAGACTTTGGCGGCTGCCATGATGTGTTTGGTGGAACCGAGCGACACGCGTTCGATGAACACCGGCGCATCGAGCGTGTTGAGCAGTTCGCAAACGTGCAGCGGATATCCATCGGTAAGCGCATTCCGGCCGTAGGGCGAAGTCGTGCTCTTCTTGCCGAGCGGCGTAGTGGGCGCCATCTGGCCGCCGGTCATTCCGTAGATGCCGTTGTTCACGAAAATGACGGTGATCGGCTCGCCGCGGTTGGCGGCATGGATGATTTCGGCAGTCCCGATGGCGGCCAGATCGCCGTCGCCCTGGTAAGCTACGACGATGCTTTCCGGGCGGCTGCGCTTGACTGCGGTGGCGACGGCGGGGGCGCGGCCATGCGCCGCCTGGACGTTGCCGACATCGAAATAGTAGTACGCGAATACCGAGCATCCTACCGGACTGACCAACACTGTGCGGTCCTGCACGCCCAGGTCTTCGAGCGCCTGCGCGAGGAGTTTATGAGTAATGCCGTGACCGCATCCCGGGCAATAGTGCGTCTGGTGCTGCAGCTCGCCCTTGCGCGCGAACTGGTCGTAAAAGATTGACGGCTTCTCGTGGGTGACGGTGAGGCTAGCCATGGACGAGTACCTCCTCAAATCCGAACTTGTGTCCCACTGCTTCCAACACCTCTTCGGCGGTGGGGACCACGCCGCCGACGCGGCTGAAGAACTCCACCGGGCGGCGGCCTTCGAGCGCCAGGCGGACATCGTCGACCATCTGGCCGACACTCAGTTCGGCGACCAGAAATCCCTTGGCCTGTATAGCGAGTTCGCGGATTCGCTCCGAGGGGAATGGAAACAGCGTGAGCGGGCGGAGCAGGCCGAGCTTATGACCGCGCTGGCGAGCATGGTCGACTACCGCTTTCAGGATGCGGCCCATGATGCCGTAACCGATGAGCACGAACTCCGCGTCTTCCGTGCGGTAGCTTTCCGACCGGACAGCCTCTATTTCGGCCCGCCGGTATTTGGCCTCCAATTTCCGCACGTGCCGCTCCATCTTCTCCGGTTCCAGGAAGATGGAAGAAATGAGGTTGGCGCGTGTGCCGGCCGTACCGAGCACGGCCCAGGACGGAGGCGCCGGAACAGGTATGGGATCGGCAAAGGTGACCGGCTCCATCATCTGCCCGATGTTCCCGTCGGCCAGTACGACCACCGGGTTGCGATAGCGGTCGGCGAGGTCGAAAGCCAAAGCCGTGAAGTCGGCCATTTCCTGCACGGAAGCCGGCGCGAGCACCAGCGTTCGGTAATTTCCGTGGCCGCCGCCTTTGACGATCTGGTTGTAGTCGCCCTGCTCGGGCGCGATATTGCCGAGGCCGGGGCCGCCGCGCATGATGTCGGCGATGACGCATGGCAGTTCGGCGCCCGCCAGGTAGCTCAAGCCTTCCTGCATCAGGCTGATGCCCGGTCCGCTGGAGGCCGACATGCATCGCACGCCGGCCGCGGCGCTGCCGTAGAGCATGTTCACCGAGGCAGTTTCGCTTTCCGCCTGAATAAAAACTCCGCCCACACGCGGGAAGTAGAGGGCGGCCGCCTCGGCGATTTCGCTGGCCGGGGTGATGGGGTACCCATAATAAGCGCGGCATCCCGCCAGGATGGCCGCCTTCACAATGGCTTCGTTCCCTTTTGTGAGTTCCGGTTTCATGCCGGTCTCCTGAGCACTTGAATACCGCCCGGTTCGGGACAGGCGAAATAGCAGATGCCGCAACCGGAGCAGCCGTGTCCCAAATAGATGGCAGGGTGGTAACCGTAACGATTCAACGACTTGGAAAGGCTCAGCAATTTGGGAGGGCAGGCCTCCACGCAAAGGCCGCAGCCCTTGCATTCCTCCCCGTTCATCACCACGGAACCCCGATCCGGCTTGCCGTTTGGCGACATTTCCGTCCTCCCGGAGGATAGACCCACTCAAAGTTGGTGCTATCCACCCGCTGTTATTATAGTTCCAGATTAACAGGTCTACAACCCCTTTTCAGAAGTGATATCGACCTCAAATTAACCTTCGGGGCAGTTGCGCTGGGCTTGCAACCCCACTAAAATCGTCTGTGCTGCGTCCACCGAATGGCGTTATTCAAAAAGCTGACAATCCGGTTGGCAGTCTCGGGATTGGCTTTGGCCTCATGCTGCCAAGCTCAGGACCTACCATCCGCGCCGGCGCCGGAGCAGGGAATCGCCAGCTGGTATGGGACATCCTTTGACGGATTGCAGTCCGCCAGTGGAGAAATCTTCGATTCCGCGCAGCTTACGGCAGCGCATCGAACGCTGCCCTTTGGCACCAAGGTGAGGGTACGGAGGCTGGATACCACCGGCAGCATCGTGGTGCGCATCAACGACCGCGGTCCTTTCGTGGAGTCACGGATTATCGATCTTTCCTATGCCGCGGCCCGGCAACTTGGCATGGCCGATGCCGGGCTCTTCCGGGTAGCGCTCGAAATAGTGGAGAACGCCGAGACTGTGTACCAGCCGCAGTCTCCGTTCGCGGTTCGAGTGGGCGCTTTTCGCGATCCCGATAATGCCCGGCGCACGCGCGAGCGCATGCAGGAGAAGTTTGGGGCCGCCGGAGCGGCGCTAGTGAAGCGAATGGGGGAGTATTGGTGCGTGCTGGTGGGGAGCAGCGCCAGTCAGGCCGAAGCTGAAACACTGGCAGCGGTGGTCCGCAAGAGCGACGACGCGTTCCGCTCCGCGTACGTGGTTCGGCTCGAGCAGTAGCGGTTCTGATTCCTGGCCGTCGCCTGCACTGCGGGCTCACAGCAGATTTGACTTGAGCCATGGGACCGCTTGCTCACGCGCGCGGCTCGGAAAAACGCGGTGTGCCGATACCGAGCCACCGACGAGTTCGGACACATCAGACTTTTTCGCTGGATCCTCCGTCACAATAAAGAGATGCCTGAGAGCCGCGCGGCCCGATCGATTCGCGAAGCCTTCCTGTCGGGAAGGCCGCTTACCTACGTGCATTCGCCGGAAGAGCAGCGCGTCGTTCGCATCCTGGAGGAAGTAAGCCGCGGCGGCATCGACTCCCAACCGCTTCCGCTGTGGACCTGGAGCGTCACGGAAGGCATGTGCCACAACGGAGCGAGCCCCGAGGCCGGCGCGAAAACCGCTCGCGGGGCGTTGGATTTCATCATCGCCTGCGACCGTCCGGGCATTTTCCACCTCAAGGATTTCCACGAACCGCTGCGCGAATCGGCCGAAGTGCGGCGACGCCTGCGAGACGTCTATGAAAGCTGCCGCGACCGGCAAAAGTTCGTGGTTATCACGTCTCCGGTTCGATTCCTGCCGGAAGAGATCGAGCGGAGCGTGCTGTTTCTCGAACTGCGCCCGCCGGACCTGCAGGAATTGACGGAATTCCTGCGCGACGAGACCCGGCGCACTGTGCTGGGAGAGGCGCCGCAAGACGTGCTCGAACAGGTGGCGCGGGCGTTGCAAGGTCTCACCCTCGACGAGTCCCGGTACGCGCTGCGGCGCGCGCTGGCGGGCGGGCGGCAGTTGGGGCACGATTCGCTCCCGGCCGTGCTCGAAGAGAAGCGTCTGCTGGTGAACCGGAGCGGCGTGATTGAATACGTCGAATCGGGCACCAATCTGGATGACGTGGGCGGCCTGGATGGCCTGAAAAGATGGCTCATGGAACGGCGCAAGCTGTTTGAGATGCGCGAAAGTATCAGCGCGGAGATCGTGCCCAAAGGACTGTTGATGATGGGCATTCCGGGTTGCGGAAAGAGTCTCTGTGTGAAGGCCATCGCGACGTGTTTCCAGCTTCCGCTGTATCGCGTGGACATGACGGAGATCTTCTCGGGCCGGCACGGCAAGCCGGAGGGCGTTTTCGTGCAGGCCTGCCGCATGATGGAAGAAATGTCGCCGGCGGTCTTGTGGTTCGACGAAATCGAAATGGGCCTCAAGACCACCGAAACCGGCGGGGAGCAAGGCCGCATCTTCGGGTTTTTCCTCACCTGGATGCAGGAAAAAACGCGCGGACTATTCGTGGCCGCTACCGCCAACCGCATCGAATCGCTGCCCGCCGAGATGATCCGCAAAGGCCGCTTCGACGAGGTTTTCTTCGTCGACCTGCCGCTGGAAGATGAGATGATCGAGATCTTCCGTATTCATCTTCAGCGGCGCAAAGTGAACATTTCCAATTTCAACCTGGCGCAACTGACGCAATTCACCGTGGGGTGGACGGGGTCGGAGATCGAGCAGTGCGTGGTCTCGGCAATTACGCGGGCGCGTCTCGAGGACCGCGAGGTAACGGAATCGGACCTCATCGGCATCGCGGCCAAACAGGTGCCGCTCTCCCGCACCATGAAGGAGCAGATCAGCAGAATCCGCGGCTGGGCTTTCGAGCGTGCGCTGCGGGCGTCGCCGCAGAAGAACGTGTGAGCATCCACCACAGAGCCACGGAGACACTGAAAAAAGCAAGCTCAAAGGCAAAACCGGAGCACACCGAGGCGGCGGAGGCCACGGAGAGAATCCTCGCGGCGTGCAAAGATTCAGCGCGTTAGTTAGGTGTACAGAGAAACAACCACTGGCAAAACCGAGGCCCACAGAGGTGGCGGAGGACACGGAGGCGCTGGTTCGCGGAACGTATCGTGAAAGAGCCGCGACCGCGAGAGAGCGGTCGCGGCAGGAAATGCCGCGAATCCGCTTGCTCACGCGCGCGGCTCGGAAAGCAGAGCGGTACGGGAGCGGAATTCTATTTCTGGCCTTCGCTCGAAGGCGGCACGATGCCTTTAATTCGCATGTAGGTCACCAGATTTCCGTAGTGCTCCATGGTGTGAGCGGTGTTGAAGTCCATGATGCTGAGGCGGGTCAACTGGCGGCCAAAGAACGATACCGGCTCGGCGGCGCTGGCGTCGGTCATTTTCGCGAACTCCGCATCGCAATAGGCAAACGCCTCCTTCACCGCGGCCGAGATTTCGGCTTTGGTTTTCGCGGTTTTCTCGATTCCCTTATCGATCTGCTTACCCTCGGCAGAACTGCAGAATTCGTATTGCCCGTCGGCAATGTGTGCGAACAGCTGTCCAACCGTGCGCACGTCAGTAGTCGGCTGGAAGGACCAGAGATTGTCCGGGATTTTATCCATGGATTTGAGGATGTCGCCCTTGGCGACACCAAAAAGAGCTTGCGAAGAAGACACGAGTGGACCCTTCGAAGCGGTTTGCGCACTCACCCCGAAAGCGCAGAGAAGAACGGCGGCAGCTATTTTCATAAAAGCTATCATACGAGTTTTCGAGGCTGGCTGGGTGAATACAGTTGTTACAATCGTCTGATATGTGGCGACGGCTCACTTTCCTAATCGTCGCGTGCCTGGCGGCTTCCGCGCAGAAGCGGCCGTTCGACGCGAACGCCATGATGGAGCTGAAGCGAATCAGCGATCCACAACTTTCCCCCGATGGTAAATGGATGACGTTCACCGTCCAGACCGTCGACGTGCCTGCCAACAAGAAGCCGACTCAGATCTGGATCGTGGCAGGGCCCGACGGCTCCGGCGCAGCGCCGCGCCAGATTACTCACGATGGCGAATCCAATCAGCGGGCCCGCTGGTCGCCGGATTCCAGGCGGATCGCCTACATCTCCGACCGCGGCGGCTCCTCGCAAATCTGGCTCATGGATCCCGATGGCGGAAACGCCAAGCAAATCAGCAACGTCTCCACCGAAGCCGACGGCGAGCTGTTCGCGCCCGATGGGAAGAACCTGCTCTTCACCAGCGACGTCTATCCCGATTGCGGCGCCGACGATGCCTGCAACCAGCGCCACCTCGATGCCGACAAAGCCAACAAAGTCCACGCCCGCATCTACACCGAATTGTTGTATCGCCACTGGACGCAATGGCAGACGGCGCGCCGCAGCCACTTGCTGGTGGTGCCGGTGACCGGTGGACAGGCGAAGGACCTCACGCCCGGAAGGTACACCGTCCCGCCGTTTTCGCTAGGCGGTCCTGACGATTACGATGTTTCGCCCGACGGCCAGGAAGTCTGCTACTCGATGAACGCCGACGCAGTTCCGGCCACCAGCACCAACGCCGATCTTTACGTGGTCTCCATCAAGGGCGGCGACCCGGTCAAAATTTCATCCACGCCCGGCGCCGATTCCAGCCCGCAATATTCGCCCGACGGCAAGTACATTGCCTGGCGCGCGCAGTTTCGCGCCGGCTACGAGAGCGATCGCTGGCGTCTTCTGGTGCTGGAACGCACCACCGGTAAGCTGTTGAATCTCACCGAGACGTTGGACCGCTGGGTCAACAGCTTCACGTGGTCTCCCGATTCAACGCGGCTGTTCTTTACCACCAATGATCGCGGCAGCCAGTCCATCCAGTTGATTTCGGCGGCCGGCGGCGCTGCCCGCCAGGTGGCGGGCGGCTATGCCGAGCTGGACGACATGCAATTGACGCGCGACGGCAAGACCATGGTCTATACGGAGCAGACCGGCGTGTCGCCCACCGAGATCTACCGCATCGCCTCGTCGGGCGGTACGCCAGTGGCGATGACGCACTTGAACGACGCGGCGCTGGCGGCGCATCAGATGACGCCGCTGGAAGAATTCTGGGTGACTTCGCAGGACGGTTCGCGGGTGCAGAGCTTCGCGGTGAAGCCTTACGGCTTCCAGGAGGGCCACAAATATCCCGTGGTCTTTTTGATTCACGGCGGTCCGCAGGGTTTTTGGGGCCATGCGTGGACCTATCGATGGAATGCGCAGGTCTTCGCCGCGGAAGGCTTCGTGGTGGTGATGCCCAACCCGCGCGGATCGACCGGCTACGGACAGAAATTCGTCGACGAGATCAACAACGATTGGGGCGGCAAGGCGTTCGACGACATCATGGCAGTCACCGACCATGTGGCGGCTGAAGTACCCTACGCCGACGCGTCTCAGATGGTGGCGGCAGGAGCATCCTACGGCGGATATATGATCGACTGGATGCTGGGCCACACGCAACGTTACAAGGCGCTGGTGACCCACGACGGCGTGTACGACCTGGCGAGCGAATTCGGCGCCACCGAAGAGCTATGGTTCCCGCTGTGGGAATTCGGCGGCACGCCATGGGACAACCCGGACGAATACGAGAAATGGTCGCCCAGCCATTACGTAAAGGACTTCCACACACCCACGCTGGTGGTGCACGGCGAGCAGGATTTTCGCGTGCCGTACACCCAGGGGCTGCAGTTATTCACGGCGCTGCAGATGCAGAAGGTGCCCTCCAAGCTGCTGCTCTTCCCCGACGAAGGCCATTGGGTTTTGAAGCCGCAGAACAGCCTGCTGTGGTACAAGACGGTGCTTGACTGGCTGAAGACCTGGGCAATTCAACAAGGTAATCAATGAAAGTCATCATAGGTGTCCTGGTATTGGTTTTTGTGTTGGCGTTGGCCGCGCTATTCGCGATGTCGACCCACACGGAAGTGAATGTCAGCCCGGTAGCGACCATCGGTATCGCCACCCCAGTGACGGTGCGGTTGGCGAATCCGCATGGCGAGCGCGCCGTGGAGGCCTGGCTGGAACAGGACGGCAAGCGCTATCCGCTGTTGGAGGAAAAAGGGCCGTCACGCCGTCTGTTCTGGAAACGGCATGAGGCGACGCGGCGCGTGACGTTCGAAGCGGGCAAGAATAAAGTGCCCGATTTGAAAGAAGGGAAAGCGCGGCTGGTGGTGGAAACCACCTCAAACGACTTTCGCGGCAGCAGCGATTCCGCGTCCGAGGATGTGAGCGTTGTGCTCACTGCCCCGCGCGTGTTCGCCGACGGTTCCCAACACTACATCAATCAGGGCGGCATGGAACTGGTGGTGTTCACGCCGAGCGGATCGTGGAGCGAGGCCGGCGTGCGCGTGGGCAAATACACCTTCCGCAGCTTTCCGCTGCCCGGCCATGCCGATCAGCGGTTTTCCATGTTCGCCTATCCCTGGGATTTGCCGGCCGATGTCGTGCCGGAGATCTACGCGCGCAATGAGGCGGGCACGGAAGCCACCGCGAAGTTCTGGTTCAAGCTCTTCCCCAAGAAATTCCGCGCGCGCGAATTCCCGGTGGAAGACGCGCTCATGGAGAAGCTGGTCAATTCGGTGGATCCCAACAATACTCTTGCGCCCGGCAAGGACCTGGTGGGCCGCTTCCTGTTTATCAATGGCGATCTCCGCCGCAAGAACAATCAGCAGCTCGCGGACTTGCGATTGAAGACCGAAGAAAAGATCCTGTGGAACGGGCCGTTCCTGCATTGGGGCAAAGAAGAGGCCAATTACGCCGACGTGCGCGCCTACATGTACCACGGCAAGAAAATCGACGAGCAGGTGCATTTGGGATTCGATCTTTCCGATACCCAGAACACACCCGTAAAAGCCGCAAACGACGGCAAAGTGGTGTGGGCCGCCGACATGGGGATCTATGGGAACTGCATCGTGGTGGACCACGGATACGGGCTGCAATCGATCTATGGCCACCTGCGGGAGATCGACGTGAAGGTTGGGGACGCGGTGCAAAAGGGCCAGAAGATGGGTGTCGAGGGGCAGACGGGACTAGCGGGCGGAACGCATCTCCACTTCAGCATGCAAGTGGACGGCGTGCAGGTGAATCCGCGCGAGTGGTGGGATGAGCATTGGATTCAGGATCGCGTGATGAGCAAGCTGTCGCCGGATGCCAAGATACCAGTCGCGTCAAAGACGGATACGGCAGCGGAGACGCCCCGCAAGAAGAAGCGGCACAAGAAATGAATTTAGCCGCCGATGAACACCGATAAGACGAAGCCCTTTCTTATCGGTGTTCATCGGTGTTTATCGGCGGCTAACAACTATTTCGCCGTGCTCGCGGTGTACCTGATCGTGAGCTGTTGCCCGGACGCGATCTCTTTGATGATGTCGAGTTGCGCCGTGGTGCAGATCGTGCCATCGCTCTGAGCGCACCTTAGAGTTCCGTCGGACGAAGCTAACGCGACATCCTTGACCGGCACCAGAACTTCGTGTTTGCTCTTGCCGGCGAATACCGCGTCGGACAGGGTTTGTACCTCTCTTTGCGTGCATCCCCGGCCGTCCGCGTTCTTGCATTTGACGACTAGCGCCGGTGGCGGGGATTTCCGCTGCGGCGGCACTTGCGCCATTATTGCCAGGGAGAACACCAACGATAATGCTGAAGCTCCGAGGGTAGGTTTCATTTCGTCCTCACCGGTGACAGTATATCCCACGCCTGCGGAAAAGATCTGGGCCCGCGCAGAAAGCCGCCAGGTACCCTCGTGTTAAACTTGGAACTGTCGCGGAGAGGTGGCAGAGTGGTCGATCGCGCCCGCCTCGAAAGCGGGAGTACCTGTGAGGGTACCGGGAGTTCGAATCTCCCCCTCTCCGCCATCGTTCCATTTCCCCACCTTCTGTCGTGAATACGTTACCATTGTCTTGCAAAAATGCTAACGATTCGCTTCGCTGCCGTCGCCGGTCTGGTCGCGCTTTTCAGCGCCTGCGGACACGCGAACTCGCCTCATAAGCTCTCCATCGCCGCCGCCGCGGACCTGCAGTTCGCCCTGGCGGAGGGCGCTCGGCAATTCCATCAACAGCATCCGCGGACCGAACTCGCTATCGACTACGGTTCTTCCGGTAATTTCTATGCCCAAATCCGCAACGGCGCGCCCTTCGACCTGTTCCTTTCGGCCGACGTCCAGTATGCGCGCAATCTCGCGCAGGGCGCCGTTTTCGTCTATGCCGCCGGCAGAATAGCAGTCTGGGTGCCTGCGTCTTCGAAGCTCGATCCGGCGACCGCTCTACGCGACCCGTCGGTTCGCCGCATCGCCATCGCCAATCCGCAGCATGCGCCATACGGCCGCGCCGCCGAAGCGGCGCTACGAAGCATGGGCCTCTACGATAGCGTCGAGAAGAAACTCGTCTTGGGCGAGAACATTTCGCAGACGTTGCAGTTCATTCAGAGCGGCGCCGCCGATACCGGGATCGTCGCGCTTTCGCTGGCGGTGGCTCCCAAGATGCGCGAACAAGGGCGATACTGGGAAGTTCCCGTGAGTGCGTATCCTAAAATCGAGCAAGGGGGCGTGATTCTGAAAGATTCACCGGAGGCGCGCGAGTTTCGCGAATGGCTGCTCGGGCCGTCCGGCAGGAGTCTGCTGAAGCAGTACGGCTTCTCGTTGCCCGGCGAATAGTCATGGACTGGCAGGCGATCTGGCTGAGCGTGCGGCTTTCGGTTTTCACCACCGCGATTCTGTTTGCGGTGGGCACGCCTCTGGCTGCCTGGCTGGCTTTCTCGCGCTGGCGGTGGAAGTTCCTGGTAGAAGCGGTGGTGGCGCTGCCGCTGGTCTTGCCGCCCACGGTGCTCGGTTTTTATATACTGCTGGCGATCGGGCCGCGCAGTCCGCTGGGCGCGCTATACGGGAAGATCACCGGCGGCATCCTTCCATTCTCATTTCAGGGATTGCTGCTGGCCTCCGTGCTCTACAGCCTGCCCTTCACGGTGCAGCCGGTGGCGGCAGCGTTCGCCTCGGTCGACCGGGGGCTGGTGGAGGCTTCCTGGTGTCTGGGCGTTTCCCGCTTCGCGACTTTTCGCCGCGTCGTGGTGCCGCTCTCGCGGCGCGGTATCGCGACGGGCGCCATCCTCAGCTTTGCCCACACGATGGGCGAATTCGGCGTGGTCCTCATGGTGGGCGGCAATATCGCCGGAGTCACGCGCACCGTTTCCATCACCATCTACGACCAGGTGCAGGCACTCGATTACGCGGCGGCCACGCAAACGTCGCTCTTCCTGCTGGGCCTTTCGTTTCTGGTGCTGGCGTTCACTTACTCTTTCCAGCGGCGGGTTTGGAATGTATGGCCGATGAGCTGAGCTGCGTTTGCCGCACGCGGTTGGCTTCCGGCTTCGAGGTGCACGCCGATCTGAAGCTGCCGTTCGATCGCGCGCCCGTCACCGTACTATTCGGGCCGTCCGGCGCCGGCAAAACGACGCTGTTGCGGATGCTCGCGGGCCTCGATCGCCCTCTCGACGGCGCCATCGCATTTCGAGGGCAGACGTGGTTCGATGCCGCGGGCGGCCTGTGTCTCGCGCCGCAGCAACGTCGCGCCGGGTATGTGGCACAGGACTACGCCCTGTTCCCACACCTCACGGTTGCCGACAACATCTTTTATGCTGCCCGCCCGGGCAAGCGCGAGTACCTCAAGACGTTCGGGCTGGACGAATTCGCCGGCCGCTATCCCGGCGCCATTTCGAGCGGCCAGCGGCAGCGCGTGGCACTGGCCCGCGCACTGGCCGCCGAGCCCGCGCTCCTTCTGCTCGACGAGCCGCTTTCGGCGCTCGATCCGAATCTGCGCAA
>Ga0182016_10000526_pt1 | contig 47961 bp, 34 predicted proteins | sample 712S2MmetaG_FD_120491 | JGI IMG/M metagenome (GOLD analysis project Ga0182016, IMG submission 120491) | Permafrost microbial communities from Stordalen Mire, Sweden - 712S2M metaG | ecosystem: Environmental > Terrestrial > Soil > Wetlands > Permafrost | place: Sweden: Stordalen | collected...
ACACCCGCGCCCTCACACAAGGAGCACAGGGTTAACCTCAACTTCTCGAACCGCCGGATGCGGACCCGCATGTCCGGTGGTGTGGGAGGGGAGAGGCCGTCAGGCCTCCCCCTATCCCGATCATTTCGGCCGCTCCGCCGCCCGTCGTGCTATGGTTATCCCGCGGCAGTGGGGGCTTGAATGGCGCCACGCTTCGTATCTCGTCTTCTCGTTCCGTTCGTTCTTTCGCTCTTGCCAGCGTGCTCGTTTGCAAGCACGGTCGTGTTCTGGCAGTCCGGATTTCCGTCGGCGGATTCTCCTGCGCCGAATGAAGCGGAATTGCGCGCAGCCTTTGCCGGCGCGGGGTTTGCGAATGCAGCCGGTCTGCCCGGCGCCTTGGCCGCTGCGCACACGGACTTGCTGGTTCTGCCCTATGGATCGGCGTGGCCAGAGGCGGATTGGGATGCAATTCTGCAGTATCTGGACCACGGCGGGAACCTGCTCACCCTGGGTGGCAAACCGTTCACTCGCGCGGGGTACGAGGATGCGGGCGGATGGCATCTACGCGCGGAGAGCACGGCGCAGACGTTGGAACTGTTCATCGACGGGTACCAGGAGACGCCGGGATCCGAGGGGCTCCAGTTCACGCCCAACGGCGACGTGTTTCCGCAGCTGGCTTCGTTTGGGTGGCATCGGGCGTTCAGCCCGGTAGCGCGGCTCTCGGTGATTGATTACGATGCCACCGGCGGCGCGACGGGCGGCGAGGATATGGATCTGACTACGCTCGCCTGGGGCGAACGCAGCGGGCACAAGCTGGCGGCCCCGGTGCTTGAGCTCGACCACAACGCGTATCGGTTCGTTGGCGGGCGATGGATCCTGGTGGCGTGCGATCCGGATGCGGATTTCTTCAGCAACAGGCAACTGTTGGCGGCTCTCGCGGAACTGGCGGTGAGAAAGAGCGACCGCTTCGCCTTCCGGCCGCGGGCGCCGCTTTTCGTGCCGGGTGAAGCATTGGAATTCGATTACACTTCGTCCGATCCGCTGGCGGCGCAGCCCGCAGGCGAGCAACTGCACGTTCGCGTGACCTCAGAAGGCAGCGAGGCGCATTACGACCAGACTGATCCGGTGGAACAGGTGATGACGCTGCCCGAAAGCGCGGCCGGCGGCAAGGGCTTGCACACGGTCGAAGTCACGCTGCTCCGAGACGGGAAACCGCTGCGGACGTACCGGTCCGGATTCTGGATGCGGGACTGGCAGTATCTCCTGTCGGGGCCGAAGCTGACGGTGGGCGCTGACTACTTCGAGTCGAACGGGAAGCCGCTCCCGGTGGTTGGGACGACGTATATGTCCGGGGATGTGTCGAGGCTCTACCTCACGCTTCCGAACGCATACGTGTGGGACCGCGACATGGCACAGATTCATGGGGCGGGACTCAACATGATCCGCACGGGACTGTGGACGGCCTGGCAGCACGAGTTGGCTGCCGACGGGCGGCTGAGCGAGCCGGCGCTGCGAACGGTGGAGGCGTTTCTGATGTGCGCGCGGCACAACGATCTGCCGGTGCAGTTCAATCTGTTTGCGTTCTACCCTGACGAGTTTGGCGGAGAGAATGGCTACCTCGATCCGGCCGCGGTGAACGCTGAATCGCTCTACGTCCAGTCGCTTGTGGAGCGCTTTCACGCAGTGCCGTTCCTGGCCTGGGACCTGATCAACGAGCCGAGTGCAAACAGGAATCTGTGGCGGACCCTGCCGGATTACGATCCATTCGAGCAAGCGGCGTGGCGCAAGTGGATCGCGGATCGCTACCCTGACCGCGCCAAGCTGCTGCATGACTGGGCTGAACCGTCGCTGGGAATTGGGCGCGATTTGCAGGCGCGCCCGACGGCCATGGATACGGAGATGGCGGCCGAAGATCCACTAGCGCTCCCCAAGGCCGGCTCGCTCTCACCTGATGCGGTGCGGAGCGGCTTCAATCCGCTTAAGGATTACGACTACGCGCTCTTCACACAGTGGGTGCTTGCCAATTGGGTGAACAGGATGCGAACCCTGATTCGCAGCAACGGCTCGGAGCAATTGGTCACCGTGGGCCAGGATGAAGGCGGCGTAGGGGGACGCGTCTCGCCTGCGTTCTATTCGTCGCAGATTGACTTCACGGCGGACCACACGTGGTGGGACTACGACGCCATCCTGTGGGCTTCGCTGGCGCCGAAGTTCCCCGGAAAGCCGATGCTGATCCAGGAGACAGGTGAGCAGCGCAGGCTGACGCTGGACAACCAATTGCGCTTCAGCGCGCAGGAGGAGGCGTGGCAACTGGAGCGCAAGATCGCCATCGCATTTGCACAGGGCGCCGGAGCGCTTGAGTGGGTGTGGAACGTGAATGCGAACATGGCCAACGACAATGAAATCACCATCGGCGCCGTGCGCCCGGACGGAACGGAGAAGCCGGAGGTGGACGTGCTGGCGGGCTACGCCGCGTTCGCCAGCAAAAGTCCGCAGGCCTTCACGAAGATTGAGCCGCCAGCGGTGACGATGGTGACGTCGCAAGCGCTGCTGTATTCGATTATGGGCGGCCTGGCGCTGGATACGCAGAAGCACGCACTGCGTGCAATGGCGTACTGCGATCACACGCCGTTGCGGATGTTGCCGGAGAATCGGCTGGCGGAACTGGGGATGCCGAAGCTGGTGTTTCTGCCGTCGGCGCAGGGGCTAACGAACAAGGCTTGGGACGAATTGCTGGATTACGCCGCGCGCGGCGCAACCCTGCTGGTGACCGGCCCAGTCGATCGCGACGAGCATTGGCAGCAAGTGAACCGGACAGCGGATCTGGGAGTGACGGCAACTGTTGCTCCGCTGGCGGTGCGCGGGTCGGAGTTGACGTTGCCGAATGGGAATTCGTTTCCGCTCGGATTCCCCGCCGGCGTGCAGCAGGCGGAGACATGGACCATGCGCTTCGCCGATGGGAAATCAGTGGAAACCGTTCCTCATGGCAAAGGCCGGATTTTGTGGGCCGCGGATCCGGTGGAGTTTGCCGAGGGATATACGGCCGTCGCGGCGCTGTATCGGTGGGCACTGGACCAAGCCGGACTGAAACCGGTATTCCGTGAAGTGGAGCGGCTGTCGCCGGAGGTGCTGGCGTATCCCACGGTTCTGGACGACGCGGAGATCTACAGCTTCAGCAACGAGTCGCCCGATCCGCAGACGGTGGACATCGTGGATGCGCTTACGGGCGCGCACATTCACTTTGAAATGCAGGCGCAGCGTGGCGCGGTGCTGCTGTTGGACCGCAACGGAGCGGCTCTGTCGAGCTACGGCGTGGCGGCGGTGAATGCGAAATGATCCGCCCGGAATGATAGGGTAGCTGTGGAAGTTCGTGCTCCGGCCGGATTACCGCCAAACAGGAAGTAACCCCAGTTTCTGCGTCCCCGGGGTTGGGGAAGGGTCGGCGACGACTCACCCGGAATGCGAGTAATCGAAATCCGCGCCTAGCAGCCTGTGGCGAAAGTCCGGTTTTGAAAGGGCACGACTTTTAGCCTGCCCTGAGCCTGTCGAAGGGTGCCGCAACGCCCGCACAATCAGCGCGGCTTTAGCCGCTGAGGGATGCCCTTTCCGGAGTTTTGACTTTCACCACGGGTTGTTGGTCATCTCTTGAGAGAAGGGGTCAGAAGCTCTTCTTCCGGCTCAACATGCACCAAGACTTCTGCGATCTGTGGCACCTGCTCCAGGACAGCGTCTTCCACATCGTGTGCAATGTTATGCCCCTGACGCACCGTCAGAGTTCCTTCGACGACGATATGCAGATCGACGTAGTAGCGAAAGCCGACCTTGCGGACATGGCACTTCTCCAGGCCGATAACTCCTGAAACAGTCGAGGCAACGGAGCGCACCTCCTGTTCCAACCGAGGGCCAGGCGCGGTATCGAGTAATTCTGCGAAGGGCGCACGAAGTTGCCGCCACGCATTAAAAATGATGACTGGCGATGCACAGAGCGCAGCCCAATCGTCTGCTGCGGCTTTTCCGGTCCACAAAGCGATCGAAATACCGACAAACGCAAAGGCCGAAGTAATGGCATCGCTCAAGTGATGCCAGGCGTCGCTACGAACGGCCGTGCTGTCGATTCCTTTGCTGACGGAAGACACATAGCGGGATAGCAATACCTTGATCCCAACCACAGCTAACAAGACCCATAGTGTGTATATCTCGGGTAAAGGATGCGGAGTTTGAATAAGCACGATGCTCTCGACCCCGATTGCGATTGCGGCCACGATCAGCGCAAGGCCCACGATAATGGCGGCTACGGGCTCGGCTTTTCCGTGGCCATAAGGATGATCTTCGTCGGGCGGCCTGATGGAGACGCGCAAGCCCAGGTAGACCACGGTCGAGCTGATGACATCGGAAAGTGACTCAATTCCATCTGCGACCAAGGCGAATGAATGTCCAATGAACCCAGTTGTGCATTTGAACATGGCGAGGACAAAATTCAACCCAATGCCGATGAGCGAGGAATTCAAGCCTCGCTGGATCATCTGCTCGGGGGTTTGCCTTCTTGCCATACTTCGCCATTATCGCCAATTCTTTTGGCTGGCGAGGAGCTCTTTTCATAAAAACCAGACCACTTCGCCACCCCAGTAAGGAGAATGTACGGCAGCAGCGGCTGACATCGCACAGATTTCAAGGGAAATGACCGCTTGAGGACGCGGGTGCAATGCCTATCACGGGCGACCTGTCGCGTCGGCGACGACACCGATCAGTGCACCCGCATTGGATTGCCATGCGAATGCCGCTCCGCGAACGGGGCCAGATGACGAGGCACGGAAGAGACCAAAGGAGGTCCGCCTCCGCGCTACGCGCTCAGAATGGCGAGCGCGGGGTCCAAATGGCGACTGTATTCAGATCGTCGTCAACCGCGGCAAAGCGAAGGGCTTCTCCGGAAAACGGCGTATTGGCAATTCCGAATGCCGCGCCAAGGGCCCCACCGTCAAGTTGATAGGTAGCGACGAAACTCCCTTCGTCCGTGAACTCCACCAGTTCGTTTTGCGTGCCTGCCACAGCTTGCGCATTTCGGTACAAAGGAATAACAAATCAGTGACAAGTGTCTGGATTGGTCTCTTCATACTCAGGTTCAATGCAACACGAATCTGTGAGAAAGACATTTGAGAGACAAGGTATGAAGAGCAGTTGGCTGCAGCGTTCGTTCGCAGTGTCGGCGACGCTTGTGCTGGTATTAGCCAGAATGACATTCGCACAAGCGCCTGGGACGGGAGCCATTTCCGGGACGGTGTACGACCCTTCGAATCGAGCCATTCACAACGCTGAAGTATTAGCGGTAAATGAGGCGACACACGTGTCGCGCTCGGTGCTTACCACGGAAGAGGGTGTCTTTCGTGTGCCGCTCCTGTTGCCAGGCAGTTATACGGTGACGGTAAAGGCGCCTGGGTTTGCCGATCATGTCTCAAAGTCACTTTCAGTAACGGTGAGCGAGACGAGTTCGGTTAACGTGACGATGACGATTGCGGGGGAGAATGCAAGTGTGCGAGTGGCCAGCGATGCGGAGCTGGCCGAAACGGAGAGCTCGACGCTCGGCCGTGCCGTGGATCAGGAAGCGATCCAGGCTTTGCCGCTGGCTAGCCGGAATTACACGCAGATTCTCGCTCTCTCGCCGGGCGTGGGTGTGGGGCTTCCGGATGTCAGAACCCTCGGCCGGAACTCGCAGAATGTTACATCGGACGGCGCCAAGACAACCTCGAATAACGTCCAGTTCAACGGCATCGACGCCAATAACCTCTCGCAGAACTCCATGAAGGGTGACGGAGAAGAGGTGGGCACAGCCGTTCCCGCACCCGACGCCATCCAGGAGTTCAAGGCGCAAACTGCCAATTACGATGCCTCCTATGGACGAGGCGCGGGAGCCAACATAGATTTTATCAGCAAGAGCGGCACAAACACTTTTCACGGAAGCGCGTGGGAATTTGTGCGCAATACAATCTTCAACGCAAACGACTTCTTTTCCAAGTTGGACAACAATCAGCCGCGTCCCACGCTTAAGAAGAATATCTTTGGCGTATCCTTCGGCGGTCCGATCCGGAAGGACCGGAGCTTCCTCTTTGTCGAGTATCAAGGAACTAGAGAGGTCAATGGAGGGGCAAGCGGATCCGAAGTAACTACCGATCTGCCGCAGCTTACCTCCGACCGTTCTGCCGCAACGCTGGGAGCGCAGTTTTGTCCCGCCAATTACGCGAATGCGCCCGGCTATCTGACCAACGCGCTCGGGACGCAGGTAGCCTGCGATGGCTCTAACATCAATCCCGCCGCGCTGGCCCTGCTCAACTTCAAGCTGAGTAATGGCCAGTATGCGGTTCCCAGTCCCCAGATCGATCTGCCTGCAACTCCGGGAGAGCTTCCCATCGGCCAGTCCACCTTCTCCATCCCCGCTAGTTACAATGAGGACCAGTTCAGCGTGAACATCGATCAGGTCATGACGGCCAAGAACACGCTCGCGGGAAGATTCTTTTATATGCGCGCGCCAACCCTCTTTCCCTTTTCGCAGAGTGGCGGCGCCAATGTTCCCGGATGGCCCACCAACCAACTCGACCAGAACACGATGTTCGTTCTCGCGGATACTCACGTCTTCAACTCCAACCTCATCAACCTGGCGCGTTTCGGCTATATGCGATTCAGCGGTCTCGCCTCTGTCGCGAACCCGATACAGGCTTCGGACCTGGGAATGAGCACGCCCACGGGTAGCGCGGGCGTGGCGCCGGGCGTGAGCATTAGCGGCCTGTTCACCACGGGAGATGCGGGCACGCCATCGCAGTGGCAGAACACCAACAGCTTCATCTGGCAAGATACCGTCTCTCATACGCGGAACCGTCACGATATGCGCTTCGGCGTCGAGCTGAAGCGTCATGAAGTGGACGTAAACCCGCCCTTCGGCATCGATGGACTGCTGATGATCAACACCTTTGAAGATTTCCTGCTCGGCCAGAGCGCGGCCGAAAATGGCAGCCCCATTGGCGCGAGCAATGTTACAGGGATTGACGGCGCCTCGGGACTTTTCCGCGAGGACGAGCGCTACACAGACCTGGCGGCCTTTCTTCAGGACGACATCAAACTAACGCAGCGGCTGACCGTGAACGCAGGCCTGCGCTATGAGATATTCGGCCCGCCGGCGGAAATCCATGGCCGGCTGAGTAACTTCGATCCGTCGATTGCTGAGGGGCAGGTGCCGGCGGCGGGATCGCTCAGCGGATATACTCTGCCGGCGAATTTCCCCGGTCCCGTTCCTGTCGGAGTAACCAAGACCTCGACTGCCGGGCTGTGGCTTACCGACTATCACGATCTCTCGCCCCGTCTTGGTTTCGCACTGCAGTTGACGGGGGAGCCGATTTTAGTGCTGCGCGGCGGATACGGCATTTACTACGACCGTCCTTCGGGAGGTTTTACCGAAGGGCAGTCCGGAGGGCAGCCGTTTTCGCTGCAGGAACTCAACTTCGGTGTGCAAAACGCAGGATCAACACTGCAAAATCCCTTCGATCCATTGCTGCCGCCAGCTTCAAGCTTTCCCATTTATCAGCCGCGCGTGCCCGGCGGAGGCGCGTATACGTCCGCTGTATCGCCGCGCGTCATCGATCCATACACACAGGAATACAACCTGAACCTCCAATATGCCCTGGCAAAGAATCTCCTGCTGGAAGTCGGCTACGTCGGCACGCACACAACGCATTCGCCCGGGAGGATCGAATTCAATCAGGCAGAGCTGGCCAGCGCCCAAAATCCGGTCAACGGGACGACCATGAATACCGCTGCCAATGTCATCCAACGGCTGCCCTTCGCGGGCGTCTCGACAGGATCGCTCCTGGCCAATACGGAGTTCGAAGCGAACTATAACTCGCTGCAGAGCAGCATAACCAAGCGGATAAGTCACGGACTTCAGTTTCTCGGCAGCTACACATGGTCGAAGTCTCTGGACGAGACCAGCGGCTCCGGCGGAGCCGATTTCTTTGAGATATGGTTGCTGACTAATAACCAGAACTATCCCCGGCAGGCATACGGGCTGAATGACTTCGACCGCGACCAGAGAGCCGTCGCGAACTTCACCTGGACCGCGCCGAAGTTTGAGCAGGCGCCTGCGATGGCGCGGCGCGTACTCTCGGGCTGGGAGTTCTCCGGCATCGCAGTAATCCAGTCAGGCAGCCCAATCACGGTGCTCGACGGCAACGCCGGCGCGGTTTATGGAAATTTCCTGAATAGGGCGCAACGCACGGGATCGAATCCCTCCACGCATGGTTCGCTCCATTCGCGTGTCCTCAACGGCTATCTCGATCCGAATGCATTTACCATCGCGCCGGAAGCCCCGAACGGGAGCGGGCCGGGAGACACGGACTTCGGCAACAGCGGCGTCGGCATTGTGCGCGGGCCCGGCCAACACAACATGGACATGGCCGTGGAGCGCATCTTCCCAGTAACCGAATCAAGCAACTTCCGCTTCCGCGCCGAGTTCTTCAATCTGGCGAATACGCCGCAATTCGCCAACCCGAATAACAATGTTAACTTCATCATGACTCCCACTGGTCCGGCTAACCAGAATCCTTCGTTCGGCTCGATCACCGCCACCGCGGCAAATCCCCGCATCATCCAGTTCGCGGTTAAGTACCTATTCTGATCGACCGCAGAATGCAAGGAAGGCGCCTTAGCGATGACGATTGAAGAGATAGAGTCCGCGTGCGATCGATCCCAGCCGCTGGAGTTTCCCAGGCACGTGCTGGAGGTCCCCGAACTTTCGCATCGAGAGATGTTCTTTCCTCTTGGGTTTCCAACGGAGTTGAGAACGAACTCGCCCGAGATTCTGTCGCAGGCTCGCAACCTGTGGCCCATTCTTGAGAAACGGTTCGATACGGAGCCTATCCGCGTTGACGTGCATGTGGTAGAGGGCGGCTCGACAGAGTGCCCTCCAGCACCGGTCTTCCGCTTGATGTATCCCCTATCGGTAAGCATAGCGGACACCAACAACTACAGGATCGGCCATCTTGACCGGAACACGACACAGATTACGATCTCGCGAGCGACCGAGAGGCACAGGAGCTATCTGGGATATTTCTTCTTGGCATTCGCACCGTATGACCACATTGAATCCAGGTACACGGCGCCTGTCCATGCAGGATGTGTAGCGCGAAACGGGCGGGGAGTGTTGCTTTGTGGCGATTCAGGCGCAGGCAAATCGTCTCTGTCGTACGCATGCGCGCGCGCAGGGTGGACTTATGTAAGCGATGACGCGAGCGATTTGCTGATTGAAGGTAACGATCGTCTGGTGATTGGGAACTGCCATCAGGTGCGTTTTCGCCCTTCGGCAGTCGATTTGTTTCCCGAGTTGCAAGGTTTGGAGGTTACACCGCGCGCGGTAGGAAAGCCGTCGATCGAGTTGCCGACGGGACCGATGCCAGGGATGATCTGCGCGCTCTCAGCGCAGGTGGAGTTTATGGTGTTCCTCAACCGGCGCGTTCCCGGCCCTCCGGAATTGGTTCCCTATCGCAAAGACGTGGCGCGGTATTATATGCGGCAAGTATTGTTCGGGTCCGCGGAGTCTCTTGCCGCGCAGTACGCCGCATTGGAGCGATTGCTGACGGCGCGGGTCTTTGAGCTGCGATATAGTGACCTGGATTGGGCGGTGGACAGGTTGGAGACGCTGGTGCGGGAGGGACACTAGTGGAACAGTTGCTTGAGCATGATCCAGTCGATGCCGGCGATACGAGCGGTATCTCTATTTGGAGAGGCCCCTCAACCTGGCTTCTCAAAAAGAAACTGTGCCGGGGTTTCTGGGTATTCTTTGCCGTCGAGTGCTTCGTCGATTTCGGATTCTCACTGTATTTCTTCCTATTTAATCTCTATCTCGTGGATTGTCATTTCAACGAGCGAACCATCGGCCTGGTTGGGGGCGTGCTCACATTTGGATCGGTAGCCGGAACCTTGCCAGCCGGCTGGCTTGCGCGCAAAGTCGGGCTGCGGCCGCTGCAAGTGTGCAGCATGATAGCTGCGCCACTGCTAGGTGTGACGCGCGTCTTCGTGCTGCGGGAGCCGGCGCAAGTTGCTCTGGCGTTTCTCTCTGGGCTGGCACTATGTATCTGGGCAGTCTGCTACTTGCCGACACTGGCCAGACTTACAACTTCGGAGAACCGGGCGTCAGCCTTCAGCATTATATTCTCGGTCGGCATCGCCGTCAGCGCGCTTGGCGGGTTGGTATGCGGTTCTGTGCCCCATTTGCTGAGGACAGCTGGGTACACGCTTGAAGCTGCCGACGTCAAGCGGCTGATTCTCATTGGCTCGTGCGTCATTGCGGGAATTGGAGTGTTCCCTTTGTTGCGTCTTCGGTTACCGCCGCCCGAAGAAAGCGAAGCTCAAACCCCGTACAAATCAGAGAAAAAGGTTTGGAAGATAAATCCCTTCCTGCTTGGATTCGTGCCTTTGATGGCCCTGTGGACAGCCACACTGGCCTCATTTACGCCGTTTGCCAATGTGTATCTGACGCGCGACTTCCATATTTCCTTGTCGCAGATTGGGTTCATTTTTTCAGCTGCTCATGTGATTCAGTTGTGCGCGACCTTGATGACGCCGGTGGTTTTTCGCCGGCTGGGCCTGCTGAACGGAATTGTTGCGACCCAGGTTGCGACGGCCGTGACCATGGGCTTGCTGGCGGGGGCCCACAACAGAGGGCTGGCAGTGGCGCTCTACCTGGGCTTTTCTGCGGCGCAATGGATGAGCACTCCGGGGTTGTACAACATGTTGATGAGCAGGGTGACGGACGAAGAGCGCAGCTCGGCATCCGCAATGACGATGTTCTCGAACGCGCTGCTGCAGTCATGCGCAATGGCTGGGGCGGGGATACTGTTTGTGCGATTTGGATACCCGCGGGTGCTCGTGGGAATTGCTGGAATGGCGCTGATCGCGGCGCTGCTCTTCAAGTCGTTTGATATGCCGGGAGGCCGGAAATCAGTGGCAAATTGATTGGATTACAATCTTGTCAGCGAATTGTCACAGCATTGTCATTTCCCATGCTCTTTTGAACCAACGACATAGCAATGGGAGGACAATGAAGATATGTTGCAAACCGAGAATGTTGATATGGATTTCGCAATCAAGGATGGCCAAGCCCTAGCTGCCCGAACGCAGATTCTGGTGGTCGAGGACGATCCACAAATGCAGAAGGTGTTGCACAGGGTCTTCCACGACCAGGGCTATGGCGTGACCGTGTGCGGCGATGGCCAGGTGGGGCTGGACGCGTTTCGCTCCGGCAAGCCGGCAGCCGTGGTGCTGGACCTGATGTTGCCAGGGATATTTGGGCGCGACCTTTGCAAGATCTTCAAATCGGAGCAGCCAGGCGTACAGGTCATTGTGGTCAGCGCCATCAGCGAAGTGGCCGATAAGGTACTGCTGCTGGAGTTGGGTGCGGACGATTATGTAACCAAGCCTTTCAGTCCACGGGAGCTGCTGGCGAGGGTGCAGGCGGCCCTTCGCCGGTCTCAAAAGCAAGTGCCTGCGATTACTTCCTATAGTTTTGGCGTGTGTGAGGTCGATTTCTCCAAGATGAGTGCACGGCGATCCGGCAAACCAGTCACGCTTACGGCGCACGAATTCAAGCTATTGAAGTATTTTGTTGAAAATGCCGAGCGGGTTTTGAGCCGCGAGGAGCTTCTGAACGAGGTATGGGGATATAACTCCTATCCGACGACTCGCACAGTCGATAACCAAATACTGAAGCTCCGGCAAAAGCTTGAGCCGGATGCGGCCGAACCGCACCATTTGCAGACCGTCTATGGTGCTGGATATCGATTTGTTCCGTAGCAGAAAGGTTTCTGTGTCGACCGAGAATCACACGCCAGGAATCCGGACCCGCGCGCTGTTATTGATCTCTCTGGTACTGATCATTGCCGGAACCACGGCTTCCAGCCTGTTCATCATTCGCAATCAATTGCGCAAGCAGGTGCGCGCCAACCTTGCGGCAGACTTGGCACACTCCGTGGAAACCTTCCAGGACCTGGATGCGGGGCGCCTGGTTGCACTTGAACACGAAGGCGCACTCATGGCTGCCCTGCCAAGCCTGAAGGCGCTGATGACGACACATGATCCACGGACCATCACGGATGACGCTGCGGATTTTTGGAAGACGAGCGGGAACGACCTGTTCGCGCTGTCGGACTCAAGCCAAAACATACAGGCTGCATACGCAAAGGGTGCAACGAACACCGATATCCTGAAGCGCGACCTCCAGGCCGCTGTTGCCGATCCCTCGCAGCATTATCTTCTGAGTAACGGCCGGCTCTTTGAGTATTCCGTGCGTCCGCTTTATTTCGGGCGTGAGGAAGATGGGACTCTGTTGGGATATGTGATCAGCGGATATGCCATCGACCAGGGATTTCTTCGGGAAGTGGGGCGTGGCGCGGGCGCTGAAGCGGCCTTTTTCGCGGGTAACATCGTTGTTGTCAGCACGCTTCCAGGCGGCCGGCAGCCTGATCTCGGTCAGATTGCCGGCTGGCAACAGAAGAACGGCACGGGGGCAATTGCTACCGTAGGCCGAGAGCGGTATTTGATGGCGAGCAAGGACTTGACCGCCGAAGCAGGGGCGCCTCTGCGGCTCGTGGTGATGAAGTCATTCGCTGCGGCGGACCGCGCGGAGATGGAGATCGACAGGCTTGTAATGTGGGTGAGTCTTCTCGCGATCGTTGCGGGCTCAGTGCTGATGCTGCTGCTGGCGCGGCTGGTGACGCGGCCTCTGGAACAGCTCGCTGCGGGTGTGCGTGCTTTTGGCGAGGGAGACAGGGAATACTCTCTCCCGGCAGGCGGAACCGAGGAGGTTCGATATCTGAGCCGGGTGTTCGCACAGATGCGAGATGAAATTGAGAAGACGCATCATGCTTTGCTGGAGTCGGAACGGCTGGCGACGATCGGGCGCATGGCCAGCTCAGTGTCCCATGATCTTCGGCACTACTTCGCTGCGATTTATGCGAATGCAGAGTTTTTGGCTTCGCCAGTGCTTCCGGCAAGCGAGCGCGCTGAGCTCTATGAAGAGATTCGGATCGCTATCGATGGAACAACGGACATGCTGGACTCACTCTTGATATTCAGCCGCACAGGCTCTTCTTTGCACCGAGTATCTGCTGACATGACTTTTCTGGTGGAGCGGGCTATTGCTCTGGTAAGTGCGCATCCGGATGCGGAGGGAGTGAAGGTAATTCTGGAAAAGGGCAGTGCGGACACAACCGTGGACGTGGACACCAAGCAGGTAGAGCGGGCGGTCTATAACTTATTGCTGAATGCCTGCCAGTCTGCGCGGGAACGTTCAGGGCCGCGAATCGTCAGAGCCTCTGTCAGCGCAGAGAGCCAGAGCATGAGTGTGACCATTGCAGACAACGGTCCGGGTGTGCCACAAGGGATTCGCGAGACTATGTTCGACCCGTTCGTGAGTCAAGGAAAACAGAAGGGTACTGGCCTGGGCCTTACTTTGGCCTGGAGCGTGGCCCGTGAACATGGTGGAGATGTAAAACTGGTAAGCAGTCGCGAGGGCGAGACCATCTTCCGGCTGACCGTAGCGCGGTATTTGACTGAATCGGCCGGAAATGGCAGCCATCCGCGAAGCAAGGTGCTGACGTCATGAAGGTCAACTCAAAATACGGGGAGAAGTCACACGTTCCAAGAGCGCTTCTGAGGCGAAAACAGCTCCTGCCTCTCGCCATATTCCTTTTCATCTGCTGTCAGCGTTCATTGGCGCGAGCGCAAAGCGAAGCCGCGCCGGCGGCCGTGCCGAGTACTACGGCGCAGAGAGTTGAACAACTGACAGAGGCCGTCACCCAGGCACAAGCGCAAATGGAGGCTTGCCAGAAGCAACTGATCGAGCTGCGACAGCAGTTAGATGTGTTGCGGCTGCAGATGGCGGCTGAAAACGCGGGCGCTCTCCCGGCAGCGCAGAACGTAGCCGCCCATGCCGGCAATTCCGAGGCTGCAGCGGGAACCCCCGCATCTCTGGAGGAAATTCGCGAGCGGCAGGCCATCGAAGAATCGCAGATTGCTACGCACGACGAGATCAAAGTGGAGACCGAATCGAAATATCCGCTCAAGGTGAGTGGATTGATCCTCTTCAGCGGTTTCGTAAACACCAGGGCAGTAGACGTTACCGCGTCGCCTGCCTATGCGGTCTCGGGCCCTGGCAGCACGGGGCTTTCGCTGCGGCAGACCGTTTTGGGGCTCGATGCACGCGGACCGCATCTGCTAGGCGCCGCCAGCCACGCGGATCTTCGCGTGGATTTCTTTGCGAATGGCCAGGAATCAAACTATGCGGCAAGCGGCCTTCTGCGGCTGCGTACCGCGCATGCGGAACTGAATTGGCAGAACACGAAAGCTTTCTTTCAACTGGATCGGACGATTCTTGAGCCGAACCAACCGTCTTCTCTCGTAGCCATTGCGCAACCTGAGTTGGCGTGGGCGGGTAATCTTTGGAGTTGGAACCCGCAGATCGGCGTGGCCCATCAGTTTGCAATGTCGGACTCATCGCGGATCGAAGCCGAGGGAGCTCTGATCGACACTTCGGATCCACTGCCGCCGGGGTCCACTGCTACTCCACCGGCCACAACGCAAACGGAGGGCAGCCGCTGGCCTGGGACTGAAGGGCGGATTGCATTTCTCCGTGGCGAAGCCGGCGCCGGGCTGGAGATTGGTGCTGGAGGCTACTTCAGCCCGCATCGCACGGGCTACGGCGATCGATTCGATGCTTGGGCTGGGACGATGGATATGCGATTACCCCTAACCAGGAACTTTGAGCTGACAGCCAACGCGTATCGCGGCCAATCATTGGCCGGACTCGGCGGCGGCGGATACGTAAACTATTACTATTACTACGAAGGCTCAGCTTATTCCGTGCATGCCCTGGACGATGTTGGCGGATGGACGCAGTTTACGGCGAAAGCGCGTCAACGGGTGGAGATGAACGCCGGCTTTGGTACTGACAACCCGTTCGCCAAAGAGATCTTTCAGGCTATGTCCTCCTCGTATTCAACCTATTCAGGGCTGGCGCGAAACCGCTCAGTCTTCTCGAACGTGATCTTCAGCCCAAGCGCCTATCTTCTCTTTTCGCTTGAGTACAGGCGGATGTGGACCAACTATAACTCGGGCCCCACAGACTTCAGCGATGTAATCGGCATCGCCGCGGGATACAAATTCTGATGCAGCGTGCAAGTTTCAGGCAATTCTGCTGGTTGGCTCTATGGGCCTCATGTGCCTCGCCGTTGTGCGCGCAGGAGGCTATCACGCCGGTGCAAAAGGCAGAAGTGACCGCCAGGCTGACTACGACGCAGAAAGGCAGCGCGCATAAGACCGACAAAGCTCGATCTGCAGTGATCTGGTTGAATCCTCTCCACGCCGGCGCCGCGCCCCCCGTCGCGCCTGGCGCTTTCACGATGATGCAGAAGAACAAGATGTTCATGCCGCGCTTGCTGGTTGTGCCTGTGGGCAGCAGCGTTGCATTTCCAAATGCCGACCCCATCTTTCATAATGTGTTTTCTCTCTTCGACGGGCGGCGATTTGACCTTGGTCTGTATGAAGCTGGCTCTACACGCAGCGTTGTATTTTCGCGCGAGGGCGTCTCCTATATTTTCTGCAATATTCATTCCGAGATGAACGCGGTCATCATCGCACTCGCCACGCCGTATTACGGACTTGCCGACCAGCAGGGTGTATTTCATGTGAAAGATGTTCCGGATGGCGACTACGAATTGCATATGTGGATCGAAGGCCAGGGGCAGGGCTCGCTCGATCAACTCACGCGCAGGGTCCATATTTCCGGAGAGACTACGGATCTCGGGATGATCCGGTCCGGCCACCCGGATCAGCAGCAGCATTTGAACAAGTTCGGTCAGCCGTACGAGCCAGATGCGCACCCTATTTATTGACATAACTGCACTCCGATCCAAAGAACGACTTGAGAAATCGCCTCACGGTGGCATCCCATTACGGGTTGAAGAACTTGAGCAACACCTGTTCGTCGTGTTGGCTCAGTGAAGCGCGAACGCGCATGTGACGAACGATCGTTCCCGATATGCGGGGCGAAAAACCCTCCGGGGCATCGTGGCAGCGCCAGCAGTTCTGCTGAAAGACGCGTTCACCCTCACTCTGCGGCTGGGCGGGCGGCTGCTTTTGGACGGCTGTGCTTACGGGCGGTGTGGTTGCCGGTGTGCTGTTCTGCTGCGCGGCAAGCCCGAGCGCTGAAACCAAAGTCAGGGTAAGGCTCCCCTTTATCCAATACTTGAAACTCATGATTACTTCCCCTTCCAGGCTGGGAAAAGAAAGCGATAGGCGATTCCTGTTTCCCAGACATTGCGATTGCCGGTGGAGGAGAATTGCCGGGCATAACTCGTGAGAATCCTGATGTTATGCGGAAAGTTGTAATCGAGGCCAAAGTCAGCTCGTTGCGTATTGACCAGCGGCAGGCCGTCACTGACGATGGTGTCGCGGCGCAATGTCTGCTGCATGCGAAAGACGGGCTCAATGCGGCCAATTGCGCTGTCAAAACCGCCAAACGCCTTTAGGCGGTAGTCTGCCTCAACCCAGTAGCCCTGGGCATGATGGCCGCGTGCGGCTTCGGAGCGCACGCGAAGCCCAGTATCTTTGGGCTCCCACCATAGATAGGCGCCGTAGAAGTTTTCGTGCGTTCCCTGCAACAGGCGATCGTAGGAGAGCCCTAATTCAAGGCGCTGCTCCGGCAAGTAGAGGCTGGCACGGCCGCCTGTTCCGCGATGAGCAGCGAACTCCTCCGCGTTTCTCCGCGTCGAATAAAAATAGGCGTAGCTGATCGAATGCTTGTTGCTCGCGAATGCGTTTCCGCGCAGCATGCCCCCCAGACCGCTGCCACCTTGCAAGAGGCCGAGGGGTGAAATCAAAGGCCCATCCTGAAAGTTGCCGATCCAGGGCGGCGAAAGACGCTCATTGTAGGTGTTGAAAGGAATAAGGTAGTGGCCGGCCACAATGGTCAAGCGCGGTAAAGCAAGAAAATCGCCCTGGAGGTAAGATTCGGCGATGAAATGGGAATGAATGTACCCGGGCTGTGATCCGCCGCCCGGAGAGAAGGACTCTAGGAGAGAGGCACGCGACTCGACCAGAATGTGCTGACCGAGAGGAGCGGCAAGTACAGGCTCCGTGATGGGATAGTAGTTGGTATTCCCGCCATTGGTGCTGGTAAAGAATGCGCCGCCCCCGGAGATCAGCGGTGTGTTCTGTGCTGAATCGTACTGTGCAAGCGGCAGAACAACCAGTGCGAGCAGGAAGCAGCGAATTGCATGTGCGGATGCGCGAGGCGCGATTTTCAGAGTCGGACGCTGCATAGGATCGACCTTAGCCGATCGCGCGCGGCAAGGTGTCGCTCGAAGGTCCATTACTTGTAAATCCATTGTCACCGTGCGCAGTTTGACCCAATGCACGCCATTCGCATGTCAACGGTGCGGGCTGACAAGGCCTTTTGACAATTCCGTGACATCTGCCGGGCAAACTAAAGCCGCAGTAATGCGGTGACATTCAGCTTACAGCCTCATGACAACCGGCTATCAACAAATAGCTAGAGTTAGACCAGCTTGCAGCCCACGGTTCTGGCGCCCGCGGATCGCAGTCCGTCGCGCATGAGCCGGCGGGGCGATAAGTGAGTCTGCATGGCTTGTGTACCCGCTCTCTAGTCGAGGATTTTCAGATGAAGCTAAAGTCTGCGTTGCCCACAGTCTTTCTTGCGATGCTCGCCGCGTCGCAATTGTTGGTTCCCGTTACCCCAGCGGAGCTTGCTCCGCGGCGCATTGAAGTTACGGCCAAGCGGTTTCAATTCACGCCCGCCGAGATCACGCTGAAGAAAGGTGAGCCGGTCGTGCTCGTACTAAGCAGCATGGATACGACCCACGGGCTCCAAGTCAAGGAGCTGGGTCTCGAGACCAAAATCCACAAGGGCCAACCCACCGAGCTGGCCTTCACTCCTGACAAAACCGGGACTTTCGTTGGCCATTGCTCCGTGTTCTGCGGATCTGGGCACGGTAGCATGACGCTCACGTTGCACATTGTGGAGTAATTGCATGCCCAGAGTCGTCCTTGCCATTGCGGCTGCCCCGCTGCTCATGCTGACCCTTATCGGCTGCAAGGCCAATCCCCCTGGAAAAGCCGAAACGGCGGTCGTGAACTGGGCCAAGCACAAGATGTTTGTGCATAACAAGAAAGAAAAGAACCCCATCCAGAACACTCCCGCGGGGATCGCCGACGGCAGGGAGGCGTTTTCACACTACTGCGCGGCATGCCATGGATTGGACGCCCAGAGCACGGGTGTTCCATTTGCAGATCGCATGTCACCGCCCGTGCCATCGCTTGCTGGAATGGATGCGCAGTCTTATAGCGACGGACAGTTGAAGTGGATTATCGATTTTGGCATCTGGCCGTCGGGCATGCCGGGCTCGAAAGGCATGCTCAGCGACGACGAAATCTGGTCCATCGTGCTTTATCTACGTCACCTGCCACCGGCCGGCAGCCTGGGCGAACCGCAAATGTACACCCAATAACGATATGGGCATACTGCACACGAATTCGGCGAACCACGCACTCAGTCGCGCGATGCAATTGCGAGAGGCCGTACTTATGGTCTTCTGCAATCCCGTGCGGACGGAGTATACGCGCCTGCTCTATCTGCCGCGCAAGGAGTGGGAGGAGCTGCTTCCATGGATGGACACCAGCGGACTTGCATTGTATTTCCTCGATCGCGTAGAGGAAGCCGGCCTTCTCAATACGCTTCCACAGCCCGTTGTTGCGCAGCTGCAGAAGAACCTCGCGGACAATAAGCAACGAATGGAGGAGATGATCGCTGAGTCAACCTCGCTTCAACGCAATTTCCAGGAAGCGGGGCTCTCGTACGCCGTTCTGAAGGGTTTCTCGCTGTGGCCCATCTCGGTGCCCAAACTAGAGCTGCGTTCGCAACTCGACCTCGACTTTCTGGTGGCGGACGAGTGTATTAACGAGGCTCGGCGAATTCTTGAAGATGCTGGCTTCCGGCTTAACGCTCAGAATGCGAAAAACCTCGACTTCAAAGCCAACGAAGGCCGAACCACTTCTCTGAAGGACCTGTACAAGGCCGGCAGAGTTCGCTCAGCGGAACTGCACAAAGAGCATAGGATTGCCGGACGTTCATCGTTGCTGACACGCACGGAGACGGTGTGCTTTGGCGGAATTCGGACGCCTGTACTTGCACCGCTGGATCTATTCCTCGGCCAGGGTCTTCATCTCTTCAAGCACATTTGCCTTCCATACTGGCGAGCTGCGCACATGATCGAGTTTCGCCGCCACGTGATCGCGCGATACGACGATCCTGCCTTTTGGAACGGCCTTGAAGAGCACGTCGCAGGGCACGCGCAAACGTGCATACGGCTGGGCGTAGCCATCCTTGTCATCACGCGCGTGATGGGGCCATTCGCACCCGAGGCGCTCATGCGCTGGACAGCCGATCAGGTGCCTCCCAGAGCAAAGCTTTGGGTGGACTTATACGCGCGCCGCACGGCGCTGGCGGCATTTCCCGGAACTAAGTTGTACCTGCTTCTGGAAAAGGAATTGGAAAGCTCTGGTGTGCCCCCCAAGCGATCGCCATCGCTGGTTCTGGTGCCTCGTCGCCTCCCGCCCTTCATTGTGCATGCAGTGGCTGGCGAGACTTTGGCCGGGCGCTTAAACCGCTATCACCGGCAATTCGGTTACCTCGTTTTTAGACTGCGCTTTCACATCCTGGAGGGGATTCGGTACTTCTGCGAGTCAATTCTCTGGCGCCAATGCAGGAATGGAGTCTCGCGATGATTAGTTCGAGTCGTCTCATTCGAACGCTGCTATGTCTCGGTTTGCAGGCTGTCTTGTTGGTCTGCATACCGGCCCTGTCTTTACATGCACAGGCGCCACAGAGTTCATCGACAATGACCGAGCCGTCGTCGGCCTCATCTCTACCCGCGATTGACACGGATGGCGCCGGCCGGTCCTTGAATTCCGCAAGCGAAACGGATGCGGGGGCAGGCGTGAACACGGGAATGGGCCAGAATGCTGGAAGTGAAGTCGGCGCCGGGAACAGAATCGGGCAGGGTTCCGGGTTTCCATCGACTCTCTCCAGCGATCAGATCTTCGCCATTCTGCAGAATAATCCGGACGCGCTCGTGGAGTTGAAGTCGCTTATGTCCGAACTTGCGCGCCAGGAGGGCACACCCATCCAGGAGGATTCGATTACCGATGAGATGCTCTACAGCAAGATCGCATCAAGTCCGGCACTGCGCTCCAACATCGTAACGTTCCTGGAGGCGCGCGGTTATATATCGGAAGCCGACCTGCAAGCCTATGCAGTTAGCGGCTCTGAGGAGAGCTCTCTAGCTCAAAGCCGGCTTGCGAATTCAACATCGCTGTTAGGCAGCATTCCGATCGAGGAGTTATCCAATGGTCTGAATGGGCAGAGTTCCGGTGGGATAAGGAGCACAAATGCGCAGGACCTTATGCGCGCGAACCGGATGCGCGCCACGGGCAGCGATCCGTCGAGGAACCAGCCGGAAAGCACGACCAGCGAGCCGCAAGTACTGCACCGGCCCGCACCCTACAATCTGCGATCGTTGCACGATCTCTACACTCAATTGCCGGAGACAGGCGGACTGCTGAAGCGCTTCGGCTCCGATGTATTTCTACGGCGCAATGGGAGCACAGCAAATCAGATTGCGCCCAATGAGCGCGCGACGCCGCTGGATGTGCCGGCCGGACCTGGGTATGTCGTAGGACCTGGCGACAGCCTTTCAATCAACATTTGGGGCGGAATCTCCGAGAGCATTACGCGGGTGATCGACCGCGAAGGAAGGATTGCGCTGCCTGAGTCTGGCGCTGTCCCTGTTGCCGGTCTCGCGCTGGAGCGCGTGCAGAGTGTTGTTGCCGAGACGCTGAAATCGCAGTATCGCAATGTACAGGTAGCAGTCACAATCGCGGGCCTGCGAAGCATTCGCATCTATGTTGTCGGCGACGTGCAATGGCCGGGCGCCTACGATATAAGCTCGCTTTCGACCCCGTTGAATGCGCTGTACGCCGCCGGCGGCCCAACCAATATTGGATCGTTGCGCGTGCTTCGTCACTACCGGGGCAAGGAACTTATCCGCGAAATTGACCTCTACGACTTTCTGCTTCACGGAGTGCAAAATGAGGATCGTCTTCAGGCTGGCGATACAGTGTTGGTTCCTCCGGCCGGTCCGCAGATTGCTGTCTACGGAGCAGTCAAGCGGCCGGCAATTTATGAATTCAAAGGCAACGCCACACTTGCCACCGTCCTCGATGATGCGGGCGGCGCCACGGCGGCCGCTGAATTGGGCCATATAGAAGTTGACCGCATCGATGCCAACAGAGAGCGCGAAACGGTGACCGTTGACCTGCCCGCATCCAGCAGTCCCGAAAGCGCTCGGGCAGCGATAGCAACCTTCGAGGTATTCGACGGGGACCGTGTGCATGTTTCACCCATTCTCCCCTACAGCCAGCGTGTCATTTACATGCAGGGACATGTGGTGCGGCCGGGGAGTGTTTCCTATCGCGATGGAATGCACCTGAGCGATGTGTTGCACAGCTACCGGGATCTGCTTCCGGAGCCCGCCGATAAGGGAGAGATCGTGCGGCTTACGCCCCCGGATTTGCATCCGGAGACTATCGAGTTCAACGTGCCCGACGCGCTTATCGGCAACAGCAATCTCCCTCTGCGGCCATTTGATACGATTCGCATCTTTGGCCGTTACGAGGCTGATGCACCGCAGGTGACCGTCGGCGGCGAGATTCTTCGGCCCGGAACTTATTCGCTCTTTGCCGGCATGACCGCTGCGCAGCTTGTGCTTATGGCTGGAGGCTTCAAGCGCGACGCGCTCCTGGACAACGCTGACCTCACGAGCTACCAGATCCAAGGGAAGTCCAAAGTAGTCAGCGAACGTACATCGGTTTCTATTGGTGACGCTGTTGTTCATCCGGGCAGCGCTGCGGATGTGCCGCTCAAGCCGGGTGATGTGCTGACAGTACACCAGATCACTGGGTGGAGTGACATTGGAGCTTCGATCACCATCGACGGCGAGGTCGCACATCCCGGCAGTTATGGTATTCAGCAGGGCGAGCGGTTGAGTTCCATTCTGCGACGAGCAGGCGGATTGCGAGATACAAGCTACCCGGAAGGGGCAGTGCTGGAGCGGGATGAAGTGCGGCGGCTGGAGGAAAAGAGCCGGGAGGAACTGATCCGGCAAATCGAGACCAGCGCAACCGCTGCCAGCATCAATCCAAGTCTCGGCTCCAGCGACAAAGATCCAGCAGCGACGGCGCAACTGATTGCGCAACAACAACGAGACGTGGTAGCCCGGCTGAAGAGCGCGCCTGTAATCGGGCGATTGGTTATCCACATCGGCAGCGATATCGCCAGCTGGGAGAACACGCCGGCCGATATCGAAGTGCGCGCGGGCGACGTGCTTCACATTCCCAAGCGGCCGGGGTTCGTGCTGGTAAGCGGACAGGTCTATAACGCCACTGCGATAACGTTCTCGCCGGATAAGTCTGCAAGGTGGTATCTCGAGCGCGCCGGTGGTCCAACTGAGATTGCCAACAAAGGGCAAATCTTCATTGTCCGGGCGAATGGTTCCGTGATTGGCCGCAACTCGGGCTCATGGCTCGATCACGATGTGCTCGCGACCAAACTCGATCCGGGAGACGCCGTCGTTGTTCCCCAAAAGATCGTCGGGGCTTCTATCTTCTGGCGCAATCTGCTCACGGTTGCGCAATTCAGCTCCTCAATCGCCATCACCGCGGCTGTGGCAGGTTTGCTATGACCACAACCAGTCCCTCCCAACCCGTCTCGCCGAATCAGCCAGGGAACGATAGCGGCTCATCTCGGGTTGAAGAGAGAACCGTGCCCTCCGCGATAGGCGCGGCGCAGGAAGCGGAAGGCGCCCCCAACTGGGTCAACAATGCCCGTCTCCTGTGGCGCAAGCGGCGCACGCTGGCTAGGACCGCGGGAATCTCCATGCTGGCCGCGCTCGCAGTTGCGTTGCTGTTGCCCAAGAGGTATCAGTCGAGCGCTCGCATTATGCCGCCTGCAAGCACCGGGAGCGGTACAGCGCTATTGGCCGCGCTTGCTGGTGGTAGTGGAGGCGGCCTTGGCAGCCTTGGCAGCCTTGGATCGCTGGCTGGCGGAATTCTCGGCGGTGCGGGCAATACCTCCCTGTTCATCGACCTGTTGCGCAGCGGCTCGATTAGCGGAGACCTGATCGATCGCTTCGATCTTCAGCACGTTTACAACAAGCGTTACCGCATCGACACGGCAAAGTTTCTGGCCAGACGCACAAAGATCGTGGACGACAAGAAGAGCGGGGTCATTACTGTTACCGTAACTGATTCAGACCCCGTGCGCGCACGCGATATTGCTCAGGGCTATCTGGACGAGCTGAACATGTTGGTCAACCGAACCAATACATCGTCGGCTCATCAGGAGCGGCTGTTCATTGAAAAGCGGCTGGCCGGAGTCGAGCATGACCTTGAAACGGCTCAAGAGCGCCTCAGCGACTTCTCCAGCACGCATGCAACAGTCGACCTCAAGGAGCAGTCCCGTTCCATGGTAGATGCGGCTGCCCGGCTGCAGGGGGAGTTGATCGCAGAACAGTCGAGCCTGGACTCGCTGCGGCAGACTTACGGCGATGAAAACATTCGGGTGCGCTCAGCGCAGGCGCGCATTGCCTCATTACGAGCAGAGATCGCCAAGCTGGCCGGAACGTCAATGGTTCTGCCGGCTGACGAAAGCAGCTCCGGTGTTGAGACTGCGGCAAGCGGCAACAACGATGAGCTTTATCCTGCGTTGCGTCAGTTGCCGCGCCTCGCGGTGCCCTACGCCAGGCTCTATCGCGAAGTGCAGGTACAGGAGACAGTCTACCAACTGCTCACCCGGCAATATGAAGTGGCGCGCATTCAAGAGGCGAAGGATGTGCCTGTCATAAGCGTTATCGATGCGCCGGGCATCCCTGAGAAAAAATCGTTTCCGCCCAGGACGCTGATCGTACTATTGGCGCCCTTCGCCTCCGTCATTGCGGCTGCGTTCCTGCTCCTCCTGCAATTCCAATGGGCGCAGATTGCTATGAACGATCCACGTAAGGCTCTCGCGCACGAAATCGGCAACGGCATGCCGCAGCGCTTGAGCTGGCGCCCTTGGGCAAGGAGCCGGCAATGAAGACGCACCTTTCCAATGCGATTTACGGCGTTCTGGATTACGCGGCTTATCCCATCGGATTGCTTGTTGTGGCGCCGGTGGTGCTGCACAACCTCGGCGTTGTCCGGTTTGGTATTTGGACCGTAGCCAACGCCGTAGTAAGTACCGGGAGCATCATCGCCTCCGGCTTTGGCGATGCCAACATACAGCACGTCGCAAGCCGGCGGGGCGCGGGCGACCACGATGCGCCGTTGCGCGCGGTGCGTGCGCTGATGGGCATCAACCTGATGCTGGGTATTGCCATCGCCGTGTTGGGTTGGGTCCTTTCTCCCATTGTGGCGGCGCATGTTTCCGGCTCATCCGCGGCTTTGGAGCAAACGTGCCTGTGGTCGCTTCGCGTTGCTTGCGTAATGCTGGTGGTGCGGGCAATTGAAAGCGTGTGCATCAGCACGCAGCGGGCGTTTGAGCGTTACGGAGCCGCGGTGCGAATCAGCATTGTGGCCAGGCTGCTGGCCCTTGCCGCAGTCGCAGGGCTGACTTTCTTAAGCCACAGTGTGGCGGCGATTATGGGCGCCGCCTGTCCGCTCACGTTGGCGGGTTTGGGGCTGCAGTTGATTCGCTTGAAGCGGCTGCTAGGGGCGGATTCCCTGATACCTGCATTCGATCGCGGCGCAATGCATGCCTTGATGAGCTTTGGCGCTTTTTGTTGGCTGCAGGCGGTGTCGGGTGTTGTCTTCAGCCAGATGGACCGGCTTACGCTGGGTGTCTCATTGGGCGCCGCGGCCGTGGCTTCTTATGCATTCTGTGCGCAGATGGCGCAGCCCATCTTTGGCTTTGCGGCTTCGGGGCTGCATTTCCTTTTCCCCTATCTCTCCAATCGCAGTGCATCCATGAGCCCTGCGGCTCTTCGACGGTCGCTGCTGATTGCCTTTGCGTGCAACCTGGTGTTTGTTGCAGCCAGCGCCGGAGCTCTTCTATTGCTCGGGAATCGCATTCTGCATGTCTGGGCAGGAGCAGAGATCGCTCGCAGCGCGGCCCCGATCATGCCCGTTATTGTATGGAGCTCGGCTCTGCTGGGTTTGAACGTGACTGCAACCTATGCGCTGCTGGCGCTGGGGCGTGTGCGAATGGTTACGGGGTTCAACCTTGCCAGCGGCGCCATCATGCTTCTGCTTATGCTCTATCTCACGCCGCGCTTTGGCATCAAGGGCATTGCGTTCGCAAGGCTGAGTTACGCGCTCATTTCACTCCTTTTGTATATTCCGCTGCTCGGCCATTTTCTCGCCAGACCTGTTTCGCGGAGAAATATTCGAGCCCTGCAGCCTGTCAAGGAGGAGCTATGAACGCGATTCCCACGGCAGTGACCACGAGAAGCGCGACACCTGTTCTCCTTCCATCCCTTGCCACGACGGTGGGCGCGTATTTTGCGGCTCGTAACTGTTTCACGTTTCTGTTCTTTCAGTCCAACCCGCAACTGGGAACCATCGTCAGCTCCGCATTGAACATGCTGCTGCTGCTAGTTGCAGCGTTCAACTCTGTAGGACCGGCGCAGGCAGCTCGGTTCTCTCCCTGGCGTGTTGCGTGCTTTCGCTGGGTTATTGCGTTTCTTGGCTTCTCATTGTGCAGCCTGCTTTGGACACAGGCGGTTTCCGTGCCCGTCGCCTTCGCCTACTGGTGTGGAATGGCTGCCGACGTCGCGATAGTGCTCTTGCTGCTCCGTACAGGTCCGCTAGTCGAGGTTGCCACATCCCTTATTCAAGGCTATGTCGCGGGCGCATGCTTCTTTGCGTGCGTCATGTGGTTTTCACCAACGATGCAAGACCTCCGGCTGGGCAACGATGAATTCTTTAGTCCTAACCTGATCGGCTTTACCTGTGCCTTCGGCATCTTCCTGGCGGAGTTTCTGATTGTCCGCTCAAGAAACTGGCGGTATCCCGCGATCTTTCTGGCTATCTCGCTGCTCAGGAGCTTGAGTAAGACAACGATCATCGCGTTCCTGCTGAGCCAAACGCTCTTGCTCGTCTTCAGCAAAACAATCCGGCGTCGCAGTAAGTTTCTCATCGTAACTTCGGCAAGCCTGATGTTAGCGGCATTCTCCGGGCTGATTGCAGACTATTACCAGGTCTACACAAACTCGGGCAATCAGGCTGAAACTCTTACAGGCCGCATCGGAATCTGGGCCTTCATTCTGGATCGTGCGCTGGAGCGGCCGTGGTTCGGGCACGGCTTCGACTCAGTCTGGAAGGTGATTCCGCCCTTTGGATTCGACCGGTTCGAGGCGTGGCATGCGCACAATGAGTTGCTTCAGCAGTTCTATGCCTATGGAGTCATTGGCATCGTCCTATTGATTGGCGTGTATGGGAGCTTTTATCGCCAGGTCCGCCGCGTCGCGCGGCCTGAGTTCAGAACGCTCCTTCTCAGCCTTATCGTATTCATCGTCATTCGTGGTCTCGGCGATACGGAGCGCTTTGATCTCTCGTTTCCACTTTGGTCGATTGCGCTTCTCAGCCTGACGCTCGCGGCGTCGGAAGGGAAGTTGCAGGTGAAGCCATGAAAGTCTACATTGCCCTTGCCGCCAGGTCTGGCCATCTGCATGGTGTGCCCAGGCATGCCATCAATCTCGCCCGCTGCCTGCTCGGACGCCGCGAAGTGACTGAAGTTCATCTTGTAGCGGCTCCGTGGCAGATGCACCTCGTCGAAGATGCCGCCCCCTGCGACGATGCCAGGCTACACCTGCATGCGGCGCCTATCGGCAGCAGCGCGCTGAGCCGCAACTTCTGGTACTACGCGTTACTGCCAAAGCAGGCTGCCCAGTTCAAGGCCGATATCGTCCATCTCGCGTGTCCGGCGCCCGTGCGCAAAAGCGCATTTCACTGTCCCATAGTGGTGACGCTGCACGATCTTTACCCCTACGACATCCCGGAGAATTTCGGCTTTCCTAAGGTGATGTTCAATCGGGCAGTGCTTCAGCAGTGCCTGCGCGCAGTCGATGCCATTGCATGTGTCTCGCAGAGCACGCTCTCGCGGCTTGAACAACTCAATCCTCTGCTGGCTCTGAGAGCGTCTGTCATCCACAACTCCGTTGTGCCATTCACCGCCGCCGAAAACGGCGTGCCGCCGCAGTGGCGCGGCCAACCCTTCCTGCTTTGTGTAGCGCAACACCGCCGCAATAAAAACATCCTGCTGGTCCTTGAAGTCTTTCAGCGTTTATTGCAAGCCCGGCAGATTGCCTCCAACACGCAGTTATTCATCGTCGGAATTCAGGGACCGGAGACTTCGGCTATCGAAAGTTTCATTGTTGCCTCTGGCCTCTCCAGGAGCGTAGTTCTTCTGAACGGAATTTCCGATGCGCAGCTTCACTGGTGCTATCGCAACTGCGGCCTGGTCATCGTCGCATCCACATTAGAAGGCTTCGGGCTTCCCGTGGCAGAGGCGCTGCTTGCCGGATGCCATGTCGTCTGCTCCAATATTCCTGCATTCCGTGAGGTGGGCGGCGCCTATTGCCAGTACGTTTCTCTTGGTCCACAGCAAGTGGAGGCGTTTGCAAGTGCCGTGCGCGCCACACTGCAAAAGCATAAGCCAGAACCAATTGCCCTCCCCCATCTTTCCCCTCACCTTATCGCGGAAGAGTATATGAAACTCTACCGATCCCTGTTGCCTCCACCAGCAGCCAATGCTCGATCGAACCAGGCTGCATTGACCTCCCTCGTTGAAAGGCGGCGTCTCGTATGAATACAAATTCAAGTCGCAGAACTGCCGAGGTCCTCGGCGTGCCGGTACATCCGCTCGACATGGAAAGCGCGCTTGCGCAGGTCAAACAAGAATTGGATAAGCGTCGCAGCGGATACGTCTGCTTGATCGGAGTCCATGGCATCATGGAGGCGCAACGCGACGCAGGCCTTGCTCAGGTTTACGCACGCGCCGCCTTGATGGTGCCCGATGGCACACCGACAGTTTGGGTGGGCCGCCTGCAAGGGTTTAGCAGAATGCAGCGTGTGGCCGGCCCGGATCTGATGCTGGAGATATTCGGCCATGGGCAGTTCGCCAAATGCAGGCATTTTCTCTATGGCGGTAAAGAAGGCGTGGCCGAAGAACTGCGTGAAAGGCTAACGGCGCGCTTTCCCTGGGTGCGGATCGTGGGCACTTATACCCCGCCATTCCGCGAATTGACGTTGACTGAAGAAGAGTCTCTGGCTGCACGGATTCAGGAACTCAAACCGGACATGATCTGGGTCGGTATCAGCACGCCTAAGCAGGAGCGCTTTATGATGCGCTTCTTACCCAGGCTGGAATCCGCGTTGATGTTTGGAGTCGGCGCTGCATTTGACTTTCACACGGGCCGCATCAAGGATTCGCCGCGATGGGTAAAGCGTGCGGGCCTGCAATGGCTCCATCGCTTGATCCAGGATCCAAGGCGCTTGTTTTGGCGCTATATGCGAAACAATTCAGCTTTCCTGTGGCATATTACTCTGCAGCTGACGGGTCTGCGCACATACACGCAAGCGAAGGCAGATCCGCATTTCTCTCGCGGGGCACAGACCGCGACAGACCAATAGTGCGTGGGCTCTTGTTGGCCCCTATGGTGATTGCGTTTGAGAGGGTGAAACGGACTGAGAATCACATTGACCTTGCCCCGGCAGAGCGTACCCCCTGGGAAGAAACTTATGCAGCCTCTGAGTTCCTTGTTACTTCCCATTCGATTCCAATTTGGCGGAGCACAGACATGAAGACCTCCTAGGAAGCTCTGGTGTGTGGCGCAGGTGGCTTCATTGGCAGCCACATGGTGACGTGATTACGCGCTGAGGGCCACTGGGTTCGCGGAGCGGATCTGAAGTATCCGGATTTCAGTCCGGCGCAGGCGCATGAATTCGTCATTGCGGATCTTCGCCGCCACGAGAGCTGGGATGCGATTCTCGATGGGGGAATCGACGAGGTGTATCAGTTCGCTGCGGATATTGGAGGCGCCGGTTATATCTTCACCGGGGCAAACGATGCTCACGTTATGCATAACTCCGCGATGATTAACCTCCACATGGCCGATCTTAGCGTACAGCGCAAAGTGAAGAAGGTATTCTATTCATCCTCTGCCTGTATATACCCTGCCAATAACCAGGAAGAAACGGACAATCCCAAGTGCGCTGAGGAGACTGCATATCCGGCTGCTCCGGACAGCGAATACGGCTGGGAAAAACTCTTCAGTGAACGTCTCTTTCTTGCCTCCCATCGTAACTGTGGCCTGAATGTTCGCATCGCGCGTTTTCATAATATCTTCGGACCGGAAGGCGCGCGGCGAGGCGGCAAAGAAAAGGCTCCAGCCGTACTTATGCGCAAAGCAGCTGAGCAGCCGGATGGCGGAGAGATTGAAATCTGGGGGTCGCTTATTGGACCCAGATGGACCCAAGTTCCGGAATGACCGGAAATGGGGACTTCGCTGATTAATTGATATTGCGGGATTGAGATGGTCGGGGAGAGAGGATTTGAAGCTCCGAACCCCTGGTCCCGAACCAGTCTTTGCCGTTTATTGGGATTTGTTGCAATCGCGTGAAGAAAGCTGCTTTGGATTGAATGCATTGCTGCCATATCGTTGAAAGCTGTAGTTCTGAATTGCTTCAGGGTGCTTTGACCGCTACGATTTCGTCTGCACTCAAGCGCGCATAAGGCATATCAGCGCGGAAAATCACAAGTGCGCCGAGCTTGATTCTCCCCTGGAATTCCTCGAAACGGCCATAGCGGCGCGAACTTAAATCAGGCCCCCATCTCGCCTACTCACGTTGCAGCTCCCGCTCGCACAGCCAGGTGAAGATTACCGGCGTTACGATCAGCACGTGAACAAGCGAGCTTAGCATTCCTCCCAGCACGGGGGCGGCGAGCGGCCTCATGAACTCTGCGCCGGTTCGCGTGGACCACATCAGGGGCAGCAGGCCTGCAACCACTGTGGCCACTGTCATTACTTTGGGACGAAGGCGGAGCAGAGCGCCTTCCATCACGGCTGCGTGCAGGCCGGCGCGCGTAAGTTGGCCTTCGGCGGCTATTCGCCGCGCTACTGCTTCGCGCAGATAAATGACCATAACCACGGCGGTCTGCACCGCGGTTCCAAAGAGCGCGATGAAGCCAACCCATACGGCAACTGAGAAATTGAGGCCGAGCGCCTTGACGAGGAAGATGCCTCCGGAGAGCGCGAAGGGCACAGCCAGCAATACGTGCGCTGCCTCCTTGGCGGAGCCATAGGTGCGAAAGAGCAGGACGAAGATGATCCCAAGCACAATCGGAATGACCAGTTCCAGCCGCTTGCGCGCGCTGATCTGGTTTTCGTATTGGCCGCTCCACTCGATGTAATAGCCAGGCGGCATCTTCACCTGTTGAGCGACGGCCCGTTGAGCCTGATTGACAAAACCACCCACATCGCGGCCGCGTACATTCAACAAGACTGACCCGCGCAACAGGCCGTTCTCGCTCGAGATCATCGATGGTCCCAGCGTGGTCTTGATGTTGACGACTTTGTTAAGCGGCACCTGTGCTCCGTTGCTGCCGGTTACAAGCACATCTCCGAGCTGCTGCGGGTTTTCGCGGAAGTCACGCGCGTACCGGACGCGCACGGGGAAACGCTGCCGTCCCTCGATGGTAGTGGTCAGATTCTTTCCGCCCACAGCGGTTTCAATCGCGTCCTCCACGTCGGCGACATTCAAGCCATAACGATCCGCGGCGGGCCGGTCCACGGTCATCTCCAGGTACGGAGAACCCGTGGTGCGCTCGGCATAGAGGTCAGTCGCGCCGGGCACCTGGCTCACCACTTCCTTGATCTCTTCTGAGATTTGTTCGATCACGTTGAGATCGGGGCCGAAGACCTTGATGCCGATCTGCGTTCGAATGCCGGTGGAAAGCATATCGATGCGATTGCGAATCGGCTGTGTCCAGATGTTCGTCACGCCTGGAATCTGCAGCTTTTCATCAAGCCGGGCGAGGATGGCATCCTTGGTGAGTCCCTTGGGCCATTGGTCTTTGGGCTTGAAGGTGATGGTCGTTTCGGACATATTCACGGGCGCCGGATCGGTGGAAGTTTCCGCGCGGCCAACCTTGCCCACCACCATTGCAACGGCTGGATCGGCGGCGATGATCTCATCCTGCTGGCGCAGAATCTTGGTTGCTTCGGTCAGAGAGATGCGCGGATCGGAGATGGGCATGAAGAGCGCCGTCTCTTCGTCCAGCGGCGGCATGAACTCGGAGCCGATAGTGGTTGCGGTATAGATGGCCGCGATGAAGAATGCCAATGCTACACCGAGCGTGATGATCCTGTGGCGCAGCGCCCAGCGTAACACGGGCCGGTAGATGGCGTGCAAGAGGCGCATCACCGGATTCTCATCCTCACGATGCAGCTTGCCGCGAATGAGAAAGGTGCACAGAACGGGCACCAGTGTGATAGCCATGATGGTGGAACACACCATGGCAAAGGTCTTGGTGAAGGCCAGCGGATGAAACATTTTGCCTTCCATGCCGGTGAGCGCAAAGACCGGAATGAATGCCAGAATGATGATGATCATCGCGAAGGAGATGGGCCGGCCTACAAGGCGCGCGGCGTTAAGCGTGATCTCCCAGATGTGCTCGCGATAGCTGCCATGCTCCTCTTCGTATCGCTCTGCCTGGCGAATCACGTTTTCGGTCATCACGATGCCAGCATCGACAAGCACGCCGATGGCGATGGCGATTCCGCCCAGCGACATGATGTTCGACGAGATGCCTGCGCCCTTCATGAACAGAAACGCGCCCAGCACCGCAAGCGGCAGCGGAATGGTGACGACAAGAATGCTGCGAAAGTGCCAGAGGAAGAGAATGTGCGCGAGCGTGACTAGAATGATCTCTTCAATCAGCGCATGGCGCAGCGTGTCTACGGCATGGTCGATGAGAATGCTGCGGTCATAGAAGGGAACAATATTCACGCCCGTTGGAAGGCCCGGCTGAATCTCGCCGATCTTCTTCTTGATGGCTTCGATAACCTCGCGCGCGTTGGCGCCGTAGCGGATGACGACGACCCCGCCGACGGCTTCTTTGCCGTCCTTATCGAGAACGCCGCGCCGGAACTCGGGACCAAGCTGCACACTCGCTACGTTGCCGACCGTGACAGGAGTGCCATTGTAGGCGCCGAGTGAGATCTCCTCGATGTCCTTCAGGCTGCGAATCAGGCCGATGCCGCGCACCATCTCCTCAGTGTCGCCAGCCTCGATCACCTTGGCGCCGACGTTGTTATTGCCACGCTCGACTGCACCGACGACATCCTTCAGCGCGACGTTGTAGGCACGCATCTTGATCGGATCGAGATCGATCTGGTACTGCTTTTGAAATCCGCCGACACTGGCGACCTCGGCCACTCCAGGCACGGAGTTGAGCTGATATTTGATGAACCAATCCTGAATGGAGTGAAGCGTGCCGCTGTCGTAAGGCCCCTCGACGGTGTACCAGAAGACCTGGCCAACCCCGGTTGCATCCGGTCCCATCATCGGCGTGACGCCAGACGGAAGAAAGCTGCCGGCAAGGCTGAGCCGCTCCAGCACGCGAGTGCGCGCAAAGTAGATGTCCACCGAATCTTCGAAGATGACATTCACCATCGAAAAGCCGAAGGCCGATGCCGAGCGAACCGTGCGCACGTGCGGCAACCCTTGCAGGTTCACCGTTAGCGGATAAGTGATCTGGTCTTCGACCTCTTGCGGGCTGCGGCCCTGCCACTCGGTGAAGACGATCACCTGATTCTCGCTCAGGTCGGGGATCGCGTCGATGGGCGTATGCAGCAGCGCCCAGTATCCCCACACCGCCAGCGCGGCATAGACGGCCAGGATCAGCCAGCGATTCTTCATCGAGAATTCTAGGATGCGGTTGATCATGACATCTCCTATCTGGCGCTGAGGTGGGTGCGCGTGGATGCGATCGCATTGCCGTTCTTGCGCGCCTCGACAAGCACGGTCCATGTGCCCGCCATCGGCGCTTGGCCTTTACCCTCGTAACTTTTGCTGCCGGCCTTCCACGCCAGCTCACTTGAACTCTTCATCTCCGGCATTCCCATTGCAGGCATCGCGGGCATGATGAGCGTGACCGTAACGCGCGCATCGCTTATGGGCTTGCCGTCGGCGTCAGTCAGCGTCACACTAAACTGGTTGTCTTCGCCGGCCTTCAGGGGATTGGGATCGGCGTGGAGGTCGATCCTTACCGCGCTCGGATTAGTTGAAGAAGTCGCAGCGGTCTGGGTTTGCTGTGCCGATGCAAATTCCTTCGAGCCGCCGTAAAGCCCTGACATTCCCGAGCCGAGATGAGCCTGCGAATCGATGAGGAAGTTGCCGTTGAGCACAACAATGTCGCCGAGCGCCAACCCGCTCGTTACTGGAAACAAGTCTTCAGTCGCCGTGCCCACTTGCACTTCACGCGCCTCGAAGACACCATTGGGCCTGGCCAGATACACAATCTTGCGCGTGCCCGTATCGAGCACTGCCGAGCGCGGAACCACGATGGACTGCTGCGCTGCACGGCTTATGAATGTGGCGCTGACAAACATGCCGGGCAGCAGGCGCATCTCCGGATTGGCAACATGCACATGGACTGGAACCGTGCGCGTTTGCGGATTGGCGGCAGGCTCGATGAAATCCACATGACCGTGCAGAGTCCTATTGGGCAGCGACTCGGCGGTAATCTCCACCTCCTGCCCCTGGCGAATCTGCGGCAGTTGCTCCTCGTAGACATCTGCCTTGATCCACACCTGATTGAGATCCGCGACCGTGAACAGTGTGTCGCCAGCGTTCACATACTGCCCCTGCGTCACCTTGCGATCGACAACCGTTCCAGAGGCGTAGGAATATATTGTGATGTGAGGGACGCCGTTATTCTCCGGCGCATCCGACTGCTTGCCGCTGATCCCCCATAACTCCAGCTTGTGCTGGCTGGCCTTCACCAGCGCATCGGCCTGCGTGCGCGCAAAAGCATCGTCAGACTGTTTCAGTTGATTGCGATTCTCCTCCGCCAGGTGATACTCCTCGATGGCCGTGGCAACTTCAGGGCTGTAAATATCGGCCACAGGCTGTCCGCTGCGCACGCGCTCGCCTGTGTATTGCACATAGAGCTTGTCCACGCGGCCACCGATGCGCGCGCTCACAGCGGCAAGTTGCGCTTCCGGCTCCTCCACGCGGCCAAAGGCGGCAATGTCGGTTTTCAACGCGGCCGTGCGTACCTCGGCCACCTGCACGCCCGCCGCGGTAATCTCGGCCGGAGTCAGCTCGACCATCGTGCCGGGCTCAGTGCCCTGCTGCGCGCCATCTGACCGTGTAGTGGCCGCAACGGGAGGGGTTGCATTCGCTGCCGCTGCAACAGGGTGCATCTCCCTCGCTGTCAGAAATCCAACCACCAGAGCCGCGCTCAAGACTCCAGCGCCTGCACCGAATGCAAACAGCTTCTTTTCCTTCCTTGTCATTTGCTTCTCCTCCCGTTGTTGCTGTTCGTTGGGTTCTCTATTGGCGCGCCGATGGCGCGTTCCAACTTCGCCATGCCCTCGTCCGTGTCTGCTGACGCCTTGTAGGTTGCGGTCTGGATATCGAGCAGCAGGTTCTGAGCGTCGATCAGGCTCATAAACTCAGCGCGGTTGTTCTGGTACGCGGCGGTCGAGGCTTTGAACGATGCTTCAGCTTGCGGCAGCAGCGTGTCGCGATAGAGCTTGACGCGCTTCTCGGCGGCCAGCACTTCGATCTGTGCCCGCCGAATCTCAAGGAACACCGTTGCCGCGCGCGCATCGAGTTCCGCCTGCGAAACATCCGTTGCCGCATCGGCCTGCTTTGCCTCGCCGTCGTGGCGCTCGCGATTCAACCAGGGAAGGTTCATCGACACTTCGCCCATATACGCGTTGCGCGCCAGGGAGCCGGTGGGCATCAGCATGTACCCTAGACCAACAGTGAAGTCGGGCTTCATTGCCAGCCGCGTCAGCTTTCCCTCATCCCTGGACTTTGTAATCTGCGTGCGCAAGGCCGCCAACTCAGGCCGGTGCTCGATCGCCGCTTGCTCCAGTTCCTCGATGGAAGGCGGTGCGGTAGGAACCGTGTAGCTGCCGGCAATTTCGATTGCTTCCTCCGGAGGCCGGCCCATCAGAGCATTCAACTGGGCGCGCGCGTTGTCCCGCTCTTCTTCCAGCTCAATGAGTTGTTCGTTCAGGCGAGTCAGCGCCATCTGCGCGCGCAGTACGTCTGTCTGCGGAGACTTGCCGGTGGTGTATTCAGCAAGCGCCGCTGCCAGAGCCTCTTTCAGCAGCGAACTCTGACGCGCCTGCAACCGAACTTCATCCGCATTGCGCATCAGGTCCGTACATGTTTTGCGAACCTCCACGGAGACCTCCTGTCGCAGGGTCTCCAGATCAATGGCGGCAATGCCAGCATCGTCTTCCGCCAATTTTGCGCGCTGATCCCGCTTCTGGCGGCTGGGGAAGGTCTGCTGGATCGACACCATAAGTTGCGCCTGATTCAGATCCCACGGCCGGCGCAGTGGTGTATCCCAATCGCGCGTCATCAGCATGGGATCGTCGAGGCTGCGTGCGGTGGCGGTTTTGAGCTTGGCCAGCGACAAACGCCGCACCGCCGCGCGAATCTCGGGGTTGCTCTCAAGGGCAGCCGCTACGGCATCATCAACAGACAAAGGCGCAACCGCCGCATCAGGCGAAGCAACGGAGCCCGGCTCCGTCTGCCCGAAACAGGCAATCGACAGCGCCAGCACAAAGGGCGCTAGAACATAGATGGGTTTCACTCTTCAACTCCGCGTGAATCGGCAAAAGCAGAAACGCCAGGGCGCAGAGACACGCACCCCGGAGAGCCAATGCGGAAGTGAAGATTTAGATTCTTAAGATGAATGCGCCCATAGGCGGAGAATGCGGAGGAATCACCGCGAATCGCGGGAACTCGCTCCGTGAAGAGAATTCATCCAGGGAGATGAACTCTCGCGCGACTGTCATCGGAGCCGAACCGGGAAGGGTGGCCGCAACGACGACGGCTGGCAGTGGAGCGCTGGCGGTGCAGCAATTTGTCCGGACGGATTGGTTGGACCTGGATGCGTGCGAGCAGCAACTGTGAGCGGCCTTCTGCGCCGGTTGCAGGCAGGTTCCAAACGGCGCAAGCAATGATCCCATCAAAACGATGGCCACCGCCGCCCGTTGGAAATCACCTCTCAACATGGTCCCAGCCTACCACGAGTTCCGCGTATCGCGGTGATTTACGTCACATAATAGCCTGGAAGGAGTAGTCTCCTGCCCATCTCGCGCCCGCTTCAACAGTGATGTTCCCGACCGAACGAATCAGCCAGCTGCCCCGCGCCAAAATCCTGATCTGATGTTAAATCAAACAGTTGGGTGGTGGATTCAGTGAGGCTGTCGGGGGAAAAATGGACCATTGTTCCCAACTGTAGATGTCTTTGTAGACGGTGTTGCATCCAGGATTTGGCGGTAAACCCAATATCGATGCGGCTTCCGGCATTAGACCACCTGGGCCAAAACCAGAGGCTCTACCTTTGAGATCGTCTCAAGTTCGTAAAGTATTGAAAATAATGGTCGGGGAGAGAGGATTTGAACCTCCGACCCCCTGGTCCCGAACCAGGTGCTCTACCAGGCTGAGCCACTCCCCGATCGTTCCGATTTTCTCTTGCAGCTTCGGGATGTGAAACGCGCTGCAAGCTGGAGTGCCAGATTCTGAAGGATTCTGTCTCGCCTGCCGTTCCTCGTGGTCCGGCGTCGAAGATCGGGCGGTCACTGGTGGCCCGTCCGCATTCGCAACTCCTCCTTGATTCTATCCCAGTTGCGCGTTTTTCGCTGGCCGCATCCCGGCAAGAAACCGCAAAGCTCCGGCCGGCGCGCAAAACGGGGCCAACCAGGCCGTCATGCGAAAATGGCACTGGCTCGGCGTCAGCTGCATGACCCGCTTTCACACCGCCGCGTAAGCGCCGAGATGGAGGAAGATCATGAGCGAACTCATTTTTGTGCCACGCCGCACCGCGGTTGTCGTCATCGATCTGCAAAAAGGGATCGTGGGCTTCCCAGGGACGCCGCACTCAGCGCAGAGTGTGATCGCGAACAGTGTTGCCTTGCTCGAGGCTGCGCGCAGCGTGGGTGCGCAGCCGATTCTGGTGCATGTGGGCCGATCGCCCGACGGCGGCGACGGCCTCAATTTGAAAAGTGATCAGCCCATGCGCGCCGGCGGAGCGATGCCGCCGGATTGGAGCGAACTGATTGCGGAGCTCAACCGCCAGCCCAGCGACATTGTCGTCCTCAAGCGCCAGTGGGGCGCATTCTACGGCACCGATCTCGAGCTGCAACTGCGCCGCCGCGGCCTCTCGACCATCGTGCTTTGCGGCATTGCTACCGAGTTCGGCGTCGAAAGCACCGCTCGCGATGCCTACGAGCGCGGCTTCGAGCAGGTGTTCGCCGAGGACGCCATGACCGCGCGCACCGCGGAGAGTCACGCGAACGCGATCGCCAACATCTTTCCCCGCATGGGCCGTGTGCGCAGCACCGCGGAGATCGTCGCCGCCTTGCGCGCCGGCAAGAACGGCTCGTAGGCGGCGCACACTCAAGCGGCTCAGACCCATCGCGCCGCAAAATAGAACCGTAGAGATCAGGTGCTGCGCGGAGAGAACTAACTCCGCCAGCCCCGCTAACTCCGCCAGCCCCGCTAACTCCGCTAACTCCGCTTGTTCTTAGAGGATGTACCGCGACAGATCCTGGTCCTTCACAATCGACGCCACCATCTGCTTCACATAGCCGGCATCGACCGTGAACACCTTTTCGGGGCCCGAGGCCGTGGTGCGCTCTTCGTAGGGCAAAGGCGTGCTGGCCTCGTCGATGACAGCCTTGGCAATGGCTGCCGCGGCCTTTTCGTCGAGCGTGCGCCGCGCCACGTCGGGCGCCAGAAAGCTGATGTCCTCAAGCACGCGCTCCATGATGGTGTGCAGCCGGCGCGCGCCAATATTTTCCGTCTGCTCGTTCACTTTGAAGGCGAACTCCGCCATCTCGCGCAGCGCTTCCGGCGCAAATTCCAGGCGCACGCCTTCGGTTTCGAGCAGCGCCGCGTATTGCTTGGTCAGCGACGCCTTGGGCTCCGTCAAAATCCGCAGAAAATCCTCGACCGTGAGCGATTGCAGCTCCACGCGAATCGGGAAGCGTCCCTGCAGCTCGGGAATCAGGTCGCTGGGTTTCGAAACGTGAAACGCGCCGGCGGCGATAAACAGAATGTGGTCGGTGCGCACCATGCCGTAGCGCGTATTCACGGTGGTGCCTTCGACGATGGGCAGAATGTCGCGCTGCACGCCCTCGCGCGAAACATCGGGCCCGTGCCCGCTTTCGCGGCCGGCAATCTTGTCGATCTCGTCCAGGAAAACGATCCCGTTCGATTCGACCCGCTCCACGGCCACGCGGTTCACCGCGTCCATGTCGATGAGCCGGCTCTCTTCCTCCTGCACCAGGTAGTCGAAGGCATCGGCCACCTTCATCTTTTTCTTCTTCGTGCCCCCGCCAAAGATATTCGGCAGCATGTCCTTGAGGTTCATCTCCATGTCTTCAAGGCTCTGGTTCGAGATGATGCCGAACTGCGGCATGGAGCGTTCGCGCGCGTCGACTTCCACGATGCGGTCGTCGAGCTTGCCCTCGCGGAACTGCTGGCGCAGCTTTTCCCGCGAGCGCTGGTGGCTCTCGGCGCCAGGCAGCGAGAGTTGTCCCTCCTGCCCGTGCGGCGCGGCGGGTGGCGGCGGCAGCAGCACGTCCAGCAGCCGCTCCTCGGCGTTCATCTCCGCGCGGTCCTCCACCTCTTCCAGGCGCTCTTCGCGCACCATGTCGATGGCGATCTCCACCAGGTCGCGGATCATCGACTCTACGTCCCGGCCCACGTAGCCCACCTCGGTAAACTTCGAGGCCTCGACCTTCAGGAACGGCGAGTTGGTCAGCTTGGCCAGCCTGCGCGCAATCTCGGTCTTGCCCACGCCCGTCGGCCCGATCATGATCATGTTCTTGGGCATGATGTCGTCGGCCATGTCGGGCGGCAGCTTGAGCCGGCGCTGGCGGTTGCGCAGCGCAATCGCCACGGCGCGCTTGGCGGCCCTCTGGCCGACTACGTGTTTGTCGAGCTCGGCGACAATCTCGCGCGGCGTCAGCTCGTCCAGCGAGATGTCCTGTTCTTCGGCGGATGCGGGAAGATAAATAGCCATTTTGCCTACGCTCTATTCTCTCAGGCCTGGCTGGCTCGCGGCAGGCTTTGTAATCCCCCGGGGAAACTCCGCCTTCCCAAGGGGCACGGCTCGAGCCGCGACCGGACCGGGGCTGCGGGCCGTGAAAGTTCGTTTTCGACCCTGCCGCATATGTTTCAAGAGACCTCTTGGGCTTTCGCGCCGCGAGCTGCGCGGTTTCTCCGCATTGACCGCGCCGGTTCGGCTTCCTACAATCGAGTTCTTGGTTCCCATGGCCATCTCCGCGCTGATTATCGACGACGAACAACTGGCCCGAGAAGAGCTGAAGTACCTGCTCGACTCGGTGGGCGGAGTGGACGTGGTGGCCGAGGGAGCCAACGGCATTGAGGCCGTGGACCTGATCGAGGAGCACCATCCGGACCTGGTGTTTCTGGATGTGCAGATGCCGGGGCAGGATGGATTTGCCGTCATCCAGCGGCTGATGGAGCGGAATCGGGCGGGCGCGGCGGCGCTGCCGCATTTTGTCTTCGCCACGGCTTACGATCAGTACGCGGTGCGCGCCTTCGACGTGAACGCCGTCGACTACCTGCTGAAGCCGTTCGACCGCGCGCGGGTTTTTGAAGCGGTGGAGCGGGTGCGCGCGCGGCTTGCAACGGGCGGCTCGCCAGGCGCTGCCGCGCCCGATGCTCAGTCACAACTCGATCGGCTGCTGCGCTTGCTTGACCGGCCGCAGGGCGCCGAGCAGGGACGTCCGCCGGCCAAGCTCATTGTGCAGGCGCAGAGCCGCTTGCTGCTGGTGGACCAGGCGGAGATCTGTTTTGCCGCCATCGATGAGGGCGTGATTCGCGTGGTGACGCGCGCCTTCGAGGGCCAGTCGAAGTGCCGGACGCTGGAAGAATTGATGGAGCTGCTCGACCCCGCGCGCTTCTGGCGGGCGCATCGCGGGTTTGTGGTGAATATCGACCAGATCCGCGAAGTGATGCCGTGGTTCAAGTCGAGCTACCAGCTGCGCATGAACGATCGTCAGCAGACGGAGATCCCGGTGAGCCGCGCGCAGACCAAACGTTTGCGCGAGCTGTTCAATCTGTAGAGCAGATCAGAGCATTTTCACTGATGGTATAAGGAATCCGCCGTGCCCCATCCTTTTCACGTTCTTTGTGAAAAGGGTGGGAAACCACGAAGCCCGCCCTATAGGAATAGTGAAAATGCTCAGTCGTAGCGCTCGAAGACGATCTGCTTCTTGTGCCAGCCGAAGCCGGCCAGGCGCTCGCGCACGCTCGACACCATGAAATTCAATCCGCAGATGTAGGCGTAAATGTCGAAGCGCAGCTCGGCGGGCGGAGTCGCGGGATCGACGGGCGGCACGGGCAGCGGCTGGCCCAGGTACGCGGCGCGGTCTTCGACGATTTTGGCCACATGATCCTGCACATAACCGCGCAGGCCGGTCCACTCGGGCTGGGCGCGGCTGAGCGTGGGCAGATAGTGGAAGTTGGGCACGCGTTGGGCGAGCGCCGTGAACTCGTCGTGGTAGTACATGTCGGTTTCGTAGCGCGTGCCGTAGACGAGCCAGATCTGCTTGCCCTGGCTGCGGTCCGGGCCATCGGCCGGAAAGAGCCACTCGGCGTAGGCGCGCATGGGCGCGACGCCCGTGCCGGTGGCGACGAAGATGGAATCGGTGATGGGCTCCTCAAGCACGAAGTGGCCGTGCGGGCCGTGGATCTGGATGGCAGCGCCTACGGGCAGGTCGGGCAGGTCGGCGAGGTGATTCGAGAAGAAACCGTCTTCGACGCGGTTCACGCACAGCTCGAACGTGTTCCCTACGGGTGCAGACGCGATGGAGTAGGCCCTGGTCTGCTGCTTGCCGCTCGCGTCCGGGGCGACCGCGGAGACGAACTGGCCGGGCTGATAGTGGAAGTTCTCGCGCGACTCAACCGCGAACAGGAAGTGATAGCTCTGCGCAACTTCGGAGATGCACTCCTTGCGCAGAAGACGCGCCGTATAGAGTTCACGTGCCAAGGGCTTTCTCGCTTTACAGGGAAGTTGGGGCCGTTACAGTACCTGCGGAGATTATAGGTCGCCGGAGCGCGGCGCGGCCACGTTGGCAGTGGGTCAATTTGGAACTGATTTGAAAGGGCACGGCTTTACAGGCTGCGGAAAAACTCGTTCAGCAAGAAGCTTTGTAACAGGGCACGAGTTTACTCGTGCCGCAAACGCCGCAAAATGAAGGACGGGCTTTAGCCCCTGAGGGCGCTTCGCTCAAGAATTCGTTCGCTGTTCGCCGTATTCCCGCAGCCTGTAAAGCCCTCCGGATTTTGCGGCTTTCTTGCGGCACGGCTGAAACCGTGCCCTTTTGCGGCGTCATTTGTGCAACCGGTTCTATGGCTTCATCACCGGCAGCTCCAGCGCGGACTCGTGACCCGCCCCGGAGTAGATGGTGATGGTGGCAGCCTTGTAGTCGCCTGGCTTGGCCTTCATGATGCTGGGCACGAAGGTCTGCGGATTGCGGTCGTAGAGCGGGAACCACGTGCTTTGGATTTCGACCATCACCGTGTGGCCGGCCTTGAAGACGTGGTCCACATCGTGGAGCGAGAACTTGTACTCGTGGATGGAGCCCGGCGCGAGCGCGGTGGGACGGTCGAAGCCCGAGAGGTAGCGGCCGCGGAAGATTTCGGCGTTGACGATGAGCTGATAGCCGCGCATGTTCGCGCCGGAATCGTCGTCGGGGTATTGATCGATGAGCTTGACGACCAGATCGTTGTCGCTGCCGGTGGTGGAGGCGAAGATGTCGGCCACGACTTCGCCGGTGACGGTGAGATTTTGCGTGAGCATGGGCAGCTTGAAGACCGCGACGTCGCTGCGGCCGGTCACGAAGCGCTGATCTTCCGTGAGCCAGTTGTACCACTGCGAGCCGTCGGAGTAGGTGGGCTGGATGGGACGGTGGCGATAAGGAACGGGGTTGGCAGGGTCGCTCACGTACGATGCGGTGGCCGTGGTTGTCGATGCGCTCCAACGGAGCAGCCCCGCGCCCGCGAGATAGAGGCTTGTGGGGCGCGACTCCTGGGGCGGGAAGTGCGCGTAATACTGCCAGGTGTTCGATCCGGTTTGGAAGCTGGCGGTGTTTTCGACGTCGAAGCCGGGCTGGTCCTTGAGATAGTGCGCGAAAAATTTCGCTTCGATGCGCGTGCGGAACTCCGTGCCGATGGGCTCGCCGTAGTCCAGGTTGCCGAGGCTCCAACTGGACGACGACCAATAGCCGTGACGCCAGGGGCCAAGCACGAGGAAGTTTTCGTGCTTTGTGTCGTGCGGCTCGAGCTTTGCGTACTCTTCCTGCGGCCCGTACATATCTTCCTGGTCGTAGTAGCCGCCGACGGTGAGCGTGGGCACGGCGACCGCGCTCAGCACATTCTCGACGGCGCGCGAGGACCAGACGGAATCGTAGGCAGGATGCTCGAGGAAGAGCTTCCAGGTGGGCAGCACATTGGCTCCGGATTTTCTTACATCGCGCGCAAAGCTGCCGCGCGAGAGAAAGTAGTCGAAGCCGTCGACGGGCCGGCCTTCCTTGTCCTTGCCATAATCCACCGGGGTCCAGTTCTTCGAGGACTCGAGATCGAGCACATAGTCGTAGCCGTAGCTCATGCGGAAGGCGCCGTTGTGGAAGAAATCGTCGCCGATCCAGACATCGATCATGGGAGCCTGCGGCGAGATGGCTTTGACGGCCGGATGCGGATCGATGCCGGCCATCATGGCCAGGAAGCCGTCGTAGCTGGTGCCGGCGACGCCTACGCGTCCGTTGTTGCCGGGCACGTTTTTCAGGAGCCAGGCAACGGTGTCGTAGGCGTCGGTGCTTTCGTCGGTGGCCGCGGGATTGCTGTGATCGGCGAGCGGGCGCATCATGATGAATTTCCCGTGGCTCTTCGAACGGCCGCGAATGTCTTCCGCGACGAAGATGTATCCGTCGCGCGCCAGTTCGGGGCGCTGCGCAAAGAGGGACTCGCGGTTTTCGCTTGCGACCCCGTAGGGCGTGCGTTGGAGGAGAATGGGCAGCGGCGCGGCGATGTCGGAGGGCTTGAGAATCACCGCGTGCAGCCTGACGCCGTCGCGCATGGGAATCATGGCTTCGGCGCCAGCGTAATCGTGGAAGAGATGATGCGCCGGCGGGCCGCTGCGCAGGTAAATGGCGCCAGGTACGGAGGAAAGAGAGAAGCTTGCGGCCTGGCCCGATGCGTCGAGGGAGAACGCGATTTTGTCGTCGTCATTGCCGAAGCCGAAGGCGGTTGCCGAGACCCGCTTGAGTTCGGTGGGAACCGAGCGGTCGGATTCGAAGGTCAGCTTGCCGTTGCGCACGTAGAAGCTGACGGCGTTGCCGGGTTCGCCGGAGGGGGTGTATTCGCCGGCAAAGGCATCGAGAGGCACGGACGCGGGGGCTTGCGCGGCGAACGCGGAAGGGAAGGGAAGCAGGGCGATGAAAAGAGCGGAAATCAGCAGCCGGCGGGAGATCAAAGTTTGTTTCTCCGGGATTGGTTCCAACAAATCAGAGTATCAGCGATTGCCGGCGAAACCGGCCTATGGATAGTGGGTCAGCATGAAGTCGTCGCGAAAGGGCACGACTTTTGTCGTGCCGTAAATGACGACGAACCCCAACCACATTCAACTCAGCACAACCCGCCGTGCCCCATCCTTTCGCCGGTTTTTTGGGCGAAAGGGTGGGAGAGCACGACCCTCAACCATCAACTCTCAACCCATCACGATCGGCGGGTGCCCCACGTCCCTCGCATTTGGGGACGTGGGATACGACGAACCCCGACCAACCACATTCAACTCGGCACAACCCGCCGTGCCCCATCCTTTCGGTCGCCGCGGCGACCGAAAGGGTGGGAGAGCACGAAGGCCACGGGCACAAATTCATGCGGTCAAAGCCTTAATGCGCGTGCCCATGGGCGTGCGCGTGGCGGCTGGAGATGGCTTCGGGAGGCGCGACGCAGCCTTCCAGGTCCCCGCAGCCGATGTGCTCGAATTGGATCGTGGTGTGGCTGATCTGGTAGTGCTCGCGGAGCAGGTGGTTGAGCTTGACGAGAATGCAGGCGCTTGCCGAGGGGGGAATATCGGCGATGGTGACGTGACAGGCGAGCGCGCGCGATTGCGAACCGAGGCTCCAGACGTGAAGATCGTGCACGTTGACGACGCCCTCGACGGCTTCCATGCCGGAGCGGATCTCGGGCAGCGAACAACCGCGCGGCGCGCCTTCGAGAAGGATGTTCAGGGTCTCGCGCACGATGCCGATGCTGGACCAGAAGATGAGCGCGGCGATGAGCAGCGAGAGAGCGGGGTCGATCCAGTTCTGTCCCGTGAGAAGAATGCCGAGGCCGCCGGCGATGACGGCGGCGGTGGAGAGCGTGTCGCCCGCCATGTGCAGGAAGGCGCTGCGCAGGTTCACGTCGCGGGCCACGCCCCACAGGAGCGCGGCGATGATGCCGTTCATGACCACGCCGGCGGCGGCCACGATCATCATGAGGCGAGGCTGGACGGCGACCGGAGCGCTGAGGCGATGCACGGCTTCAACGGCGATCAAGAGCGAGATGGCGATGAGCGTAGCGGCGTTGATGAAGGCGGCCAGGACGCCGGCGCGCTGATAGCCGAAGGTGCGGGCGTGGTCGGCGGGGCGCGCTTGGAAATAGACGGCCGCAAAGCTGAGCAGGAGGGCGAGAAAATCGGAGACGTTGTGGCCGGCCTCCGACAGCAGCGCCAGCGAGTGCGCGCGCAATCCGGCGACGAAGGTGACGACGACGTAGGCCAGCGTGGCCGCGAGCGAGAAGCGCAGGATCAGAGCCGTTCGCCGTGCATCCTTGCCCGCGGGCGCCGCGTGAAAATGCATAACAATAGTGTAACCGGGGTTGGGTATCCAGAAAAAGGGAGCGAGCCACCCCGTCGAGCAAAAAGCGCTCGATGGGGACCCGGCAGGGAACGAGGGAACAAGAAAACAGGGAGCAGGGAGTAGCCAATAGGGAGTAGAAGGCAGGGATTAGGGCCTATTACTACGCTCGCAGATAGGATTTTTCGGAGGGAGCAGGGGCCTTCAGGCCCCTGAAAAAGCCGTTACGGCCGCGGATAGGATTTTTCGGAGGGAGCAGGGGCCTTCAGGCCCCTGAAAAAGCCGCAAAACACGGAGGCCTTTAGGCCCGGGCCCTTGTCCATTTGACGCATCCCAGCGAAGTGGAACTGTAGTACTAGGGGCGTAGGGACGGAAGCGGCGATGACTGCGGAGCCGCGCTAGCGTGCGCCGGGTGCGAGATGGCTGCGATCGATGGGATTGGGGTCGTCGAAGGCGGGGAATTGCGGCAGTCTTGCGCGCAGACCGGTCCAGCCCTCGGCGATCACGATGCTGTTGTGCGGGTTGCCGGGCTGGTAACGCACGGTGCAGGGGAATCCGGCGCGCACTTCGCTGGTCTCGACGATGCCGCGCATGGCGGTAATTTCCTGCGAGCACTCGTAGTCCACGCCGCCGATGCGGTAGTTAAAGAGAAGGAAGGTGAGCTTTTGGCCAGCCGCGCCATCGACTTCGTACACATCCAGCAACATGCCGTCGACCAGACGCCCCGACTGGACCAGAAACTGGCGGCGCGCGCGCTCCATCTCCTCGGCGGTGGGCCGGCGGCGCATCACCAGCCAAATCGCCAGGGACGCGATCGCGGCAACTGTGGTTACGCCGGCTGCGATCTGCCAGTCGTTGTTGTTGGCAAAGGTCATTTACGGGCGGGAGTTCTCCCCAGAACAGTCCTCATTTGAGGATACCGCACGCGAAAAGCGCAAAGCGCCGGGACGGCACCATCGATTGACTTGCGCGACTTGCGCGGCGCGCCGGAGCGGCTCGACAACGGCGTCAATGGCCTATAATCCAAGCTGCGAGTTTTTCCCTGGCTTTGGAAAAGAGAGTCGCAATGAAAGAGAACCAAACATTCCATTCCACCACCGTGATCTGCGTGCGGCGCAACGGCCAGGTGGTGATGGCCGCCGACGGCCAGGTGACCTTTGGCGACCACGTGCTGAAGCACTCGGCCAAGAAGATCCGGCGTCTCTTTCAGGACAAGATCCTCGCCGGCTTCGCGGGATCGACAGCCGACGCGTTCAATTTGTTTGCGCGGTTTGAGACCAAGCTCGAGCAGTACGCGGGCAACCTGAACCGCTCCGCCGTGGAGCTGGCCAAGGACTGGCGCACCGACAAGATGCTGCGCAACCTGGAGGCGCTGCTGCTGGTCGCCGACAAGGCGCAGACGTTTTTGATTTCGGGCTCGGGCGACGTGATCGATCCCGACGAACCGTTGGCGGCGATCGGCTCGGGCGGCAGCTACGCCACGGCCGCGGCGCGCGCGTTGATGGAAAACACCGACCTGGGCGCGCGCGAGATCGCCGAGAAGGCGATGAAGATCGCCGCCGAGATCTGCATCTACACCAACGACCGGATTACGGTTGAGGAGCTGTAGGACGGCCCGGCGGCCTATCTCCAGCCCAAAAGAAAGGTTGCGCCGTGCCCCATCCTTTCCGCGCTCTTTGCGGAAAGGGTGGAAAACCCGCCGTGAATCTTAGAGCATTTTCACTGATGGTATAAGGAATCCGCCGTGCCCCATCCTTTTCACGTTCTTTGTGAAAAGGGTGGGAAACCACGAAACCTCCCTATAGGAATAGTGAAAATGCTCTAAAGGCCGAATCGAAAGTGCCGGTTCCCAGTTGGCAGACGCTAGAGCGTGTTTCAAAAACGGCTACGTGAAAGGGCACGACTTCTAGCCTGCCCTGAGCGGAGTCGAAGGGTGCCGAAAAGGACGGGAAAATCGAGGGGTTTTAACCCCTGAGGGATTCGGGCGGCCCAGTCAGGCCATTTTTGAAACACGCTCTAGAAAGCTGAGTCAGCCCGCACGCGATTCCCCGCACCCGGCGTAGATGCCGTAGAATCGGCCATAGCATGAAGTGTCCTTACTGTGGTTTCGGGCAGGATCGGGTGGTGGACTCGCGCGAAAGCAAGGAGGCCGACTCGATCCGGCGGCGGCGGGAGTGCGAGAAGTGCCTGCGGCGCTTCACCACCTACGAGCGCATCGACGAGATTCCCTACATGGTGGTGAAGAAAGACGGCCGGCGCGAGCGCTTCGACCGGCAAAAGGTCTTGAGCGGCCTGCTGAGGGCCTGCGAAAAGCGGCCGGTCTCGTCGAGCCAGCTCGAAGCCATCGTCGACGCGGCAGAAAGTTTCTTGATCGACGCACCCGAACGCGAGCGCACCACCTCCGAGGTTGGCGAGCTCATCATGCAGCATCTCAAAGGCCTCGACACCGTCGCCTACATCCGCTTCGCGTCCGTCTATCGCGACTTCAAGGACGTGAACGAGTTCAAGGAAGAGCTGGAGGGGCTGCTGGCAAGCCACGGAAAAAAGAAAAAATAGCTCCTTGTCCGCATTTCTCACAGCCCACCGATCGGGATAGGGGGAGGCCTGACGGCCTCTCCCCTCCCACACCACCGGACATGCGGGTCCGCATCCGGCGGTTCGAGAAGTTGAGGTTAACCCTGTGCTCCTTGTGTGAGGGCGCGGGTGT
>Ga0182016_10000528_pt1 | contig 47927 bp, 42 predicted proteins | sample 712S2MmetaG_FD_120491 | JGI IMG/M metagenome (GOLD analysis project Ga0182016, IMG submission 120491) | Permafrost microbial communities from Stordalen Mire, Sweden - 712S2M metaG | ecosystem: Environmental > Terrestrial > Soil > Wetlands > Permafrost | place: Sweden: Stordalen | collected...
AAAAAAAATGAAAAAGACACTGTTTGCCACGATCGCATTGGCCTTCGCCACCATGCCTCTGACGTTTGCTGCCCAGGCCACCAAGGCCGCTTCGCCCGCCGGGCCTTCGGCCAGCACCGCCAAAACGGCCAAAAAGGCCACCAAGACTTCCAAGAGCACCAAGAAGAGCACGAAGACTGCTTCGGCCGCGCCCAGCAAGTAAGGCGGCTCACGATATCGACACGCGGAACTCCTCCCCGCCGGTTCCTGACTTCAGGGCCGGCGGGTTTTTTTATGGGCGGGTAAGTCTGGGAAGGAAGAGGGAGAGCAGGAAATCTTGGGATTCATCTTGGGTGCGGATGGTATCCCAGTAGGTGAATGCGATCCCGGTCCGGTCGATCCATTCCTGCGCGAGGGCTCTTGTCCAGACGTACGAATTGTCGTAGTCAGCGGTGTGCCGCCTCAATTGCAATTCACTGAAGGTCTGCGCCACTTCCTTCAGAAGAAGCTCGGATGCGGGTTTTCCCGCTTTATAAAAACTCTTCACGTAGTCGTCGCAAACCCGTTTCATCGATCCATGATCGAACGTTCGCGCGAGTCTGCCTCGATGACGAGCGACGCTCCAATGCCCCACGGCCTCATCGATGAGGAGGTGGAACAAGGCGTAGTATGCCGTGGAAACGGCGCGCCGAAGACTGGCCTGTTTCGGGTTTGCGCCATCCCTGTTGGCTAAATGCTCAGCTTGTTCCAGCAGGTCTTGCGCGAGGCTCATGCCGTCGGCGGCGCCCAATCCGGGTCGTTTAACTCCGCCTGCTCGGATTCGGTCCGAAAATCAAAGTGCGGCATCATCCCCAGGTTGGGCAGATCGAGCTCGTCGGTGATTCGCGAGATGAGGCGGCTGGTAATCTCGAGCCGGCGAGTTCGGCTGGACACCTCATCCGACAGCACCACCCGGAAGAAAACCGCCCATTCGCCGGTCCAGTCCTGATCGATGCTATAGCGGATGTAACGCACCCACGGGGATTCCTCCGCCAACACCGTCCTGATGGCGGCGTTGATCTGTGGATCCTTCCGGACTTCGGTAGGGACGAACATCTTGACCACAGGATACCAAAACTACCCTTCCGACTTTTTCCGAATCTTGATATCCAGCCGCTTGTTCTTCTGATTCAACGTGGAGAGCGGGACGCGCAGGCTTTCGGCGGCTTCTGTCTGGCTCCAGCTGGACTGCTCCAGGCGCTCGACGATCATGCCACGGCGGCCGCGGCAAGCAGCAGGATTACCAGAGCGAACCCTACGGTCATTACTCGAAAGATGTTCTGGTGGGTGATCTGGCGTGTAAAACGTTAACCCCGATAGCCCCGATTTCGGTGCCTGCGATAGCCTGTCGGGGCTATCGAGTTTAGAGGCGGCCGGGCGCAAGATGGAAATGTAAGCGGGCGATGGGCCCGCAGGGAGAAAAAAATGAAAAAGACACTGTTTGCCACGATCGCATTGGCCTTCGCCACCATGCCTCTGACGTTTGCTGCCCAGGCCACCAAGGCCGCTTCGCCCGCGGGACCTTCGGTCAGCACCGCCAAGACGGCCAAAAAGGCCACCAAGACTTCCAAGAGCACCAAGACTACCAAGAAGAGCACCAAGACTGCTTCGGCCGCGCCCAGCAAATAAGGCGGCTCACGATATCGACACGCGGAACTCCTCCCCGCCGGTTCCTTCCATAGGGCCGGCGGGTTTTCTATGGCCGGCCGGATATATGGCTTTTGCGGACGGCGACCGCTCCCTTCGGCCGCGGCTCGGTTTCGATCGTCTCCAGTGCGCGCTTCTCGTAGCTGCAGGTTCGCGCCTCGTAACCTGCCCCGGCGAGAATTTCGGTTACTTGCAGTGCGGCAAGCCGTCCGGTTGGATTTCGCCTGCGGTGTTCATCGTGCGAGAGCCGGCTCCGCGTTCCGGGGGGCAGTATCCGTCACCAACGCCAGTTCCTCCGAGGAGAACACTGCGTTGACATCCAGGATGATAATGAACTCGTCAACCCGTTTGCCCATCCCCTGTATGAAGTCCGTCCGCCATCGCATGGCAAGCAGTATAGATAATCGGCGCGACCCGTCCGCCGCCCACGATCGTCCGGTCCGTACCCGGCACCCTGTCAACCACCACTCCGACACGGTTGTCTTCATGGCGGACGGCAACCACCTGCTCAATCGCCGGCGCCGTGCCTGGCGCATGAGACGCGTTTCGCAGGTCGCTGTATGGAATGAGGCCTCTGCGCACAGAGCAAATCGCGGAGGCTTTCATGGACATTGTTCCGACAGCCGACGCGCTTATCAGGACACTGCCCTATTCGTCAGTCTGCACGCCGGTCTCTCTTCGATCGGACTGAGCGGTCAGCTTCGCCAATGTGGGTTTCCTTCGTCCGCCGAAGGTATGCATCGCGGCTGAAAGGCCAGTGCCGGCAGACTTTATGGCCGGGGGGCCGCCCACCCCGTGCGAGTTCATGAACCACGGATTTCAGCACGGTTAGGAATACCGCCAATTGCTCAATGTTGAGGATCTCTTGTCGGCGGCTCATCTGCCATTCCTTATCGGCCAATGGCGGTTTTTATTAAGGTAATGAAACCTGCGACTCTGAAATAAGGCTAAGGTTCCGATTCGGTCGGTTCTGCAACGCTGGATGCAAGATCGGCCGCTGGCGCCGCCGAGCCGCGGCCGCAGGGAGTGGAATCTACAACTAACCTTCCGACTTTTTCCGAATCTTGATATCCAGCCGCTTGATCTTCTGATTCAACGTGGAGAGTGGAACTCGCAGGCTTTCGGCCGCTTCGGTCTGGCTCCAGCCGGACTGCTCCAGGCGCTCGATAATCACGCGCCGTTCGAAATCGTTGACGATCTCGAACAACGACGCGTCCAGCGGCAGGGGAGCGCCATCGCCGCGATGCAGGCGCACACCGTTGGCTTGCAGGAGCGAATCGGGCAGAACGTCGAGCGGCACTTCGGTGGCGGAGGCCAGCACTACGGCGCGTTCGACTACGTTTTCCAATTCGCGCACGTTGCCCGGCCAGTTGTGTTCCATCAGCACCTGCATGACGTCCGGTTGGAAGCGCAGGGTGGAACGGCCGTCGCTATCCAGGAACTTCTTGTTATCGAGGCAGTATTGCGTGAAGAAGTGATCCACCAGCAGGGGAATGTCCTCGCGACGCTCGCGCAGCGGAGGCATACCGATTTGGATCACATTGAGCCGGTAGTACAAGTCTTCGCGGAATTTACCCTGCTTGACCAGGTCGCGCAGATCGGCATTGGTGGCCGCGAGTATGCGCACGTCCACTTTGATTGGATCGGTGGATCCTAACGGAGTGAATTCGCGCTCCTCGAAAACGCGCAGCAGTTTGATCTGCGTTTCCGGGCCGATGGTGCCGATTTCGTCGAAGAAAATGGTGCCGCCGTCGGCGACTTCGAAGTATCCCTTCTTCGACTGCACCGCGCTGGTGAACGCGCCTCTTACGTGTCCGAAAAGAGTCGATTCCAGCAGATCGGGCGGCAGCGAGCCGCTGTTCACCGCTACGAACATGCGGTCGGCGCGCGGGGAATTGGCGTGGATCGCTTTGGCCACCAGTTCCTTGCCGGTTCCGGTTTCGCCGGTGATCAGGATGGTCGAGCGGCTGGGCGCCACTTGCGCCACCAGGTCGAGCATGCGGACCACGCGCTCGCTCTTGCCGATGATGTTGGGGAAGGCGTAGCGCTGCTTGAGGGCGCGCTTGAGGTGCGTGTTCTCGTATTCGAGCCGCCGCCGGGCGATCATGCGATCGATTTCGATGATCAGCTTGTCGTTGTCCCAGGGCTTGGAGAAATAATCGTTGGCGCCGAGCTTGAGGGCGCTGACGGCGGCTTCCACCGAGCCGTAGGCGGTGATCAGGAAGATGGGCGTCTCGCGATCGCGCTTGCGGACCTCGGTCAGGACGTCCATGCCCGAAATGTCGGGCATCATGAGGTCGAGCAGCACCAGGTCGTACCCGCGGTTCTCCATGCGATGGATGCCCTCGGTGCCGTTCTGCGCGAGGTCGACGGCGTAGCCTTCACTGGTGAGGAGAAGTTCCAAACCTTCGCGGATGTCGGCTTCGTCGTCAATCACCAGTACGTTGCCCCTGGTGGAACTGGCGGTGGGGCTGGGGAGGGTTATTTCAAGCGGCATTCACCGGGGTCCTTGCGGCAGCCCGGGATACCGGCAGTTCCAGGCGGAAGCGCGCTCCGCCGTCCGGCCGGTTGGTAACTTCGATCGAGCCGCCATGCTCTTGAATGATACCGTACGTGACGGAAAGACCGAGGCCAGTGCCTTTTTGTGCGCCCTTGGTGGTGAAGAAGGGATCGTAGATGCGGCGCAGATGCTCGGGTGCGATGCCGTGGCCGGAATCCGCCACGTCTACCTTGACGGAGCCACCGTCGCGCCAGGTGCGTACCTCCAGCGTGCCGCCGCCCGCCATGGCGTCGCGGGCGTTGATGAAGAGATTCAGGAAGACCTGCTGGAGTTTGCCGGTATTGCCGTGGATGGCCGGTAAGCTCGCGTTCAGATCGGTTTTGATCTGCACACCGGACTTCTGTAATTGATGTTCCAGCAGCGAGAGCGTCTCCTGGATGATCTTATTCAGATTGACGTCGCCGAAGGAAGTGCTGGAGGTGCGCGAGAAATTCAGCAGGGAATTGACAATTTCGCTCGCGCGGAAGGTCTGCTTGGCGATCTTGTCGAGGATAACGGTTTTCTGCGGGGAGTCCTCGGCCATCTGTTTGGCGAGCATCTGGGCGTAGGTGGAGATCACGGCCAGAGGCGTATTCACTTCATGCGCCACGCCGGCCGCCAGGAGGCCGATGCTGCTCAGCTTGTCGGCCTGCACCAGGCGCTGCTCCAGCTCGGCGCGGTCGGTCACGTCGTCGAAGATGATGAGGCGGCCGATCTGCTCCTGGTCCCGCGAAACCAGCGGCGCGATGGCGATATTCAACGTGGCTTCCTGGAAGCGGGCGGGCAAAGCGTGCGCCGTTCCGTTGCCCTTGCCATTGCCGTTTGCGGCTCCGCCGGCCGCGGCAGCGCTCACCGCCGGTTTGAGGACGAATTTGTAGATGTGGTGAATTCCGGTCTCGCCGCGCACGCGATTGAATTGATCGGTGAGTTCCGCCGGGAAGAGTTCCGAAAGCTTGCGCCCCAACGCCTTCTCGCGAGTCACACCGCTGAGCTGTTCGATCTGTGAGTTCCAGCTCTCCACGCGGTCGTCCAGATCGGCCGCCAGGATGCCGACGTTGATGGACTCGACGATGTTTTCGCTGAATTCCTTGAGCTTCTCGTACTCCTCCACCTTGCGCTGCAGGGATTGGTAGAGCGAGGCGTTCTCGATGGCGATGGCCACGTAGCCGGTGAGCGTGAGCAGCAATTCCAGGTCGACGCTGGAGAGATACTCGCCGTCGAGCGAGCGGCTCACGCCGATATAGGCGATGGTGCGGCCGCGCACTTTACAGGGCAGGTAATAGGTGAAATCCAGTTCCGCGATGGTGTGGCGCACCGAGGCCGGCCAGGAGCGGGAAACCGCGTCCAGCTGATGGTGGGTACGCTCGAAGAACAGGTACGATTCGGGAAGTTTCCAGTCGAGAAAACTCAAGTCCAGGTTCGGCTCGGCGTCGACGGACATCTTGGGGTTGCTGCCCATGCGGCTCTTGAGGCGGAACACCGGACCGGCCGGTCCTTCTTCCGACAGGAAGAAGCCGAGATGTTTGATGGAGAGCGTCTTGAGCAGCCGCTCGCCCACAGAACCCAGCATGGTGTCCCGATCCATCTGCGAACCGAGTTCGCGGGCGAATTCCACCAGGGTGCGGCGGTAATCGTAGCGGTCGCTGTAAAAGTGCTTATCGAGCCATTCCTGAATCCAGTCGCGAATGGGCTGGAACAGGAAGGCCGCCGTCAACATGACGATCAGAGACGTCACATTGCGAAAGTCGGAGGGCTTGCCGTCCGCGCCGGGAAACCATTTTGCGACCACATTCCCCAACCAGAAGACGGTGCCGAAGAAAGTCGCCGCCACGCACAGTGTCGCCACCGTGTAGGCGTAGCCGCGGCGGAAGAGAATGTCGACGTCCATCAGCCGGTAGCGTACGATGGCGTACGCCAGCGTGAGCGGAATGAGAACCATCGACAGTACCGTTAGCGACTGATAATAGCCGGGGACAGCGCCGAGCGCGTACGGCAGGGCATAGAACACGGCGTACGGCGCGACGCCGAAGACCGCGCCGTTGCGCAGCCATTTCAGCTGCTGCCGGACAATCGGGTCGTCGGCCTTACGGTATTCGGCGTTGAAAATGTAAGCGCCCAGCATATACAGGACCGGCGGGATCAAAACCCAGCCGCGGTCGAGCAGCCACCGCAGGTCGACTTCGGGAATTCCGGTTCGCAGCACGCCGGTGGAGACAGCCAGATAGAGGGAAGTCAGCAGCAGGGCGGGCAGGTACAGAAGCGCCACGTGCACCGGCTTGTGGAACCACTTGCGCCGCTCGGGGAAGGTCAGGCAGAAATGCAGGAAGATGGTGGGGGCAAAGAGTCCGGCGCCCACGTTGACGATGTAGACCAGCGTGTCGAAGGCATCCAGATTTCCGGTGTAGTGGAAACTGAACGCGGCGAAGGAGGTGAGACAGAGTATGAAAAAGTGCTGCGCTTTCTGGGCGCTGCCGCGACGGTAATAAACGAAGAGCCCGATCGACAGATAGGTGGCGCCGATGGCGTACTGGTAAAGCACTGCCGGATTGCGGGGAGCTTCGCCCACGATGACCCCCGGCTCGACGGTGACCCCGGGGTGTTCCACGTGTTCGATGGTGTAGGTGGCGCGGCTCCAGGCCCCGAGCGACGGGCTGGACAGGATTTGCGGAACATCCAGAGCGCGGTGGATCAGAACGCCCTGAATTCGCACCAACCGGTCGCCCGCGTGGATTCCGGCCTTGTTGCCGGGACTTCCGGGAGCGACGTAGAGCGCTTCCACGTGGCCGCCGCGATCGACCCAGGTGATGCCGTCGTCGGGCAGGCGGAAGCGATGGTATTGTCCAAGGTTAACAATCGCACCGACACTGGCGGCTAGCGTCAGGATCGTGAGGATCGCAGTGGACAACTGGAACTTGAGTTCCTGGAGCATACGAACTATCGATACACGTCTACCGACACAATATTCCGCGTGGGCATGAGCACGTTTAATGCCGCGCTTTCTTTGGGGATTTGTATTTTTATTACCAAAGTTTTCAATAACTTACCAATAGGTCTGGCTTCCCGTTCCGTTTTTCGGGAGATTCACACTACGTGGAAGTGTATCCGATCGGCACAAAACATCCAAACCCTAAATTTGCAGCCTCCGCGAATTACCACCGAAGGACTACTGTGTATCTCCACAGGCATGTATTGGTAGTCCTGGAGCGACTGTATTCGCAGCCAAATGCTGTACACTATATATGTTTCAGGCAAGAGAATGTCGCGGCTCATCCGTAACAGAACCGGGCGGGGAGTTGCGGGCTTGGCAGGCATTCCTGAGGTTACCAAGATGAGATGGTCTTTGTTGCTGGAATCCTTATTACTGGTGTCGGGAATTATCGTGGCGGGCGGCCCCGCCAGTGCGCAAACGCAACAACCGCCCCCTTCTATTTCTCCGGCGATGCCGGTGACCACCCCCGCCACCGACCCTTCGAAAATGGCCGAACCCGCCGGGACCAAACCAGCCACCCCCGCCATAGATGTCGACACATTTGTACTCGGTACCGACGACCAGATCTCCATCTCGATGTGGGATGAACCTAAATTTAACGGCAATTACACCATTCGACCAGACGGTAAAATCAACATGCCATTGATCGGCGAGATCCAGGCGGCAGGTATGACGCCGTTGCAACTGCAGGAAGCGATTAACAAAGCCGCTCTCACCCAATTGAGGACTCCGCGATGCACTGTCAACGTGCTCGCGGTCCACAGCAAACGCATCTATTTCGACGGTGAGGGCATTGCCACCGGCGCCCGCGATCTGACGATTCCGATCCACCTTTTGGAAGCCATCTCGGCGCAAGGCGGTTTTCGCGATTTTGCCGATAAGAAACACATCAAAATTCTGCGCGACGGCAAGTTGTACATGACGATCAACTATAACGATCTGATCAGCGGCAAGCATCCGGAGAAGAATATTTTGCTGCAGGACAAAGATCACGTGATCGTTCCTTGACGCGGGTTGAGCCGCGGCACAAAATCGGAGGTTTCGACTGTATTCATGGCAGCTCCACAAAACTTCGTTAGTGTTTCCCGGCGTCCTCCGGACGTCGAAGATTATATCGATATCTTGCGGCGCTACCGTTCCTGGATCGTCGCCCCGACCTTTGCCGGGCTGGTGATCGCGGTAGTGCTGGCGTACTTTACGCCGGACGTGTATGTTTGTTCGGCCGCTATGCAGATCCGGCCGAGTTCGGTCTCCACGCAACTCCTGCCGTCGGCGATCAACGGCCAGATGCAGCAGAGACTGCAGGAATTGACTTTGCAAATCGAGGGCCGCGACAACCTGATCACAGTGATTCAGAATCCCAAATTGAATCTCTATCCCAAGGAGCGCGCCCGCTACGCGCTGGAAGACGTGGCCGAAGACTATTTTCGGAAAAACGTAAAGATCCAACCGTACTTTTCGGACGGAACCAACGGAGCGCAAGCTTTCAAGATCATCTTTTCGTATCCGGACAAGAACGTCGCGCGGGCCGTGGTGCAGGAGTTGGTGAGTGAGTTCGTGAGCAAGGACGTTATTTTCCAGACAGAGGCATCCAACAAAACCAGTACGCTATTCGATGACCTGGTGAAGAGCGCCAAGGAGCAGATGGAAGCCAAGCAGGTGCAGCTGGCGACCTTCACCGCCGAGAACGAGGGGCGTCTGCCGGAAAACTTCCAGTCGAATTCATTGGAAGTTCAGACCCGGCAGGCGGCCATCGCGCAGATCAACGAACGCATCTCGCAGGAACGCCAAAGGCAAGCGTTGCTGGATTCCAATCTCAACAACAACAAGAATCTGCAGGCGCAGGTGGAGGCCAATCTGACGCAGGCCGTCACCACTCCCAACCAGGCGGTGAGGAACACGAATCTTACCAATCTCGAGCAGTCGATCGCCAGCAGACAATCGGAGTGTGTGGCTCTGGAAAATAAGTATCAGCCAAACTATCCCGACGTGCTTACTTGCAAGGATCAGATAAAAACGCTCGAGGATCGCAAGGCGGAGATCGAAAGGGCGGAGTCCGCGCCGGCGCCTGGAAGCACCACCAGAGTGGTTACCAACTCCGAGGCGGCCCGGCAGCTGAGCACATTAAGAAGCGAGGAAAGCAACATCCGGGCGCAGATTAACGCCTCCGTGCAGCAGGTGCAAGCCCTGGAAAAGAACCTGGCGGACCAAAACCGGAACTTAAGAGAAGTGCAGGACAAGATTTCGTCCAGTCCGCAGGTGATTCAGAAATACAACCAGCTCTTCGGCGAACTGCAGATGGCCAAAGACCAATACACGGGCGTGAGCACGAAACGAGAAACCGCCGGAACGCAGCAGAGCGTGGATGAACATCAGGCCGGCGAAAAACTGGAGATGCTGGAACAGCCCATTACCCCGGATAAGCCCACTTCGCCGATTCGCGGAGCATGGATTGCCATCGGCACGGTGATCGGGCTCTTCGTAGGAATCGCGCTGGCCGGCGCCAAGGAAATCAAGAATACTTCGTTGAAGAATTTGAAGGACGTTCGCGCCTACACCAACCTGCCGGTGCTCAGCAGCATTCCACTGCTCGAAAACGCTCTTCTGGTGCGCCGCAAGCGGCGGCTCGCCTGGCTGGCCTGGTCGAGTGCGCTGATCGTCGGAACGATTTTGATGAGCGGCGCGATGTATTATCACTTCGTGCTTGTGCCGCAAGTGCAATAAGACGGAAGACATAGGGAGACATGACGGTCTGCCGTCATAGGGAGAAAAGATGAGCCGAGTACACGATGCCTTGCGCCGGGCCGAGATGGGCGGCAGCCCGATCGACAGTCTACCTACACATCCCGAGGCGCCGCTGGAGTTTCTGCCGGTGACGGCGGGCGCGGCGCCTACCGTGCGGCTGAACATCCATCCCGGCATTCTTGCGGAGGTGGAGGTAGTGAAGTTCGAGCCCGCCCCCGAATCGCATCTGCTCGATCTCAATAACTCGCATGAGACTCCGGCGGAGGAATTTCGCACGCTGCGCACGCGCTTGAACCACCTGCAGACTCTGCAGCCGCTGCATACCGCAATTGTCACCAGCCCGTCGCCGGCCGAGGGCAAGACGTTCACCGCCGTCAATCTGGCGCTGGCGGAAGCCCAGCTGGCGGAAAGCTCGGTATTGCTGGGAGATTTCGATCTGCGCCGGCCGATCATTCACAACCTTTTCCAGATCAAACGGTCTCCGGGAATCTCCGATTACCTCATGGGACAATGCACATTCGCCCAGGCGCTGCGCAAGGTGGAAGGCATGAATCTGTATCTGCTGCCGGCAGGGTCGGCGGTGAGGAATCCTCTGGAACTGCTGAACATGCGGCAAGTGAAGGCTCTTTTCGAGGAACTGCCGCGCACCTTCAACTGGTCGATTTTCGACACCCCGCCGCTGCTGTTCTCGGCCGATGCCAACCTGCTCGCCACGCTGGCGGACGGTGCCATCCTGGTGGTGAAAATCGGTTCCACGACCTTCGACAATGTGACGCGCGCCATGCAATCGCTGTGCGAGAACAACGTGCTCGGCATCGTCGCCAACGGCGCCCGCGCTTCGGAGCTGTACAGCAAGTACACGTATTACTACTCCAAGACGGAGTAAGATTTAGCCGCCGATAAACACCGATGAACACCGATAAGAAAGATTTGGTTTTATCGGTGGCTAATAGATTTGCTACTCGAGTTTGACCCACACTTTCGGCCCGACAGCCGGCTCCAGGTGGATTCTGGTGTGTCCCGCGCGGAGGTCGAGGCCATCGCCGACCGACAGCACTTCCAGCCGGACGCCCGGACGGATACCGGCGCCATCGAGATACTCCAACAGTTTGCGGTCGCGCTCGAAGAGGCTGACGACCACCAGGCTCTCACCGGGGAGTGCCTCTTCGAGCGGCTTGAGGCCGCGCTGGCGGCGCGCCGCCGGAGAATCCATACCCACGATATTGCCGTGCGGGCAGGCGTGCGTGGCGCCGAGACGTTCCACCAGTTTGCGCTCGAAGTCGGCGGAGACGGCGTGCTCCAGTTGTTCGGCCTCCTCGTGAACCTTGTACCATTCCAAGCCGAAGATCTCGGTGAGCATGCGCTCGATGAGATGGTGGCGATTGAGCAGGCGGCTGGCGATCTCGCGGCCGGCCGGGGTGAGGGTGATTTGGCCCTCGGCGGCAACGCGGATGAGCGCGTCGCGCTTCAGCCGCTTAATGGCCATGGTTACGGCAGGCGCGGACACGTGCAGCCATCGCGTCAGGGTGACGGCTTTGACGGTTTCGCCTTCCGATTCGGCCTCGGCGATGGTCTTGAGGTAGTTCTCCTTGGAAATGGTGATTCGCACGGGTCATCTTGATTTTATATGATGGTGCCGTGCCCTCTGCAGGCGAGTTCCCGTTCCTGGACCTTTGCGCCCGCGTCCAGGAACGTATCGAGGGCCGCTACCATGTGCGGGTGGTGACCCGCGACATTCCCGATCCGCTGATTGGCGATCTCAACGGTTCGGAAATCCACATCGACTTCGCGGTGACGCCGGAGCAGCGGCTGTTTCTGCTGGCTCACCTGTTCGGCCATACGGTGCAATGGAATCTCGACCCGGCGGCATTCGAAATGGGCAGGACACGCCAGCCACCGGTCGACGAGGCGGTTCTGCCATCGCTGCTGGCTTATGAGCGGGAGGCCGCCGGATACGGCCTGGGGCTGCTCCATGAGATTGGCATTCGCGATACCGACCAGTGGCTGGCGGATTATTCGGCGTGCGATCTGGCGTACCTGACGCACTTCTATCGCACCGGCGAGAAAAAGGATCCCCTGAGCTTTTGGCGGCGGAACGTTCCCTTAATTGAAGCTCGCGCGATTCCGCCGTTCACTCCTCAGAGACTGGTGTTCCGGAGTAACGGCGTGGTGATTTGAGGTGTGAGGTGAGGCCGGGCTGTCGCCCGGCTGGGCAAGCTAAAGCATAGCTAAAGTATACCCCACGTCAAAAAGGACGGCGATTTTGTAGGATAAGCTTCAGCTTGTCCAAGCGACCTTCAGCTCGCGCTGGCCCTTTGGGCCATGATGCCTTCGCTCGCGTAGAGCGAGCGGATTGCATCTAGAAGCGGCAGGTGTAAACCTTGGCCGGCGGCAGATTCCAGAGGACGCGTTCGGTGGCGACCTGGCGAAAGTGCGCCTTGAGGAATTCCTTTTCCGCGAAACGCACCAGACCTAGGGAGGCGGCCCAGTTCGGCTTGCCGCTGGCGTGCAGATATTGATATTGGGTGAGGACACCGTCGGGAGTGAGGTGCGCCGCGGCCTGTTTCAGAATCGTCGTGCGCTGCGACGGATGCATCGCCGTCAACCCGAGAGACGACACGATGGCGTCCGCCCGCGTGATGCCATGCCGGTTGAGCAGCGCGCCGAGCCGCTCGGCCTGCCCCAGGATGGGAATAAAACGCGAATCCTGAATGTTCCTCTTCACATGGCTTACGAATGCCGGATTGAGGTCCACACCCAATAAAACGGCATCGGGATTCAGGCGCCGCAGAATCTCTTTCGTGATGGCGCCGGTGCCGATCCCGAGCTCGACAATCACCTGAGCGGATGCGAAATCGATGGGGCGCAGCAGGGCCGACGCCAGGAACCGGGAGCTGGGAAATAACGAGGCGGTGACGGAGATCGATCGCAGCGATTGGGAAAAGAACAGGCCATATTCACCGCCCATTCGCTGGCGGCGTTCCGGCGATCGGCGTCGAGGAGCGAGCTTGGACTCCAACTGTTTCGGCAGACTGATATTCAAAAAGGTTTCTCCTCTGATTGGACGGCGACTCATGAAACAGCAGCCAGGTCGGTTTGCAGTTCGGGCACTTCAATCTGCACCCGGGTGCCGCTGCCGGGCTGACTCTCAATCCACATACGATACTCCGCGCCGAAAAGCACCTTCAGCCGTTCGTTCACGTTGCTGACTCCAATGCCCCCATGTTCGAGCAGAGTGCCCAGCTTTTCCTCCGAGATGCCCACCCCGTCGTCTTCCACCATAAGATGCAACCGTGTTTCCGTGCGGTGGGTGCGGATCCGAATGGTGCCGCCCTCGACTTTGCTGCTCAGGCCGTGTTTGATGGAGTTTTCCACGAGTGGCTGTAGCACCATGCTGGGTATCAGCATATCGAGAGTGTCCGCGGCTACATCGGTTTCGTAACGCAATTTATCGCCAAATCGGATTACCTCAATGGACAGATAATCCTCTATGAAGTTTAACTCGTCTCGCAGGTGACTGAAGTTCTCATGTTTGCGCAGCAGGCGGCGGAGCACCTTGGAAAGTTTCACTACCATGACACGCGCCTGGTTGGGATTACTGCGAATGAGCGAGGAAACCGAGTTGAGGGTGTTGAACAGGAAGTGCGGATTGATCTGGCTGGTGAGCGCCGCCAGTCGCGCTTCCACCAGCAAGCGCGACTGTTCTTCGAGCTTCTTTTCGTTGCGCGTGTTGTTCCAGATTTTCAGCGGGATGGCGACGGCGAGGAGGGTGGTGGCGTAGATAGCCACCATGGCGAGCGTGCGTCCGTCGGCGGAAGTTGGTTTGAGGCAGAAGAGGAGGCTGCCGTTGGGCGCATTTCGCCGGAATAAATCGCCCAGACCCTGTCGCAATGCCTCGGCGCAGAGAATGGCGGCGAAGAAGATCAGTTGGAAACCGGTGCGCCAGTGATCGCGCTTTTCCTTGAAGAAGCGATAGATGTTGAGGTCGGGATAGGGAGAAAATCGCCAGACCTCTTCGGGAGTGGGCGCGAGGTCGCGCAATAGTCCGCCCAGAACGCCAACGCTCGCCAGCAGAGGCAACGTAAGATATTCGTAGTGGAAGAAGGCGGGGAGCGAAATCAGGATTCCCGAGAGCAGGCCCGTGACATAGCCTCCCAGCAAGCCGGCGATCAGGCTGCCCTCCAGGCCGAGATCGGCCGCCTGATAGGCGGATTGCGGGCCCGCAATGCGGACGGCCACGCTGGTGGCGAATACCAGCCCCAGGCACAAGGCGAGCGCCGCCCGTTGGGATAGGGTGCGCGTTTCGCGCATGAGCATCGATTGAAATGTGGTGAATCTCGCGACGATGCTGGCGATAGCGGCCATGGCGGCGAGCTTTACCAGCAGCGTCAAATAGCCTTCGAGAGTCATTCTATCCGCCAGCCATTATAATAGAGCGATCAAGGTCTCTTATAGCCAGCATGAATAATTCCTCAGGGCTACACCTGCGAAAAGTGGCTGAAGCCGATTTTCCGTCACAATTCGGCGCCTTCCGAATCCACGGGTTCGAGGGCAACCACGATGGCCTCAGCGAAGAAGCGGCTGTGCTCACGATGGGCAATCTCACCGACGGTCCACCGCCCTTGGTTCGCATTCACTCCCAGTGTCTCACGGGCGACGTATTTCACAGCTTGCGATGCGATTGCCGCGCGCAACTCGAAATAGCGCTGAAAATGGTGGCCGACGAGGGCCGCGGGATGGTGATTTACGAACTGCAGGAAGGTCGGGGGATCGGTCTGCTGAATAAATTGCGCGCCTATGAGTTGCAGGATCAGGGGGCCGATACGGTGGAGGCTAACGAACAGCTGGGGTTCGACTCCGATTTACGCAGTTATTTGCTGCCGGGAGCAATTTTGCGCCACTTCGGGCTGAAGGCGGTTCGGCTGCTTTCGAACAATCCCGAGAAAGTGGCGGCGGTGGAGAACGCGGGCGTGACGGTCACCGAGCGCGTGCCGTGCCTGGCGGACGTGGTGGAGACGCGCGAGGCGTACTTGCGGACGAAGAAAGAGAAGATGGGGCATTTGCTGGAGTAGGCGAGCGGGGCCGGCGAAGGACGGCAAGCAGCGCTTGACCGACCCAAAATCGCCCGGCGAGCGACCCACCGCCCAGCGCTCTGAAAGAGCCGCTGCATACCGATTTCGATCATTAACAGCGTGTGCCCGGACCAGTACCCGCCGCCAACGGCCGATCGTGTTTACTGAGGCTCTGCAGGTTCGGGCAATCTCAGCCGTCGTCAACATTCCCCGATCAAATTTTGACCAGGACTAAGATTTAGCCCTTTGCTTTCAAAGTTGCTTGATCAACTGCTGGGCGGCGATCAGGAGCGGGTCCCATACCGTCGAATAGGGCGGGGAATAGGCCAGATCGAGCTGCTCGAATTGATCGATCCGCATACCTGAGTGCAGTGCCGTGGCAATCACGTCGATGCGCCCTGCGGCGCCATCCTCGCCGACTGCCGATCCACCCAGCAGTCTCCGAGTGGCACGGTCGGCGACCAGTTCCACGCTCGTCTTCGAGCCGCCGAAATACCCCGGCTTGGATTTGGCTTCGATCTGCACCGCGGCCGGCGAGAATCCTTCGGCGCGGGCCTCCGTGGCCGTGAGGCCGGTGGTCGCGAAGGCCCAATCGAAGACCCTCACGATGGATGTGCCCACGATTCCCGGGAACCGCTCGCGGCCGCCGGTGGCATTGGCTCCGGCCACACGCCCGGTCTTATTGGCCGTGGTGCCCAGCGGAATCCACGTAGGACGGCCGGTGACCAGGTGGCCCACTTCGGCGCAATCGCCGGCCGCGTAGACGCCGCGAAGGCTGGTTTCCATGTGGTCGTCGGTACGGATAGCACCGGTGCGTCCAATTTCGATGCCGGCCTCGGCGGCCAGTTCCACATTGGGCCTAAATCCGGCGGCGAAGACCACGACATCGGCCGGAAAGTCGGTGGCCCGAACATCCACTCCGCAGCGTAGTTCTACGCCGTATTGGTTGAGCTGGTGGCGAACCAGCCCCGTCCACCACGCGTCGTCGCGCAGGAGAAGTTGCTGCGAGCGCTCCAGCACGGTGACCCGTAGCCCGTTGCGGCGAAGCGCGTCGGCGGCTTCCAGCCCGATATATCCCGCTCCTATCACCGCGGCATGGCGGGGATGCTTGTCGCGGATGAACGCGCGCAGGCGGGTCGCGTCGTCGAGCGTGTGGAGCGTGAAGACGTGTTCCGGCAGCGATGCGATTGCGCAGGTATCGTAGCGCGCCCCGGTGGCGATGACGAGGTGCTCGTAGCGCACCCGCTCGCCGGATTCGAGCGTGACTTCGCGCCGCGGATGGCTGACGGTCACCACGCGCGAGCCCGTCCGCACATCGATGTTACGCTGCTTGCGGAAGTACTCCGGCGTGTAGACAATGAGGTCGGAAGCCTGGCGGACACGGCCCTCCACGAAGTAGGGCAGCCCGCAGGCGCCAAGAGAAATCACCGGGCCTTTTTCCAGGACGACGATTTCCAGGTGCGGCGAAATGCGGCGGGCGCGCGCGGCGGCGCTCAGGCCAGCGGCCACGCCACCAATTACCACCAGTGCCACGGGAAGTTATTCTTCTTTCTTCATCTGCTGGACAAAGCTAAGAATATCGAACTGATTGAGCTTGCGGTCGGGGAAGAAGCTGTTGACGGCGTCGGTTTCGTCGGTGAACGTCTCGAAAACGGTGGCCAGCTTGGTCATCACCAACAGTTCGATATTGCGCCGGTTCAGGTTGAGCAGCTTCACCGATCCGCCGGCTTTGCGCATGGTGGTGGAACACATCACTACCGCGCCCAGCCCCGTGGAATCGATGAAATCCACTTGTGCGAGATTCAGTACCAATTGGCGAATGCCGCCGGACACGGCCGCTGCCACGGCCTCACGCAATGCGGTGGCTTCCGGGCCCACCGTGATGCGGCCTTTCATATCGAAGATGGTGACACCTTCGCGTTCCTTGGTATGGATTTCGAGAGGCATGATGTAGGGACGGAACTCAGACCGGCATCTTAATGCCGTACTGCGCTTCCACTGCTTCGATGGGCGCCATTTCGATGGCGTCCCACGGACAACCGTCCAGGAAGGCGCCATCCGGGCCTTTGCTGGTGCACTTCTTGCAGCCGATGCAGAGCACGGGGTCGACCTCGATACGGCCGAACGGCGCATGGTTTTCGTCCGGCACCCAATACATGCAGTCCGCCACCGGACAGTACGGCACGCAGGCCGGCGAGCCGGCGCAACCCGTGCAGCACTCCGTAATCACCGCGAGCTCCTTGGGCCGCTTCTTGCGAGGGGTGAGGATGCCCTCGGATTTCGGCTCCATCTTTACGACGGCCGTAGACATGGAGAAAGTATATCATTGATGGAACCGTGAGCATCCAACCCGCCTCCACCGTGGCAGCAGAGGAATCCCGGCTCCCCAAACAACTCGGTTTGCGCGACCTGATTCTCGCCCAGATTCTGTGCGTGGTAGGCTCCAGCTGGGTAGGCGTGGCGGCGAAACTGGGCCGAGCGCACGTGGTTTTCTGGGTAGTCTCGATGCTCTTGTTCTACGTCCCGCTGGCTGCCGTGGTGATCTACTTGAATCGGCTGCTGCCCCTCGAAGGAGGGTTGTACCAGTGGGCCAAAGCCGGCTTCGGGGAAATGGCCGGATTTCTGACGGCGTGGAATCTTTGGGTCTACGCCGTGATTGTGGTGGGCGCGATCGTCTTCGTAGTGCCCACCGACCTCGGCTACATGCTCGGGCCGTCGGCGGCGTGGCTGGCGTCGAGCAAGATTGCCACATTGCTCATCACGGGCAGCATCGTGGCGGCCATTACCATGGTGGCCATCCACGGTCTGGATATCGGTAAGTGGCTGCACAATGCGGGCAGCATTTTGATCCTGCTTGCCTATGCGATTCTGCTGCCGTTGCCGCTGTGGGCTCTCTGGCGCGGTACCTTGCATACGTACCAGCCGATACCGTTCGAGTGGCCAAAACTCGATTGGTTCAGCTTGGCCGTGTTCGGCCAGATGACGGTAGGGGGACTCAGTGGATTTGAGTACGTGGCGATTATGGCCGGCGAATGCCGCAGTGCGGCGCGCACCATCGGCCAGTCGGTGGTGTTCTCCGCGCCGGTGATCTGCCTGATGTTCATCCTGGGCACGAGCTCGGTGCTGGCATTCGTTGGCCATCAGCCGATTAACGTGATCGGTCCGATTCCGCAGACTTTCCGGTTAGCCTTCGGAGACACCGGCGCAAGTTCGTGGGTGGCGCCGGTCGCCATTTTTATGCTGATCGCGCGAGCGATTGCGTCGGCCAGTTTAATTTTCACCGGCCTCACACGGCTGCCCATGACAGCCTCGTGGGATCACGTTGTGCCGGAATGGTTTTCTCGCCTTCACCCGAAACGGCGGACTCCTGTGAATTCCATCCTATTTGTTTCCGTGGTAGTGGTGCTGCTCATTCTGCTGAGCATGCTCGGGGTTCACGAGCAGGAGGCGAACCAGTTACTGTCGAATGCTTCCACCGTGCACTACGCCGTGGCGTACATCGCGTTGTTCGCTATTCCTCTGGTGGGCGCGCTGCGCCGGCAAATGCCTGGCTGGTTAAGAGCAGCGGCAGCCACGGGACTGTTCGCCAGCGCTGTCTCGCTCGCCATCGCAGTCTACCCGATCGTGGATGTCGTCAGTAAGACGGCATATGCCAGCAAGATCGTCAGCGTGGTGGTGCTTACCAACGGCGCCGGTGTGGTGATATTTCGCGCCGGGCAGCGTCGGCGGGCCACACTATGAAGGGGATTTAACCTTTCGCGGTTCATAGAACGGTCCTTGCAGCTTTTCATATTTGACGTCGCTATTAACGTGCCATTCTAATTCACTTGGACAAGTTGAAGCACGCCTATTGAAATACGGTAATGTATGAGTTCATGCCGCGACAACTCGTTGAGTGCGTTCCCAATTTCTCCGAAGGGCGCGACAGCGCCAAGATGGACGCCATCGTCCAGTCGATCCTTAGCGTTCCCGAAGTCGTGCTGCTCGACCGTGAATCGGACGCCGACCACAATCGCTGTGTGCTCACCTTTGTAGGTCCTCCCGCCGCGGTGGCGGACGCGGCATTGCGCAGTGTCGCCAAGGCCGTCGAGCTTATCGACCTCACCACGCATCAAGGCGCTCACCCCCGTATCGGCGCGGCCGATGTCATCCCTTTCATCCCCATCGAAGGCGTCACGCTGGAGGAATGCGTGCGCCTGGCGGAGCGCGTGGCCAGCGAAATCTGGAGCAAGCTGCACGTCCCGGTATACCTCTACGAATCGGCCGCCCGCAGGCCCGATCGCGTCAACCTGGAGAACATTCGCCGCGGACAGTTCGAGGCCGTGGTCCGCGAAATGGGCACGGTGCCCGACCGAGCTCCCGACGTCGGCGAACCGATCTGTCATCCGACGGCCGGCGCAACGGTGGTGGGCGCGCGCCAATTCCTGATCGCCTATAACGTGAACCTCGGCACTGCCGATATCTCCATCGCGCGCAAGATCGCCAAGACCATCCGTTTCTCCAACGGCGGCTTTCGCTTTGTGAAATCGATGGGGGTGATGCTGACGTCGAGGAATCAAGCGCAGGTGTCGATCAATCTCACCGATTTCGAGCAGACCCCGATGCATCTGGTGTTCGAAACGGTGCGGCGCGAGGCGGAACGATACGGCGTTCCGGTGGTGGGCAGCGAGATCGTCGGGCTGATTCCCAAGAAGGCCATCGAGATGTCGGCCGAGTATTTCCTGCGCTACGAGAATTTCCGGCCGGAGCTGGTGCTGGAGAATCGCATTGCCGAAGCGGTGGGCTCGCGCAGCGGTTTGCCGGAGTTTCTGGACGCGCTGGCTGCTCCCACGGCGACTCCCGGCGGCGGCAGCGCCAGCGCGGCGGCAGCGGCCATGGCGGCCGCACTCGGCGCCATGGTGACGCGTCTGGCGAAGCAGGATCCCGATCCGTTCGAACAGGACCGCCGATATTTCACCGAAGCTGTGGACCGCGACGCCGAGGCGTTTCAGCGCGTGATGGCGGCGTATAAGCGTCCCAAAGACGAGCGCGCGCCCTTCGTGGAGGAAGCGCTGCATGGCGCCACGCTTGTGCCGCTGGAAGCGCTGGAGCGCGCCCATGCGATGCAGGCGCGGCTTGACGCGCTCGCGATTCCGGCGCGGTACGGGTCGGACCTGGCGGTCGCCAAGGCGCTGACCGTCGCAGCCAAGGCCGGCGTGCTGGAGAACGTGAAGATCAATCTCGATTCCATCGGCGACGAAGCGTTTAAGGCGTTGGTTGGGGCTCGGCTGGCGGTCGTGGGCGTATGATGGAGCCTGGTGGATCGCAAGGGTTTACAGGAGCTGTCGAACGTTCGGCTGAAGGAAGCGAAGGCGCTCCTCAAAGTTGGAATGGCGGACGGGGCGTATTACCTGGCTGGCTATGCGGTCGAGTGCGCGCTCAAAGCGTGTATCGCAAAGGAAACGAGGAGATACGACTTTCCGGATAAAAGAGAGTCGATTCGAGTTATAAGTACGACTTGGATGAGCTGATAGGTCGCCGGTTTAGAGCGGGTACTTGTGGAACAATGCAGGAATATTCCCGAGTTCCGAATCAAATGGGAGGTTGTCAGATCCTGGTCAGAACAGAGCAGGTATCAGAGGCACCAACTGCAGCAGGCGGAACAGTTGTTAGCGGCGATCAGCGACAGCCGTAATGGGGTGATTCCGTGGATCAAAGTGTATTGGTAGGCATTGAAATCCAGAGAGGCGCGGACGTAGTGACCGCTCTCGATCAGGCGAACCTGAAGGTTAGCCGGCGTTTCGGGGCTCCTCTACCGATACGGAGCGAACATCGCGCACGCCGACCAGCACCAGGATGACGAAGGCGGGCTCTTCTTCATGCGCGTGGAGTGGTGGCTGGATGGGTTCGATCTCCGCGCCTTCCGCGCCGAATTCGAAGCCGTCGCGGCCGACCTGCAAATGCAGTGGCAGCTTAAGGTGATGTCGGAGGTCCCGCGAGTCGCCGTGTTCGTATCGCAGCACCTGCATTGCCTGGCCGACATCCTGCACCGCCAGCAGGCCGGTGAACTGCATTGCGAGATTCCACTGGTAATCGGCAATCACTGTAAGGCGGAGCCGTTGGCGAAGTTCTACGGCGTGGAGTTCCGGCACATCCCCGTGACGCCGGAGACCAAGAGCGCAGCGGAAGAAGAGCAGATCGGGCTTTTGAAAGCGAGCGGCATCGACCTCATCGTGCTCGCGCGCTACATGCAAATCCTTTCGCCGGAATTCGTGGCGCAATATCGCGCCGAATTATCAACGTACATCACTCCTTTTTGCCCGCCTTTATGGGCGCGCGGCCCTACCACGCGGCGTTCCGGCGCGGCGTAAAACTCATCGGCGCCACCAGCCACTACGTCACGGCGGCGCTCGACGACGGCCCGATCATCGAACAGGACGTGCTGCGCGTGTCGCACCGCGATCACGTGGAGGCATTAATCGAAAAGGGCAGGGATATCGAGCGGTCGGTGCTCTCACGGGCGGTGAAGTGGCACCTCGACCACCGCATCTTGGCTTACGGCAACAAAACGGTGGTCTTCGATTAGCCTGTAAATTGTGCCGTTGGGGCAATCCGTTCCCCGCCGAGCCTCGTACAGGACAGGTGAGGGACCGAAATGAGCTTCATTCGCACCAGCCTGTTGCTGACCGCCCTGTCGTTCACAGTCCTGGCCCATCCCATGGGGAACTTCAGCGTGAACCACTATTCGCGCTTGCATTTCCGCCAGGCGGGGGTGGAGCTCACGTATGTGCTCGATCTGGCGGAGATTCCCACTTTCCAACTGCAAGGTGCGTGGCGGGCCGAGGAATGGGTATCGAAGCTGGCACTCACGCGGAACGGTCGGCCGGTCGCATGGCACATCCGATCCGTCACGCCGAAGACGACCGATGGCGCCGGCGGCATGCCGATACTAAGGGTGGCGATCGAGGCGGATGCTCCTCTGGAAGCCGGCAAGATCGAGTATCGCGACCTGAATTTTCCGGGACGGGCGGGCTGGAAAGAAATCGTGGTGGATCGGGGTCTCCAAGTCTCTGAGGACATCAGCAAAGCACTGACTGTTTACCCCACCGACCCCTCCGTCACACCTCCGCAGGATCTTACGGCGACCGTCGAATGGTCGCCCGAGCCGTTGACCACCGCTATGACTACTCCCGAGCCCGCGCCGGCGGCCAGTTCTTTCGTGGCGCAACAGCCGACTGCGCCCGGCAGCGTGGTGCGCGGCGATTTCCTCTCGCGCATGCTGCAAAAGCGGGATCTCGGTTGGCGCCTGATGCTGATTTGCGTGGCGGCAGCGTTCGGACTGGGCGCCATGCACGCCTTGTCGCCGGGGCATGGAAAAACGATTGTCGCCGCGTACCTGGTCGGCTCGCGTGGGACTGCAAAGCACGCCGGTCTCTTGGGCCTGGTAGTCACCTTTACCCACACGTTCACGGTCTTTCTGCTCGGCATCGGCGTGCTGTTCTTCCAGCAGTACGTGGTCCCCGAGAAGATCATTCCTACGCTCGGCGGGATTTCGGGCCTGTCGATCGTCGTGGTGGGAATGTCACTGTTGTACCGCCGGACGCGCTTGCTTCTGGGGGGCGGCCGCGCTCACCGCCATCGCGAGCACAGTCACATAATCGAAGGCGAAATCACGCCCACGAGTCTCATCGCGCTGGGCGTGGGAGGCGGCCTGGTGCCGTGCCCGTCGGCGCTCATCCTGATGTTGAGCGCGATCGCGATTGGCCGTGCCGGCTTCGGACTGCTGCTGCTGATCGCTTTCAGTTCGGGGCTGGCGCTGGTTTTGATGGCGATCGGCGGGCTGGCGCTCTACGCGCGGCATCTGCTGCCCGATGGCCGGAAGGCCAGCCGCCATCCGGCATTCCGCCTGATTCCCGTGTTTTCATCGGTGGTCGTAATTGTTTTGGGGTTGGCGATTACCGCCGCTTCCGCGGGCTGGATTCAGCCCATGCGTTTCCTTTCCTAACGGAGCAAGAAAATGACTCAATTAACGTCGATTCGTCTTTGTTCCCTGGTGTGCCTGCTCGCCGCGCCGGTCTTCTGCCAGACCGGGGAGAGCGCTTCGGCCCATCTCCGCGACGTGAAGGCCGCCCGCCTGACCGCCAACGAACGGATTGCCGCGTATGAGAAGCTCTTGCAGAAATCGCCGGCCGATCCCAAGATCCAGGCAGGGTTGGCCGAGGCGTTCATTCAGAAGCTGCGCGAGACCACCGATTTCGCGTACCTGAATCGCGCCTCCGCGCTGGACGACAAGATGCTCGCAGCCGACCCGAAGAGTTACGACGGCATCCGCCTGCGCATCGAGATCGAGACCCATCGCCACAACTTTCCGAAAGCCGCGGAACTAGCGCAGGAGCTCACGGAACGCAATCCCAGCGACACCGGTAGCCTGGGCATGCTGGGCGATTCGCTCATGGAAGAAGGGCAATACGATGCCGCCGGCAAGGTGTACCGGCGCATGCTGGAACTCTCCCCCAATCTCACCAGCTACAATCGCGTGGCGTACCACGACTTCGTTACCGGCAACAGCGGACAGGCTTTGGCGTGGATGAATCTGGCGGTGCAGGCGGGCAGTCCGATTGCTGAAAATCTGGCGTGGTGCCTGGTGGAGTTCGGCGACATGCTTTTCAAGTCGGGGTACACCAAAGAAGCTCACACGGTGTACGATCGCGCTCTCGAAACGTTGCCGGGCTATCATCGCGCGTACGCCGCGCTGGGCCGATTCTATGCCGCCACGGGCGAGTATCAGCACGCCGCGGAGAATTTCCAGAAAGCGCAGGACGTGATTCCGCTTCCCGACTATGCAGCCGCGCTGGAAAATCTCGGCCGCAAGCTCGGCAAACCGGCGGACGCCGCCAAACAGCGGCAGCTGCTCGACGTGATCGATAAACTGGGCGCGGTAAACGGCGAAAAGGGCAATCGCATGCTCGCCGTAGTGTTCGCCGACGAGAATCGCAACCTCGATCGCGCGCTCGCACTGGCGCAAGGCGAGCTCGCAACTCGCAAGGATGTTTACACCTACGACGCGCTCAGTTGGGTGCTCTATCGCGCCGGCCGGCAGAAGGAAGCCCAGGACGCTAGCGCCAAAGCCATGGCAGAGAAGACCCCCGAGCCCTTGTTTTTCTACCATGCCGGCGTGATCGCTATGGCCGGCGGCCATGGCGAGGAAGGCCAGGCGATGCTCCGCCAGGCGCTGGCTCTCAATCCCAACTTCTCTTTCCCGCAAGCGGACGACGCCCGCCAGCGTCTCGCAGGGGTTTCCGCGAGTGCTACGATTCCGCAATTCGTAATACACTAAAAATGTAGCCAGTGCCGGACATCGCACCATGCACATTCCCGACGGATACCTCAGCCCTGCTACCTGCGCGGTCGGTTACGCCGCATCGCTGCCCTTCTGGCGCATAGCGCTGAAGCGGGTCAAGAAGACCATGCACTCGCGCCAGGTGCCATTGGTGTCCCTGTTCGCGGCGCTCTCGTTCGTCATCATGATGTTCAATCTGCCGCTGCCGGGCGGCACCACGGGCCACGCTACCGGGATCGGCCTGGCGACAGTGGTGATCGGGCCCTGGGCAGCGATGCTCGCCGTGTCGGTCGCGCTGGTGGTGCAGGCACTATTTTTCGGCGACGGCGGCGTGACGGCCATCGGCGCGAATTGCTTCAACATGGCGATCGCGGGCGCGCTCGTGGCTTACGTAGTGTACCGGCTGGTTGCCGGCCGTTCGCCGCTGGCATCGCCGCGCCGCGTGGTGGCCGCGGGCGTAGCGGGATACGTCGCCATCAATTTCTCGGCGCTGCTAGCGGCGATTGAGTTTGGCATTCAGCCCCTGCTATATAAGGACGCGGGTGGCGCGCCGTTGTATTGCCCCTACCCCTTGAGCATCGCGATTCCCGCCATGATGATCGGCCATCTGACCATCGCCGGACTGGCGGAACTGGCGGTATCGGCGGGCGTAGTGGCTTTCTTGCAGCGGTCCGATCTGTCGCTGTTGCGCACCACCGCCGGAAGGGTTGTCGAGTCCTCGCAAGCGCTGCCACAAGCCCCGCCGAAATCGCTGCGTCCGCTGTGGGCCGGGCTCGCGATCCTGTGCGTGCTCACTCCTCTCGGCATTCTGGCCGCGGGATCGGCATGGGGCGAGTGGATGGCGTCCGACTACGCCGATGCCGCCGCGCGCCATCAGATCGCGTCCGCGACGTTCAATCACCCCGTGCCGGCGCACGCGCCGCAGGGCTTGGAGCGGCTGTCGACTGTGTGGACGGCGCCTTTCGCGCGCTACGCCCCGCCGTACATTCGCGGCGCGGCTTTCGGATATCTCCTGTCGGCAATGTTCGGCGCCGGCCTGATCGTGGTGGGATTCCTGCTATTGGGCAGTTTCACGCGTAGCGCCATGCGGGCGGGGCCGGATTCCGCATGAGCGATTTCCATCCCAACGCCAAAGGCGGATTCATCGAGAATACACTCGAGGGTCTGCACTTCGCCCTCTCGCGAGCACTGTACGCGGAGGCCTCGGCGTCGCGCACCGGCTTGCTGCAGCGGCTCGATCCTCGCGTCAAGGTCCCGGGCTTTTTCGCGCTGGTGGTCGCGGTGGCTCTGGCGACGAAACTTTGGCTGATCGCCGCGATCCTGGCCGTAGCGGTGGCGCTGGTGGTGATCTCGTCGACGCCGATACGCGCGGTCGCCAGCCGCACCTGGATCGGCGCGTTTCTGTTCAGCGGAGCGATCGCGCTGCCGGCGCTATTCCTGACTCCCGGGACTCCACTCTACGGACTGCCGATCACCGTGCAGGGCCTCCGCACGGGCAGCTTTCTGTTAATGCGCGCCGAGACGGCCGCTACCCTGATGCTGGTACTCGCCTATACCACTCCGTGGACGCACATCCTGAAGGCCCTGCGGATTTTTCGCGTGCCGGTGGTATTCGTGGTCATTCTCGGGATGACGTGCCGCTACATTCTGCTCATGCTCGAAACCGCCCACGAAATGTTCGAGTCGCGCAAGAGCCGGACGGTCAACCGCATGACTCCGGCGGAAAACCGGCGTCTGGCCATCGCCAGTGCGGGAGTGCTGCTCCACAAGACTCTCTACATGAGCGATGAAGTGTATCTCGCCATGCAGGCGCGCGGCTTTCGCGGCGAAGTCTATGTCCTCGACGATTTCGCCATGCAGGCACGCGACTGGTTTGCCCTGGCGGCTTTCGCGACGGTGGCGGCTCTCGCGATCGTGGTGGGGCGATGATGCTGTTCGCAGTGGAGCACCTCACTTACCGTTATGAAGGCGTCACCGCCGTCGATGGCCTCAGCCTCGCGATTCCCGAAGGCAGCCGCGTGGCGCTGTTGGGCGCCAACGGGTCGGGGAAATCGACGCTGCTGCGATTGCTGGACGGTTTGATATTCGGCCAATCGGGGACCGTCTTATTTCGGGGCGACGACGTTTCCGAAGAGCACATGCTGGATGACGCCTTCGCGCTGCCTTTCCGGCGCACCGTGGGGATGGTCTTCCAGAATCCCGACGTACAATTGTTCAATCCCACGGTGTTCGACGAAGTGGCATTCGGCCCATTACAGCTTCGCTGGCCGAAGAATGACGTTCGCGATCGAGTGGGCGAGACGCTCGAGCGATTGCGCATCGGACACCTGAAGAATCGCATTCCGCAGCGGCTCTCGGGCGGCGAAAAAAAGCGCGTGGCGCTCGCCAGTGTGCTGGTGCTCGATCCCGCCGTGCTACTGCTCGACGAGCCTACGGCAGCGCTCGATCCACGCAGTCAAAGCGAAGTCATCGACTTAATGGTGGAGTGGGGCGGCGGTTCGAAATCGGTGATCACCGCGACGCACGATCTGGGCGACCTGGAAGAGATCGCTGACCATTGCTTTGTGCTCGACGCCGGCAAACTGGTCGCCGAGGGCTCGCCCCGCGAGATCCTCGCGGATACCGATCTGCTGCGCCGCACGAATCTGATTCACGCCCATCGTCACCGGCACGGCGGCGAGCTGCATTCCCACCCCCACGTGCATGGGTGAGAACGGTAAGGGCTCGTCCGCGGGACCTATCCGGAGAAGGGCAATCTGCGAACCCGTAAGCGGCCATTTCGAAAAACAGCAACGCACCCGGCCATTAGTTCCGGTTGGAGCAAGGGCAGCGCGGGAAGCAGGATATCGATGTAATCGCCCGCGGCTCGCAAATCCGGTTCCCGAAAGAGGATGAACGATGGGCGCGTAGCCTCCTGAACCGCCAGAAGCACGCCAAAATCGGAGTCTGCCGAGAGCACGATTCGGTCTTCATCCAAAGCCCTTGCAAGAATCGCCTCGTCCGTTGCTGCCTGCATTCCGTAGGTGCGAACGTGGAAAGCGTCATGTCCGGCGGCCAATAGGAGATCGGCTAGACGCGGGGGAAGTGCGTTGTCGACCAGAAATCTCAAGCCGAGTACGGAAGAGGCAATTCCCGCTCCATTGCGGAAGCCGCGGCGAAGCGCAAGCACTCGCGGATATCTTCTGTCTCGAGATCCGGATAGTCGGAGAGGATCTTCGGTTCCGTGACGCCGGCCGCCAGGAGACGCAGTACCGTCGCCACCGGAATTCTCAAGTGGCGGACGCACGGAACTCCGCCCATCTGTGCGGGATCGACGGTGATGCGCGGGAAATTCCTCATAGACATTTACACGTCATTGTCGCAATTGCCGCGACGCGAGGCAATCCCTGGGGCTGTCCGGTTAGGGCAGACCGAACGTGGGTAAGATCAGTCTTGCAAGTGCGGGCGGAAGTTTGGAGGTAGTCCATCACGCTTCCAGACGGCCGTATGCGGGGGAACTTCGGGTCGGCGGCACCTTACGAGACTAGTTAGTTAGTGGTTTCGGCTGGCGAGAGAATCCGATATTCACCACGGAGCATTTGGACTGGGGGGCCAGTCTGGTGGGGGAAGAAACAAAATGGAGGCTTGCGGCGGTCGCCAGCAAACCCTTTCTTTCCAACAAGCCTCCATTTTGTTTCTTAGGAGACGGAGGGAAACATGTGCAAGGGCAAAAGCAGGCCACGGAGGCGTAGGGTTTGACCTTGCCTTTTGGTTTTCTCAGCGCCTCTGTGTCCTTGCGGTGAATATTCTTCTGGTTGCGGCTTCGCCGATTCTCACCGCTATCGGCATTCAGGGGAGGCGGCAGGCGATCAGGGACTTCGTCACACCCAGGAATCGCTCACGAATGAGGCGGGCGCCGGGAAACAGGCGCTTGAGTTCCCTCATGCCCAATAGGTGGATGTCGCGCAGAAAGTGCTCGATGTAGAAATCGCGGCGGTCGGGCGTGGGGCGCGTGAGGGCGCTCCACACCGTGCCGCGGCGGACGATGGCGGCCTGCCAGCTTTTCGGCAGCCAGTGGACCAGAGGGGTGAGCAGGTGCTGCTCCACTGGAAACCAGCGATTCGGCGTCTGCACCCAGTAGGCGCGGCCCACGCGAGCTACTTCGCGGGCGAAGCGCTCCTGGCTGGCAGGTTCGCCCACGTGTTCGATGACGGAGTTGCTGAAGACCACGTCGAAGGCGGCGTCGCGGAAGGGAAGTGCGCGGCCGTCGCCGGCCACCCATTGCGCGGCGCCGGCGAGATCGGCTTGGGCGCGCGGCATGTTCAACAACACCAGGCGGGGCGCCACGGGGATGAGTTCCCAATTGTCCGGTGTGCCGCCGATATCGAGGACGCGCGTCGCGGCGGTAATGCGGCACTCGCGCACAAAGCGTTGCATGCGCCGGCGGCGGAAGCGCCGCGAGAGAGAGGTGATCAACCCTCACATCTTACCGAACCGCCGTTACCCGCCGCGTGGCGCCGAGAGTCAAAGAGCCGACGTCCCAATGCTCGCCCTGGGGAATGTCGGCGGGCGTGAGAGATCTCAGCAGGGCGGCTGAATACGCGGAAGAAGGGATCGGCTGAAATCGAAGACGCGCCCGGGGTATTCGGGCTGCCGGCATTCCCATCCGGCGTGGGCAGGCCTGGCAAACAGCGTCTCACGATGTTGACCGCGACGGTCATTATCGCTTCCGTGATCACCACCTACTGGCGGGATTCTCTATCGCGAGCGAAGCTACCGTTTACTTCGCCATGGTGTGGGTCGCGAACGGACTCCTGGATTTGGCGGGCCACCGCCTGATTCGGTCCGCGACTTAGACGGCAAACCGCTAGGCCACGTTCCGTTGGATCAGAAACGGCGAGTACCGCATATCCGTCCCCTGGATATGCTTTTCGAGCCAATTCTTCAGGAAGGTCATGAGCTCGACGGAGATAAATGTCTCTCCGGCCTCGAATTCCCTTTGGAAGTCCAGCACCTGTTTCTTCAGCGCCTCGTGGGCTGCCTTATGAGCCGCGAAATCGGGGTAGGCATGCAGCTTCATCAGCCCTTCCTCTTGCGCAAAGTGGGTCACCGTGTACTGCACCAATCGATCCAGGATCTTGCTCAATACGGGCTTCGTCTGGCCCGTACGCATGGCTTCGTGGAGTTCCTCCGCGATGGCGAAGAGCTTCTTATGCTGCGCGTCGATGCTGGCGATGTTTACGCCGTATTCCTTTTTCCACTCGAACATAGCCTATTTATCGTTTGCCGCGTGGCGAATTTCGAGCGAACCTTCGGGCTGTCCCACCTACATCTTGCCCTTGATGGCGTTGTCGAGCGAGATGTGGTTCTGGTCGAGGATGGAGCCGGTGGCGCGTTGGAGCGCGGCGCGCCCTTTAACGTAGGAGCTTTGCGCGGCGATCTCGGTGGACTTAGCCTGCGCCAGCAGGCTTTGGTACTGAATCACGAAGAATGATGTGGAGGTGCCGATTTCGAATTTGGCCTGTTCGGCCTCGAGCGATTCCTGCTGCAGACGCCGTGCCTGCACGGCTGCCTGATAGGAGGCGCGCGCCCGGCGCATGGCGATCACGGCGTCTTCCACTTCCAGGCGGGCCTGATTCTGCGCCAGAGCCGTTTAAGGGCGCCGCCATACATGCGGTTATGGGCGATACTAGTGTCCATGCAGACGGAATACACGTTGTTGCAGCCGGCCAAAACGTTGGCGGAGGCGGCGGCAACTTTGGTGAAACGCCCGCTGGAAACTCAAGATGAGTTTGACGCCTTTTACAGCGAGAAGTACTGCCGAGCGCGCGGTATCGATCGATTCGCTCACTTGCGCGTGGAGCTGACGCGGTGCTACCAGCGCGCACCATTCCATGGCTTCGTCATGGGGCACCCGGGAGTTGGGAAGTCGACCGAGATCAGCCGTCTCCTACTTCGGGTGGCGGACAGGTTCCAGGCGATCCGTCTGAGCGTCGCGACAGAGATTTACTCCGGCGATTTTCGGCTGCAGGATTTGCTATGGCTGATGATCGTGAGGATGATCGAGGCGACCGATTCCCCGACCGTAATAGGCTTCTCCGGTAAACTTCCCAGCAGCCTTTTGGAGGACGTGAAAACGGAATTGTCGCAGCGCTGGATCGAAACATTAGGCCTCAGAGCTGGGGAATTGGAGGGCGGATTCGGTTTACCGGTGATCGCCAAGATTCGCTTCAACCTGAGGCTCCAACGAACGGAGAAGAAGCAGGAGTATTCGTTACCCGAGCTCGCTGACTTGGTATACCTCGTGAACCGCGTCTTCGAGGAGTGCAATCAAGTACTGCGGCGGGAGATGCGACAGGAGTGGATACTGGTGGTGGAGGACTTCGAAAAACACGGAATCGCGACCGACTCGCTGCGCAAGCTGTTCGTTGACAATAGCTCTCTCTTCGAGCGCCTGACATGCCACTTGGCTCTTTGTCATTCCGGTTGGGCTGGCCTATAGCGAGGATGCGGAGCGCATGCCTTTTGGCCGGGAACGCCAGTTCGTCGTCCCCGATATCGCGGTTTATCGGCGGGACTACGAACCCGACGAAACCGGAATCGGCAGGCTGTTCGACGTCATCTATCGGCGAGTCGATGAATCGTTGTTGGACGAGCGCCTGGCTCGCGCATTGGCGATAGCGTCAGGCGGCAATATTCGCGATCTTTTCGATCTCGTGCACCGTGCCAGTCTGGCGGCCGAAGTTCGAGGAGCTTTAAAGATTGAACACGAGGACGCGTTGGAGGCGATACGAAATCTCCGCGGGATTTACAAGCAGCAGCTAGGGGAAACCTTCTTCGACGCGCAGAACAAAATCACCATCAAGGACAAGCTGGACAAGCTAACCGCTCTCTATCGCGGTGAGCCGGCCGCGCAAATCGCCGATAGGATTCTGTACCTTTTGCTGCGTCACCGCATGGTGCTGCAGTTCAACGGCGAAGGCTGGTATGGCGTGCACCCGTTGGTGGTTGACATCCTCAAAGAGCAGGGCGACCCATACGTCAGGCCGGGTGAGCCCGGAGGGTCGGATCTCGGTGGATAACAAACTCGCACCGGCTTGCCCGCCGGGGAGCATTGACCAAGTGGTCCGCTATCTGGAGGTTTGGCTTGGTCGCCGCCGCAACGGAATCGCGTGGATTGAATACGATTCTGACTTAGCCCGGGACATGGCCATAGAAGCCCTGGAAAGGACCAACCCGTCCACTGCCAGGGTGCAGGTTTCGTATGCCAGCACGCGGGCGGACTGGGAGACCCTGCGCAAACAGCTAGAGTCGGCAGCGGGCCTGGTGCACGTCACGTTTTCCGCCACTATCGGTTCATCGGCGATCCCGCAGCGGGATTTCGCCGATTTCGCCTTGGCAATGAATCTGGATCGCGAACCGATATTTGCGCTCGACTACCCGCAGGTCTGGTGGCTTCGCAAGGAGTTGGCCGTAGCCTTGCAAGATAGGGCCCCAGATTTTGTATCGTGGGTGCATCTGCGTATGGTGTTGGATGAGGCCCCGGCACCACGGGAACATGGGGATGGGCTCCGAACCGAACTTTGGGAGAACATCGAGCCCAAAGCGCCGTTGTTCGATGGTGCAACGACCGACGGTTCTCAGCCCGCCGAGGCATCGGCACAGAAACAAATGGACGTTGACGCCGCGCGTGTGGCCGTGTACCAAGCGCGTCGTTTAGCGGCGACCGACCCCGAAACGGGTAACGTCGAGTTGGCCAGCCGCCTTCGGGAGTTCGGACGGCTCCTGGCAGGCGCCGGCCGCCTGGACGAGGCGCTGTTGGTTGCCCGAGAACTAACTTCCCTTTACAGATTGTTAACCCAACGCGGTCGCGATCACTTCCTGCCGAGTTTGGCCGGGGCGCTCACGACTCTTGCCGCCTTACAGCGCGAGGGTTTGATCGATGAAGCGTTGGTCAGCGCGAGAGAAGCAGTTTCGATCTATCAGGAGCTGGCAGAGGGGAGCCATGACGTTTTCCTACCCGCTTTGGCCGGATCTCAAAACAATCTGGCCATCGTGCTCAGTGGTCTTGGCCGGCGGGAGGAGGCACTGGCGCAGGCCGAAGAATCAGTCCGAATCCAACGGCAACTTGCGAGGGAACGGCCGGACGCCTTCCTGCCCGGTTTGGCAATAGCCGTAAATAACCTAGCCAACCGGTTCAACGAGCTAGGCCGGCCGGAGGAGGCGCTGGCGCAGGTCCGCGAAGCTGTCCACATTTACAGACAGCTCGCGGAGGCACGGCCGGACGCCTTCCTGCCCGGGTTGGCGTTGTCCGCAAATAATCTGGCCAACAGGCTCAGTGAACTCGGCTCTCACGAGGAGGCATTAGCACAGGCTGAGGAAGCGGTCCGAATACACCGACAACTTGCGAAGCAGCGGTCGGATGCTCAACTGCCCGATCTGGCCATGTCCCTAAATAATCTGGCCATCATGCTAAGTGCCGTCGGCCGTCGTGAGGAGGCCTTGGCGCGGTCGGAGGAAGCCGTGGGCATCTACAGACAGCTGACGCAGAAGCCAATGGACGCCTTGCAGCCCGACTTGGCCGCATCCCTGAATAATCTCGCCAACAGGCTCAGTGATTTGGGCCGTCGTGAGGAGGCTCTGGCCAGGGCCGAGGAAGCTGTGCGCATCTACCGACAACTGGCCGAACGACGACCAGACGCCTTCCTAGCGGACGTGGCGATGTCACTTAGTAACTTGGCCAACATGTTGAGTGATCTTGGGCGGCGCGAAGAGGCGCTGGTACAAGCCCAGGAAGCTGCTCGGATCTACGGGCGGCTCGCGGAGCAACGGCCGGCCGCCTACCTGCCCCATCTTGCCATGTCCCTGAATAATCTAGCCAACAGGCTCAGTGAATTGGGCCGGCGTGAGGATGCGTTGGAACGAGCCCAGGAGGCGGTTCGGATACGCCGGCAACTGGCGGAGCAACGGCCGGACGCCCACCTGCCCGAGCTTGCAATGGCCCTGAACAATCTAGCGAACAGGTTGAGTGACCTCGGCCGGCATGAAGATGCGCTGGCGGCGGCCGAGGAGGCGGTGCGCATCTTTGAGGTGCTGGCAAAGCAACGGCCGAACGCCTTTCTCCCCCGTCTGGCCGCATCGTTGAATAATCTGGCCATCATGCTCAGTGCGCTTGGACGGCGAGAAGAGGCGCTGGGGCAGGCTGCGGAAGCAGTGCGCATCTACCGACAGCTGGCGCAGCAACACCCGGACGCTTTCCTTCCCGATTTGGGCGCATCCTTGAATAATCTGACCAACAGGCTGAATGGCCTCGGCCGGCGGGAGGAGGCCTTGGACAAGGCTGAGGAAGCAGTCCAAATTTACAGGCAGCTTGCGGAACAACGACCGAACGCCTTCCTACCCGATTTGGCTATGACCGTAAATAACCTGGCCAATAGGCTCGGTGACGTCGGCCGGCGGGAGGAGGCGTTGGCGCGGGCCGAGGAGTCCGTGCACATACGGCGGCAGCTGGCAGAACATCGGCCGGACGCTTTTCTGCCAGGTTTGGCGTCGTCTGCAAGTAGTCTAGCAAGGAGACTCGCAGACCTCGGTCGGCAGGGCGACGCCCTGATGCAGGCTGAGGAGTCGGTCCGCATCTACAGGGAACTGGCGGAACGACGGCCCGACACTTTCCTGCCCGAGTTTGCTCGATCACTTGGAGTCCGTGGCGAGATCATTGCGGGTCAGCGTCCGGAAGAAGCCATTGAACCACTGGTAGAGGCCATTCGACTTCTCACTCCTTTCTTTTCACGCCTGCCACACGCCCACGCGCCTCTGATGCGGGCCCTCCGGGGGCTCTACCTTCAAGCAGCTCAATCCGCTCGCGTCCCGCCCGATGCCGCGCTCTTAGCCCCCGTGAACGCTGTTTTCGAATCCATCGAATCGCCCGACAATCCATCACGCTAGGGCCGACGGTTTCGTCACACCAGGAATCGTTCACAAATGACGCACGACGTTCGCGAAGGCCTATCCGGATGTCGGATCGGGCGAGGCATGTTCAACAACACCAAGCGGGGCGCGCCCCCCCGCGGAAGGGCATTCACGCGTGAAGAGCTTCACGCGCAGCGAGAGAGAATCGGTCGACCCTACATCTTGCCTTTGATGGCGTTGTCGAGCGAGATGTGGTTCCGGTCGAGGATGGAGCCGGTGGCGCGTTGGAGCGCGGCGCGCGCTTTGACATAGGAGCTTTGCGCGGCGATTTCGGTGGACTTAGCCTGCGCCAGCAGGCTTTGGTACTGAATCACGAAGAAGGACGTGGAGGTGCCGATTTCGAATTTGGCCTGTTCGGCCTCGAGCGATTCCTGCTGCAGACGCCGTGCCTGCACGGCTGCCTGATAGGAGGCGCGCGCCCGGCGCATGGCGATCACCGCGTCCTCCACTTCCAGCCGGGCCTGATTCTGCAACTGCGCCACGCGCACCTGCTGTTGCTTCACCTGGATTTCGTCGCGCGCCAGGTCGGCTTCGGCCACGCGATTGTGAATTGGGAGCGTGACCTGCAGGCCGACGCCATAGGTGGGGTAATTGCGCGCGAACAGCTCTTCGAGAGCCGTGCCATATCCGCCGGTGAATCCGGAATAGCCGTTGGGAAGGGTCGGGCTGGTGGTGCCGGCGAGGCCGTTGTTTTGCACCACGCCAACCAGATCCACTTCGGGCAAGGTGGCGCTGCGCGATCCCGCGAGGCCGATCTGCGAATTCTGCACCTGCAATTGAGCTTGCGCCAGGTCTGGCCGGTTGTTCAAGGCGTCGGCCATCGAATCCTGGATGGGACGCAATTCGTCCAGCTCGGGAACGGAAAGCGTATCGGTGGGGATGAGGCGGGCATTGCGGATTTCGGGATCGTCGTTGCGGCGCGTGAGCACGCTCTTAACGATGGCTTCCTCTTCTTCGCGCAGGCCGCGGGCGTTGATGAGAGCGAGCTCCGCGGAGGCGACTTGGGCGTTGGCGCGGGTCAATTCGATCACCGCCAGCGTTCCGATTTCCACTTGCGCCTGGGTATCGGCAAGCAGCTTTTCGGCCAGCGTGAGCGTCTCCTGCTTCACTTTCTCGTCTTCGTAGAGCGCCACGTAGTCGGTATAGAGGCGGACCACGCCGTAGATCGTATTGATGAGCTGCTGCTGGAAGAGTAGGCCGGAGATTTTGCGTTCGTTGCTGGCGATGCGGATGAAGCGGCGGTTGAGCGCGTTGCCGAATCCGCGGAGCAGGGGCTGGGTAACGGTGAGGCCCAGCGAAGAGCCGTTGAACGGGTTGAATCCGGAGGTGGTGGCGTTCCAGTTGGTATGTGCGTTGTTGAAGGTGAGCGATGCCGTGCCGCCGGTGGAAAATCCGCTGGATATTCCGCCGTTGGCTGTGGTCGTGTTGGTCACTAGAGCGTTGGTGCCGTAGGATTGGATGTCGGTTTCCGGCGTGGATTGGTGGGTGAAATTCAGCAGGCCGATTACGGCCGGATCGAACGACGGGACGGCTGCACCGTTCGATTGAGGGACAGTTCCCTGGATGGAGAGATTGTCCTGCGGTGCTCCCAGGACGCCGAGTTCGGTGGCGCTGCTGGCTACCGTGACTCCGGTGGCGGCTTGCCCGGCAACGGCCACCCCGGTTTCCACGGGGCTGAGCGGTCCGCCGACCCCGGTGGGAACTTCGGCGAGGGTAAAGTTGAGGCCGCGGAGAGTGCCGCCGCCCTGCGAACGGAGCAACTCGGAGTCGCCAGTGGGGAAGGCGAAGCGCTGCAGTTCAATGTCGAGGTTGTTTTCGATGGCGAGAGCCAGGGCGTCCTGCAGGGAGAGGTATAGGTTGCCGGCGCGGATCAGATCGTGGGCGCGCTGCGAGTTCTGCAGGTTCACGGGAAAGTTCAGGCGCGGGAGCTTGTGTTGGTCCTGGTCTTGGGCGAAAAGCGGAGTGAAAGCCAGAAAGATGGCGAGGGTCGTGGCGCAGGCACTCCTGCCTGCTGCGCCGAGACTCGTCTCGGCGGGTCGGGTCGAGAAGAGTCTCGACCCAGCAGACTGAAGCCCGCGCCACATCGATGTCAATTTATTCATGGACCTTGCTACCGTTTTGGGGCGGCCTTTTCGGAGGACGCTTGCGGTTTCACGCGGGCGCCTTCGCGCACGGTATCGCCGGGATTGACAGCCAGCATCTGACCCACTTCGAGGCCGTCCAGCACCTCGATACTCGTCCCCAGATCGCGGCCGAGATGGATCAGCTTGAAGTGGACGGTGCCGTCGGCATCCACTACGGCCACTTGCTGTCCGTTGCCGCGCACTACGAGGGTGTCGGCGGGAATGATCATAGGCGGCGACGTTCGCGGAACAGCCAGGTCCACCTCGGTATACATTCCGGGAAGCAGCGCGCCGCTCGCATTGTCCACCTGGATCTCGGTCAACAAAGTGCGGCTGGCGGGGTCGAGTGCATTGGCCGTGCGCGTCACCAGACCGGAGAATTTACGGCCTCCAAGATCGGGCACGAGGAGCGTGGCGTGTTGGCCCACTCGCACACTGCCGGAATCGGCTTGCGGAACATTGAGGTAGGTGCGCAGGCGGTCTGCCTGGGCGATGCGGAAGAGCAGGGTGCTGCCCTCGGTGACGAGCGCGCCGACGTCGATGTTGCGAACGGTGATGACGCCGGCGAAGGGCGCGCGCACGGTGAGGTAATTCTTCAGATCGTTGAGGCGCGCCAGGTTGGCCTGCAAGGCGGAAGAACTGCTGCGCGCGGCGGCGACGGCTTTGTCGAGTGCGGACACGCTGGCTTGCTGGGCGGCGTACTGCATCTGCGCGGTGTCGTTATCCTGGCGGGAAACCACGTTGCGGTCGAAGAGCTTCTGGGATCGCTCGGCGGTGATCTTGGCGAGCGCGGCATTGGATTGGCCCTGCTGCAGTGCCGCCTGGCTCTGCTCGATGGTGCTGGCGGCCTGATCGATACTGGCCTGCGCCTGGCGGATCTGCTGGTCGAGTTCCGGCGCTTCGATTTCGGCCAGTACCTGGCCGGCCTTGACACGGTCGCCGATGTCGACGGAACGGCTCTTTATGTAGCCACTGGCGCGCGCCAGCACGGGCGCTTCGGTGACTGCCTGAATGTTGCCCGGAAGAACCAGGCTGCTGGTGGCGCCGGAGCGCGTCACCGGCGTTACCGTGACCAATGGCAGAGCCTCGGTATCGCTCTTCGACTCCGCGGCCAGAGCCAGCTCGCGCTTCTGCCGCGGAAGATATCCCAAATAATATCCGGCCAGTACCAGACAGAGCAGAAGCAGCACCACAACCACGGCCGTCCGCGAGGTAGGCGCTTTCTGCGGCGCTGGCGCGGCCTTACTGGCGGCCAGCTGGCGTTTGAGATCTTCGATCTCGGAACGTAACTGCTCCTCGTTCACATTGGTATCGTTCATTGCAAATCCTCACCGAGCAGCATCTCGTCGCGTAAATACTCGTGTTCTTCCTCCACAATCCTCCGTTCATGGTCTACCGGCGGCTTGGTGCGCAGCATGCTGTAGACAAGGGGAACCACAAACAAAGTGGTGATAGTGGCCAGGACGAGGCCCCCGATGACCGCGCGGCCCAGGGGCGCATTTTGTTCGCCGCCCTCTCCCATTCCGAGCGCCATGGGGAGCATACCGATAATCATAGCGGTGGCGGTCATGATTACGGGACGGATGCGGGTATGGCCGGCGGACAGCGCGGCGGACCGCGAGTCCATACCCTCCTGGCGCTGGTCATTGGCGAATACCACCATCAGGATGCTGTTGGCGGTGGCCACACCGATACACATGATGGAACCCATCAGGGACGGCACGCTGAACGTGGTCTGGGTGAGGAACAGGATCCAGACAATGCCGGCCAAGGCGCCCGGCAGGGCCATCAGGATGATAAACGGGTCAAGCCATGACTGGAAGTTGACCGCCATGATCAGGTAAACCAGCACCACCGCCAGGATCATCCCCAACCCCAGCCCGATGAACGAGCTTTCCATGGTGCTGATCTGTCCGCGGACATTGATACTGCTGCCGCGGGGGAGGTTCTTCTCGGCCTGCGCGACCAGTTTTTCGACGGCCGAACCGACCGCGCCCAGATCGCGGCGATCGACATTCGCGTACACATCGAAAACCGGCTGCACATTGTAGTGATTGATGATTTCCGGGCCGACGCCGCGCGAGATCCTGGCCATATTGGAAAGCAATTGCGGATTGGTGGACGTAGCTCCCGGGTTGCCATACGCTTGCGTTGACTGATTCGGGCCGCTACCCACGCTGGCATCGCCGGAGTTGGCCGTACCCGCAAGTGAAGTAGTAGTGGAAGAACTGAAGATGGAACCCGTCGCGACCGGCGTGCTCATCAACTGATTGATGGAACTCATGCGGTATTGCGGAGTCTGCACGGCGACGAAATAACTGACGCCGGTGTTGTAATCCAGCCATTGCGTAGGCGCCACCTGGGCGCTTCCGCTGAGCGAGATCAGCATGCTGTTGGCAGCATCCTTCTGGGTAAGCCCGACCATGGCGGCCTTGGAGCGATCCACGTCGACGTGGATTTCGGGGTAGTCGATCACCTGGTGTATGTGCACGTCTACGGCGCCCGGAACGGCCGAAATCTGCGATCGCAGCTTGTCGGCGATCTTGTAGTTGGCATCGATATTACGGCCGACCACCTGCACATCGATCGGGGCGGGCAGGCCGAAGTTCAAAATCTGGTTGGTGATGTTGGCGGCTTCGAAGAAGACGGTGACGTCGGGGAATTTTTCGTGCAGGCGCTTGCGGAGGCGATCAGTGTATTCGGCCGTGGGTCCGTGCTTTTCGGCATTGAGGGAAATGAGAATATCGCCATCGCCCACGCCGATGGTGGGGCTATCGCCGAATGCCAGGTTGTAGCCGCTATTGGGAAGGCCGATATTGTCGATGATGTTTTCCACTTCGCCTTGCGGAAGCGTATCGCGAATCTCGCGTTCAATGTTGGCGAAGACCACCTCGGTCTCTTCGATGCGGGTTCCCGAAGGGGCGCGGGCATGCAGGCGCATCTGGCCGGAATCGACCACCGGAAAAAAATCGCGGCCGATGAAAACCGCCAGGCAAAGGGAGGCGGCTACGAACAATCCGAAACCAGTGAGTACGAAGCCGCGATGATCGAGCGCCCAGTGGAGCAGGGAAGTGTAGGACGACCGCATCAATTCGAAGCGGCGATTGAATATGTAGTGCGCCTTCCAGATGAGTCCCTTGCCGCCGGCGGTCTCCCCGTGCTCGCCCTGCGCATACAGCTTCACCTCCGATTTCAGGAGGTAGTGCACCATGGTGGGGATGAGCGTACGGGAGAGCAAGTAGGACGCCATCATGGCATAGACCACGGCCAACGCCATGGGGGTGAAAAGATATTTGGCTGCGCCGGTAAGCATCAGCACCGGCACGAACACAATACAGATGCAGAGGGTGGAAACAAACGCCGGGGCGGCGATTTGCTGCGCGCCATCGAGTACCGCCCGCACCAGGGGCTTCTTCATGGCCATATTCCGGTGCGTATTCTCGATTTCCACCGTGGCGTCGTCTACCAGGATGCCGACCGCCAGCGCCATGCCGCCCAGCGTCATGACGTTGATGGTGTGGCCGGTGAGGCTGAGCACGATGAGCGATACCAGAATAGAAAGCGGAATGGAGATACAAACGATCACCGTACTGCGCCAGCTCCCCAGGAAGATGAGGATCATAATTCCGGTGAGAAACGCCGCCGTGACGGCTTCGCGGACCACGCCGTTGATGGCGGCGCGCACGAAGATGGACTGATCGAACAGCTGCCGCACCTGGAGCGCCGGTGGCAGGCCGGCGAGGATCTTGGGGAGGGCTCGCTTGACATTGTTGACCACTGCCAGCGTGGATGCCTGCCCGTTGCGCAGAACGGTGAGCAGGGCGCCGCGGATGCCGTTGGTGCGGACGATATTGGTCTGCACCGCATAGCCGTCGTGCACCTGGGCCACGTCGCGGAGATAAACCGTAGCGCCGTTCACTACCTTGATCGGCATGTCGTTCATGTAGGTGAGGACGCGCGGGCTGCTGTTGATCTTTACCTGGTAGTCCTTGTCGCCGATCTTGGCGTCCCCGGCGGGCAGGATCAGGTTCTGGTTGGCGAGCGCGTTGGAGACATCGATGGGGGTCAGGCCGCGAGAAAAGAGGAGGTCGGGGTTTATATCGACCATGACTTCGCGGTACTTGCCGCCGTAGGGCGACGGGACGGCTGCGCCCGGAATGGTAGCGAGGGCCGTACGAATGAAGTTGTTCCCGAAATCGTACAGTTCCTGCTCGCTGAGGGTCGGACTGGCCATGCCTAATTGCAGGATCGGGACGCTGGACGCATCGTATTTGATGATAGTGGGCGGCGTGGTTCCGGGCGGGAAGATGCGCAGCAGCGTTTGGCAGATGGCCGTCACCTGGGAGAGAGCCAGTTCCACCTTAGCTTTCGGCTGGAAATAGACGCGGGTGACCGAAACGCCGGTGTAGGATTGCGACTCGATGTGTTCGATGTCGTTGACGGTGGTGGTCATGGACCGCTCGAAGATGGTGACCATGCGTTTTTCCATCTCTTCGGGCGGAAGTCCGGCATACGTCCAGACAATGCTGACTACCGGGATATCGATGTAAGGAAAGATATCCACGGGCATGGTGATGATGGCGGCGCCGCCAAGAATGGCGATCAGGACGGCCACCACCACAAAGGTATAGGGGCGTCGTAAGGCTAATCGGACTATCCACATTCAGGTAAGGGCAAGTTCCAGGCGAAATTAACGTGGCGCGTTTCTACCTATGATATGCGAATGTGCGCAATTCCGAAATGACGGGGGTGGGGCAGGGTGGAGTGACTCTTTAGGGCTATAGGCGGGGGTTTTTCGGGCCGCGGCAGGCGCACGCGGCCCGTATCTGCAGGGAATTTCGGGGCTTAGCGGCGCCAATAGCCGCCGTAGTAGTGGCCGCCATAATAGCGCGGGGCGTACCAGCGGGTGCCGGCGAAAGCGGGGCGAGCCCAATATCCTGCATGCCAGGCATAGTGCGGACCGGCGGGATACCAGTAGCCTCCGACCCGGGCCGCGGGACGGCGGGAACATAAGACACAAGCGGCGCGGGCGGAGCGGCCACCACGGCGACCGGCGCGGGGGCGTATCCGAAGCGGACGCCGGCATAGAATCGCGGCTGCGCTAACAGGCTTCCGGCTGCCAGGAATGCCAGGATCATCAATTTGGTTTTCATCTTCTTCCTCCTCTTGCCGCCACTCACCGGGTGGCGGTTGCCGGTAGAATTGCAAACTGGCTGCCAATTGTAAGCGATTGATGTGCAAGGGCATGTTGCGTCGGGCGCACGGTAGCCAACCACCAGCTTGGTGGATTTGGGCCAAGGGGTCTGCCAAAAAGAGTATTCACCGCGACGCCGAGACGCTGAGGAAAACAAGTTCAAAATCAAAACCGGAGAGCGCGGAGGTGGCAGAGCACGCGGAGGGGAAAGCATCACGGCTGCACCCATCCTGGTGTAGCACCACTTGCACGAGGTTGTCAGATCTGCTAGGTTGAACCTAGAGCTGGGTCCGAGGAGGGAATCATGGCATCGACCGTGCACGCACCAGGGTTAACCACCGGCGACGCGCCTTTCGTGGAGGAGGCCCGCTCCCGCGGCGACCTTTACATTCACCAGGCGTACGACCAATACTCGGAGGAAAACCAGGAGGCTTGGCGCAAGCTCTATGCGCGCATCCAACCGCGATGGGAGCGTTACGCCAACGACCAGTTCCGGCGCGGGGTGCAGGCTTTGGGCCTACCGCCGGACCGCATCCCCCACCTTTCGGAGATCAATCGGCGCTTGGAACCGCTCACCGGATTCCAGGCGAAAGCCGTGAGCGGGTATGTGCCGGGATTTCTGTTCTTCGACTGCCTGCGCCGCCGCGAATTCCCCACCACCATCACCATCCGGCCCGCCGGCCGCATGGATTACCTTCCGGAGCCGGACATTTTCCACGATGTCGCCGGCCACGTCCCCATGCACACCAGCAAGGCATTCGCGGACACGCTGGTGCGCTTTGGCGATTGCGCCCACACGGCGGCGCGGATGACCGCCGATATCCGCGATGAAGCCGAACGGGCGAGCCGGCTGACCAGTATCGTCCGCGCGCTCTCGCGCTTCTTCTGGTTCACGGTGGAGTTCGGCCTGATGCGCGGCGGACCGAACGGCATTTGCGCATATGGCAGCGGACTGCTGAGCTCGTACGGCGAACTCGAGCATGCCATCGAATCGGACGAAGTACAGCGCTATCCGCTGCAGCTCGAGTGGGTGATCAATCAAGGCGCGGAGATCGACCGCTACCAGCCGCTGCTTTTCATCGTCGATTCGTTCGACCATCTGTTCGACATGGTGGACCGGCTGGAGCAGTGGATGCTCGCCGGCAAACTATTCCATGTGGCGCCGGGACTGCCGGAAGTGAATCCCGGCGACCTGCGCAGCTTCATGGAAGCCGGCAAGCTCGCGTAACTTCTTAGTAAGTGAAAAAGCACCGCTCCCTCGCGGCCGCGGCTCAGAACGCGGCGAAACTACTGAGCCGCGGCCGCGAGGGAGTGCATCATGGCCGAAGGGCCGGAGCGAGCTCCGCTCGCTTGGACAAGCTGAAGCTTATCCCACAAAATCGCCGGCCTTTCTGATGTGGGGTGAGCTTTAGCTTGCCTAGCCGGGCGATAGCCCGGCCTTGGCCTGCGGGCCTTAGGCGATGAAGCTCAGCCGGGGATGTTCTTCAACGGACCGGTGCTTTGAGGGTCCGCAATAATCGCCGAACCGGGTTATTCCCGTTCAGGCGGTTGGCGCGCCCACACAGGCATCTTCACGATCTATCTTACTAAGTCTCATCCCCCCTTGACGCTCACCTAATCGATACTAGGTAAGACTAATGCCATCGACATCGAAAGCGCTAAGTGTGCGTAGCGTCCTGCCAGCTAACAGCTCATATTCTTCAATGCTCAACCGATACGCCTGGTATGAGCATTTCTCGTACGAGTACGGTGGTCCTGCTGGGATTATCGGCGACTTTCATGGGTGTCAACGGATACGCACAGGTTAGCGGATCCGCACCGGACACATCAGGGGTGACGAATTCCGCAACGCCCCCAGGCGGGTTTGAAGAGTTCCTGCGCAGAACCGTGCAGTTCACCGGCTCGGCGAGAGTAAGAGTCGAGGCTCCGCAAGGATCGGATTTCACGTCGACGCCCGCCGAGGCGTATGGGCTCACCCGAATTCGCCTCGGTTTGGCATTTAGGCCTGTCAAGTGGCTTCGTCTCTTTGCGGAAGCGGAGGATTCGCGGGTCGAGTTTTACCAGGTGACGCCTCCATCCACACTGTCCGACCCGTTCGACTTGCATCAGGCGTACGTGGAAGTAGGAGCAATCGAAGGCGATGGCGTGAAGGTTCGGGCCGGCCGTCAAGAGCTATTCATCGGATCGTTGCGCCTGATTTCGACTGGCGATTGGAGTAACATCACGAAGAACTTCGACGTAGCACGAGGAACTATCACCGAGGGACCTTTCCAGTTGGACATGATCGCGGGGTCGCCGGTGCTCGATGACCCGACACGCCTGGATCGAAACAAGCCCGGCGAACGCTTTTATGTGGCCTACTCGACTTTAAAAAAGGTCCTTCCCGGCGCCAGCATCGAACCGTATGTCATGGCTAAGACGGACTTGAATGTAAAGGGTAAGGATAACAAGCTGGGTAACGCAGACACGATTTACGGTGGGCTGCGCGTCATCGGTAAGTTGAAGGCCTTCGACTACAATGCGGAAGCGGTTAAGGAAGGCGGCAGCTACGGCAACGACGTGGTTCAGGCGCTCGGTTATGCCACAGGCGCGGGCTGGCTGATCGCCGATACGCAGGCCAAGCCCCACGTCAGCAGCGATTTCGTCTGGGCATCGGGCGATAGCGGCCGGAAAGACGGGCACCATGAGAGTTTCGATTATATGTATGGGGCGCAGCAACCCCTCAACGGTCTTGCCGGGCAGGTGGCGTGGCGCAATCTCGGTAATTGGCGCGCGGGTGTAGACTTCGCTCCGTTCAAGAAACTGACGGTGAAAGCGGACTTCCGCGATTACTGGCTGGCAACGGTCGAGGACGGCCTCTATAACTGCTTCGGTACGCGAATGGTTCTCAATGCCAAAGCCACCAGTAACCATGTCGGGGAAGGCGTAGAGACGCAGTTCGTTTACTCCATCACCCCGAAGACGAGTTTGGGCGTGGGTGTCGGGAACCTCAAGCCGGGCGCCTATCTCAAGCAATCCGGCAAGACTACCGGGTATGTTTATCCTTACTTGTCGTTCTCGCGCGCTCTGTGACTAAGCGCTCACCGGGGAAAACCTTGGAGAGACGCATGAAAAGACAGTTTTGCGTTGCGGCAAAAACTGCTGGCATGTTGCGGCGCACTGGCGATTGTGGCGGGCGCCGCCATTGCCTCGCTGCCCTGGGTAGCAGGCCGGCTCAGCGGAGAGCTGGACCAGGTAGCCAGCGGTCCCGCCCGCAAGCTCGATCTGCTGGGGCAAATCCTGCTGGCCGGCGACACGGCTCGCATCTCGGCCCGGAATCTGCTGGTTTACCAGTTCATCGATCAGCCGGAACTGGTGGCCGCGGAGACCGCAAAGTATGAGGGGGCGGACAAGCAGATCCGCACGCTGCTGGGGGAGTTGCGCGGCTTGCTGGCCACCGCCGCGGAAAAAGCCCTGTTCGATCGAATGAACACCAACTTAGACGCCTGGGCGTCAGGGACTGAGAAGGTGAACGGTATGAGCCTGGGAAATCCGGCCGCAGCGGCCGTCTACGCCCAGCAGTACACCCGGCAATATGCCCAGGCGTATGACAAAGCCAAGATCGAAATGCTGGAACTCCAGCGGCAGCAGATGCGCGCAGCCGGAGTCAGAATGCAGTCCTATCGTTCCTGGGCGGCATGGGCGGCTATGGCTGGGGGTTTGGTGGCATTGATTGTCGGGAGCCTGGTGCTGACGGTGATTCGGCGTCTCGACGGCAGTCTTAGGGCTGTGATTCGAGAACTGTCTGCGGGAGCGCGCGAAATGGGTTTGGCCACGGCCCAAATCAATTCGGCGAGTCAGTCGGTGGCGCGCATCACCTCCGAACAGGCCGCGGGACTGGAAGAGACGGCGGCTTCGGCGGAAGAAATTTCGGCGATCTCACGGCAGAACGCCGCCAACGCGGCAACCGCAACTTCGGTAGTGGCGGCGGTGAACGGGCGGGCGCGGGAAGGAGATGAAGCCATCCGGGCACTCACCGTCTCCATGGATGAGATTGGCGCGTCCAGCGAGCGAATCTCCAAGATTCTGCGCGTGATCGATGAAATTGCGTTCCAAACCAACATCCTGGCGCTAAACGCCGCGGTGGAAGCGGCGCGCGCCGGCGAGTCGGGCCTCGGGTTCGCAGTGGTTGCGGACGAGGTTCGGAACCTGGCGCACCGCTCGGCGCAAGCGGCTAAAGATACCGCTGCGCTGGTGGAAGACTCTCTCGCCAAATCGCACGGCGGGCGCAAATGCGTCGGTCAGGTTACGGTAGTCTTCCGTGAAATCAGCGGGAGTGCCGAAGAATTGCGCACCTTGATCGAAAATGTCGATACCGGCAGCAAAGAGCAGGCCCGCGGGATCGCGCAGGTTGCCGGGGCCGTATCGAAGATGGATGAAACCTTGCAAGCGACTGCCGCGAGTGCGCAGGAAAGCGCTGCCGCGGTAGTTGAAATGTCCAGCCAGGCGGAAGCTGTGGAGCACGTGGTGGCGCAACTGACTACCATTGTCGGCGGGGAAGCCAAATCGGCGAAACTCCCCACTATCGATTCCGCTCGACACATCCGAAGATACCTGGGGGCCACGCCCTCCGGGGAGAAGCAACGGTGAATTCGAAGGTAACGGCGAGCGCCGGCAGAACGATCACGGCGAAGATCACCACCGGCATAGCCGTCATGCTGGGAATAGCCCTGTTATCGAGCTTTCTGGCGCTGCAAGCGATTAGCGGGCTTGGCCGAACCGTGGACTATGCGGCCGATCACACTTTCAAATCGCTGGCGTTGGCGGAACAGCTCCGTACGGTGCTCTACCAGGCGCGATTCTCGTCGCGCGGGATGTCGCTGGGTCTAGTCGCGAAGCGGCCTGGCGACGTGGAGAGGGCGAAGCAACTGTTTCAGGAGTCCGTAGATCGGATTCAGCAGATTGCAAACGACCTTCGGCCTCTGCTGGCAACTGAGGACGAGCTGCGTACCTTAAAAAATTTGGAGGAGCAACTGCCGGTTTGGCAATCGGTGCGGCAGACCATGTTCGGGTTGGTGGACGCGGGCGACCTCGATGCATTAACGAAGGTGCAGGCCGGCCAGGCGCATACCGTCGCTGAGGATGTGGACAAGTGCGCGGTCACTTTGTTAAGGCTTGAGGGCAAGGTCATGGCAGAGGCCGCCAAAGACTCTCGGACCGCGGCTTCACGGTCATACGCCGTGCAGATCCTGTCGTTGGGAGTGGCGGCTATAGCCGGGGCCGTTGTGATCGTAATCATGTGGCGGCTGGGCCGCAGCCTGACCGAACTTGACGCCAGTTTGAACCGCAGCGCGAACCGGGTGGCAACTACCTCCGCGCAGATTCAAGCCCAAGGAGAGGCGCTGGCAAGGGCGGCATCGGAACAGGCGGCATCTCTGGAAGAGACTTCGGCGGCGGCCGAACAGGCTACGGCAATTACCAGGCAGAGCCAGGAGCACACCCGGGCAGCGGCCCATTTGATGTCCGAAGTAGAGCAGTCGACACAAGCGGGAAGCGCCGCATTACAGGAAACGATCGCGTCGATGGCGCTCATTTCCGAGTCGAGCGAGGGAGTCTCGAAGGTCATCAAAGTGATCGAAGAGATCGCTTTTCAGACCAACATTCTGGCTCTGAATGCGGCCGTCGAGGCGGCACGGGCAGGGGAGTCGGGGATGGGATTCGCGGTGGTCGCCGATGAGGTGCGCAACTTAGCCGGACGCTGCGGGCAGGCGGCGAAAGACACCGCGGGCATGATCGACCAGTCGATGACCCGCTCGCGCGACGGCAGCGCGAAACTGCAGAGGCTCAGCGAGCTGGTGCGCTCCATTATTACGCGCTCGCATGAGGTGAAGGGCTTGGTCGATCTGGTGCAGTCGGGGACCGAGCAACACTCCATCGGTATCGAGCAGATCGCAAGAACGGTAGCTCAGATCGGACAGACTACCCAGCAAACCGCGGCCGGCGCCGAAGAAAGCGCCTCGTCGGGTGCACAGATGACCGAGCAGGCAGAGGAGCTCCGGGCCGACGCGAAAACCCTGGAAATGCTGGTGGGAACGTGCGGGTAGGTCCCAGCCAGGTCGATACGGACGAGTACATTGCGGGCACGCGTCGCATGACGCTACACTAGACGAAAGATCGCCTTCAATTCCCCGGTCGTCTAATGGTAGGACAGCGGCCTTTGGAGCCGTGAATCGTGGTTCGAATCCATGCCGGGGAGCCAAACCTGTCGTTTCAATTTGTTACAAGGAATTGTTCCTGTCGATGTACGAATTTTGTACCAAGCATCTCCGCGCGTAAGTAACTGATGGCACGGCT
>Ga0182016_10000529_pt1 | contig 47902 bp, 41 predicted proteins | sample 712S2MmetaG_FD_120491 | JGI IMG/M metagenome (GOLD analysis project Ga0182016, IMG submission 120491) | Permafrost microbial communities from Stordalen Mire, Sweden - 712S2M metaG | ecosystem: Environmental > Terrestrial > Soil > Wetlands > Permafrost | place: Sweden: Stordalen | collected...
AGCACCAGAACAAGCTGCCAGGCTTGACCAAGCACATGCAGGTTATAGAAAACGAGGAAGACGGGCGCGAGCACGAGCTGCACGATGGAAACGAAGAGGAAGTTGGCAATTACCTTGGCCAGGAAGAGATCGGCACCGGAAGTGGGCGCCATGCGCTGCGCATCCAGCACCTGGTGCCGAATCTCCCGAGCCCATGCCTGGTTCAGCGCGCTCATCGAAGCAAAGAGCGTGGCCACGCAGATAACGCCGCCGGAGATATCCCGCGAGATCGAGCCGCTTGGCGTGAAGGCCAGCGAGAAGAGCACCACCACCAGCAGCGCGAAAAAGAGCATCGAGTTGATCGCTTCGCGCGAGCGCCACTCAATGCGCAGGTCCTTGACCAGGTGAATCCAGAGAGCGCTCGTCATGGCCGTTGCTCCACGGATGCGCTTTTGGTCAAATCGGCGAGCTGCACTTCCACTTCCATCGCTTGTGCAGCACGCAGGTAGTCGCCCGGCGCCAGCAGCAGCTGTGTTCCGCGTGCGCCGGCAGAGACGCTGATGGTGTCAAACAGAATGGCGGTCTCGTCGATGTAGACCGGGTAAGCCTTGCGTGCCCCGAAGAGCGTGACGCCGCCGCGAATGTAGCCGGTGAGTGGTTGGACGTCTTTAAGGGGCGCCATTTCGGCCTTGCGCAGACCGGCTGCGCGTGCAAGTTTTTTGAAGTCAAGCTCAGCGTCGCCAGGGACAACCGCGAATCGGTAGATGCCGGGACCTCCCGTGATCAGCAGCGTCTTGAAAACCTGTTCGGCGGGCATGCCGATCTTTCTGGCCACGGTGATGGCTGAGAGGTCTTCGGGGTCCACCTCATACTCGCGAAGCTCGAAGGGAATCCCGAGCGATTCAAGAAAACGTGCGCCATTGGTCTTCATAACGTCGGACTCCCCGGCACGAAGCTGGCGACGCGCCCCGCCTTGAGGGCAAGCACCCAATCGGCGATGGGAGCTGCGTGTTCGCGCTGATGGGTGGTGATGACAATCGTGCGGTTGCCCTGGCGGAACGAAGCCAGCAATTCGACCATCTGGCTGACCGACTCGACATCCATGTTCGAAAAAGGTTCGTCGAGAAGCAGAAGTTCGGGGATTGGAAGCAGGACGCGGGCCAGAGAAGTCCGCTGGCGCATGCCCTGCGAATACTGGCCCAGTGTGCGGTCCAGCGTTGGGTCGAGTCCCACTTGCCGCAGAGCCTCTTCAGGGGTAAGGCAGGGCTGGTTAGGATATAGGCTGCCGAAATAGCGCAGGTTCTCAACGGCAGTCAACTCGTCGTAGAGCATTGGCGAATGGCTCATGTACCCGATGCGCGCCCGGGCCTGCTGCGGAGAGTGCGCGCCAAACAAGGTGACCGTGCCAAAGCTCGGGCGAAGAAGCCCTGCCAGAATGCGGAGCAAAGTTGACTTGCCGGCGCCATTTTCTCCAATGAGTACGTAGCAGTGCCCAGGCTCGAGGTCCGCAGAAACCTGACGCAGGGCAGCAAACGATCCAAAGAGCCGGGAGACACCGTCAAGACGGGCGCAGAGCGTGGTCGCGGCGTTCGGCGAAGGCATCCTTAGGCGGCCGGTTTGGCGGCACCCGTCGCGGGAGCCGAGGCATTCGATTTCGGCGCGGCAGCCGGCATCGAACCGGGCTGATTTGGCCCAGCCGGCGCATACTTGCTGGCACACTTCGCCTGCAACACGCTGGCGTGAAAAACCCCGTCGCGTCCGTAGGAACCTTCGGCCAGCGCCTGGGAATTGTCCTTGAAGGTGTCCGGGGGCGGCTCAGAGCCTTTGTAGGTCACTTTGAGCAGGCGTCCCGACGGTGCCTTGGGAGAATGGCTCTCAAACTCATTCAGCACGAAGGTCACGTGAGTGCCATTCTGCTCAATGGAGCCCGGTACAACAAAGCCTTCCACGCGCAACTGGCTGTGATAGGCCTTGTCGCCAAGACCGCCAAGTTCGGCGATTGTCACGTAGTAGCTCTTATTGGCGCCATAGCCGGTGAAGGCAAGCCAGGCGACGGTTCCAACGATAATGACGGTCGCAATCGCGATTCTGATGGTGTTTGCTGGGATCTTCATACTCAACCTTCAACCATACGAGCCTATCCGATCAGGGTCAACCAACCAGTGATCTAGATCACACGGAAGTGCCGTCGATTCAAGGATGGAGAAAGAGTAATCTCAAGGATCGTTTTGGCTCGGTCAACCAGATGCGGCCATAAAATATGGCCCGCGGAGGATCGAAAGCGCACAGAACTCGCGAGCCGCGCCGAAGACCATCCGGTTGCGGTGTCGGAGGCGGAGGATGGTAGGTTGAGAAAGGTCGCGCTGTCAGGCTTCGGCCGGTAGTTTGACTGGCCCCCGCGCTTCCGCGCCTTCTTCTGAAGACGGGTCCATGTAGTTCTTCAAGTAGCCGTTGTGCGAAACCACGGGCTGGCGTGAGGCGACGATGGCGGGAATTAGTACGATGGCCAACCAGGCAAGTCCAAGAAGCAGATCAGAAAGCCAAGTCATCAGAGGACACCTTTCCAATGCTTCGCTTCGGCGTCGCTACGATGGGTCCCTCAGTCTCTTTTCGGAGTGGATCGAAGAGTGTTCCCTGGCGCATTGGGCGCTCGGTTTGATCAGGAAGCTCTCGGAACCCTTCGAAGACAGCAAGAGAATGTGGCAACAGACATCTGGCTTACCCGACCGGACGGCATGGTTCCCGTCCGAAGAAGCATGTGGGGAATGTAGCCAAATGCCAGGTAAATAGAAATATCGCTTTGGTGCCAACCGAACGCCTATCGGTAAGAGAGGTCGGCGTTACCAGTGGAGAGGTTTCCCCACGATCGGCCACCGGCTGTGGAGCGCGAAGCACTCGAGGCCTCAGTCTCCGCGGCGGCGTGTGGTGGTTCAGAAAAGTGGGGGCCCTAAAGATGGCCGTCATGGGAACGTGTGTGCAGCACGCTGGCCAGGAACGCCGGTGCGAAAATGACAACAAGAAATCCCGCGGCAAGTAGATAGTCACCCATGTTGATCCTCCTTTCGGCTTGAGCCGGGATTAGGATCCATCCCTGAAGGCTCGTAACCGGATGAAGGGAGATTATCGGCAGAGGTGAGGAAAACTGAATAGCAAGGGTGTGGGAGAAGGGTGGCCACTTGGTAGCACAGCATAGAAGCGTCTGGGGGAGGGCTTTGAACGCGTTCTACCAAGCGGCCGGCGCTGCGCGCCATCGGCCGCGCAACCAGGATGCCGAAGGGGCGGCGAGGTCTAGGCTTCTGTTTCGATTTCGCGTTGAGGCAACGATGCAACAATCGCCGGGCAGGCGACCATGGCCACGAATGCGAGGGCTACGAGGATCTCATGCATGACGACCTCCTGGGAAGTTCAAAACTCTCTGCTGCTTTTGAGTTTGATGTACGGGTAACCCAAATGGTTTTGCGTCCCGGTACTCAATTTTGTATTACCAGTCTAGCTAGAATTAGTGAGAAAGCAAGTGTTAAATTCATTAAAAATAACAGTTTATCTAAATAAAACGTGGTAACTACCCTACCTCAAAAGTTGTAGAGACAAGCCGAGAATCGACAAGCAGATTACTCAGGTACCCACATTGAAATGATGACAAACGCCGGACACAGATCGCATCCAGGGCAAGAATAGAAACCTCGAACGACGAAACTCGGGGGTCAGTTCTCCTCGTCGTGGTGCCGGATCGAGTAGAAAGTGGCCACGCATGCTGGGCCGAAGAGCATCACGATGAAGGTCACACCGACGATTGCGTCCGCCATAGGCGATCTCCCCGAGCTTGATGAAAAGTCCAGGACACTCGAAACTGCGGAGATCGTAGCGCTGAAGTACACGAAACGGCGGTGCGTTGGAGCGGTAGTTGCGCAATAAAATTCCCAGGATGGGCATGACTCCAATTCCGGGCATTCTGAGCATTTTTTAACTGCGCGCAGACTTTTAGGGCACGGCATCGGCGCTTTTCTCGCGAAAAGCCCTCGAATTCCAAAACTGCCTCAGCGTCCCGAGCCGGCGTGGAAGCCGGCCTACGGCAGAGAGCCCAGCGTCCGCGCTGCGCGATCAATCGCCTCGGTCAGGATGGTCAACTGCTGGGCCGCCCGCGTCATGTCTTTGCCGTCGATGGCCTCGTTGACGCCCGGAATCACCACGGCTGCGTAGCCGGTGTATTCCCCGGGGGCGTAGATGGTGTGCTTGTACCAGGGCCGATTGGGAAGGCCGGCTTCCGAGACCAGTGCGCCTTCAGTCTTGCGCAGCGTCTCATTGAAACGGGCAAGATCGCCGCCTGGTGCCGCTTGCCGATCGTGCGCTGCCTTGGCCGCCGTAAGGAACCGGCCCACAGCCGCCTCCGCAGGTGCAAAGTCGAGCGATCCGTTGCCGGCGTCTGCCACTTTGCGTTTCGCAGCTGCGACATACGACTCGATTGAGTTGGCATAGCTCACGTAGTCGTAGGGCAGCACATCCGTGTCGGCCATGCGGATGGCCTCAAGGCCGAAGACGCGCGCCATCTCCTGCAGGTAGGCGAAATGCGGGTCGGCATTTTGCGTGAACCATGCGTAGTCGTCAAAGGTAGAGTGATAGACACCATACGGGCCGCTCGAGCCGATGTCGGTCGAGGGCACGCCAACGTGCTGCAGAAAGGGCGTGAAGTCAGAGCCCGATCCGAGGTCTCCAACGTGGATCTCGGCTTTGTCTTCAGGCGCATTGGAAGCACGATGCTCATTGCCTTCATTGCGCTCCATCTTCCACTGGTCATAAACGGTTGAACCCAGTGGACTGGGCACCGAACGCGTCAATTCGCGGATGAACTGCTTTAGCGAGGGTACGGCCGAGGCGGAGAAGTCCGGCCCAGCGACGGCCACATCGACGTTGAAGTAAGCGACAGCTCTTTCGAGGGTCTTCGCGTGCTGCTCCACCCACTCGGTCGAGCCGATCAGGCCTTCCTCTTCGGCGTCCCAGCTGCAGAATACGACCGTGCGTTTGGGGCGCCAGCCTTGTTTGAGCAGCGCGCCAAGGCCGTGAACAGATTCAAGCATGGCGGCAGTGCCGCTGTTTGGATCGACCGCGCCGTAGACCCAGGCATCGCGGTGATTGCCGGCGACAACCCAGTCCTCGGGGTACTCGGAGCCTTTGATCTTCCCAACCACATCCCAGATGATGCGGCGCTGGTAATCCTGCTGTGAGACGAGGTGGACTTTCACGCCGCCGGGGCCGACGTGATAGCGAAAGGGCAGCGCGCCCTGCCACCCCTGCGGAGCGCCGGCGCCTTTGAGCGCTTGAAGGATGGGCGCGGCATCGTGATAGCTGATGGGGATGGAGATGATGTGCGGCTGGTTCCCTTCAGGTGAAACGCGGGCCGAGTCGGGAAAGTCGAGCGTTGAGGCCACGCCGGGTGTTTCCGGATCTCCGGGATACGTGAAGAGGAACTGAACTGAGCCACGCTGCACTCCGGTCGCGGGACGCCACGGCCCGATCGGCCAGGGATCGCCCTTGTAGTAGCCGTCGTCCTGCGGATCGGAGTAGATGAGCACGCCCACAGCACCGCGCTGCTGCGCAATGTAGACCTTCACTCCCCGAAAATTGCCGCCATAGCGGACGATGACGACTTTGCCGTGCAGATCCACATGCTGGGCCGCGAGTTGGTCGAAGTCTTCAAGGCGGCCATAGTTGGCGTAGACCGCTTCACCGGTTACATCGCCGGAACCCGAAGATCCGTTGAACGGCATCACGACGCGTGGATCGTCCTGATAAGGATCGCCGGCGTCTACGTGCTCCCTTGTGGGACCGCTGATCAGCAGCTTGCCGGCCGGATCGAAAGCCTCGATTTTGACCACCTTGGGTTGGTTCAAAAGTACACGATAAGGAACGATCTCGGTGTCGAGACCCGCCGCGCGAAATTTCTCCGCAACGTACTCCGCGGTCTTGTGGTCTTCGGGCGAAGACGCGATGTGTGGCTCGGCGGTGAGAGTCTTGAGATGCTCCCCTGCGAGCTTGGCGTCGGGCACCGCAAGAAATTGCTGTTCGATCTTTGCCTCGCCGCTGAAATCGGAATAGCCGAATACCGATGCAGGTGCGGATTGGGCTGGCGCCATCAGCGGCGCAAGTGCTGAGAGCGAGGCGAAGGCAATTAGAGCGCGCAGAGTCATTCTGTTTTCCTTTGGTGTAAGGATTGGCCGGGAAGACCAGGAATTTAAACTCGTTCGCCGGTGAAACGGCAGACCCGGGCCGAGCAAATCTCAGGTTGAAGCCACGCAGGTCGTTGCCGCATGGGCTAATCCGAAGGCATAAATTGCCCTGAACGCGATGCTTGGCTGGCGCAGGAGAATCGCTGTAGGCCACAGCTTACACTAGGAGCCAGGGGGACACCGCGCTGAGCCGGGATGACGAGTTGAATCCTGAACTCCGGACCTTGGCTGTGGAAGAGGCAGCAGCGGCAACGGCGGGCTTTCCGGATGAGCGGGACAACGAGTTCCCACGGATTGTGCGTGCCCTGCGTAACCGGGATTTCCGGCTGTTCTGGAGTGGGAATTTTCTTTCAAACATTGGAACCTGGATGCAGAACGTGGCCCAGGGCTGGCTCGTGCTTTCGCTCACCGGTTCGGCGTTCTGGCTCGGGGTAGTCGGATTTGCTGGGTCCATTCCGTTCCTCATCTTCACGCTCTTCGGCGGGGTCGTCGCAGATCGCGTCAACAAGCGCCATCTGCTCCTCGTGACGCAGTCGGTCATGATGGTGCTGGCCTTTGTGCTTGCGGCGCTCAGTTGGCTCAAGGTCATCACCGTCTGGGAAGTCGTCGCGCTTTCGTTCCTGAATGGAGTGGCAATGGCGATGAACGCGCCCAGCTACCAGGCGCTGGTGCCGCGACTGGTTCCGCGCGAGGACCTCACCAACGCCATCGCGCTGAACTCCGCGCAGTTCAATATGTCGCGCATTCTTGGCCCCACTCTGGGCGGATATGCCATGGCCATGGTCGGTGTGGCGGGAAACTTCTTCCTGAATGGCGTGAGCTTTCTGGCAGTGCTCTTGGCACTGACGCGCATTCGCTATCCCGAGCAGCAGCCGTCGCATTACCGCGGATTGCTTTCCAGCCTTCGTGAAGGCTTCCAGTATGTGCGCGCAAATCAACAGATGCGCGTTCTGGTTTGGATGACGGGAATTGCCAGCTTCCTCGGCATTCCGTTCATCACCTTTATTCCTTACTTCGCGCGCATGCAACTGCATCGCGATGAGACAGGATTGGGCTGGCTGCTTGCCGCTTCAGGCTTGGGGGCAGTACTGGGCGCGGTCACTGTTGCGGCAATGGGCCAGGTGCGTCATCGCGGTGCGGTTGTGGCTTTCGGCGGAGTGGTATTCTTCTCGGCCATTATCGCCTTCAGCTATTCGCACATCTTTCGGTTGTCGCAGTGTCTGCTCCTTGTGGAGGGATATAGCGCCATCCTGATGATCTCGTCATTCAACGTGGCGATTCAACATTTGGCTTCTGACCAGATGCGTGGCCGCGTAATGAGTATCTACGCGACGTGTTTTCTTGGATTGCCACCGCTGGGTTCGCTGCTCGCCGGAGAGTTGTCGCGGCACATTCCCACGCCGCACGCACTGGCAGCAATGGCCGGTGCTGCGGCAGTGTTGTTCGTGGGAACATTCGCACTCTCAAAGCCGCTGCGCGAACTCGACTGAGTGGGCGCGATTCAGCCGGTCCGCAGAACCGGATACGCGCCGGCAGACGATTGAACATCAGAATGAAAGATTCAAATGGAACGGCCAGCCTGGATGCCACGTTGTATTGCAGGCATCGATCGAACTGGCCGTCAGGAAGCAAGACGCATCAGGCAACAGGCTGACCGCAATGGGCGCAGCGCCGCGCTGCGACTGGAATATCGCTCAAGCACTCTGGGCAGGCCTTCGTCACAGGGGGGGCATCGGGAACAGGCTTGTGGAACCTTGCCATGAGCGCATTCGCCGGGACAACAATGAAGAAGTAAACGGCCAAGGCCACCAGCAGAAATGAGAAGAGCGCGTTGAGAAAATTCCCGATCATGACGTGGTTATAAGCAATCGCACTGAAATCCGGTTTGCCAACCAGGTCGCCGATGAACGGGGTGAATATATCTTTGACTAACGAAGTGACGACGGTACCGAATGCGCCGCCGATGATGACGCCGACCGCCAGATCGAGAACATTGCCACGCAGAATAAAATCTCTAAAACCTTTGAACATATCTTCCTCCGAGAATTTCCCCAGGTGTCTTGGCCCTGGTCGATCGCTGGGGTGCCAACCGTGAGTTCCCCAATCTTACACGGAGGTAATCAAGTCAATCTAGATATTTGAAGAAAATGCCGACAAGGAAGGGAATCAACAGGCAACTCGTTTACACCGGATATAGCCAGAAGAAGATCGCAAGCGCAAGAATCATCAACTCGGAGTAGAGAAGAATCAAAACGCCGGCGTGGTGGAGACTCCATTTGCGGCCCAGGCAACGAGCCGTGTCGATCATTCCACAGGTGGTCGCAAGAACGGGAATGAACTGCCAAACGGATACATGCAGGTGCGCTGAGTCAGGGAAACCGGCCAGGCGCATGGATCCCAGAAGCGCTCCAACAGAGAGCAGAATTCCTCGCAGCAGCGAGGGTTCGCGCAACCGGAATGGGTGAGGGCGGGGAAGCACCACTCCTCTACTGTAGTCGCCTGCCGTTACTTTGCCGCCGGTTCCATTTCGCGCAACGCCTCGGAATAAGGCGCACGCAATACGCCGCGTTCGGTAACGATGGCAGTGACATATTTTGCCGGCGTTACGTCGAAGGCAGGGTTGCAAATGCCTACGCCATGCGGCGTGAGTTGCTTGCCCCCATGATGCGTCACTTCAATAGCGGAGCGCTCTTCAATGGGGATCGCGTCGCCTGTCGGGGTGGCAAGATCGATGGTCGACCACGGCGCCGCGCAATAAAAAGGAATGCCGTGCTCTTTGGCGAGGATGGCGACATTGTAGGTGCCAATCTTGTTGGCGAAGTCGCCGTTGGCGGCAATCCGATCGGCGCCGACCACAACTGCCTTGATGCGCCCGGCGCGCATGAGACTGGCCGCCATATTGTCGCAAATAACAGTGGTTGGGATGCCATCGGCCATGAGTTCCCATGCGGTCAAGCGTGCTCCTTGCAAAAAGGGCCGCGTCTCGTCGGCATAGACGTGAATTCTTTTTCCTTGTTCCACAGCGGACCGGATCACGCCAAGTGCGGTGCCGTATCCGCATGTGGCCAGTGCCCCCGCATTGCAATGGGTGAGCACACCGCCCTCATCGGGCAGCAACGAGCCGCCAAATGCGCCCATGGCTTTGCACGCGGCAATGTCTTCGTTGTACATCGCGTTCGCATCGGCGAGCAGCTTCTCCCGCACGATGGAAATTGGCGTGTCAAAGCCGAACCCCGTGAAGAGCTTCTTCATCCGGTCGATTGCCCAGAAGAGATTCACGGCGGTAGGCCGCGTCCCCGCCAGGCGCGCGCAAATGCGTTCAAACTCAGTGCCGAACTCACCAGCCGTTTCGGCCTTTGTCTGCTGAGCGCCGAGCGCAATGCCGTAGGCGGCCGAAACACCGATGGCCGGTGCGCCGCGTACGACCATGGTCACAATCACGTCGGCCACCTGTTCATAGGTGGTGGCGAGCACGTAGTTCTCTTCAAGAGGAAGCTTGGTCTGATCGATGAAGCGAACCCCTTCAGGGGTCCAGGTAAGTGTAGGAATCATGCTCTTCCAGTCTACTAGGATATGGGCAGACGATCGAAAGTGCGAACAGCCGCAGCCTCCGTCAACCTGCTCACTTGCCATCTCCGCGAAGCGCGCGCAAACCCGCTGTATTCACTTCGTCCATTCGGTTTAAAGAATCCTCGCCCATCCATTCTGTGAAAACCTTTACATTTTTCGCTGGACGGGCGACGGGCACGCTGCGTAGATTAGTTTGGTGCTTTGCGGCGCCGCTTGACTCAGTGTCTTTGCCCGATCGCCCCGCACACGAAGGAGCTGCTTGTGCTGAACCTTACTGGCGTTGACTGGCTGATCATGCTGCTCTACTTCGTGTTCGTGCTGGGAATCGGCTTCGCCCTCAAGCGCCACATGAAAACCAGCAAGGACTTCTTCCAGGCCGGCCGCGCGCTCCCTGCCTGGATCTGCGGCCTCGCTTTCATCAGCGCCAACCTGGGCGCCCAGGAAGTGATCGGCATGGGCGCGTCGGGCGCCAAATACGGCCTCGAAACTGCTCATTTCTACGGGATCGGCGCTATTCCCGCCATGATCTTTGTTGGCATCTTCATGATGCCGTTCTACTACGGCTCAAAAGCCCGCAGCGTGCCGGAGTTTCTCCGCCTGCGCTTCGATGAAAAAACGCGGGCATTGAATGCCTGCTCCTTCGCCGTGATGACCGTCTTCAGCTCGGGGATTTCAATGTATGCGATGGCGCGGCTCATCCAGGCACTGCATGTGTTCGATGGGCTCTTCAACGCCATGGGTTGGGCGCCGCAAGGAATCTTCACATTTTCGATTGTGCTTTCCGCGGTAATTGTGCTCGCATACATTTTCCTCGGCGGACTGACAAGCGCAATCTACAACGAGGTTCTGCAGTTCTTCCTGATCATCGCTGGTTTCCTTCCCCTTGTGCTGCTGGGATTGAGGAACATCGGCGGTTGGTCCGGTCTGAAGGCATCCGTTCCTGCGGCGTACATGCATGAGTGGCACGGCGTGGCGCATGCTTCTACAAATCCGATGGGCATCGAGATCATCGGCCTGGGCATGGGGCTTGGGTTCGTGTTGGGATCGGGCTATTGGTGCACCGATTTTCTCGTCATCCAGACGGCCATGGCCTCGCACAACATGGCGGCTGCGCGACGCGTGCCGCTGATTGCCGCCGTTCCAAAAATCTTCTTCCCGTTCCTCGTAATTCTGCCCGGCCTTCTTGCCATCGGTTTGCCGACACCGCATACAACAACAGTGGAACGCAACATCAACGGCATGATCGTGCGCGATACCACGGTGGTGCCGCACAACGTGGAAGAAGGGCGCGGGCTGGTTCCGGCCAAGATCAATCCGGTGACAGGTAAAGCAATGTTGACCGCCAGCGGTGAGCCGCTCCTCGATTACGACATGGCCACTCCCAACATGCTCCTGCATTTCTTCCCAACCGGCATCCTTGGCCTTGGCTTGACAGCGTTGCTGGCAAGCTTTATGAGCGGCATGGCGGGCAATGTCACCGCCTTCAACACCGTGTTCACCTACGATCTCTACCAGTCGTACATCCACAAGGGCGCCAGCGACCGGCATTACCTCGCGGTAGGCCGATGGGCCACGGTCGGCGGCATTCTGCTTTCCATTGGCACGGCCTACGCCGCTATTGCCTTTAACAACATCATGGACACGCTCCAACTGGTATTCAGCTTTGTAAATGCACCGCTCTTCGCCACATTTCTGCTGGGAATGTTCTGGAAGCGCGCGACGGGGCACGGTGCGTTCGCGGGATTGATTTCAGGAACTGCCGCCGCCATGCTGCACCATGGACTGACGCTTCCCATTGAGGCGAGGCCCGGCATTCATGGCGGATGGCTTGCCGTTGTTCATCACTATCCCAGCGACATGGCGCAGAATTTCTGGGGCGCGATCTTCGCCTTCAGCATCAACTTGGTCATCACGATCGTAGTAAGCCTGCTGACCAAGCCAAAACCTGAGTCGGAACTTGTTGGACTTGTCCACTCGCTCACGCCCAAGCCGCCCAAGGCGCACGACGTGTGGTGGAAGAGCCCGGAGGCCTTGGCAATTGCGGTGCTCATTATGGCCGTCGCGATGAATATTTTCTTCTATTGAGCGGTAGACGAATTTCAATCGAGATACGAGGCAACAAGACATCAAGTGAGGAAACACCATGAGTCTTGACTTGAGAATTCCGATGGGTCTGATGTTTACGCTCGTAGGCGCAATTCTTGTGGCCTTTGGGATTTCTACAGACGGCTCGCAGATTTATGCGAAAAGCCTTGGCATCAACGCCAATCTCTGGTGGGGATTCGTGCTGCTTCTGTTCGGGCTGATGATGCTGCTCCTTGGCCGTCGCAGCCAGAAGCGCCTTGCGAAGCTGCCTCCCGCGCCCGTCGATCCCAGCGAAACCCGCCGCGGGCATTGAACGAGCGAGTCAGTAGACCCGGCGGTCGAATGTGGGTGGGAAAGCACGGACCCCTCATCTCTACAATCCGCCTTCCCGCGAGCTCGTCACTCGGTTCTTACCGAGAACTTCATGGTCCGGTAGTCGAATGTGTAGCTCTTCAGCTGATCGAGGAAGTCCATTCCTAACACACCGTAAACGTCGTCGAGTGCCATAAGACCCACCGGCTGCGTGAGCACCTGGATGTAGTGTGCCTCCACATCCGTAGGTCCGATGGTAAGGGGAATGGTCTCTGCCGTGATGGCCGGCTCCGGAGGCTTGCTTTCAGCACCCGGAATGGAGAAAAGTGCCATTTTCTGCCCCGAAAAACGGTCGGAATGTTCGTCATAAAAACGGGATGTAAAGTAAGTCTGTTGGCCGCTCGCGTCCACAACGAACATGCGCTCTTGACCGCGGGGTCCGATGGCCGCAATGATCTGATCGCCGTCGAGAAAGAAGCGCGCGCCGGCTGTGGGAGGATCCTGTTTTTCGGTGGCGAGCATCGGCTTGTAGGGTCGCACTTCGATAGTGGAGTCTGAGGTTACCGTCAGGCTGCCCAGAGCGGACAGCGCCGCGTAGCCCAGCACGCCTTCGACCTGGTAGTTCGATTTGGGAAAGACATAGTCGGCATCTTCGAACACAAAGGCAGTCATGTTCCTGAAGGTGATGCGTCCGCCAATCGTGAAGCGCGGAATCACGGTCATGTGCATCGACATCGGGCGGCCGGTGAGACTGCGGATCGTCGCCGTCTCTTCTGAAACCCTGAGCCCGGCTTCCTTGGCCTCGGAGCGCGAGATCAAATTGAACGGCGCCGTCGGATCCATCATCCACGCATGCGCGCGCGCATCCACGTACACCGGTAAATCTGACAGCCCGAGCGGATTGCGCGTGATCTGGAGGAGGAAGGGTTGATAGGGCTCGACCGTCATCGGCGGATTGGACGCCGCTAGTGGCGCGAGCTTGAGCGGCAATTCAATCTCGTCTTGCTCCGCCGCGCTTAGGTGACCGTGTTCCGCAAGAGACTGGTATGCCTTGGCCGCATGAGCCATGTCGCCCATGCGCAAATAATCTTCGGCCAGCGCATGGCGCAGCAGTTTCTCTTCGCCGGCATTACCGCTCGCTGTTACCGAATCCATAAGCGGCTCCAAAAGCTGGATCGAACCACGCGAATCGTTATTGCGGTTGGCAAGAATGCCCTTGTAGAACTGCGCCTGCTCGGGAGCCATCTGGCTGAGTTGGCTTTCAATGCGCAAAAACTGATGGTCCGCCAGCAGTGCTTCGAGACGAGCCTCATTGTCCAGTCCACTGGTAACGCCGGTGTGAACTTGCTCGGTCTGGCCTTGATTCTGCTCTGAATCCGGGACAGCAGTCGGTGGTGCAATGGCTGGCTTCGGACTCTCCAGCGCAGGCTGTACCTGCTGCGCCGTCATACACAACGGAGCAAGTGCCAATGCAACCAACGCCGACGCCATCAACCGCAGCAAACGTTTGGTTGCCGAACTGTACCAGCAGCTCATTCTCTGTAAGAAAATAGCAGACTCTCCCCTTGTGGAAAGCTCGCATTTTTCACCGGACTTCAAACGCACGGCACAGCGAGAGAGTAAAGCACGAGAGCGCGTCACTTCGAAGGCTGGCGGCTCTCGAAGAATGTACTACCGACCTTGGGGAAGTGATTCAATTCGCGATGCTTCGCCGGAATTCACTTGGTCTTGAGGGTTTCCTTGTGTCTCGGCACGTAAACTTGAGGCAGATGAAGCGAAGAAGCATCGAACAGTACGAAATTCTCCGCAAGCTGGGTGCCGGAGGCAGCGGCGTGGTTTACCTCGCCAACGACACGCTCCTGCAACGGCCGGTTGTACTGAAAATTTTGCGCACGGGAGCGCTCTCGGCCGAGCAGTTGCGAACGACCGTGCTGCGCGAAGCGCGGCTGGCTTCGGCGATCGAGCACCCCAACGTCTGCGCGATTTACGAAGTAGGAGAAAGCGGTGACGAAGGTTACATCGTTATGCAGTATGTTCCGGGTCAGTCGCTCGACCACCTGATCGCGCACGGACCGGCAAGCCTTCAACTTGTGCTATCGGTCGGAATTCAGATTGCGGATGGATTGCAGGCCGCACACCAGCTCGGCATTTTTCACCGCGACCTTAAGCCGCAAAACGTGATGCTGACCGACGGCGGACTGGTGAAGATTCTCGATTTCGGCCTTGCCCGCAGACTGCCGTCTGAGGAAGCGAGCTTCGATCCTTCCAAGCCGGCGCTCGCCAAGGATGCATCGGTCGCCGCGACCTACACCGCGCGAGGCGGCACCATTCGCTACATGGCGCCCGAGCAATTTGTCACGGGACACTCCAGCGTGCAGTCGGATGTGTGGGCACTGGGCGTGATTCTGTTCGAATTGACCTCCGGCCGTCATCCTTTCGCACGGCCCGATGCTGAAGATTTTCAGGTCATCCGTGCCATCCAGTTTTCCGACCCTGAGGATTTGAGCCGCATTGTCCCCGAAATCTCGCCCGAATTGAAAAGCGTGATCGCCAGTTGCCTTGAAAAGACTCCTGGGGCACGCTACGCTTCGGCGGCCGAAGTGCGCGAAGCGTTGAAGACGATGATGAAGGCACAGCAGATCGAAACCGGCATCATTCCCGGAGATGCGGCGGCGAACCTGCCCACAACGGGGCCCGAGGCGGAGAAGCGCAACACGGGGTTTCTTTCGATGCTTGCTGAACGCTTTCGCGAGTCGGCCGTTGATCGTGCTCCGCAGAACTCGCTGGTCGTTTTACCCTTCTCGAACCTGGGCGCCACCGAGGTGGCGCCACTCTACGGCTTCGCATTGGCAGATGCGATTGCGGCGAGGCTGGCGCGGATTCCCGCGCTTGTTGTGAGGCCATCGAGTACGCTGATGCACATGCCGCTGACGCAAATGGATCCGCTCGCCGTCGGCAAGCAGCTCCTGGTCTCGTTTGTGCTGGCAGGCAACTTTCTGCGCTCAGAAGAGGGATTCGATTTGAACTGGCAATTGCTCGATGTCGCATCGCAGAGCGTGCGCTCGGGCGGCGCCATCCGCGTGGCGTCGCTCGACCTGGTCGCGGTGCAGAGCGAGATATCGAACGAAGTGTTCGCGGCTCTGCATGGGCTCTCTGCGGCCGATCGCATGGACGCAGGACCTGTGGATGCGCAGCGTGGCGGATCGCGCGAGGCATCCCTCCCGGGAAGGGTGAGCGAAGAGTATCTGCAGGCAAGGGCGCTGCTCAGTTCGTTCATGGTGCGCACGGGCTCGCGCGGCGGTCTCGATCGCGCACACGCACTGTTCTCAAGCGTGACGGCGAGAGATCCCGAGTTCGCGGCAGGTTGGTGCGGGCTGGGAATTGCCGAACTGCAATATGTGCGCCACGGCTTTGGCGGCCAGATTCATGTCATGCACGCCCGGCGCGCTTTCGATGAGGCGTTGCGGCTCGACCCCGCTTCCATTGAGGCCAATCTCTATCGCATCTACATGCTGCTTTCGCGCGGCGAAAAGGAGTCGGCGCGGCACGGCATCGCGAATTTGCTGGCCAGCGCAGCCAACGATTGGAATGTGCACCTCGTGGCCGGCCTGGCGTTGCGCGCAGATGGCATGTACGACGAAGCCCTGCTCCAGTTCAGTCGCGCCCTCAAGTTGAACCCCGCCGGCGCGGCTATTCTCTATAACCATCGGGCGCGCGTGTACCACTACCAGAATCAAATCGAGCTGGCCGGCGACGAGCTCGAAAAAGGCTTGGCACTCGAACCGCTGCACCCGCTCCTGCGCACGTCGGCCGGTTATCAGCAAATGCGCTTGGGCAACCTGGAAAAAGCTATTGAGATTCTCGAGGGCGTCATTCGCGATGATGACTCGCTGCGCATTGCCGTGCCGACCCTGGCGTTGTGCTACGTCCAGGCCGGACAGCGCGAGCGCGCCGCGGCGTTGCTGAAAGACGACACCCTGGCCGCGGCAGAAGCCGACAGCGAGATGGCTTATCGGCTTGCCTCCTACTTTGCCGTGGACGGCGACTCCACCGAGGCTCTGCACTGGCTGCGGCGCGCCATCTATCTCGGCAACGAAAACTATCCGTGGTTCCAAAAGAACCCAGCGTGGAACAACCTGCGCACCAACACCGATTTCGAACGCCTGCTCGAAGACCTCAAGCGCGGCTTCCGCAAAAACCAGAAAACCTGGAAGCGGCTTCTCGAACAGGTCCCGCGCGAGAGCGAGTAAAGCCACTTCCTCTGCCCTTAAGCCGATTCCTTCTTCTTTTTCTTCACCGGCTTTTTCGGGTCCGTCGGCGGAACACTGGTTGTCCCCGCGGGTACGAGCAGCGGAATTAGCGTATCGGCAATCGGCGAGCCAAGTCCCGTGCAGGCATCCCACCCCGGGCCGGCAGTAAAAGCACCGTTGTTGCCCTGCGTAATGTCGTGGAACGATGCGGCAGCCTCCGCCGCATAAATGGCCCGCTGAATCAACCCCACTTGTGTGCCCAGCTGCTGATTGGCCACAGCAATCAGCCCTGCCCAAAGCGGAGCCACGGCGCTGGTCCCCCCGATCACCATGGTTTGTCCGTCGACGCGAATGGTATACCCGGTTTCAGGGTCGGCGTCCCCGGCTACATCGGGCACGCCGCGTCCGTCTTTGCTGCCGCTCGGCGCAGGCACCTTCGCATTGACCTGCCAACTCGGCAACGCAAACACAGTGCTGACGCCACCACCTGTAGCGCCCTCATTACTCGCCTGCTCGTTCCACACCACTTCAGAACTGATCGTGGCTCCCTTGGCGTCGAGCTTCGTCCCGCCGCAAGCGAGAACATGCGGGCTTGAGGCAGGGAAGTCCACGTTATTTCCAGTTCCACCGTCCGACGATCCGTTGTCGCCGGCGGCGACTGTGATGGTGACGCCCAGTGCGGCGGCCGACTGGCAGGCTGCGTCCAGAGCAGTCATAGCCTGGGTTGTCCAGCTCGACTCCGGCCCGCCCCAACTGATGGAGATAACGCTGGGCTTGTTCGCTGTGTCGTGAACGGCGGTCGTGATGGCGTCGGTAAATCCCTGGTCGGTATTGGGCGTAAAGTAGACGGCAATCTTCGCCCCCGGCGCCACGCTGGCCGCAACTTCAATATCCAGCATCACCTCGCCGTCAGCGCCGCTCGCCGTCGTTGGATCGTTGCTTCCCCCATCAACTGGCACAGCGGTAATAGTCGGTGCAGTAAGCCCCAGCGACTGAAAGTAGGCGGTAATGTCGGCCTCGCGATAGCCTCCGCCAAGCTCGATAATCCCGATGGTCTGGCCCGCTCCGCTTGCTTTTGCCGGCCACTGGTAAGCCCGCGCAACCTGCGGCGGAGTAAAGCTGGCCGGCGCCGCGGAGGTTGCCGGACGAAACTTTCTTACCCGAAAATGTGGCTTGGCTTGGACACGGTCATCGAGCCCGAGCACTGCGATAACACCATCGGCGAGTTCGGCCGGCAGATGAATGCCGCCCTCGCGCACGCGATGCTCGACGCCGTCAATGGTCTTCTGTTCGAGCGTAACGCCGAAAGCCTTCTGGATATCGGCGGTTCTGCCGGTGAGCTTGAGAGTGCGGCGAATCGCTGCGCTCGAATCGTCTTCGACCGTGAGGTTGAAATCTTGTGCGAATGCCTTGACCAGTTTGAAAATTGCCGGATCAGCGCCGTGCCGCTCCCGGTATTCTTCGCGCGTAATGCGCAGTGGACAGCTGTGATGATTCATCTGGAGGGGTTCTTTGCGCCTGACGATGACCGACACGGTCAACTTGCTGTCAGGCGGTGTAGGCTGGGCATCGACCGCATGCGCTGGCGCGGCTTTTTCACTTCCTGGGAGCAGGACTCGAGGCTGCTCGGCAAAACGCGAGTTTTTGGTAGAACTTGACATCACATTCCTCGATGGATCGTCCCAACCTGGTTGCGGCACGATGCCGGGTGTCCGATGAGTTCGAATCATAGTCCAACTTGCAAAATTAGATGCAAACCGGACTCAAGCAAAAATCTCTAAAGTCACATGGGATTGATCGTGGTTCAGAGTGATTTCGAAGGAACTTTGGCCCGAATCAACCGGACATTAATATTCGTCACGTACTCGGGCCGCTAGCATCGTTAATAGAGAGGAGACGCGTTGCACGAACGATAGATCGAGTGCGAAAGCGGACAAGCCTCAGGAGTGCGCCCCGATCACGCCGTCTCGAGCAGGGGGAGACGAACTCACTTCAAGTACGCGCGTACCAGATCGATGAGGTCTTCGGCGAGTTCGGGGGCAATCTGTTCCTTGACGCCATCAACGAGGTGAAAGCGGATATGTGTTTCAAGCACCTCACCCATCAGCCCGTTGACACCGCCGCGCACAGCGGCGAGCAGCATAAGCTGGCCGCCGCAATCTTCCTCGGCAAGAAGGGCTCTCTCAACCGCGTCGAGCTGCCCGCGCAGTTTGCGCAGCCGTTGCAATAATTTAACCTTCTCGCGTTCCTGGTGCGACATGGAAGTGACCCTCCGTTTGACAATACCCACCCCCGGTATGGTATCTACGGTGTGGGGGTATAGTTTCGGTTTCCATTCTATTCCCGATACCCAGGCCGGCGGACAACCCTTTCCAGGCCTCTGCGGCTGCCAGGACAAATTCAGTTTTCAAGGCTCCTTCATGGGTCGTCTTCGCTCCATCTCTCCGGATTCATTCCCCCTCCCTGAGCGAATCGCGCTCCAAGCGCGGCGCGTGGCGACATTTGCGGCATGCGTCGTGGCGCTGGCAGGCCTTGCGATTCCGGGACTGGCGCAGAAAGAGGAGGAACTTCCGAACGCACCCGCGTCGCAGGTTTCGTTTTTTCACACCGCACCATACGCGGTCGGGCAGTCATTGCTTTTTCCCTTGCAGAATGGCGTGGGCGTGAAGCCGACCGACATGAGCCCCGTAGGCCACGAGCCGCAGGATCCGCCGATTACCTCGATGTTCCGTCATTCTGATGACGCATCATGGTGGCTGTCAGGTCAGGCCAACATTATTTATCAGGGGCGTTTGCCTTTTCATTCGCTTTACCAGGGACCAAACAGCTTCCGCAACTCGGCGGAATATAAGACGTCGATGGTGGGAACGCTCTACACGGCATGGCGGCCGACGCACTCCATCCGCTATAACACTGACCTGGTGTTCGACCTGGAAGCTGCAGAAGGGCGCGGCTTGAGCGAAGCGCTGGGACTCGCAGGGTTCACCAACCTCGACGTTGTGCGCAACCCGTATCTTGGCAAGGTTCCTTACATCGCGCGCTACCAGATTCACCAGGTCTTTGGCCTGACGAACAAGACGACGAGCCAGGAGTCCGGATTTTTTGCGCTGGCCCCGAGCGTGCCGGTACGGCGTATCGAGTTTCGCGTAGGTAAGCTCACGCTTCCCGACTTTTTCGATATCAACGGGCCCGGCGGCGACAGCCATCTGCAGTTCATGAACTGGACGGTCGACAACAACGGCGCATGGGATTACGCCGCGGACACACGCGGATACACCGTGGGAGGAATGGCTGAGTACGACGACCGCACATGGTCCATTCGTTATGGCATTTTCGCAATGCCCGTAATTGCCAACGGAATCGACATGGACTGGGCCTTCAGCCGCGCAAACGGACAGAATGGCGAGTTCGAACTTCGGCGCAGCCTGATCGCTCGGCGCAAGGCCGTGACGCGGGTGCTGTTCTACGCCAATCGCGCGCACATGGGCACCTATCGCGAAGCTGTCGACAACTTCTTGAATGGATCGGACGCGTCGAAGTACGGAGTCACCCGGCCGACCATTACGCTGCACGAACATTTTGGCGCGCTGAAATACGGCTTCGGCTACAACACCGAGCAGGAATTAACGGAGAATTTACGCGTGTTCGGGCGCTTCGGCTGGAACGAGGGGCAACACGAGTCGTTCGCCTATACAGAAGTGGATCAGACAGTGGAACTCGGCGCAGACTATGCCGGATCTCGATGGCATCGCCCCGTAGACAAGCTCGGACTCGTAGTCGTTTCGAACGCTATCAAGAAGGACCACCAGGATTATCTGAAGCTGGGCGGGCTTGGATTCTTGCTGGGCGACGGAAATTTGAATTACGGCCGCGAGAATATTGTGGAGAGCTACTACACATGGCATTGCTGGCGCGGGATGTTTTACTCGCTCGATGTACAGCACATCGACAGTCCCGGCTACAACCGCGACCGCGGCCCCGCCTGGGTAGGCTCTGTCCGCGCCCACGTCGACTTCTGAGAATCGCTCAACAGCCCACTATCCTTGGGTGCCCCAGGTCTCGATTCTGAGAACTGGGAAAGCACGAACCATTCGATTCCATCTCACTTCGCTGCAGGCTGGCTTGGCGCCTGCGCCGGCAACGCGACAATCACTTCGTTCGGCTTGGCGTAGTGCAGCTTTTCACGCGCCTCGTGCTCAATGGCATCCGGGTCTGACTTCAGCCGGTCGACGTGCTCGCGGAGGTGGGCGTTCTCATCCTGAAGCTGCTTGATCTCGAGCTGAAGCTGCTGGTCCGCTGCGCGCTTCTGATGCCAGGAATTGAGCCCGTTCTGTCCATTCACAACATGCCACATGAGGAGCAACGCCAGCGAAACGGCCAGCACGGTTCCCGCGGGGCGCCAGCTTTGCTGGGCCCATTCCACAATACGCTTGTTCAGTGGAAGGGAGACGGTTGCGGCTGCCTCCTTATCAAACTGGCTGATCTCTTCGGTCATTGCATCCTGATCTTCGTTTACGAAAGCACAAACTTTTCGGCAGCGGCCTTCAGTGCTTCCATGTCGTGTTCGCTGCGAGCTTCGGTGTATGCGCGAACCACAGGCTCAGTGCCCGAGAGCCGGTAGCACACCCACGATCCATCTTCAAGAATGAGCTTCAGTCCATCCGTACGGACGACGGACGAGACCTTGCGGCCGCTCAGCTCCGTTGGATCTTTCTTCAACTTCTCAGTGAACGCGGCTTTCACCTCCGGGGTCAAGCGGAAGTTCTCGCGAACGGGATAGAAGGAACCAACCTTGGCAAACAGCTCCTTGAGCTGTGCGCCGAGGCTCTTGCCGCGTGTGGCCACCATCTCCGCCACAAGCAGTCCGGCAATGACGCCATCCTTCTCCGGCACGTGCCCGCGAATGGTGAGGCCGGCCGACTCTTCTCTGCCAATGGCAATCTTGTCGGCGATGATAAGCTCCCCGATGTACTTGAATCCCACCGGCGTCTCGAAGATCGGCACCTTGTGGTAGTCCGCAAGTGCGTTGATCAGGTTGGTGGTGGCCACGCTCTTGGCTACGCCGTTCTTCCAGCCGCGGGTTTCCACCAGGTAGTCGAAGAGCAGGGCGATAACGTAGTTCGGCTGAATAAACGTGCCGTCGGCGTCCACAATGCCGAAGCGGTCCGCGTCGCCGTCGGTCGCGATGCCGAGGGCAGCGCCGATCTCCTTCATCTTGGCTCTGGTGTCGCCCAGCAGGTGGTCGTCTGGCTCGGGAGCATGGCCGCCAAACAAGACATCGCGAAAGTCGTGGACTGTTTCGCAGGGCACGCCGGCAGACAGCAGCAGGTCCGACGAGTAGCCGCGGCCCGCACCCCAGAATGGGTCGTAGACAATCTTGATTCCGGACTTGGCGATGGCCTTCAGGTCGACCAGCTCTTCAAGGCGCTTCAGGAAGGACGCTTTGACGTCCGCAGTTTCGAATCCTCCTTCGGGCGGATTTGCCTGCGGAATCTCGGCGCCGCTCGCTTGCAGTGAAGCTATAGCGGCCTCAATTTGCTTTGTGACTTCAGGCAGCGCTGGCGCTCCATCGTGTGTGGAAAACTTGATGCCGTTGTACTCCGGTGGATTGTGCGAAGCGGTAAAATTGATGGCGCCAGAAGTCTTCATAGTGCGGACGGCATGCGCAATGCCGGGGGTCGGGGCAGCTTCCGAAATCACAATCGGCATGATGCCGGCGCCGGCCAGGACGCGGGCGGCGATATCGACAAAAGATTCGCCCAGGAAGCGCGGGTCACGGCCCACGAGAACGCGATGCGGCTGGGGCTGCGTTTTAACATAGGCGGCAATGCCGGCCACGGCCAGCTTGATGTTGGAGACGATGAATTCGTCGGCGACAATCGCCCTCCAGCCAGAGGTGCCAAACTTGATAGAGGTGCTCATTTTCTGTCTCCACGTACGGGACTTGCTTGGCCGGAATCTCCGGCGACGAGTCATTTTCGCAGGGCGGGCTGTCCGGCTGCAATGAACAGGCTGCTTGAGTCAGATGCGGACGACAAGCGAGAGCGTCTCCCCTTGCCAAACTATGTCAACGCGCGCCTCTCCCTCCAAACAAACTGTCCCAGCGACTCCTCTTCCCAACCGACCTGTCATTCTGAGCGAACGGGGCCCCAGGCGTTCTTCAGCCTGGGGTGGTGAGTCGAAGAACCTGCTTTTGCTCTTGCGTTTCGCTCTCAGTTAGCCACCGCTCCATCCCATCGTCCCCCTTGACAAGCTTGCGAATCCGGCGCATTCTTGTTTGTCAATCTGGTCTGCATCACAAACTAGTTTGCGGAGTAAGAAAGTGAACGACCCATCCTCTCGCATTCTTGAAGAAAGTCCTGACGTAATTGCCCAACGCCTCATGCAGAAGGCGAGTAACCAAGATGGATTGCCGGAGATCGCCGCGGGCCTGATTCTCCTGACATTTGCGGGCCTGAACGGCCTGCAGGCAGCCTTCCCGCCAGGCTCGCCTGTCAACAAGGATTCCGGTATCGCGCTTATGGCCTTGATGGTGCTGCTTGTCATCCCGTATTTTGCTTCGGTTTGGGCCATCAAGAAGGTGCGAAGCCGGTTCTTGCTGGGGAAAATTGGCTACGTGAAACTCAAGCCGCTCAACCGCAGCCGATTTAGCAGAGTAATCGTCATCGGAGTGATCGCTTTCGTTGTGGCTGCGGTTTTGGCCGCTGCTGCGGCCTCCAGGCATGCGTTCCCACGGTTAGGTTGGTTGCTGGCGGTAGACGGGATATCTTTCGGATTCCTGGCGGCTCTTAGCGATCGCAGGCCCCGTTACTACATCGGCGGCGGTCTTCTGGCGGCGATCGGCGTCTTGCTTTCTTTCAGCAATGTCTCGCAGAGCCAAGGTTTAACGATCTTGTACGGCTTTATCGGCCTCTTCTGCCTTGTTTCCGGGAGCATCACGCTGTCGACCCTTTTGCAAACGCCCGCCGAGCCCGGAGAAATGAGTTGAGCGCGAAGATCCAGAGGCTGGCCGAGATCGATCGCATCATTCACGAACCCGGGCGGTTGATGATCGTGGCGCTCCTTGCCGCTGTCCAGGAGGCCGACTTCCAGTACCTTCGCCAGGCAACGGGCCTCACTCAGGGCAACCTCTCTGCTCATCTATCGAAGCTGGAGGAGGCGAGGTACGTTGCCATCGAGAAAACCTTTCGAGGCAAATACCCGCTCACCATCTGCCGCTTGACGGACCGTGGCAGGGAAGTCCTCGACACCTACCGAAAGGTCATCAAGAGTGCACTGTGAGCGCTCAAGCCGCACTTTATAATCGGGTCCGACGATGGGGAAACCTACCGATGAGCGATGATCCAGCTGCTGTTCGCATTGTTTTGACCACCTGCGCCAGCCCCGGCGAAGCCAGCAAGCTTGCGCGGATTTTGGTAGAGGAAAGGCTCGTTGCCTGCGCGACCCTTATCCCCAAGGTCGAATCGATCTACTACTGGGAGGGCCAGGTCGAATCCAACACGGAGACCCTTGTGCTGATGAAGACATGCGTCGATCAAGTTCCGGCGCTCGAAAGCCGTGTTCAAGCGCTGCACTCCTACCAGACACCGGAGTTCCTCGTGCTAGGGATTGAAGCGGCCAGCGAGCCCTACCTCGCGTGGCTCACGGCCAACCTTAGAAATCGATAGAAAAGGGGGAAAAGGGCGGAACCCCCCATCTGGTATTCTGGCCTTCGGAAGCCCCGATTGAGCCTCCCGGCGGGTGTGCGCGTTGCACATGCGCACACCGACTGAAGCATGTTGGCGCCGGGCGCAGCGAATGTTGCGTTTATGGCAACGCAGTTTGCTTTACAGGCTTAAGCGAGACGGAGACTTCCACGTTCGATGCCATGCGCTGGTTGATGATTGGACTTCTCGCGTCTCTTGCGGCCATGCTTCTGGCGGTGGCCGGAGTGGCTCGTCACATCCGGCTTGAGCGTGCACGTTTGCGCAGCAATCCCGAAGCCGGAGCGATTCCGGACGCGCATCCGAAGCCTATGCTTGACCCGGCGGAAGAGACAGACCGGGAAATTTGAACGACGAAGGAATTGCTGTGAAACTACGACTTCCCCTTGTGCAAGCGAACGCCGCAGAAATTTCGAACGGAGCCAGTTCCTGGGTCCACATCGCCGCGGAAAAACCGGCGTGGCTGCGCGCGATGCGCCCCGTCGCAATTGTCTTGTGTGGCAGCGCATTCGTGGCCGTGTGCGCTCATATCGCGCTGCCGCTGTTCTTTACACCGGTTCCGCTTTCGCTGGCGCCATTTCCGGTGCTGTTGCTGGGCCTGCTGCTTCGTCCAAGGCTGGCTGCGGCCACGCTGGCCGTATACCTGGCGGAGGGAGCGATGGGCCTACCTGTTTTTGGTCCCACCGCAGCCACCCCTTCCGAGCTTGCGCACCTGATCGGACCGACGGGTGGATACCTGATGGCATATCCCCCGGCGGCGGCGCTCATCGCATTCCTCTTTCGCCAGGTGCCATGGGGTAAAAGAGGTTTTGCCACCGCGGCTCTCAGCGCGGCAGCCGGCGCCCTGTTGATTCTTCTCGCCGGCGCCGCGTGGTTGAGTCTTCTTTCGCACCTTTCGTTGATAGCGGCCTTGCAGCCAGCGGTTTTTCCGTTTCTGCCCGGAGACGCGCTGAAGGTGGTTGCCGCCGCGTCCCTTGCTGCCGGTTGGGCACGTTTGCGCCGAGTTTCGCAGTAATATGCACAACTTTGCCTCAAAAAGTCTCCCTGCTATTTTTCTTCTGAAAGGATCGTTGCCTGCCGTGAGCACACAAACCACTGGGATTGCTGCCCCTGCCGTTATCGATATCTCAATCGCCCATAGTCCCGACTCCGACGATGCCTTCATGTTTTACGGCCTTGCCACCAACAAGGTGCGCGTGCCAGGCTATCGATTCGCCCATACCCTCTGCGACATTGAGACGCTCAATCGCCGCGCCCGCCAAGAGGCCTTTTACGACGTCACGGCAATAAGCTTCCACGCCTACCCTTACCTTCAGGACACCTACACGCTTATGGGCTGCGGCGGGAGCGTCGGCGAAGGCTACGGGCCCATGGTGGTTTCAGCCAAAAAACTCACGCCCGAAGACCTCAGTCGTATTACAATTGCGGTCCCCGGCGAGCTGACCACGGCGTACCTGGCTCTCAAAATCTTCAATCCGTCCCTGAAGACAGTCACGGTTCCCTTCGACCAGATCATCCCCGAAATTCTCGCAGGCAAATTTGATGCCGGGTTGATCATCCACGAGGGCCAGCTCACTTACTCGTCGAGCGGCCTGCACAAGGTCATCGACCTCGGCGTCTGGTGGCGCGAAACCACGGGCCTGGTTCTGCCGCTGGGCGGTAACGCGATTCGGCGTTCGCTGGGTCTGGAGTCGCAGCGCATCGTCACCAAGGCCGTTCGCGACAGCATTCAATTCGCGCTGGATAACCGCGAAGCCGCCCTCGATTACGCCATGCAGTTTGCCCGCGACCTGGACGCGCGGCTGGCCAACCGCTTTGTCAGCATGTATGTAAACGAACGCACGCTCGACTATGGTCCAGACGGCCGCGAGGCAATCCGGAGGCTGCTCGATCTGGGTCACGAGCGCGGAATCATTCCAATCGCCCCGAAGGTTGAATTCGTAGACTGAGCGCAAAAGGGGCTGCTCCGCGGGCAATGCGCTGCGTGCCTGGCATCGGGCAAAAGTGCGCACCTTCGTCACCGGAAATCACTTAGATTTCCTCCCCGAATCTGAATAATCTTTAATCCATGCCGATGGACCCAATACAAGAGGTTCTCGGCATGTCTTCTCGTCCACATCCTCGCTTCGTTCTCGCTTCTCCCGATTCTGCGCTGCTCGGCGAATTGGAACCCATGCTGCTCGCCCTTGGCGGCGGCGTCGAGGTCGCGCTCACACTTGAAGCGGCACAGGCCGCCCTCGCTGCGCCGGGCGCTGCCCGCTTTGCTTTTATCGATACGGCGCTTCCGGGCCTCGATCCGCGTATGAACCTGGAGCGGTTACTCGCCATCGTCCGGGCCGACGATTCCGAATCGCAGCCCGCAATCATTTTGATCGTCGACTCGGTCAGCGAACTATGGCTGAAACTGGTGACCGAGGGTGCAGTCGACGACCTGATCTTGCGCGGCGCAGAGAGCGGAATCTGGCGATTGCGCATCGACACGGCGCTGCGCAATCGGCATCGATCGCGAGAGTCGGAATCGCTGCGCGAAGCCGCCGCGCGCCTCGCCAAGACCGACCATCTCACCGGCGTCTACAACCGGGAAGCTCTCCTCTGCATGCTTTTCAGAGAAACAGATCGCGTCCAACGCATGCACACGCCCTTGAGCCTGATTCTGCTCGACGTGGACGACTTCGGCCATTGGAATTCAAGGCTCGGCAACGATGCCTGCGATGACTTGCTTTGTCAGGTCGCGCGGCGTCTGGGACAACTCCTCCGCAGCTACGATTTGCTCGGCCGTCCCGGCAAAGATGAGTTCCTCGCGTTGTTGCCGGGGTGCGGCGCAGAGGAGGCGCGCCTGCTCGCAGAGCGGATTCGCGCTGAAGTCTTCTGCAGGCCGTTTCGCGTTGAGGATGAGTCGATACGGCTCTCGGCCTGTTTCGGAATTGCGTCAAGCTCGGGTCGGTCCCCGGTTGTGGTTCTTCGTCAGGCCGAAACGGCGCTGCAATGGGCGCGAACCAGCGGACCAGAATCAATTCAGAGTTATCTCGACAGCCCGCATAGGGAAGACGGCCCAATCACCTATCGCTCGGCGTCGTCGGGCGACGAACTTCTGGCTTGGTAATAGGCCTCATCGGCCATCAACCCAGGTTCGTCTCACTGTTTGGCAATGGCCAGCATCTGGCGGACGAGGCTGTCTTCGGGAAAGTCCTTCAGATAGCTTTCCATGGCCTCTGTCGCTTTGGCATATTGCTGAGCCGCGATCAACTGGTCGATCAATGCGCGTCGCAGCAGTGGATCAAAAGGATCCATCGCAACACCTTTTTCTGAGGCGGCGATGGCTTCCTGAATTCTTCCGCGCTGTTGCAGCGCCTCCGATAAATATCCATACGCTTCCGGCTGATGCGGATTCAACTGCAGCGTGTGCTGGAAATGCTCGATCGCGGTTTGTGCGTTCGAGAGTTGCAGATCTCGTCGTCCCAGCGCCAGTTGTACCGAGGCATCTTCAGGCCCATGCTGTTCCAGGTCATCAAGAAGTTTGCGATACGGCGCGAGATACTCCGGCTTGCGTTCCGAAATCTCACGGTAGGCCTCAAGCTAGGTTGTCGGCGGCAGATCATCGGCATTGCCCGGAATGCGATCCACATGCACTAGATCGGGAAGCGCCGGCGTGGTCTGCTGGAAAGCCGCATCGGGCCAGGGTTCGCCTTCACGCGCCACGATGCGATGGTTCGTAAGGCTGGTGTGCGCCGTCTCCGGAACGTTGCGCTGCGGCATGTGACAACGAATGCAGTTGTCAGCCGGCGCGGTCTTTCTCCTCACATCGAGCGATTCCTTGCAGGTGTGGCTCGCGTGGCATTCCATGCACTTCTGGTTGAACCACCCAGGTGCTTCAGCGGCGGTCGGCTGCACGTGCGGATCGTGGCACGTAGCGCAGCGTAACTGGCCGGCGCTCGAACGGAAGCACTGGCTCATCGACATCTCGTAGTAATGTTGCACGTGGTCGCTGTCGCTGTCGGTGCGCTTGCGCGGAACCATCAGTATCGAAACCGTTTCGTCGAGCGGCGTTCCGGGGCGAAAGTCCTGGTAAGTTTTTCCGGGCCTTAATACCCGGCTGTCTCCGGCCTCGTGACAAGACATGCAGATGTTGTTTTCAAGATCGGCGCTCAGCCGGCTTGGGTTCACGATCTCGGATCCGCCATGTGCACTAGCGGGGTTACGCATGGCGCGGATGTGCGCCGCGCCGGGCCCATGGCAGTTTTCGCAGCCAATGGCCGTCTGTTCAAACGGAACAGGAGCGAACTCGCCCGTGGTCTGACTAAGCGGCCTCGGACGCCCGCTATGGCACGAGATGCAGCCCGCAAGAACGGGACGATTGAAGCCCAGGTCCTTGCTTTCATACCCGGGCGACAAATCCCAGTGCTGAATCTTTTGGTAGTACGAAGCCGGTGCTTCGAAAAGAAAATTGCCTCTTCTGCTCAGGCCGCCAAAGCCGTTGGCGCCCGCTCCGATAATCCACTCAACCGGTTGCGTGTTGCGGAAGATCTCTTTCCCATCGGCGCCGATTTGATATTCACTTTGATATAACTGCCCGTTTTTTTCGAACGCATCAAAATGGCGATCGAGGGCTGCACTGTAAATTGAGCCGGGAAGGGGTAAGCCCTTCAGCGACTCCGCGGAAACCGGTGTAATTGAGCCTCCCATGCGCGTGCGCGAGAAGTTGGAATAAATTTCGCTGTGACAGTGTGCGCAGGCCGCAGAACCGGAATAGCCAGCGGACGAGCCGGTGGCCGCGACAACTGGACTTCCATTCTTCGTTGGCCGATTCTGCTTCGCCCAGACGATCACCTGACGTTGCGGCCGCCACACAGAGACAGAAGCTCCGATGATTGCGATCCAGAACAGGAAGAGACGAACACAACAAATCGACGCCCGCCAGCGCATTCGCGGATCCGTCATGTTGGTTTGAGACGGACTCACATGCAATTAGTTTCACAAACAGAATTGACAAAAAGTCGAGCCGGAAATCAGGTGAGGCGCACCGATTGAAGTCATCTGGTGCGGTTCGTGGCGAAAAAGAAATGCATCGTAAATAAATTGTAAGAAACGATAAGTAGGTCGTAACTTAACTAAGACATTTTCGTCTCCATTTGAATAACTCTCTCTTGGAAGTTTCAGGCTGAACGAGTTAAGCGCTAACTGATCGCAAAATCCAATTCATGATTGCGGCCATCACGCACCCGCACAATCGCCGCTCGCGAATCTGCGCGCCAACCTTCTTGAGGCGGCGTCGATGCCGATCCCGCCAAGCGCGAACAGCATCGGGAAGCATTCCAGCGTATAGCGCGCCTCAGGCGCCTCAATGGTGGTCAGGAGGGCGCTCCGAAGCGCGAAGTAAAGCAGCATCCACTGCCAGTACCGGGGACGAAAGAATAGCCCGACGAGCGCCAACAGCAGGTAGAGTGCATTGAGCCCGGCGTACGCCCAGCTGAAGCGGGTCTCGGAGTAGTGACGGTTGTACACCCACCAGTCGAGGTCGATGTTCAGGTTCTCAACGCGTGGGCGAAGCCACATATCGGCCATGCGCCCGAGTGGCAGCCAGACATAATAGCGCAGCGTATGCGCCTGGATGCGCGCCTCCGCCAGTTGGGCGAAGCGCGCGTCAAGCTCAGGCGAAAGATCCTGGCCATTGTCGCTGTAGGCTTCGGCTAGGACGGCGGTCTCAGCGTATTGCTCCGGCGAGTCGAAGGCGCGGGAGGGCAGTTTCGAAAGATCGAAGGGACTGCCGGGAACATTCCAGTACACGTCGTTGGTCGAGACAAAGTCGAGGCACCAAGTCTTCATCCAGCGCTGCCAGCCCGGATTTGTGGACTCACCGGGATCGGTTGCGTAGCGGGGAGCGAGCGGCTCAAAGACGTGGAAAACGCGTTCGTTGCGCAGGGTCCAGAACGCGAACGGCAGCAGCGCCAGACAGATGCAGACTCCGGCCATGCTCGCGAGTTTGGAGCGCTCGTGCGTGAAGAAATTGGACGAGGCCGCCGAAGAATTGGAGTGGCGCACCGAACTCTTCTCGACAAAAGCCGGAACCAGTGCCGGAGCCAAAGCCACTCCAACAAGCGCGCCGTCGGGGCGCAGCAAGGCGGCGAAGGTCACGGCAGCCGTAAACGCCAGGGCGCTCGACCACCCCGGGCGATCGCGAAACCGCGCTACCGCCCATAGGGCGAGCGCAATGGCAAACAGGCTAGGGGTTTCAGTAAGAGGGGCGACGGCGTAGGAAGCGGTAAAGGGGCAAAGCGCGGCCAGCGCGAGCGTCCAGAGTGCAGCATTTGTAGAGAAGATGCGTCGGACAAAGTCGGCCAGAAGCAGGCAGCCGCAGAGTTCCATCGCTATCTGGACAAGGCTTACTGCGGTGTAGTTATCCGCGCCGAAAACGCGGAAACATGCAGCCAGAAACAGCGGGTAGCCGGGGAGGCGAATCAGCGTGAGATGGGGTACGCCGCTGCCGTCGGTCATAGCGAATCGCCCCTGCAGCAGGTTTTTCGCGAGGTTGCCGTAGAGCAGAGTATCGCCCGTGATTTGTGGCAGATGGCGAAGCATCAGCAAGCGCATCGCGCCGCCGCCGGCTACCGCGAGCGCGACAATTCCCCATTTCATCCTTCGGCGCAGCGGCGTCAACTCACTCTCCGTTCAAGCTTTGCTTACCTATAGCCTAATGGGTGATCATCCGGCTCCATTTCGACCAACCGGCTCTTTCAGGGTAGCCTTAGAGAGCATGGCACCAGGATCCCACGACCCGAGTGGAATGATTGCGGTTGCGGCTGCCTGACTCAACCAGAAGTGTACGGTGCCAATCTATGGCTTATGACCCAAACCTCCGCGAAGCAACCGCCTGCATCGAAAGAGGATAGTACAAGATCGCGTGCGCATGTCTGCCACGGAAACTTCTGAATTAGGATCAGTTCAGCCCTTCATGCCCGATAGACAAATATTCTTCGATCCTCAACGCAAGCGCTGGAAGCGATTGCGGCGCGTTCTCGACGCGGCGGCCGTGCTCTCGACGCTGGTATTGGTGGGCTTTACCTTCAACATCATTCGTTCACAGCGGCTGCCTGAGCTTTGGCTTCCCCCACCAAAGCACAACTTCCGGGCGTTGCCTGACCCGTACCCGCGCAATGCGAAAACACTAAAACCCAAGCGGCGCAACACCGAGCGCAAACCCTCAGAGATTCCGTTCAATTCCGGCGAAGGTCTGCGCGCGGCATATTACGTGCAGGACGATCCGGCCAGTTACGCCTCGTTCAAGCAGCATGTCCATCAGATCGACCTGCTTTTTCCGCAATGGTTGCATGCTTTGTCGCCGCAGGGAACGCTGATGGCGACCAACAACGACACGCATCGTGATTACCCGTTGGTCGAAGGAGCCACCGTCCACGATCCCGATGACGGCGACAAAGTGAAGCACGTCATTCAGGAAGCGAAAGAAGACACCGAGATCTTTCCGCACCTGAATAACTACAACGCCGCAAACCAGACCTGGGACGCAAACTTCGGGACGGTCCTAAAAGATCCAGACAAGCGCGCGGCCTTGCGCAAGCAGATTGATGAGTTCCTTACGGCTTACCCGGTATACCGCGGGCTCTCCCTTGATTTTGAAAGCCTGCCGGACGACGCGGACGCAAGCTATATGAGCTTCATCCGCGAGCTTTACGGGGATCTGCATCCCCGCAAGCTAGAGCTTTATGTCAACACAGCTGTCGCGACTTCAGACAACGACCTGAAGCAGATTGCGGCCAACTCTGATGGCGTGATCCTGATGAATTACGACGAGCATCAGACTACGAGCGATCCCGGCCCCATTGCGAGCCAGGAGTGGTTCATGGCCAACCTGACGCGCGTGCTCAAAGTCGTGCCCAAAAAGAAGCTGATCTGCGCGGTGGGCAATTACGGCTATGACTGGGCGCTATCGAATCCGGCGGCGCCGAAGAAGGGAAGCCATCAAAAGGCCGCGAAGCCACAGGTGCTCGACACGGAAGATTTGCCAGTGTCGGAGGCTTGGCAAACGGCTTCGGATGCGGACGCGTATCTCGATCTGGATTACGACACGCTCAATCCGCATTTCGAGTACATGGACGAGGACACGAACGAGCGGCACGTGGTGTGGTTTCTAGATGGCGTGACAATGCTGAACGAATTGCGCGGGGCGCGGCAGCTTGGACTGTCAACGTTCGCGCTGTGGCGGCTGGGATCCGAGGACAGCTCGCTGTGGAATGTATGGGACAAACCGAGCAGCCCGGACTCGCTGCAGGCGCTGAGTTCGCTTCAGCCGGGGCACAACATCAACATTGAAGGCGAAGGCGACATCATGCGCATCACGGGATTGCCGAAGCCCGGGAAGCGCACGTTGACGATCGATACGGACGAGCCCGATCCGCGCAAGAAGCTCATAATCGACGAGCACATGGATGTCTATCCGCGCAATTACACGGTGGACTACTACGGTTACCATCCCGACGAAGTTGCGATCTCCTTTGACGATGGACCCGACCCGAAGTGGACGCCGAAGATTCTCGACATCTTGAAACAAGAGAACGTCAAGGGAACCTTCTTCCTCATCGGCGCCGAGGCTGCGGAAAACATCGGGCTGATGCAGCGGCTCGTACGCGAAGGCAACGAGGTTGGCAATCACACGTATACCCATCCGGACATCAGCGAAATCTCGCCCCAGGCTCTCGATCTGCAGGTGACGCTGACCGAGCGTCTGTTCGCCAGCAAACTCGATGTGCAGCCGCACTATTTTCGGCCGCCCTATGACATCGACGAAGAGCCGGAGACTGACGACCAGGCAGCGCCTATCGTGCCCATCCAGAACCAGAACTACATCGTCATCGGGAGCAAGATCGACACCAATGACTGGAACGAACACCCGCGCAAAACACCGAAAGAGATAACAGATTCTGTCCTGTCCCAATTGCAAAACATGAAAGTGAAGCCCCAATTCCGCGGCTCCGTGATTCTGATGCACGACGGCGGAGGGGATCGGTCGGTCACTGTGGCTGCACTGCCCGTGTTAATCGATACATTGAGAGCACATGGCTATGCGATTGTTCCGGTATCGGCGTTGATGGGCAAGACAACTGCGGAGGTCATGCCCAAGCTGACGTTTCGCCAATATTTGCGGGCTTTGCCCGATTCGGTGGCGTTTTCCGGTGTGCAGATCGTGGGACGGTTCATCGTCTACGTCTTCTTCGTAGGCGATATCGTGATGGCCGGGCGACTGCTCCTGATCGGGATCCTGGCCATCATCGACCGCCTCCGCAAGCCGCATGCCAAGGCTTCCACAGGCTTCAATCCGCGCGTTGCGGTTCTGATTCCGGCCTACAACGAAGAGACGGTGATCGTGCGGACCATCCGATCCGTACTCAACTCCGACTACAAGAATCTGCACGTCATTGTCATCGACGACGGCTCCCCGGACCGCACCGAGGAGATTGCGCGGAACGCCTATGCCGCAGAAATTGCCTCAGGCCGCGTTCAGGTGCTTTCCAAGCCCAACGGCGGCAAGGCCGCGGCGCTCAATTATGCACTCGACCACCTCACCGAAGATATCTATGTGGGAATCGATGCCGACACCGTCATCGCCACAGATGCGATCTCCAAGCTGATTCCGCATTTCGAAGACCCGCGCATCGGCGCCATCGCGGGCAATGCCAAGGTGGGCAACCGCGTCAATCTTTGGACGCGCTGGCAGGCTCTGGAATACATCACAAGCCAGAACTTCGAGCGCCGCGCTCTCGATCTTTTCCACGTAGTGACAGTTGTACCCGGCGCCATCGGTGCGTGGCGAACCGCGCCCGTTAAAGCCGCGGGCGGGTATCCCATCAACACCGTTGCCGAAGACGCCGACCTTACCATGAACCTGCTCGAGCAAGGCTATCGCGTCGATTACGAAGACCGGTCGCTGGCATTTACCGAGGCGCCGATCAATGCAAAACAACTCATGCGGCAGCGATTCCGCTGGTCCTTCGGCACGCTCCAGGCGGTATGGAAACATCGCGCCGCATTCGTGCGCAACAAGGCGATGGGCCTGTTTGCGCTGCCCAACATTATCGTGTTTCAAATGTTTCTGCCGCTGGTGTCGCCATTCATCGATGTCATGTTTCTCTACGGCATCATCAACTACGCGATCGACCGCCATTATCACCCCGAGGCAGCATCGGCAGCGAGCTTTGAGAAGCTGCTGGTGTTCTTCCTCGGCTTCCTGATCATCGACTTCGTTACCTCCGCGATCGCATTTTCTTTAGAACGAAAACACCCCGCTAACAAGGGCGATGGATGGCTGCTGTTCCACATCTGGTTGCAGCGTTTCGCCTATCGACAGGTCTTCTCGATCGTGCTCTTCAAGACCACCAAGCGCGCCATCGATGGAAAACCGTTCAACTGGGACAAGATTCAGCGCACAGCGAAGATGAGCAAGCGAACCGAAGCGCTGACAGAAACCTCGTGAACCAACCAGCAAGGCCGCATTCGCTCCGCTTCCTTGTTCCAACTCGCGCACAGGCCAACATTTCCAGCAGCGCCGCAGGCAACAGGTGCGCGAACTGAGCCATCTCAATCTGCTGGAGGATGAACATGGCAACGGCAACCCATCGTAAAAGTTCCTCGGCAACTACATCAGGGCATAGGAAGACCACGCGCAAATACTCTCCGTCGGCGCAGAAAGACGTGGCGACAGAAATGAAGGCGATGAAGAGCGGCAAGCTGAAGAGCGGCCGCAGCGGCAAGAAAGTGACAGACCCCAAACAGGCCATCGCCATCGGCCTCTCAAAGGCACGCAAGGAAGGGAAGAAAGTTCCGTCGCGGAGTTCGTAACGAGCTCGCTCGACACACAAAAGGCCGGTTCGCCCGCGACTGCGGCGAGCCGGCTTATTTCTTGGCCCAAGGCTCCGGATTCGGAGGCGTCACCGGAGAAATATTCAACTTTGGCCACACAGTCGGAATGTTTTCAATGCGAAGGTTCGGCCAGACCGTTGGGATTGGCCCACCGCTCGTGTGGGATTCTCCAATGCGCTTGAACTCAAGCCCGGGATAGAGGTTCTGCGCGACCAGCGTACCAGACGCAAGCTCGCCGAGCGCGGCCTGCGGCGGATGGATCAGAATTTTCGGATCGATTTCTGTGGCGGCCTGCGCGCCCGGCGACGGAATCCCAGGCAAAATCCAATGCGGCGCAGTCAGGGATTGCCGAAACTCCCGGGCTTGCCAAAGCCTTGAAAAATCCCTTAGAGGCGGAGCAAAAGCGGAGAAAGCTTGTGGCTGCCCAACGGTAATTGGCGGCACAGGCGTGTTCGATTGAGCGAAGGAACCAGTTGTCGCAAAGGCAATTCCAACCAGAAGTGTGAGGCGCATGTTTCACCACCTTGGTAAGCAAATTCTGACTCCCACGAACCACCAAGCCTAGTTCGATCGCAGCGCGTCGAGCGGATCGGCCGATGCGGCGCGCGTTGCCGGTAACGCCGATGCGGCCAGCGTCATCACGATCATGATGAGCGCGGAAGCCAGATAAATCAATGGATCGGTGGCGCTGACGCCGAAGAGGAACGATGCGATGAGGCGCGCCACGGCGACGGACCCAAGAATGCCGAGAATGCACCCGACAAAGGCCAATTTCGTTCCCGAAGTGAGAACCAGGCGCGCAATGCCGGCGCGCTGTGCCCCAAGCGCCATGCGGATGGCGATCTCCTGCGTGCGCAAAGAAACAGAAAAAGCCACCACCGCGTAAATGCCTGTAATGGCGAGAAGCAGCGCGCCAAGCGCGAAAGCCGTGATCAGCCCGGTGTTGAAGCGGCGCGGCGCTTCAACCTCTGAGACAACGGCTGCCATCGGCTGCACAGGGTCGAGTGCGAGAACCGGATCAACCTCGGCAACAGCCTGCCGCAGGGCCTGGGTCGTCTGTGCCGAGTCAAGGGCAGCGCGTACGGTAATAAAGCCTCCGGTGGGGCGCGTAACCGTATCCGCATTCGCCAGGCCGTTCAACGTAGCCGGTTGGCGCGCGGGAATATACCACTGGTCGGCATTAGGCTGATCGGGCGCGCCGGTCTTGGTGTCCGCGATGATGCCGACCACTGTGGCCCACGGGTAACCCTTCTTCGGATTGCCGGCGTGTATGCGCTTGCCGATGGGATTCTGGCCAGGCCAGCAATGTTTGGCCATGGTCTCGTTTACCAGAACAACCAGCGGCGAATCGGCGCGGTCATTCACAGTGAACAGGCGGCCATCGATGAGGCGAATATCCATGGCGCGGAAATAGTCGCCGTCGACAAGCGCGAAGCTGGCGAACTGCAGCTTCCACCGGCTCACTGGGACGCCTTCAATCGTGTAGCCCGCGGCCCCTCCGCCATTCGACGCGGGTAGGCTGTTGGTCATGCCGACGACGACAATGCCGGGTTTCGCTGACAATCGATCCAATACATCCCGGTCAAATGCTGCCGCGGAACTGTTCGTGGGGTACTGCTGAATCGGAAGCTGATAACCGGCGACGACGACCTGGTCGGCGCGAAAGCCGGGGTCGACAGCGCGCATCTTTTGGAAGCTCCGGATAAAGGCTCCAGAGACGGTGAGCAAAACCATGGCGATTGCAATTTCAGCCACCACGAGGGCAGAGCGAAGCCACGCGTGCGATTGAGCGCCCGTCCCTGCTCGACCCCCCTCCTTGAGACATTCGGTGAGGTTGGCGCCCAGTGCGGCGACGGCAGGCGCGAGACTGCAGAGTGCCCCTGTGATCAGCGAGATGAGCAACGCAAAGCCCACAACCCTGGCGTCCATTGAGACCGATCCGACACGCGGCATCGATTCTGGAAGCCAGTGAAGCGCAAAACGAAGGGCTGCGGCCGCTAAGCCGAGACCAAGCAGACCGCCCGCCAAACTGAGAAGCAGTCCCTCAAAAAACGATTCGCGGATCAGCGCGGCGGAGCCCGCGCCGAGTGCCAGGCGGACAGCATATTCACGCCGTCGGCGGATGGCGCGCACAAGCAGAAGGCTGGCAACATTGATGCAGGCGATCAGAAGCACGACGGCAACGGCCGCAAACAGCGTGCGTAAAAGTAGTCTGACGTTGCCAACGGCGCGTTCCTTCAACAGCGCTGCGTCACCGGTGATGCGAATGGCCGCCATATTTGCAGGAAAATTGCGGCTGGCCTGCTCCGCAGCGCGATCCGCATCCTGCGCGGCTTGCGTCACGGTCACGCCATCATTGAGGCGGCCTATGAGGTTGAATCCCCACATGCCGGCATTGTCGTCGCTGAGTTCAACGGGCGTCAGGCTCATTGGGATCCAAAGTTGAGTCTGATTCAATTGGCCGGCGAGCAGCGGAAACGTGAAGCTGCGCGGCATGACGCCGATGATCGAATACGACTTTCGGTCAAGGGCCATGGGCTTGCCGAGGATGTTGGGATCGCGGTGAAAGCGGTTGAGCCAGAGCGCGTAGCTGATGACGGCAAGCGGCGTATGGGCGCTGTCTTCCTGCTCGGTAAACACCCGTCCCAGCAGCGGCTGCACGCCGAGGGTGGGAAAAACACCGGCGGTAAGGCGCGCGGCATCGATTTCTTCAGGACGGGCGCCGCCGGAGAGTTCAAATCCGGTCGTCGTATAGCCGCCCATGGACGCGAAAGCCTTGGTCGTGTCGCGGTAGGTGGCGATCTCGCGCGCGGTAACGCCCAGGCCCGCGTTGCCGCCGATGTGGTCCCCCATCAAAACCAGGCGGTCCGGATCGCGGAACGGGAGTGGCCGCAAAAGGATGCCCTCAACCAGCGAGAAAATGGCCGTGGTCGCCCCAATGCCAAGCGCCAGCGTAAGCACAATTGTCACTGTGAATGCAGGCGCTTTCACCAACTGTCGCATGGCGAAGCGGAGATACTGGGCCAGAGCATCCATAAGGGCCTCGTGGAGGGTAGAGTTCGGCGTCCAAGAACGATTGCTGGGTTAGACGGAGCGGGCGCGTGGGAGTCGTCGCCCATCGCAAGTGTTTTTTGCTCCCCGCAAGCCGGCACGAGGATTCCCCCGCCAACCAGCCCGGATTTAATGGCATTCTACCGCCGATGCGGCCGGGGGGGGGGAATCCAGTTCGCTTGCCCCGCGCTTTGCGGCTACACTAAAGGCGCTATGGCTACTGCAACCCTCAGCACCCAAATTCAGCCGCGTACCCCGCAAGGCGGCTTTGCGAATGAACCGTTTTTCAACTTCAAGACCCCAGAAAATGCACGGGCGATGAAAGCCGCGCTCGATCAGGTAGCGAGCCAGCTTGGCCGCGAATACGACTTGATCATCGGCGGACGCAGCCTGAAGACCGACGGAAAGATTCGGTCATTCAATCCCGCTCGGCCCGAGCAGGTCGTTGGCGTGCACCAGAAGGCCGGCGCCGAACACGCGGAGCAGGCCATGACGGCGGCCTTGACGGCGTTCGAATCCTGGAGCCGCACCTCGACAGACGAGCGCGTTTCGCTCCTGCTCAACGCGGCGCACATCATCCGTGAACGCAAGCTCGAGTTTTGTGCGTGGCTCACCTACGAAGTCGGCAAGAATTGGGCCGAAGCCGATGCCGACGTAGCCGAGACCATCGACTTCCTCGAGTTCTACGCCCGCGAAGCCCTGCGCCTCGCCGCGGCTACCACGCCCATCCAGTACCCGGGCGAACGCAACAGGCTGCTCTATATCCCGCTCGGCGTGGGTGCGGTCATTCCGCCGTGGAATTTCCCGTTCGCGATTATGGCCGGCATGACTGCGGCCTCCATCGTCACCGGCAATACAGTCATCCTGAAGCCCTCCAGCGACTCGCCAACCATCGCGGCCAGGTTTGTTGAGGTTCTCGAAGAAGCGGGAATTCCCGGCGGCGTGGTCAACTTTTGCCCCGGCTCGGGCGCTACTTTTGGCAACGCAATCGTCCAGCATCCCAAGACTCGGTTCATCGCATTCACCGGCTCAAAAGCGGTAGGACTCGACATTCATGAGCTCGCCGCAAAAACCCAGCCTGGGCAAATCTGGATCAAGCGCACCATCCTCGAAATGGGTGGCAAAGACTCCATCCTCGTCTGCGCCGATGCCGACCTCGATGCAGCCGTGGATGGAGTGGTCGCCGCGGCATTTGGGTTCAGCGGACAAAAATGCTCTGCGTGTTCCCGCGCCATCGTCGAAGCTCCTCTCTACGACGTTTTCGTTGAGCGGGTCCGCGAGAAGGTTGCGGCGTTGACCGTGGGCGACCCAGCCACGAATCCAAACCTCGGCCCCGTTATCAACAAGAGCGCTCTTGACTCGATGCTGGGCTATATCGAAACCGGCAAGAAAGAAGGCCGGCTGGTGGCCGGTGGCAGTGCGCCACAGACCCCGGAGGGCGGCTATCTGCTCCAACCCACGGTTTTCGCGGATATCGCTCCCGATGCCGTTCTCGCGCAGGAAGAAATCTTCGGACCCGTGCTCGCGATCATCAAGGTCAACAGCTACGAAGAGGGCCTGGCCGTAGCGAATAACACGGAATACGGCCTCACCGGCGCAATCTACACCGAGGATCGCGCCCGCCTCGAACATGCCAGTCGCGAGTTTCACGTGGGCAATCTCTATTTGAACCGCAAGTGCACGGGTGCGATGGTAGGCGCACATCCGTTTGGCGGATTCAACATGAGCGGCACAGACTCGAAGGCCGGCGGACCGGACTACCTCTACCTGTTCACCCAGGCCAAGAGCGTTGCCGAAGCTCTGCGTGGTGCGGACCCACGCTGATCGCGCGCAGTAAGATGACTTTTGCGTGAAGACTGAATCGATCGGCGAGCGCGAGACAAGAGGGCTGGCAGTGCGGACGATCTCCACCATGCTGCTCGCGACGGGTTTGGTTCTGCCGGTATACGCAGACGGTCCCGCCGGGCCGAGGAACGCGACCGTCGCGCAACTTCGGGAGATGGTGGCGAACCTCGAAGGCAAACCGGACAGGGATGCCGCACAAGCTCTCGCCGGCTTGGAATTGACTGAGCGTTTGAGCGATGCTCAACGCCTGCCCCTCGAAAAAGGCCTGGTTGGTCCAGCGGCGCGCGAGGCGTTGAAGATGCTGGCCGAGGCGTCGGCTTTCAACGACCTTCCCCAGGCAGAGATTCTGGGCACGCCTGCGCCCAGTCGCGGTGAGCAGGCTGCTCTGCTCGCGAAAACGCGGGAATACGTGGTGCAGACCCTGCAAAAGCTGCCCAACTTTTTTGCTACGCGCGAGACCGAGAATTTTCAGGGCACGCCCAAAGAAGCTGAGCACGCTGAGGTCCGCGCAAAGTACGAGCCGTTGCATGCCGTGAGCCATTCAAGCGTCACCGTGCTTTACCGCAACCATCGCGAGACGATTGTGAAGGGGAAGAAGCAGGCGCCTTCAAACCAACAGATGCGTACGTTGGGGGAGTTCGGCCCGATTCTCGATACCGTCTTTGGCGATGCTGCCAAAGGACGTATCTACTGGAGCCATTGGGAACAAGGCGCGGCGGGGCAGGTCGCCGTGTTTCGCTACGAGGTTCCGGAACAGCAGTCGCACTACCAGGTCTCCCGCACCAACATAGAGCAAGGCGACGAGAACGATCCGGGTTATCACGGGGAAATCGCGGTTGATCCTTCTGACGGATCCATCCTCAGGGTCACCGTCATTGCCGAACTGAAGCTGGACAATCCCATCACAAGCGCCAACCTGGCAGTGGATTATGGGCCGGTTGAAATCGGTGGACGAACTTACATTTGCCCGGTGAAGAGTGTGGCTGTTTCCGACGTGCGGATGGTTGTGCAGAAACTGAATTTCAGCACCGGCGCGTTGGAAAGCACATCGCTGGGAGCCCCTAAAAACTATCTCAACAAAGTGGAGTTCAAGGACTACCACCTCTTCCGCGCGGAGATGCGGGTGTTGGACCTGGACAGCCACTAATCCACTGTGCCCTATCCATGCGTCTTTCGAGCATGGGTGGGAAACCACGAACATTTCCCGGCCACGCGAGGTATTTCAGTGGAGGGAGCAGTGGCATTCATGCCACTGAATACGGTCTTCAACCACGAGGCCTTTAGGCGGGCCTTTCAATCTCTCTCCATGAATCCGCAATTTGCATAGAATTACCATTCCGCGCCCCATAATGGCTCCATGAACAACCCCTACCATCGTTGTGGCGTCAGGAATGTGCCCGGTCTAATCTGTAGGGCATCCGCCCGGTCTATACCGCGGCGCATCCATCGCCCTTTCTTAGCACCTGATCGCTGCAAGATCGAGGAACTCCTGGAAGACGGTGTTGGAGAGCATGCGGCCTTGAGAGGTGAGTCGGACGAAGTTGCCATCTGACTGTAGAAGGCCCTCGGCCTGAAGGCGCTCGACAACGCTCATGGCGAGACTGACGCGCTCGTTGCCAAACTCGAGTTCCAGGGCCGAGACATCCACGCCGCCATTCATGCGCAAGCCAAGAAACCACGCTTCTTCGTGCTGCCGATCAGGCGAGAACCAGTCGGCTTCGACAGCTCCGGCGCCTTCAAGATACGCGCGCAGGTCGCTGGTGGTGGTAGAGCGAAGAACGGAGCGCGCCGCCGCGGAAGCTTCGTGGAGCATGGAGGATGCGTCGAGGCCAAGTCCAAGATAGGGCCGCCGCTGCCAGTACCGAAGGTTGTGGCGCGAGGCATAGCCGGAACGCGAAAAATTGGAGATCTCATACTGGGCCAGCCCGGCCTGCGCCAGGGTCTCGATTCCCTGGGAATACATGGCCGCAATCGCGTCGTCGTGTGGCACGAGTTCCGCGTGATAACGGATGCCGCCCGCGAGCATCTCCCGGCCCAGTCGCGAGTCTTCGTCCACTTCGAGCATGTAAATGCTCGCGTGCGGAGCTGCCGTCGCGACCAGTGCAGCGAGCGACTCGTTCCACGATGCGAATGTCTGGCCGGCCAGTCCCGCGATGAGATCGATGCTCAGGTTCGCGATCCCTGCTTCATGCAGGCGGCGTACGTCGTCCTCGACAATGGCGCGGCCATGCAAACGGCCGCTTGTGTGCGCTTCGCGATCGATGAACGATTGCACGCCCAGGCTGACCCGATTGACGCCGATGGATTGAAAGGCGGTCAGAGTCTCGTCCGCGATCTGCCCCGGCGCGCATTCGACGGTGATTTCGGCATCGGGCTCGATGGCGAAGGTGCCGCGCAGTGCAGCGAAAAGCCCTTCGAGCAATTGGGGAGCTAAAAGGCTCGGAGTTCCACCACCGAGATAGACGGTGTCGACGCCGCGAGGGAGTTCGACGCCCTTGCGCCCCGCCCAGTCCGCGGCGTCGGTGAGGTCCTGGATGAGGCGGTCGACATAGCGCGCGTGCTCGCTGACCGGATAAACTCCCGAGGCAAAGTTGCAATAGGTGCACTTCGAGCGGCAGAAAGGGATGGAGATATAGACGCCGAGTGAATCCTGATTGCCCGAGCCGTTCTCCATGATCGTATTGTTTCATCCCGGCGCGCCGAAGCCGGGGATGAGACTCCAGGCTTCATGCAAGAATTGAACCAAGGCTGAAAAGCGAGGGGAGATAGATCTTTTGAAGGCGTGGCCTGTTCTGGGCATTTTATTCATACAGACTTTTTTACTTTCTGCCCATTGGTTCATTTATCGCACCGTGATCGTGTTCTGGGGCGGTTTGAGCCCGCACGCAACCCTGGCGTTGCACGTGGCAGTGTTTGTGCTGGCGTTCAGCTTTGTGGCAGCGTCGTTGCTGAGTTACTACTCCAGAAATGGGTTGGTGACAGCCCTTTATCGAGTTGCCGCTGTCTGGATGGGAATCCTGAATTTCCTCTTCTTCGCGGCCCTCTTCTGTTGGGTAGTATGGCTCGGTGTGCTTTTGCTTCCACCCCATGCGATTCCCAAGCAAACTCGGCCACTGATCGTCGGCGTCCTGCTGATTGCGGCAGCCGTGACGGCTGCATACGGTTTGATCAATGCGCGGATCGTGCGTGTCGTTAGCACTACGGTTCGTCTTGCCAATCTGCCGCCTCAATGGCGCGGACGCACGGCACTCGTGATGAGTGATCTGCACTTGGGACATGTGAACGGCATCGGCTTCAGCCGCCGCATTGCGGCGCTCGCTGCGCGGTTGAACCCCGACATTCTCTTCATTCCCGGCGACGTCTTCGACGGAACCAAGGTTGACGCGTACGGCGTTATCGCCGCGTTCAAAGACCTGGCGCCGCCTTTCGGGATTTATTTCGCTACCGGGAATCACGATGAGTTCGGCGATGCGGCAGGGTTTCTAGCGGCACTCGGGCTCGCAGGAATTCGGGTTCTGTCGAATGAGAAGGTCGTGGTGGACGGCCTGCAGATTTTGGGCGTGCCGTATCACGACACCACCTATCCAATGCGCCTGCGCACGAATTTGCACGGGCTTGGCATCGACAAGAGCACAGCAAGCATTCTGCTGAACCATGTGCCCAACCGGTTGCCCATCGTAGAAGAAGCGGGCGTGAGTCTGCAACTCTCCGGACACACGCACGGAGGCCAATTTGTGCCCTTCACGTGGCTGACGCAAAGGGTCTTTGGGAAGTTCACCCATGGACTGCACGCGTTTGGATCGTTACAGGTGTTGACATCCTATGGCGCCGGCACATGGGGCCCGCCGATGCGCGTAGGGACAAAGCCCGAAGTGGTGCTATTGCGTTTTGATTAAGCCGATCGTTTCGATGTCCATCGGTGCAGTTCGACTGGGACGAGCCTGGATGGATTACGATAGCCGTTCCCCTGGTTTAGACTTACCCTTCCAGCGAAATGGAGATTCGAATGTGGCTGTTAGGCAAATGCTTTCCGGTTGTTTCCGTGCTCATCCTTCAATGTGCTGTTCTTGTTGCGAAAGCGCAAAATCAACCTTCAGCAGGGGCAGGGCCGGACCTCAGCTTTCCGACCGTCCTCTATGGCGCGGCGTACTACAACGAATACATGCCGGGCGACGATGCCGACCACGCGGCGCGGCTGGAAAAAGACGTCGCGCTGATGAAGGCCGCCGGCCTGAACGTGGTGCGCATGGGCGAGTCGACATGGAGCTTGTGGGAGCCGGCGGACGGCCAGTTTGAATACGCGTGGATGGATCGCGTCGTGGACGCGATGGCCAAGGCAGGCATCAAGGTGATCCTGGGTACGCCAACCTACGCGATTCCGGCGTGGATGGCGCATCAGCATCCGGAAATATTTGCAGAGCGTATTCCCGCGGGCATGTTCGGCGGCAAACCGATTGCAAGCACCTATGGCCTGCGGCAGAACATGGACACGGATTCGCCGGCCTACCGCTTCTACGCGGAGCGCCTCATCCGCCACATCGTCGCGCACTATAAAGACAATCCAACAGTGATCGGTTGGCAGCTCGACAACGAGACCGGCAGCTACGATGCCGCGAACACCGATGTGTTCATCGGCTTCCAGCACTATCTTGAGAAGAAGTTCGAAACGCCGGAAGCGCTGTCGCAAGCATGGTTCCTGAATTACTGGGGCGAGAACCTGCACACGTGGGAAGATCTGCCCCGCCGCGATGGAACCATTTCAACGGGATACAAGCTGGAGTGGACGCGCTGGAGCCAAATGCGCGTGACGGATTTTCTGCACTGGCAGGCTCAACTTGTACGCGAGTGCGCTGGACCGCGGCAGTTCATCACGACGGATTACGGTGGAATGATGAAGCGCGACGTGAATGAAGAGGCGGTGGCCGGTTCGCTGGACATTGTGGCTGACAATATTTATCACGGCACACAGGATCAATATGATGGGTCGTTTCAGGCGTTGCAGAGCGACTTTTCGCGATCGCTGAAGCACGGCAATTTTCTGGTGACTGAAACCAATGCGCAGACGATCGGCTGGACCTCGCAGGGCCAGTTTCCGCCTTATGACGGGCAGTTACGCGAAGACGTGTACACCTACCTCGCCGACGGCGCCAACATGGTGGAGTACTGGCACTGGGCGTCGATTGCAGCCAACCAGGAGACGTATTGGAAAGGGATTCTGTCGCACGACCTGGAACCGAACCGTGAATACGCGGAGATGAGCAAGACCGCGCACGAACTGGAAAAGATTGGTCCGCATCTTGTCGGATTGAAGATTCACAACGATGTGGCAATTTTGTGGAGCCGCGACTCGGCCAACGCGATCAGCTTTATGCCCTACGGTGGCGGTGTGCCCTCGCGAAGCTGGACAGGCGAGCCGGACGGCTACGCCTCGGTGGTGCAGCAGATACACAAGGCCCTCTACGATCTGAATGTCGGCGCGGATTTTGTGTTTCCGGATACGCAGGATTTTTCGCAATACAAGTTGCTGATCGTGCCGGTTCTCTACATCTCCGACGATGCGCTGCTGAATCGCATTTCCGCATACGTCAAAAACGGCGGACACGTCGTAATGACGTTCAAGAGCGGATTCGCGAATGAGAACTCGGCCGTGAGATGGGTCCGCGCGCCGGGACCTTTGCGCGAAGCCGCGGGACTCAGCTACCAGGAGTTCTCAAATCTTGAAGGGCCCCTCGCGCTTAAGGATGATCCATTTCACGTTGGCTCAGACAATCAAGTTCGCTACTGGGCCGAATTCCTGATGCCGGAACACGCAAAGACGATTGCCACCTATGACCATTCCTTCTTCGGAAAGTGGCCGGCAATTACGGAAAACGATTACGGTACTGGCACTCTGCTTTACGAAGGCACGTATCTATCGGACACGTTGCAGAAAGCAGTGTTGAAGGGTGAACTCGCCAGGGCAGGGCTCGCAGTCGCTAACGATGATTTGCCGTCGGCGGTGCACTTGCAGCATGGCGTGAATCGATTGGGCAAGCATCTTCACTACTACTTCAATTATTCGGGCGCAGACGTCAAACTCACGTACGCCTACGGCGCGGGAACGGATCTTCTGGAGGGCAAGGCGATAGCGCACGCTGGTGAATTCACACTGGCGCCATGGGATTTGGCTATCATCGAAGAACGCTAGAATCCGGAACGTGTGGATCCTCCGCGTCATCGTTTTAGACCTGGTTGCGCGTGGCCGCAGTTGGGGTTTTCGGATTGAGTGCATGTGAGGTTGTGTGAGCAAAGAAACCAAGCCAGCTCAGACACAAGTCGACAATGTTGTGCGGGCGCGCCTGCACGGCACTGATCTGTTGCTGAATCCGCGGCTGAACAAGGGCACTGCTTTCAGTGAAGAAGAACGCGACGCATTCGGCCTTCATGGCCTGTTGCCGCCGCACATTGGCACGCTTGAAGATCAGCGCGCGCGAAGAATGCGCGTTCTCGCCAGTCGCGAGACGGCATTCGGAAAGTACAGCAACATGCGCGATCTTCAAGACACGAACGAGACGCTGTTCTATTCGCTTATCGCGCACCATACTGAAGAGCTGCTTCCCTTTGTTTACACGCCGGCAGTGGGCGAAGGTTGTCAGCGCTTCAGTGAAATCTGGCGCAAGCCGCGAGGGTTGTTTCTAAGCTATGCGAACCGTGACCGCATGGATCAAATCCTTGCTTCACCGCGCTACGACGATGTGCGCTGCATCGTGGTTTCTGACGGAGAGCGGATTCTTGGTCTTGGCGACCAGGGCGCGGGCGGCATGGGGATTCCCATCGGAAAGATGGCGCTTTACACGGCTCTGGCCGGAATTCCACCGCAACACTGTTTGCCGGTTCTGCTCGACGTGGGCACGGACAACGAAACCCTGCTGCACGATCCAATTTATATCGGCTGGCAGCATCCCCGCGTGCGCGGAAAGGACTACGAAGACTTCGTAGAGGACTTCGTTGCCGCGGTGATGAGGCGCTGGCCGCACATTCTCCTGCAATGGGAAGATTTCGCGGGAACCAACGCCGCAATGCTCCTCGAGCGCTATCGCCACCGCCTCTGCACGTTCAACGACGACATTCAGGGAACGGCCGCGGTTACAACGGCCACACTGCTCGCAGCTGTGCACGCGACAGGCGTGCCGTTGCACGGCCAGACGATCGCTCTATTCGGCTCCGGCGGCGCAGGCCTCGGCATTGCGAGCCTACTGCTTTCGGCGATGCGGGAACAGGGGTTGAGTGAGGACCAGGCACGCCAGCGGATTTATGCGTTCAACCGCTATGGCCTGCTCGTGGAAGGTGGCCGCGGCATACGCGAGAGCCAGGAACCGTGGGTGCGGCCGCGCAGAGATGTGGAGGGCTGGCAGCTTTCGGGAGAGACAGATATTTCGCTTCTCGATGTAGTGAGGAATGCAGGGATCACAGCGCTCGTCGGAACATCCGCACAGGCCGGCGCATTTACTGAGGACATTGTGCGCGCCATGGCGAGCCATACGCCGCGACCGATTATTTTTCCCCTGTCGAACCCAACTTCGTGCGCTGAAGCCACTCCCGCCGATCTGCTTCATTGGACCGAAGGTCGCGCGATCGTCGGCACGGGCAGCCCATTTCCTCCGGTGGAAGTGAATGGAAAACTGATTCCAATTGCGCAGACGAACAACTCCTATATTTTTCCGGGACTGGCGCTGGGCATCCTCGTTTCTCGCGCCCGGCGCGTTACCGATGGAATGGTCATGGCAGCGGCGAAGGCGCTGGCGCAGCTCTCACCGGCGCTCGAAGACAAAGACGGAAGATTGCTACCGCCCATTGCGGAATCGCGCAAGGTGGGCTTGATCGTTGCCGAGGCCGTTGGACGCCAAGCCATAGCCGAGGGCGTAGCCGGGATCAGCTCAGATTTGACCGCCGCGCTGAAGGCCTATGTTTGGGAACCGGTTTATGTTCGCTACGACAAACTGCTGTGAGCAGGCCTCCAAGGCCTGCCGATCGC